>ERZ1066134.142-NODE-142-length-66037-cov-28.070868_pt1 | contig 66037 bp, 69 predicted proteins | sample MGYA00382781_ERZ1066134 | MGnify/ENA primary metagenome ERZ1066134 (study PRJEB33369, sample SAMEA5778364) | biofilm metagenome | biome: Industrial cooling water; feature: Water cooling tower basin; material: Biofilm | place: United Arab Emirates | collected... | reverse complement strand
CAGTGATTGCTTCTATTGTGGGAAGAACCTCCATCCTTGAGGCGTTATCTGTAGCTAGACTTTAAGGAATTGGTATTACACCATAGAAAATAAAGCCAGCCTGAACGTCTTTCAGAGGTGAGATTTTCAAGAATTGCCAAATTGGACTCGGCCCGTTTCTACAAAAATGCTTTAGCTTCGTTGCCGGGTGTGGCAATTCAGTCCATTTAGCGATATAAAGAAACCATGGCAATGGAGCTTGCCAAAACTGCCTGCTGTTTTCAAAAAGGCTGAAGCCATAAATCTGAAACATAAAAGGCTGATGGCTCCTACTATTCCGGCTTGCGGCGGAAGGGTGGGAGTATTGTTTTTTTCTATCCAGTCATTTCCCTGCAAGCCACGTTGTTCAACCGATTCAACTTCAGCGTGGTGTGATGTTAGAAAGCCTGATCTGGATTTTATTAATGGGATTTTTTGTGGGGCAGCTTGCTCGACGGCTGAAAGCGCCCGCCTTAATTGGGATGGTGCTGGCTGGAATCGTGCTGGGACCTCAGGTGGGCAATGTGATTAGCTCGGAAGTTCTGGAATCTGCCCATTCTCTGCGCACGATCGCCGTCATGGTAATTTTGATGAAAGCGGGGCTAGGGCTAGATCGTGAAAAGCTGGCCCAGCAAGGATCAGTCGCCCTGCGGTTAGGATTTTTACCGGCGGCTTGTGAAGCTCTGGCGATCGCGTTTGCAGCGGTGTGGCTCTTGCAGTTTGACTTTACTACTGGACTGCTACTGGGCTGCGTGCTTGGGGCGGAATCGCCAGCGGTGATTGTACCTGGAATGCTGCGGTTAAAAAGTCTGGGATGGGGAGTCGAGAAAGGCATACCCGACGCGATTTTGACGGGCAGTGCCCTATCGGATGTGCTGCTATTACTGGTGTTTAGCCTGCTCCTGGCTTTTCTGGCTCAAAGTGCGGCAACGGGCATTCCCTTACCTGGTGGTTTTACCCTGAGTCCGCTGCAACTACTGCCCCTGCAAGTGCTCGGCCAAATTGGCTTGGGGATTCTTTTCGGTTGGCTAAGCGCACGGATGTTGGTATCGTTACTTGCCAGGCAAAACTGGACGCAGAATGCAATTCAAGATGCGCTGGTGGCAGCGGGTTTTGCTCTATTGTTGGTGGTTTTGGCAGAAGACTGGCCCATCTTTTCCGGTTATCTCGCCGTGATGGCAACTGGATTTTTCCTGATTGAATTGGATGCACCCCTGGCGCGACGGTTGCGGGGCGGGTTTGATAGTTTATGGGTCATTGCTGAGATTATCCTGTTTGTACTGCTGGGAGCCACTATTCAACTGAAGGTCTTGGGAAATACCTTGCTCGTGGGGTTGCTAGTGCTGGCGATCGGAACCCTGCTAGGGCGATCGCTCGGTTGGTATCTGTCTACAGTAGGGAGTAACTGGGATTGGCGAGAACGACTGTTTCTACTGCCAGGAAATTCAGCGAAAGCAACGGTGCAAGCAGCGATCGGTACCCTTCCCCTGGCTCAAGGAATTGCAGGTGGAGAGACCATTCTGGCCCTATCTGCCTTATCCATTTTAGTGACAGCACCCCTGGGTGCCTGGGCTATCCCCACCTTTGCCCCCAAATTGTTGAAGCGGGGTGAAGTTGACCCAACCAAAGTCACCGTTTCTCGTCGCATTATGTTGCTGGCAGCAGTGGATGCCTCTCCCCTATCAGGAGCAGTGTTAACCAAAGCCGCAGAACTCGCGCGCCGCAGTGACGGAGAAGTGGTGGTACTCCATGTGATTCGAGTAGACAATCCCGAGGAAATCGAACGGTTGCGTCACCTGGCAGGGCAGCTTCTAGCGGATATTCGCCATCGGTTTATTACTACATCTGGTTCGGTGCCAGAGGCAATTGTGCAAACGGCTCAAACCTATGGTGTTGCTGAAATTGTCATGGGTAAGCGTGGACATCGTCCCCTAGAGGAGGTATTAGTGGGATCGGTTTCTCAAGCTGTATTGGAAACTAGTCCGTTGCCTGTGCTGTTGGTAGAAGACCATTCAAACCGATCGACCATTCGTTAATTTGACCTGGAGAGCTTAGCATGTTGAAACAGCCGATTTTGCGACAGCCTGTTGTGCGAACCGTTGCTGCCATCTCCCTGGGGGCGATCGCCGGAGCGTTGAGCCGATATTATTTCGGTCTCACCATGAATCAATTTCTAGGGATAGAGGTACCCTACAGCACCCTGGTGATCAACGTGACCGGATGTTTTGTCATGGGTTTTCTGGCAACGCTATCTCTGGGACAGGTCATTAGTGTGCATCCTGACATTCGGCTACTACTCCTGACTGGATTTTTGGGTTCCTATACCACCTTTTCCAGTTATGAACTGGATAGCGCCCATTTGCTACAGCAGGAGCGTTTAGGGGCAGACCTGTTTTATTGGGTGGGAAGTGTGACGTTGGGATTGATGAGTTTGCAGTTCGGTCTGTCATTAGCGGCATGGCTGCTCGGCAAGCTTGACCCAGCGGGAGAAACCTTATACAAAGGCGATCGCTCGAACAGATAAATTACGGTTGGCTATCTCTGCTGCAATCTCCCCATCAATTCAACCAACAATGGAAATCCCTCTTTTACTTCCCCTTTGGATTGCTTTAGGAGCCGTTCCCGGAGCACTCAGCCGCTATTACTTAACACTGGTCTGTGTGCAAAAACTTGGCAGTGATTTTCCCTTTGGCACATTTGTTATTAATATATCTGGGGCATTTTTGATTGGGTTCTTCGCAACGCTTTTTCAGTTGAGTAAAGTTGATCTATCGCTCAATGGATTTGTCATTACAGGGTTTTTAGGGTCTTATACCACGTTTTCAACCTATGCCTTAGATACGTCCAATTTGCTTAAACTGGCGAGTTATAAACGGGCAGTGATTTATGGCGTGGGCAGTCCCTTGATGGGCTTTTTAGCGGTCGAACTGGGTATTGCTCTAGCACAACGGCTATAGCATTTTCAGGAGGAGCGAATGAAAAATGCAAAACAATTAACGATCGATGTTGCAGAAGGCGATCGTGTACGGGTTAAGCTGCTCTATCAGGTGCTAATGGATGCGGCGCGTCAAGCAGGAATTGCGCTGCTCCACCCTGGAAAAATTAACCTATGAATTACCAGTCACCCAAGCCGCTCAAATCGAAGTAGCGATCGCTGAGAAATTAAAACCACCTATCTCCACCGTCAGAAAACTGATCAGTTATCAAATCAAAAATTAACGACTGAACCAGGGTTGCCAGCATTGTTACTTAATCTCAATCTGCCCGGACTGACCAGACGCATCCCAGCAGGTGCGATCCCCCTCTCGCCAGAAGCGCAGGTCAACACGAGCAGGTAAAAAAGGTTAGGTTTCAAGAACTTGACGCAAAAGCCATAAACTGAACAAATGCAGTGGATAAAACAGATAAAACCATCGCGCCTTTGGCCCTGGCTGATGATTGGCTAAACTGAGCAAAAGTGGCGCAAAGAGGGCTGGAAGTTGGAAGGGGGCAAAATTAGGAGTAAGGATCAGCAAACTGAGATGCAGCCCAATCCACCCCACCCACCAGACTGCACTGCTACGGAAACTGTGAATCAGGGCGATCGCCACAATCCCATAAGCTCGATACTCCAGATGCAGCAGTTGGGCTATCATGCCGCCCCCTAACCAGATCAAGAGTTGCGCCGAGGGAAATCTCCTGACCAGACGCAGACAGATTAAACCCAGCAGCAGGATAAACAGAATATTCCATTGAGTTGAGCGAAATAGAAGCTGATAGATCGGTTGAGAGACGATTCCCAGTAACAGGAGCCGTAAACCGTACTGCCCAGCATCACGGGTATGCCGTTCTCCATCAACCAGGAGCAGGATAAACAGAGGAAAGCTAAACCGCCCCAGGATACGAAAAAAAGCAATGCCGGGAAAGAAGACAACCCCCCCATGATCCACCAGCATCAAGAGCGCTGCCAACCATTTAATTTGATAGTTGTTCAACGACATGCAGGCAATGGCAACTTCGTACTGAGAATAGGCAACAGCAGATCCCAATGCCCCCGTTGACCTCTATCAGAGTTGGACCCCGTTCTCCCGCTGTAAGGGATAGTGGCATGAGGTGAGGATCGCCGATCGGTCATTCGTGATGCGTGAATATCAGCCGAGTGAAGATAAGATTGACCTGGAGAAAAACCGAAACCTGGAGGACCTGATCGGTCTGGTCAAAACCGTGGGGCAGGTGGTGGCCTGGGCCCAATTACGCAGCAGAGGCAGCCAGGGAGCAGCGATCGCCGATGACCTGATCAATTTTGCCGAAACAAAACACTGGCGCAAAACGGTTCTTAGCTAGGCCCAGCAGTACAGTCAGAAGGTCAAGCAGGACTGGGCAACCTTTAAAGACCAGGTAAAATTTGAATGAACACCGCTTTGAGTCAACCCATGTTTGGATGAGCCAACCCGCACCCAGCCAGCCCTCCCCCAGCTTAATCATGGCAGTGTTAGTGATTGGGGTGTTAGCTGTTTCCACTGCGGCGGTGCTGATCCGTCTGGCCATGGACTCAGCTCAAGCTGAAGGAGTCAGTTTCAGTCTGGTTCTGGCCGCGTTGCGATTGGGGTTAGCTGCAGTGGCCCTGGTTCCCCTTTGGGGCAGGATGGCTAAGTCTCCCGTTTCCCGGCGTTCCCTGGGCTTGGCCCTAGCGGCGGCGGCCTGTCTGGCCTTTCACTTTGCCACCTGGACAACATCCCTCTCCTACACCTCGATCGCCGCTTCTACCACTCTGGTCACCACCAATCCCCTCTGGATTGCCCTGTTCTCCCGTTTATGGTTAGGGGAAAAACTGACCCGATCAACGCTGCTGGGGGGGAGCATTGCCCTGCTCGGTAGTTTGGGGATTGGTTGGGGTAGCACCCACAGCCTTGCCAGCCATCCAGTTTTAGGCAATACGCTTGCTCTGATTGGAGCCTGGTGTGTTAGTGGTTACTTTTTGTTGGGAAGAGAAGCTCAGCGGGCTGGCATGGGCATTAAGGTTTATGTGACGATCGCCTACACTGGGGCTGCCCTGCTCCTGATCCCCTTACCCCTACTCTGGGGTGCAACTTACACCGGGTTTCCTCCCCTGGTCTACCTTTACATTGGTCTGCTTGCCCTGATTCCCCAACTCATTGGCCATACCAGCCTGAATTGGGCTACCCGCTGGCTTTCTCCCACCCTGGTCTCCCTGGCAGTGTTATTTGAACCTGTGGCGGCCAGTTGGCTAGCTTACCTGTGGTTCGGGGAAAACCCAGGTGGGAGTGTGATTGGCGGCGGTGCTCTAGTCCTAACAGGAGTGGCAATCGCGGTTTGCGGTGGTCATTATTTCCCCGATCGCTCTACCCCTTCAGACCTGTAGCTGCTGACTACCAGAGAGCAGGCACGGAAGGAGCGGGGACCGGAGCCGGAGCCGGAGCGGGCGTAGGAGGAACATAGGGAGCCGGAGCAGGCGTGGGGGGAACTTGAACAGTTCTTTGCTCCACTTGCTCATAGGCAATAACCGGAGCAGGATAAACCACCCGGACATTCTGGACATCCAGCAGACCATCGACCCGGTTAGACAATTTCTCAAGTTCTCCGGTCGGCCAGATCGCCACCTGGTTCCCGGCGGTAAAGAGATGACGCTGGTTGGGCGGCGCTAAATAGAAAGCTTCCACACCCCCACTGGCATCGCGAATCGTCGGGTCGGAGGGACGGGTCAGTTCGGTGCGGTTCCGATACATACTGATATTTCTGAGATACCCCGTACGAATGGCAAAGGGATTGATTTCGATGTTTTGACCGGGAGCCAGTCTGAGGGCATTGACAGTGCCACGGGTGACTTCATAGGTTCTGACATTCCCATCGCTGGTCCGCACCACCATGCGTCTGCCATCCTCTTCGATCGACTGAATTTGACCCAGAATATAGGCACTCGGTGAGCTTGGAGCGGCAGCCTGAAATTGGTCCCGTTCTAGAGCCACCTCTTCGTTAATCCTGCCAGGAACGGGGGCCCCAGGAACAGGAGTAATAGGGGCGGGAACAGGAGTAGGGGCGGGAACAGGAGTGGGGCCAGGGGCAATTTGAGCCGAGGCAACTTGGGGCAAGCATACAGAAGCTACAGTAGTAGAAATCGCCAGAGCGACGGCTGTACCTGTAATGATTTTCATGGCTAATATCCAATAAATTTCCACAACTGTGCATCTAGGCTAATTTGAAACATAAGGGCTTTACTTCCATCCCTAGCAAGATCGTTTCCTCTATCTAAATACTTGTTTAGGACTACCCTGAATTCTGGGCAATGTGTTCAGGTTGAATTGATAGCAAATGGCTGCGAACAAAGCTTCCTGGTAGTGGCGATAGCCCCCTCTGCTGCAAAAGCGTCCCTCCGTGGTAACCCATCCATCCCACGTCTGACCGGAAAGATCCTCCTGCTGAATCCAAACCCGACCAGCACCTATTTCAGGATGTCCCCCTTAACCCTTAGACTAAAGAGTTGTATTCCGATTAACACTAATATCCTCTGTTCACTGTGCGAAAAATTATTATTGCTGGTAACTGGAAGATGCATAAAACCCAGGCAGAGTCCCTGGAGTTCTTACAGGAGTTTTTGCCCTATCTAGAGCAAACTCCAGAGGGGCGGGAGGTCATCCTCTGTGTGCCCTTTACGGATCTTGCTATTCTCTCTCAGAACCTGCATGGCAGCAGGGTACAACTGGGAGCACAAAATATTCATTGGGAAAAGTCTGGAGCCTTCACCGGGGAAATTTCTGGCCCCATGCTGATGGAGGTGGGGGTTCGTTATGTCATTGTCGGTCATAGTGAGCGACGACAGTACTTTGGTGAGACGGATGCCACGGTGAATCTGCGCTTAAGGGCAGCCCAGGCGATCGGCCTAACCCCCATTCTCTGTGTGGGTGAAAGCAAACAACAGCGGGATGCGGGTGAAACGGAATCCCATATCTTTAACCAGCTCGAGCATGGCCTGAAAGGGGTGGATCAGACCAATCTGGTGATTGCCTATGAACCCATCTGGGCGATCGGCACGGGAGACACCTGTGAAACCTTAGAAGCCAACCGGGTGATTGGATTGATCCGCAGCCGTTTGAACCACAAAGACACACCGATTCAGTACGGGGGGTCCGTCAATCCCGAAAATATTGATCAGATTATGGCCCAGCCAGAAATTGATGGCGCACTGGTGGGGGGAGCAAGCTTAAAAGGCAGTGGCTTTGCCCGTATTGTTAACTACCAGGCTTGAAGATTGAGTTAGGTCGCTGCATACTGATAATTTTTCAGGTCGTGATCATGACACGATACTCTATTCGGAATCCCATGCCCCATGATTTTTGTAGATGCTAGTGTCTGGTTTGCCAGCCAAAATCAGCGGTCTTTCAGCCGAATTGGACCCCCTGATTGATGAGCTGAGTAAGCGCTACCGGCGTAAGTCTGCTCCCCAACCCCCAGCCAGTGGTCAATAAGGTCTCCGTTGTCCTTTTTGACCACACAGAAGTCCCTTTTGACCACGCACATCACCTTTTCGACCACGTAGAAGTCCCTTTTGACCACACAAGTCTCGGTTTTGACCACGTAGAAGTCCCTTTTGACCACACAAGTCTCGGTTTTGACCACGTAGAAGACCTTTTTGACCACGTAGAAGACCTTTTTGACCACGCAGATCACCTTTTCGACCACGTAGAAGTCCCTTTTGACCACACAAGTCTCGGTTTCGACCACGTAGAAGTCCCTTTTGACCACACAAGTCTCGGTTTTGACCACGTAGAAGACCTTTTTGACCACACAGAAGACCTTTTTGACCACGCAGATCACCTTTTCGACCACTCAAAAGTCCTTTTTGACCCCATAGAGTCTCTCTGGGGGGAGTGGCTGTAGTTTTCTTTCTAATTCACTCTGGACGGTGTGAACTAAAGTAACGGGCTGTGTTAATGATCAAGTGATGCTGTGCTGGGCGGCGATGGCAATGCCTGCGGAACAGCCAGATAAACCTCCTCACCTGTTCAGGATGACTTATGCAGAACTCTCGCCCCGCTGGTTTCAGCCTGAGTACGATCGCGATTCAGAAGCATATTGGCACCCTGATGCTCACCCTCTGTGCGATCGTCCTGGGTGTCTTTTTTCTGTTCAACTTGCAGGTCGATCTGCTACCTACGATCACCTATCCCAGCATTGGGGTGCGGGTGAATGCACCGGGAATTTCGCCAGACGTGGCTGTGGATGAGGTAACGCGCCCGTTGGAAGAAGCCCTGGCCCGCACAGAAGGGGTGATCCAGGTGTATTCCCAGACCAGGGAGGGGCAGGTGAGCCTGGATTTGTTTTTTCAGCCCGGTGGCAACATTGATCAGGCCCTCAACGATGCTACAGCGGCCTTTAACCGCGCCCGTAATACCCTACCTGACACGATCGAAGAACCCCGTTTGTTCAAGCGTGATCCGTCCCAATTGCCGGTGTATGAATTTGCGCTGACTTCCGATGCTTTACCCGGTCAGCAATTACGGGTATTCGCTGATCAAGATCTTTCCCGCGAGCTCAGTGTGATTCCTGGAGTTGCAGCGGTGGATGTTTCCGGCGGAGCGCAGGAAGAGGTGCGGGTGCTCATTGACCTGGCCCGACTGCAGGCATTGGGGGTGGGTTTAACAGATGTGCTTACAGCCTTAGAGCAACGCAATCAGGATATTTCTGGGGGGCGAATTTTAGGGAATAGCAGTGAACCCCTGACGCGAACGGTGGGACGTTTTCGCACTGCCAAAGAAATTGAGGATCTCTCCTTTGAAGTCAACCAACCCAGTGGAGAAAACACCCAGGCAAACAACTCAAATTCTGCCAATTCCCAAAATGATGTTCTGCCGCCCCAACGGGTGTATTTGCGCGATTTTGCTCAGGTGATTGACGGTACAGAAGAGCAACGGGTCTTTGTTTCCCTCAATGGTAAACCTGCCGTCAAAGTGAGTGTGCAAAAGCAGCCAGAGGCTAACACGATCGCTGTGGTGGAAGGGGTAAAAAAGCGACTAGAAGAACTGCAACGCCAGAATTTAATTCCCCCAGATTTGCAAGTCATCCCAGTGCTGGATGAATCTCGCTTTATTCAGAATGCTATTGCCAATGTCACCAGTTCAGGGTTGGCCGGGGCAGCGTTGGCCGCGATCGCCGTTTTGTTATTTCTTGGTTCCCTGCGCCAAACCTTCATTATTGTGCTGGCGATTCCCCTAGCCAGTTTGATGGCGATCGGGTTGATGAAACTGTTCAACTTTTCCCTCAACGTTTTCAGTTTGGGTGGATTGGCCCTGGGGGTGGGGATTGTAGTCGATAACTCGATCGTCATGCTGGAGAACATTGCGGCAGGAGCCGGTATGACCCCCGGTGCGGCCCAGCGCAGAACCATGAGTTCATCCGAAGTGATCGACCAGGCCGAGGCTAGCAGCCAGGAAGTGGAATCTGCTCTGGTGGCTTCAACGGCAACAAACTTGGTGGCCATTCTGCCCTTTTTGTTGATTGGCGGTCTGATTGCCCTGTTGTTCAATGAGCTAATTTTGACCATCAGTTTTGCCGTTGCTGCTTCCCTTCTGGTGGCCCTGACCGTGGTGCCGGCCCTCAGTTCTCGCCTCCTGGCCGTTCCCTTCAGTAGCCGTCTGAGTGAATTCTGGCTCTTGCAACAGTTCAACGATCGGTTTACGGCCGTTACCGGAAGCTATCAACGCTGGTTAGCCCGCGTGCTGCAGTGGCGCTGGGGGGTGGTGGCGATCGCCGTGCTGGTGCTGGGGGGAAGTAGCTGGTTCTTGGTGGGGCAAATTCCCCAGGAACTCTTACCCCAGATCAACACCGGACAGGCTAACCTGATTGCCCTCTTTCCCCCTGGAACACCCTTAACCACGAACCAGAAAGTGATGGCGGCGGTGGATGACATTCTCCAGTCTCAACCGGAAACCCAGGCTGTTTTCACCACTACGGGGGGTTTTCTCTTTGCCACTACAACCTCTGCTAATCCGCTCCGTAGCAGCAGTACAGTGATCCTCAAACCCGGTAGTGATCTGGACGGTTATATTAGCCGCGTTAATCAACAAATTCAGAAATTAAATCTGGTAGGGATTCGGATTCGGCTCAGTCCCGGACGGGTACGGGGAATTATTTTAACCAACTCTCCCCTCCGCAGTGCAGATGTGGATGTGATTTTAAGAGGTTCTCAGGCTCAACTGCTGAACCAGACGGGTCGGGAGGTTTTGCAAACTCTAGACGATAAGGTAACTCTGGCTTCGTTTCGCCCCGATGCCGATGCCCGTCAACCGGAAGTGCAGATTCGCCCAGACTGGGAACGGGTAGCGCAATTGGGATTGTCCGCTCAGGAAATTGGTGAAACCATTCAGACGGCGATCGAGGGATTTATAGCGACCCAACTACAACGGGGAGAACGGCTGGTGGATGTAAGGGTGCAACTGAACCGCGAAGACATTACCCGTCCCGATCAACTGCAACAATTGCCGCTATTTACTGAAAATAATCAAGCGATTCGTTTAGGGGATATTGCCCAAATTGAACTGGGTCGGGCTCCAGGAGAAATCCAGCGGATTAACCAGCAGCAGGTATTTTTGATCGCCGGCAACCTGAATGAGGGAGCTAGATTGAGTGATGCTTTACAACAGGTGCAACAGGTGTTGGCTCAGGTCAAACTTCCCCCCGGCATTACGCTCCTTCCCAGTGCCGCCGCTGAGGCAAATCAACAACTGCAGCGCTCTTTACAGATTCTGGGTGGTCTAGCCACCTTTCTGGTGTTTGTGGTCATGGCGGTGCAATACAATTCCCTCATCGATCCGCTGGTAATTATGTTGACGGTTCCCCTGGCTTTAGCAGGCGGAATTTGGGGATTGTACCTGACCCAAACGGCGATCGGGGCAACGGTGATTGTGGGGGCCATTCTCCTGGTTGGAATTGTGGTGAATAACGCCATCATTATGGTGGAGTTAGCCAATCAGCTTCAGGAAAAATTGAACTGCGATCGTACCACCGCCATTTTGAAAGCCGCTCCCCAACGTCTCCGCCCCATTTTGATGACAACCATCACGACAGTTTTAGGGATGTTTCCCCTGGCGCTGGGATTGGGAGAAGGTTCGGAGTTTCTGCAACCCCTGGGTATTGTCGTTTTTTCTGGGCTATCCCTGGCCACCGTTCTGACGCTCTTTATCATTCCCTGTTTTTATGTAATTTTGCACCGTTTATTTGAGCCTAAGTCTTCCCGTGCCTCTCGCCCCTCTCTATAGGGTTAAGATCAAACTATATCGACGCTATCCGTATCCCAAACAACGATCTTGCAGGAGATCGGCATTTTATGGTTAATCTCAGTGATTCCAAGACCGCAACGGGTGAGTTAATGGGTGCTGTTCGGGTCAAAGTTAAGTTAACGAATGCGATCGACGAAGAACTGGTGAGGAGAGGATTACTCGATCGCCATGAATTGCGGAGTTGTGAAGTAGATGCTCTGGTGGATACAGGGGCGGTGAGAACTGTCCTTCCTGATGCGATCGTGCAACAACTGGGGTTAAGAATTCGGGGACAGCAAACCGCTCAATTTGCCAATGGCACAGAAGAAGTGATCGGCTTAACGGGCCCGGCGATCATTGAGATTGAAGGACGAGAAACCATTGAAGCTGCTCTGGTCACTGGCAATATTGTGCTGATTGGGCAAACCGTACTGGAAACCCTGGATTTGCTGGTGGATTGCAAAAATCAACGCCTGATTCCCAACCCTGAGCATCCTGATTACCCAATTTTACGAGTATGAATAGAACTAGATAGTAGATGGAGTATCAACAGATATACTACAAGAGGAGTATAATTAAATATGGTTAATTTAAGTGAGTTCAACCCTGCTATTAATAACATCATGGGCGCTGTCCGGGTCAAAGTTAAGTTAACAAATGCTATTGATGAAGCTCTGGTGAGACGCGGTCTACTTAAGGACAGTGAACTAAGAGTATATGAAACCGAAGCATTGGTAGATACAGGAGCGGTTCGCACAGTTTTGCCCATGAGCATTGTTGAGAACCTGGGCTTAAAAATTCGTGGTCAGCAAATCGCTCAGTATGCCAACGGGGCAGAGGAATCGATCGGAGTCACTGAACCCGTCATTATTGAAATTGAGGGACGTGAAACCACAGAAGCTACTCTGGTCACTGGCAATATTGTGCTGATTGGGCAAACCGTACTGGAAACCCTGGATTTGCTGGTGGATTGCAAAAATCAACGCCTGATTCCCAATCCTGAACACCCTGATTATCCAATTTTACGAGTGTAGTTCAAACCACCTATAAATCTATAAAGCTAAAGCCAAAAGATCATCAGGTTTGTTTGGTAATTTGTCCCTCAGTGTTTGCTCCTCCCAACTGCTTTTACAGTTTTCTTCCAGTGAAGCAGTTAACTTTTTCCTTGCTTTGTTCTGTCAGAAGGCTTATCTTTTAATACTTCCATAATGACAACTTGTTCGTGTTCAAGCTCCTGGAATTTCTTGTTCACATCAGCCCAAGTAGTAGTGCTAGCTGCATAATCTTTTTGAGTGCCACAGCCAGGTAGGAGGGCAATAAGACAACAAAAGAGTACGCTAATGGCAAGTTTAATGAAAAGTTGCATAGCTATAGCCTCCAAAATTATTGAATATCGATAGCAAAGTCTGCCTTACTAATTTCAGAAACAATGTCATCAACCTGTAACCAACTATCTTGCAGATCACCAATTACGCTTTGAATGTCTGCCAGGGAACCAAGATTTTCCAATGCACTTTTAGCACTACGTCTGAGTCGAGCTACATTTGCTGCTTCACTGTAGACTTTAGCATTAACGTCCAATACATGCAGAAGCAAATCAATTTGTCGGCCGTTTAGTTCTAGGGATTCCAGTAGCTTTTTCTGAGCTAGGTAGAACTTATCCCAAATAATTCTTTGTGCCTCTAATGAGCTAATAATGGAGCCATTACCTCTTAAGCTTATCTCAATCTTCTTTTTCTCGATATCATCAGTAATTCCTTCAATTTTCTGCTTTAGTAAGCGATTTTCAGATTCTAGTTTAGAAATCTCTTGCTTGAGTTGGTTCTGAGTTTTTAAGGTTTCTCCATTAACGCTCTGCAAATAAGTAAACTCACCTTTTCTGTATTGACTCATGGTGCTACTAAGTCCTGCTACTTCCTCATAAGCAGAGGCTATACGATCAAGCCCGTCAGAAACCTTGTCAATAACACTGTCAACGTGATCTGCTTTCATTACAAGAGTATGCAGTTTTTTCAAATCACTCAAAGCATCTGTAATTTCTTTGTAGGCATCAGCGGCTTTATACCTTGATACGCTTAAAGCTGAGTGGGTAACCTGTTCTTTTATCTCAGTAAATTTTTCTTCTCCTGTCATGCTTTTGTACTGATCTCTATTAGCTGCATATGCCAGACCCGGAGCAGCCAGAATAATAACCAGTACCATTAGTAAAACCAAAACTTGCTTTATCCAGATTGCTAGTCTATTCATTTGATTGCCTACATCAGTGGTTTAGATCAGCTTCCTTATTTCTACCAGAATACCTTAAGCTGAAGCAAATTCATCACTGGATCCCTAAATTGCCTACTGCAGTAGCATGATCTAAGTCCACAGGTTTTTATAAGCAAAATTATGTCATTACCGCTATGATAAAGTGATCGAACCCAGGCATAAGCGGATTACACGCCAGATTCGATCTCCATTCGTTCAGCAATTCCGTGCTGGTATTATATTTCTTTTGCAACCGTTGTCGCTTTTGCAGCCGTTGGGGTTACTCACAAAGCTTTTGCTTTAATACCATTCGGATAGCTCTACCGTAATCCCCTCAGGGCCGGCAATAAAGACAAGTTTGCGGTGATGAAAATCCATGATCTCGTTCAGCAACTTAACCCCATGAGCAGATAGCTTTTCTACCTCAGCCTTGATATCATCTACAGCAAAACAAATATGGTTGAAGCCCAACTTGGCCAGGTTTGTAATTTCGGGATCGGAGGTTGGTTCAGGATGGATATACCTCAATAACTGAACTTCCAGACGGGGACTAGCATGGGTCAGTGCTAGAGTAACGTGTTCTGCCTCTATCCCGGCAACATTCATATAGCTCGAAAATATATCACCTTTAATCACCACTGACTTCTCTTCCTGGAAGCCAAGCAGGGCAAAGAATTCCTTAGCTTTTGCTACATCTTTAACAACCAGGGTGACATGATCGAAGTGGGTGATCAAGGTTAACTTTCCTTAAAGCTGAACAACATTGAGCAAAAAAAGCGATCTAACATAGGGATGATTCTATCACTATCTCCATGCTAGACCGCTACAGGTTAATTAAATTTTCAGGGCAATGAAAAATTTAACTAGATGGTCAAGACCTCATGGGGGAGGCGTTTGAACTGCAGACGTTCGTTCGCTACATCGACAAAGATCGTGTCGCCATCGTGGAATTCACCGCGCAAAATTGACTTGGCGATCGGGGTTTCTAACTCCCTTTGAATGGCCCGTTTTAGCGGTCTGGCACCAAACACTGGGTCATAACCAACATCCGCCAGAAAATCCAGGGCAGATTCGCTCAGCTTGAGTGAGATCTTGCGATCGCCGAGGCGTTGTTCTAACCGTTGTACCTGCAGTTTAACAATCTGACGCAGTTCATCCTTGCGTAGACTATGGAAGATGATAATTTCATCAATCCGGTTGAGAAATTCAGGTCGGAAATTGGTCCGCATGGCTTCCATCACTCGTTCCTGCATTTCGGCATAGCGGCTATCATCCCCTGCCAGATCCAGAATGTGCTGGGAGCCAATATTGCTGGTCATGATGATTACGGTATTTTTGAAGTCCACCGTCCTTCCCTGGGAATCGGTAACGCGCCCATCATCGAGGATTTGCAGCATGATGTTAAAAACATCGGGGTGAGCTTTTTCGATCTCATCAAACAGGATGACGGCATAGGGACGACGACGAATAGCTTCGGTGAGTTGGCCGCCTTCTTCATAACCTACATAGCCGGGGGGCGCACCCACCAGACGGGAAACAGAATGCTTTTCCATGTACTCGGACATGTCAATCCGCACCATCGCCTCTTCGGTGTCAAACAGGTAGGTTGCCAGGGCTTTGGCCAGTTCGGTTTTACCGACACCCGTGGGACCGAGAAAGATAAAGCTAGCGATCGGCCGATTGGGGTCTGCCAGTCCGGCCCGCGATCGTTGGATGGCATCTGCCACAGCAGTAACAGCTTCTTCCTGGCCGATCACCCGGCGGTGCAGTTCATCTTCGAGATAGAGCAGCTTTTGCATTTCTGACTCCACCAGTTTGCTGATTGGAATCCCCGTCCACTTGGAAATGATTTCGGCAATATCCGCCTCGGTCACTTCTTCCCGCAGCATTGTTTTACCACTGGTTTGAGCCTGGGCCAGTTGGGTTTCAGTTTCTTCTAACCGCCGTTGCAAATCCGTTAGCTGACCAAACTTTAGCTTTGCTGCTTTGTTATAGTCAAAATCTCGCTCGGCCTGCTGAATCTGCACATTCAATTGCTCGATCTCTTCTTTAATTGCCTGGAGTTGATCGATGATCTGCTTTTCTCCCTGCCACTGGGCATTCAGGCTTGTCTGTTCTTGCTTCAGATCCGCCAGTTCTTTTTCTAACCGTTCCAACCGCTCTCTGGAAGCCGCCGCACTTTCTTTTTCTAAAGACAGCCGTTCCATTTCCAGTTGCAGGATCTTGCGATCGATCTCATCCAGTTCTTCCGGTTTGGAGGTAATTTCCATTTTTAGCTTGGCCGCCGCCTCATCCACCAGGTCGATCGCCTTATCGGGCAGGAACCGATCGCTGATATAGCGAGAAGACAGACTAGCCGCCGCCACCAGGGCATTGTCCGAAATTTTGACCCCGTGGTGAACTTCATAGCGTTCCTTCAGTCCGCGCAGAATCGAAATTGTATCCTCAACGCTGGGCTGATCGATATAAACCTGTTGGAAGCGCCGTTCTAGGGCCGCATCTTTTTCAATATATTTACGATATTCATCCAGCGTGGTGGCCCCAATACAGCGCAGTTCACCTCTCGCCAGCATGGGTTTGAGCAGGTTACTGGCATCCATCGCCCCCTGGGTTGCCCCAGCGCCGACCACCGTATGGATTTCATCAATAAATAGAATAATTTGGCCGCCGGATTCGGTGACTTCCTTCAACACCGCCTTCAACCGTTCTTCAAATTCACCCCGGTACTTGGCCCCGGCAATCAAGGCACCCATATCCAGGGCAATCAACTGGCGATCGCGGAGGGATTCCGGCACATCACGGGCAATAATCCGTTGCGCTAAGCCTTCAGCAATGGCGGTTTTACCGACCCCTGGTTCCCCAATCAACACCGGGTTATTCTTAGTCCGACGGGACAGGATTTGGATCGTTCGACGAATTTCATCATCCCGACCAATGACGGGATCGAGTTTGCCCTGCCGCGCCAGTTGGGTCAGATCCCGACCGTACTTTTCCAGGGATGCATACTTGCCTTCAGGATTCTGGTCTGTCACTTTTTGACTTCCGCGAATTTGGTCTACCACTTCTTTTAGTTTGCGTTCATCCAGCCCGAATTCCTGCAGCAGTGCTTTGCCAAACCGATCGTCCTGGGGATAGCTGAGGATCAGATGCTCGATCGATATAAATTCATCGCCATACTGCTTACGGAATTGATCAGCCCGATCCAGCAGGGTATCTAAGCTGCGGCCAAGGAACACTGAACTGCTGGGATTGCTGAGCTTGGGTTGGCGATCGATAAACTCATCGGATCGATCGCGCAGACGCTGCACATTTACACCAGCTTTAGTAAAAATGTTACTGGCCAGGCCATCCTGTTCCAGTAAAGCTTTGATCAAATGTTCACTTTCAATCTGTTGTTGCTGGGCTTGCTTAACGATTTCCGGCGTGCGGACGATCGCCTCCCAGGCTTTTTCCGTAAATTGGTTTGGATTCGTAGGTTGCATCAGCGGCCTCCCCCGACTAAGGGTTCTATAGCCATTGTAGAGAGCTACCTCCCTCCGTTCAGGTCGGTTTTCCCTCTGCCTATTTAGGTATTGCCGCCTTATGGTATCGGATTCCAAAGAATGCTATGGGGTTTGCTTGGGCAACAATGGGGCAATCAAGGTTCATAGATGGTTTGGGCAGAACTTAAGATTTCTCGCTGCCGCATCCAGTTGTCGCTCATCTGAATAGAGGCTTCAGGAACCAGATCGATAGATCGATTAAGACGGGACTCTAGTTCATATTTAATTTTTGCTAGAGTAAGTAGTCCTTGCCGTGCGTTGGGAGCGAACGTGATCAGCAGATCAATATCGCTGTCTGCCCGAAAGTCATTACGGAGGATTGAGCCAAACAATGCCATTTTGATGATGCCCCATTTTTGACAGAAGCTAGCAACATCCTGACTGGATAAACCCAGGCGGGCTTGAATTGTTGGGTCTTGATCAAGCAGTAGCATTACAAACAGAATCCATTACTCACAAGTCTGAGATGAGTATCGCGTTACATAGATACTTTTTAGCACGATCGTACTACAGACCTTCGCTCCTGGTTCAATCGATCGCCCTTCTCATCCCACAAGGGATTCCCTCCCAGGCTTTTTCCGTAAATTGGTTTGGATTCGTAGGTTGCATCAGCGGCTTCCCCCGACTAAGGGTTCTCATTGTAGAGAGCTACCTCCCCCCGTTCAGGTCGGTTTTCCCTCTGCCCAGTTAGGTATTGCCGCCTTATGGTATTGAATTCCGAAGAATGCTATGGGGTTTGCTTAGGCAACAATGGAGCAATTTAAGGTTCATAAATGGCTTAGGCAGAACTTAGGATTTCTCGCTGCCGCAGCCAGTTGTCGCTCATCTGAATAGAGGCTTCAGGAATCAGATCGATAGAGCGATTAAGACGGGACTCTAGTTCATGTTTAATTTAAGTGATCGATCTTCCCACAATCACTCTTACTACAAGATCAGCGCTCGTACGAAGGGGCAGGAGGCCGTATGATCAGCCAGCTCAATAGTTCTCCAACGGTCAGGTGAAAGTTAGTTGTAAAAGAAGGCGTTGGTAATCGATCGCTAGCTCGATCAAAAATCTTAAATTTTTCTGATGGGAAATAGACCAACACGGTTTGTTCATTGGGGTCAATTAGCCATCCGAGTTGGGAGCCATGTTGTAAACAGTGCAGAATATTTTTCGTGACTCGCGTTTGGCTTTGTTCGGGAGATAGAATCTCAATCGTCCAGTCGGGGTGGGTTTCAATCGTATTAGCAATTTCACCATTGGCATCACAAGGAATGCGTGACCAGGTAAATACACTGATATCAGGAACCAGTGACCTTTGACCGAAGGTGCAGCGTAGTTCTGCAAAAGCCCAGGCTATCTGTTCAGGTTGTAGAGCGGCATTGAGTACGGCAGAAAGGCGGGTTTGCAGTAGACTGTGTTTTCCCTTCGGCATAGGTTTTTGGAAGATCTGACCCTCAATATATTCGTAGGCCGGCTTAGTTTCTGGTAGTTGCAGAAACTCTTGCAAGGTCAGGAGTTGGGAGGGTGATTGAAGCATTCAGATCACCTCTCATGAGGGAGAACGTATCACTTAATCTTATAGCATCCAGTTGCCAGGGGTTCAGTCTTTCTTAAACTATCTGAAGGAAGGGAGTCAGTAAGGAAAACTTTCTTGCGATCGCATCACTTCAAACATGGCTTTTTCCTACAACCTTACACGATCGTACTACAGACCTTCACTCCTGCTTCAATTGATCACCCTTCACTTCCCATAAGTGATCGCCTCCCAGGCTTTTTCCGTAAATTGATTTGGATTTGTAGGTTGCATCAGCGGCTTCCCCCGACTAAGGGTTCTATAGCCAGCCAACTCCCCCCGTTCAGGTCGGTTTTCACTCTGCCCAGTTAGGTATTGCCGTCCCCGCCTGGAGGTCAAAATAAAGAAAATCAGCAAATGCTATTGGAGGCATGGTATGGGTATTTGGGCGATTCGGGCAGATGAGAGAGTAAAGCACGTTTATTTTACTGAAGATACTATTGGCGTTGATTTGATGGATGGTAGAACTATCACGGTGCCATTAGTCTGGTATCCGAAATTGTTGAATGCTACACCAGAGCAGAGAAACAAATGGAAATTGTGTGGTGGCGGCTATGGCATTTACTGGGAAGGAATTAATGAAGATTTAAGTACGGAAGGAATGCTACGGGGAGCACCTGCACCACAAGCTCCAACGAGATCAAATGCACCCTGACCTAATCCTAATCGGAATTTAAACTGCATTGAGCTTAATAGTTTATTCCAATCCAGCGTGGACTCTTTACGGTTGGATCAGAACAGTGAAGCACAGGGGAACGCCGATGACGGTTCATCAAGATGGTGTGTTTGTACCCCCCAATCAGGGCCTCTCTTACTGGCTTGCGGGTGATTTGTATACGTTCAAGGCGATCGGCGCTCAGACGGGAGAAGCCTATGCCCTGTGTGAGGCGATCGTCCAACCCCAGAGTGGTACTCCACCCCATCGTCACAGCCGTGAAAATGAAGCCTTTTATGTGGAATCAGGAGAGTTTGAATTTCGCCTGGAGGATCAAACCCTGACTGCCACACCGGGAACGTTTTTGCATTCTCCCAAAGGGCAACTGCATCAATTCACGAACATTGGCCCAACCCCTGGCAAACTGCTGATCTGGGTTACTCCGGCTGGTTTTGAAAAGTTTATCGCTGAAGCTGGCCAGGTAATTCAGGGGGAGATCAACGTTGCTCCAGCCGTTAGCCCTGCAGATCTGGAAAAGATTATCGCCACCGCGCCCAGGTACGGGATTGAAATTATTCCGCCTGCCTGATTACCTCTGCTCTTTTCATCCATTCTGAAGGGAATGCATTCATGACTGAAAACTCCCCTGCCGTTACTCCAGAGCGTCTGATGCAGTTTGGCTTTGCCTATGCTCCCCCTTTGATTATTGAAGCGGCCCTGCATCATCAGCTTTTCGATCGTCTGGAAGACAACCCCAAAACCGTTGAGCAGATGCAGGCTGAAACGGGAGCCTCCCCACGGGGTTTACGGATGCTGATGAATGCCCTGGTGGCTCTGGAATTTCTGGCTAAAGATGAACAGAACCGCTATTCCCTCACCCCTGAAAGTGCCGCTTTTCTAGTTAGTAGCAAACCCAGTTTTCAGGGAGGGCTGTTTCGTCATGTCAGTCGCCAACTGATTCCCGCCTGGTTGGAGCTAACTGAAGTTGTCCGCACGGGTAAACCCAGCTTTACCGTTAACCAGGAAGGGGCGGGCGCGGACTTTTTTCAGCAATTCGTCAACGATATTTATCCAATGAGCTATATGCCGGCCAAGCTGCTGGGGGACGTTCTCAAGCTTGCTCAGGTGGATAAACCCTTCCGCGTGCTTGATCTGGCCGCTGGTTCAGGGGTGTGGGGGATTACCCTGGCTCAACAGTCTGCTCAGGTTCGGGTGACAGCGGTGGATTGGGCGGGGGTGATTCCGGTAACTCAGCAGAATGCGGAACGGTTTGGGTTGTCCGATCGTTTTCAGTTTATTGCCGCAGATTTGTTAACGGCCGATTTTGGCACAGGTTACGATCTGGCGGTATTGGGACATATTCTCCACAGTGAAGGGGAAGCTCGCAGTCGTCAATTACTCTCGCGCTTATTCCCAGCCCTGGCTGCCGGTGGGCAGATTGCGATCGCAGAATGGTTGGTCAACGATAGCCACACGGGCCCACTGAATGGGGCAATCTTTAGCGTCAATATGCTGGTCAGCACGGAGGCAGGGGATACCTTCTCTTTTAATCAAATTAGCCAGTGGTTGACTGAGAGCGGTTTTATTGACCCTCACCTGGTTGAGGTGCCGGGGCCCTCTCCGCTGATTCTGGCCACAAAACCCTGAACACCGCGGCTAACTATTCTTTACAGCAATCGCTCTGTGCGACCCCTAAAAGAATGGGCAAAAAATTAATCCTGGACACCGGGCGATCGTTGAGAATGGGTTTATCCCCAACCACCACACAGTTTCCAGGATTTTAGTTAAAACTCAGTCTTAAGTTGTAGAAACGCAACCAATTGGCTAAATCAATTCCTACTATTCAGCAGTGGCCAGTTCGGTGCTACCCCGGCCACGACGACGGGTAAGGCTGTTAAACAGCATGATTCCAATCGCCTTGATCAGGTTGCCCTCCAGTTCCTGGAACATTTTCATATTCAACTTGAAGGCATCGTTGGCTTCATCGACAATCCGATCGCAGGTGGCTTCATCCACGGGTAGATCGTTCATGGCCTGGCGATATTTGGTTTTGAAAGCTTTCTCATCGGCGATCGCCTGAAATTCATAGAAACAGGTGCCTTCGCCATCGGACAAATTCATCGCGGTTTGGGCAATTTTTTTGAGGATTTGACCACCGGAGAGATCGCCCAGATAGCGGGTATAGGAGTGGGCGACAAACAGTTCAGGGGCGGTGTTGGACACTTCCCGAATCCGGGCCACATATTCCTGGGTGGCCGAGGAAGGAGAAACCTGTTCCCGCCAGTTGGGGCCAAAGTAGTAATACAGGTCTTGTTCCAGGGCAGACTTGCGGTTTAATTCAGGAAAATAAATTCTGGAAATAATCGGATGATTCCGCTGCCGTTCCAGTTCTTCCTCCATCGCTGAATAGACAAAATAGAGGTTGGAAACCAGTTTGCGGTAAGAAGATTTTTCCACCGTTCCTTTGAGGAAGCAGGCGATAAAGCCCGTGTTCTCAGCCATCGTGTGGGATTTTTTCGTCCCTTCCCGAAGTTTAGTTGCCAGATTGCTACTCATGGTAAAGGTATCTTTCCTGGAGCTAACAGTTTGCAAAAATTCTTTAAAAGGCCTTAATGGCCCTAAACTGTTACAGTAGAACGATTTGGGCAACCTTTTTGTTACAAATTCTGAAGTGGCGGTTGAACTCCAGGCAGATCGAACTCCCGAATCCCTCAGGAACTACTGGCGGACTGGGGGAAATGAGCTACACCTTCAGTTCCCGATCGCCACAGTCCAGATTCCTGCGGTTGCTCACCCAGGAGGGACTCTAGTTCATTCAGAGCAATCTCAGCCTGCTGAATTTTCTGAATCAGCGATCGTGCCGTTCCTTCCCCACTCTGGGCTGCTTCAACCAACTCTTTAATTCTGAGATGAAAGCGGGAGGCAATTTCATTGACCTGGCTATTTGCCTTGGCAGTTTGTGTACCCAGATTGTTAATTTCCGTGGTAATAAACTCAAACCCACTCATTTCCCCCCCCGCCCGGTTGACAATCAGAGCCGCCTGCAGGGCAAGGTGTTTCACCTGACGGCTAACATGTTCAATTTGCTTAGTGGCCGAATCGACAATTTCCAGTTCCCGCTCCAGCACTTCCCCAATTTGACGCACCTGATCCGTGGTTTGGCAGATGGAATTGACCCCAGCAAAGGTAGCCTGAAATGCCTTTTTACCCTCCATAGAAAGCAAACGGCTAATTTCAATAAAGCGCTGATTTAATGCCGTAATCTGCCGCGCTTGCTGGCGCAGTTCCCGTTGCTGATTTTCCAGAATCCGGTTAGTGCGCTGGGTTTCCAGTTTTTCTGCTTCCAATTGCTGGGCATACTCACGGGTTCTGGCCTGCTCCAGGGTCAAATTTTCCAGCAGTTGTTGGGCATGCTGCCGTTGACCTTCAATAATTGTATTGACAGAAACCAGTATTTGCGCTTCAGCCATCAGGAGAACATTCACGTCCACCAGGCGATATTCATGACTGATCCCCACCACTAACAGAGGCTCGTAAATAAATTCTAAGGAGCGACTGAGGGCCTGGTTAGCGGCATCGGCAATGGTGCAGTGATAGGGCAGAATTAACGGCTGAATGTTCAGGCGGGTGGTTTCCAAAAACGCTTTAAGTGGGCGGCGGGAGTACAGATCAAGACTGTATTGCTGGGTCATCCGCTCAAAAAAACGACGCTGCGAAATCACGCCCAACACCCGATCGTCGTCCATCACGATCACGCCTGGCAATTCTGGTTCTGCTTTGAAGCGATCGGTGATTATTTTACCCAGCGTATCATCATCGACCTGGAAATCGTAGGACGGCAGATCAGCCAGGGTGGCATCCGGTGGCAACTGAAACTGGGTAAAAGTATTCTGGGACACACAATATTCCTCCGCATAGCGCTATCAAAACCCTAACTTTTCAGAGTTATAGAAAGGCTATGACAAGGATATGAAAAGGTTAACATAACAACCCTAAACGGTTGAGAAAAAGGGGCGGATTGCCATAAACATCTCGTTAAAAATTGAGATCCGCCAGATGAGCGCGGGGATCAAAGGAACGCAGATCTCGAAGTTTTTGATAGTATTCCTGCTCCTGAGGGGTGAGAGACTTGGGGGGAACAATCTGAATTTTGACCAGCAGATCACTCTGACCCTCTTTGAGGTGAGGCCAACCTTTTCCCCGTAAGCGCAGGGATTGACCTGACTTGGTGCCAGGGGGAATATTCAATTTAACGTTACCCTGGGGGGTGGGCAAATCGACCTGGGTTCCTAATACCGCTTCATCGGGGCTGAGGGGTAATTCACAAACCAGATGGTCTCCATCAAATTTAAAGAACGGGTGTGGCTGCAATTTGACATTCAAATAGAGATCGCCACGGGTTTGATTGATAGGATCAAATTGTCCTTTGCCTTTAATCCGAATTCTGCTACCAGGTTTAGCACCTGCTGGAATCCGCACTGTGACTGTTTCTCCTCCCCCCAGATCCAGCCGTTTCTGGCTACCTTGCACGGCCTCTTGAAAAGTGAGGGTAATTTCAGCTTCTTGATCGACCGGGGCCGTGGTCGTACCTGTGCCGTAACCAGGGAAATCATTGAAGCCACCAAAGCCGGGAGGGGGACCGCCGGGGGTACGATAGGACGTGTAGGTGCGTTGCTGACTACCGGGGGAGGGACCACCAAACCCTGGGCCAAAGCGTCCCAGCAATTCGTTAATAAAATCATCAAAACTGTTGTAGCGGCCAAAGTCGAAATCCATATTGCCAAAATCAACTCCAACCCCTCCACTGCCCGGCTGTCCGCCCATCTGTTGCCAGTACTGACCAAATTGATCGTACTTCTGCCGCTTTTCCGGGTCAGACAAGACCTCGTAGGCTTCGTTGATTTCTTTAAATTTTGCTTCCGCAGCCCGATCGCCGGGGTTCAGATCAGGGTGATATTTGCGGGCAAGCTTACGGTATACTTTTTTTATCTCAGCCTCACTTGCCCCCTTGCTCACCCCTAAAATTTCATAGTAGTCCTTGAAGTTGGTGGCAGGCATGGGTCAGGCTCCTCCAGATATAGATAACCCAGATCTCCAGAATCTATCTAACAAGATAGCGGAATCACAATAACACAGACATTGCCTCAGTCTGGCTTGCACCTTTTGGAACTGAGGTTCTGTAACCTAACATAGACGAAATTCTCTAACCCCCTGGGGGAAACATCCAGACTGGAAAACCGTACCTCTATTCATGTCCCTATGACTGATTTAAGTTCTTTATCTCTCCAGGATGCCCACCAACGTCTGGCTGAGTATAGCTGTATTGAACACGAAGCTGGGGTCGCCCCTGGGGATAAACGCTCCCTCCGTCAAGCCCTTTTGCAAGTTAAAGCCGCCAGCGATCGCCAGATTTTTGGGGTCTGTGCCGATACCCTGGAGGAAGGAAAAATTGCGCTCTTCAGTTACCTGAGGGGCCTGGACTTGCCAACAACGGAGTTAAAGTTTGAACCGGGGGAAGGTGCCGTTTATCTGAAATTCAACCCCAGTACGGGTAGATGTTATCAGGACGGTTATACGGGTAGCCATCGCGGTGTGCTGGTGTCCTGTCAATCCGATTTTGCGGATGGCATCAATGAAACCTACGGGCATTTACCCTTAGACTTATTTACTGATTAATTTTCCAAGCCAAAAACTTTGGATCTCCTCAAGTTGGGGTTGGGGTAGGTCGCTGAATCCATACTCTAAAGTAGTGAATAGATCAACTACTTGCTGAAGCAGCTTCCAATCTAATGCCTGGTACTTCCTCTAATGCTGATTTTTTGCAGCAATGGCGATATGCTCTAGCTCCTTATAACCTGGGATATAAACTAAAACTAGCTTCTCAATTAATGTATCGTGATTTTTTAGAACGACTGGAACCTCACGGCCTGACTCCGTTTCACTACCTGGTTTTATGCTGTTTGTGGGAAGAAGATGGTCTTTCAACCACAGGAATTGCCGATAAATTGAAGCAGCTAGGTGCAACGCTCACAGGAGTGCTGGATCGGATGGAGGAACGAAACCTCGTCTACCGAGAACGTGACTGCAACGATCGCCGGATCGTGCGGGTGTGGCTTACTGATGCAGGCAAGCAACTAATGCAGACACTCCCCCCTCTGGGTGCAGAGACCATTAAGCGGGCAACACATAACATGTCTGCAGCGGAGCAAGCAACAGTTTTACAGCTCCTGGATCAAATCGTCCAGAATTTTATCTAGCAAATTTAATTTTGGCAGCTTGACTCCTCAGAAAATACTTAATATATTAACTATCAATACATTGACTTAATACTCACCTGCGACGAATCTGTACAGGTTCAAGTTTTTGTCTTTTTCCACTTCAGATTTTAGGGAGAAAAGCTATGAAACTTAGCATCCATACAAAAAACTGGCTAGTGTCCGTCCACGTTGGGTTTGCTGCGATGTGGACAGGCACCGTCTTGAGTATGTTAGTTCTAACTTCAAAAAACATGAATTCAGCCCATGGCGAAGCATTGCATACCCTTAATGCTGCAATTACCTGGCTGGATGACTTGATTGTGATTCCCTCAGCGATCGGTTCGGTAATAACCGCAACTTTACTTTGTTGGCTGACCAATTATGGCTTTACCAAGTTTTACTGGGTGATCAGTAAGTGGATTTTGACAACTAGCCTGGTCATTTTTGGCACGTTCTGGTTATTTCCATGGAGTAACACCGCTGTCCAAATCTCTGCACAGGAGGGATTACAAGCGCTGCAAAATTCAGTCTACAGATTTGATGTCAAAGGCGTGTTGATTGGGTCAATTATTCAAATTATCTTCCTCTTGGCTATTATTGGAATTTCAGTTTTAAAACCTTGGGGAAGACGGCTAATTCCAGCAAAAAGTGAAGCCAGCAACAATACTTGAGTGGATCAAGGCATGATCAAAATTGACCACCAGAACGCTTTGAGCGAACTATCGGATTTTGAGTGAATGAGGCATTGGGTAGCCGCTTAACTTAATAGTTAGCCTGCTCCGTTGCCAAAGCGAATTTTGAGGTAATCTTCCTCCATTTTGGCACCGACGGGTTGGAGGGCAGCAAGAGCCTGGGGGAGCACCAGATTACGACGATGATTGCCAATCCGAATATTCAGTTCATCCGCTGTTTTACTCAGTTCCACCTGATTTTTGGGAATGCCGGGCAGGTACAATTCCAGACTGTATTCTCCTGAGACCTGCACCACTCGCAGTGTGCTCTCGCGGTAATAAATTTGAGCCGGATCTTCATCAGGATAAAGGGTATCTTTGAGCCGATCGAGGGCGGCCAGACCACACATTTCCTCAGCAAAGAGGGGGACTTCCTTCACAGGTAAAGGACGAAAATTGTCGTGGATTTCCTGGCGATATTGTTGTTGGCTTTGTTTCCAACGGCTAAAGAACGGATCAGTGACACTGTCTGGAATAATCCGATTGGCCACCACCAGATCTGTAGACACGTTATAGAGGCTGAGATAGGCATGGGCCCGCAAGGATTCCTTAATCACCATCTTTTCTGGATTGGTGACCAGGCGCACGGAGGTCTGATTGTTGTCCGTCAGTACCTTTTCCAGGGCTTCAATCTGTTCATAAAACTCGTAGGGGGCATCCATCACCGCCTGATCGGGGAGCGAGAAGCCGGCGATCGGCTTAAAAATCGGTTCCACCAGGGGACGCAGGGCCGCCGACACTTTCTGTAAGGGCTTGTAAAACCGTCGCATATACCAGCCACTCACTTCCGGCAAACTGAGCAACCGCAATGCCGTACCCGTGGGGGCAGAGTCGATAATCAGCACATCGTAGATCCCTTCGTCGTAGTGCCGCTTCATCCGCACCAGGGCAAAAATCTCATCCATACCGGGGAGAATCGCCAGTTCTTCCGCCTGTACCCCCTCCAGTCCACGGGCCTGTAACACCTGGGTAATGTAACGCTTCACCGCCCCCCAGTTATCCTCCAGTTCCATTAAGGCATCCAGTTCTGCCGCCCAGAGATGGGGACGGACCTGCACGGGCAAATGGCCTAACTCCAGATCCAGACTATCGGCAAGGGAGTGGGCCGGATCTGTACTCAAAACCAGGGTTTTATAACCCAACTCCGCACACCGCAAGCCAGTGGCCGCTGCGACTGAGGTTTTGCCGACCCCACCCTTACCTGTCATTAAAATTACGCGCATGGATGCCTTACGATCGCTAAATTGGACAATCAACCTGTGCCGCTTGCCAGGGGTGTGATCACCCGTTATTCAATCAACAACAGCTTATAGTTCCCATTGTGCCGGATTAGTAAAATCTTAGGGAAGAATGAATAATCCATTGGTTGGGCAGGGGACTGGTTTAGACAGGGGGTAGATGGGCCGGTGGAACAGAATGGCTTTGGGCGATCGGTACAGGACCAGTCCAATGTTTAGTCAAGTATTTGTAAAGCAATCGCAGCAACCTCAAGGGGTAATAGAGAAAAGCCAGGGCCGGGGGGAGGTCCACAATTTGCCATTCTGCCCGTGTGGGGGTGGTAAGGACATCCAGCCAGAACCAGAGCCGATCTTGCCAACGGTCCATGGTGCGGAGATAGATTTTGGGAATGAAGAACTGGTCGGCAGGGGGCAACGAGTCGCGGAACAGGTGTTGTTGCATTTGCCTGGTCAGGTGGGCTAATTGGGGTTGAGCGGCCAGTTGTTCTGCTAGACCGGGGGGTAAGGGGGCCTGGAGTAACTGATGGGCCAGCAATAAGCCTGCGTCCAGCATGGGGCGACTGCCTAACTGACCGGCATGGCTGAAGATCCAGTCCCAATGCAAATCCGGTTGACGCTGGAGCAGATGGGCCAGGTCACAGGCAAATTTGAGTTGCCACCAGTCGTCTTTGGCACTATGGGCACAGACAAACAGCAGTAAGGCTTCGGGGCGGAGGGTGGGGACAGGTTGGCCAGCCAGGTTGATCCAGTCCAGGGTATCCCAGATCAAGGCGGGGGAGGGGGAAAAGGAAAAGTGTTGGCGGAGTAAGTCCCAGTGGAGATCGATTTGGATCTGGCGATGGGTATGGATGAAAGTATAACCATAGTGAAAACGAGTATAAACGCGGTCCTGAGCGGGGGTGAGATCCAGTTGGGGTTGGTAGCCCATTTCTTTCAGGAGTTGCCTGGCCCGATCAATTTCGGTAATTGGCATAAACAGATCCAGATCGGTAAAGCAACGCAGGGAGAGATCGCCATAGGCCAGGGTGGCGAGGGTGGGGCCCTTAAAAGTCAGTACAGGAATCCCTTCGTTTTGAAATCTGTGCAGCAGTTTCAATAGTTCGTTAGTTAAAACCAGATTTCTAGCCCCATTTTTGTGAGCTTCTTCCTGCAAATGCTGGGCTACGGCAGGGGGGAGGTAGGCCAGACCAACACTTTGCAAGCGGCGATAAAACAGGGGAAAGACCTGATGGACCAGGGCAATCGCTTCCAAATAGGTCCAGTCCAGGGGATGTTGCAGCAGGGCTGTGAGCCAGGCGGGGTCGATCGCACGGGTGGAACAACAGGCCAGGAGTAAAGTGATTTCTAAAACTTTAGCAGGGGAAGCAAACTGCGCCACGCGCTCGAAGGATTCAGTGTGAGCAGGATTAGTGAATCCAGGAACAGAATTAGCCATAGGTAGCGATCTCAGCAGGTTGGTTTAAGTCTTGCCGCAACAGTGCATCCAGTTGGCTTATAGCAGTCCTAAATAGGTTGAGAAGGAGGGTGTGTGGGGTTCCCCCACAAAAGGGTTTCCACCCCTTTACCCCGTTGGATCTCAAATAGGATTGCTATAGTGTAAGCCTGATCGAGGAGAGATGGGCGGCGATCGAGCCTCCTGGTATGGCCCGGCCAGGGTGTTAGATTCTGTAATATGAATTCCGTGATCTCATCCTGAGCATCTGGGGGTCTGACTGTGTTTTTCAGTGTGATTATTCCCACCTATAACCGCCTGCCGATTTTAGAAAAGTGTCTGCGGGCAATCTGTCTACAAAATTTGAGCGAACCTCACCGCTTTGAAGTGCTGGTGGTGGATGACGGTTCCACAGATGACACGGTGGCCTGGTTACAGCAGCATCAGGATGAATTTCCCCAGGTGCGCTTATTGGATCAGGATCACCAGGGCCCGGCAGCAGCTAGAAATCTGGGCATTGAACAGGCCATGGGGGACACGATCGTTTTTATTGATAGCGATTTGGTTGTAACGCCTGTTTTTTTACAGAGCCATGCCGATGCCTTAATTGAGGGCCAGCGGGCGATCGGCAGTGATGCTTTATTTACCTACGGATGGGTGATCAACACCTGCAATTTTGCTGATCCCACCGCTGAACCCTTTAAGGTAACCGATTTTTCTGCGGCTTATTTTGCGACTGGCAATGTTGCGATCCCTCGCCACTGGCTGATTGAAGCTGGTTTATTTGACACCCGCTTTCAGCTTTATGGCTGGGAAGATCTGGAACTGGGGGTGCGATTAAAACAGTTGGGTTTGAAGTTAATCAAAGTTCCTGCGGCAGTTGGGTATCACTGGCATCCTCCCTTTACCCTGGAGCAAATTCCCCGCCTGATTGACAAGGAAATCCAACGGGGGCGCATGGGGGTACTGTTCTATCGCAAGCATCCTACCTGGGAAGTGCGAATGATGATTCAGATGACCTGGGTACACCGGCTGCTCTGGGGACTGCTCACCTGTGGGGGCCGCTTAAATGAACACAGTATGGCTCCCCTGTTGCAATGGTTGATCGATCAAGGCAAACCCCAACTGGCCCTGGAAGTTGCCCGGATTTTTCTCAACTGGTATAACGTCAAGGGCGTTTACGCGGCGGCGGCTGAACAACCTTGAGGGGGCATTAATTTGCGGCTTTGGGTTCCTTCCACCAGCGGTAGCTATCTCGCCATTCTGGAGACTTGGGGGGCAGTTCCCGCATCGATTTTGCTACCGTTGCAATCATAGTTTCCACCTGCTGCAGGGGTAAACGGGTATCCGCCTGAAAGGTTAGTAAGAGCCGCTTTCCGGTCGAGAGGGGCAGGACATAAATTTCTGAGTAGGTTTCCCGCCGCCCCCGTTGGAACTGGATATCGCCAATCAGATCCCGGCCAGCAATAATCCGTTCGACTGAACCATCGGAGGGCCGCCCTCCCCCTACGGTTGAGAATCGAATCCAGGTGCTGATCTCTTCATCGCTGAGGTTGTCAAACAAGGTGCTACTGTCTGGCAGTTCGCGCAAGGTGACCATAAAGGCCTGATTGCCCGGGGTGGCGCTGGGGGGAAAGAGCACGCCGACGGTATCGGTTTTAATTTTGGTGGGCTTGGAAAAGGGAACGGCGGTATCAAAAGCAATGCCTAGAATCGCAAAGTTGCTTCTGGCGTCAACCGGGGCAGTGTTAGACTCCGGGGCAGTCTGGGCCTTGACCTCTAGTTTAGTGGAGATGAGGGGTAACCCCAGTAGTAAGGTTAAGCCCAGGACGAGGGACGGCGTGCAGGTCTTAAAACGGTTTGACATGGCCATTTGCACTCCTCAAATGGATAGGAAAGATATGGTGACGGTGGCAGGTTTACCCAGGATCCAGCCAGTGAAACCTGACTTGAGCAATACTATGGCAAATACTATGGCACAGGAACGGTCGATCGGCCTGACTTAGCTCCAGAACTCATCCAGGTTGACCTCAGCGATTTCTGCCTGCAATTCCTGAAAAAAACTATCCTGGGTCAACAGCGCCACGTCTTGTTCCCGTTTCTGCTGGTCAATTTCGATCCGCAATTCGATCAACTGATTTCTCAGCTCTTCTTCCAGCCGTTTACGCGCTGTAATGTCCTCGACGAGACCTTCGTAGTAGAGCAATTTCCCACTGTTGTCATAAACGGCGCGGGTAGTTTCTTCAATCCAGATTACCGTTCCATCCTGGCGATAGCTGCGGTATTCAAAATCCTGGACCTGATGGTGAGTGGCCATTAAGGATTGAAACTGGTAGTAATCTTCTGGATTGAGGTAAAGCTGTCCCCGAATATCGCTGATCCTGGCAACCATTTCTTGAGGAGAACTATAGCCGTAGATCCGGGCCATGCTGGGATTGACACTGATATATTGCCCGGTGGGTGTAGCCTGATAAATTCCTTCTAGAGCGTTCTCATAGATGCCCCGATAGTTTTCTTCCGCAATCCGCAGGCGTTCTTGGACCTGATGTTGTTTGGTGATGTCCAGTCCAACACTGACTGCTATGCTACCCTGCTGATACTTCTGAGCGGCAATTAAATAATAGAACTCCTGTCCGTTACTCTGAACGGTAATTTCCTGGGAGGCGGAGAGGCGATCGCTGGCTAAAAAGCCGCGCATAAATGTGACGAATTGAGAGGTTCCCCCAAATCCAAGTTCCTTGCCGACCATCTCTGCGGCTGGCAGTTTAAGGCGTTGGGCTAAGTACTGGTTGACTCCCAAATAAATACCGTCGGCGCTGATCCAGGAAATAGAACCAGGCACGGCATCTAAAATCGCTTCCAATTGGGCTTTGGCTCCAGCTAGCTCCTCCTTGGCCTGCTGTAAATCCGCATTTTTGCCAGCCAGGGTTGTAAAAGAGTTGCGAATTTGGGCAGTCATGCTATTAAAGGAATCCGCCAGTTTTTCCAGTTCTACAATTCCCCTGGCTTCCACCTGCTGTTCCAGTTCACCGGCAGCCATTCTTTCCGCAGCCTGGACAACGTGTTGGATCGGTTGGCTAATCCAGCGGGCGGTCACCATGCCAAACAGAATGGCTACCGTGAAGGCCAGCCCACACAGCAGCAGGGTGCGATAGGTGGCGGCATTAATCTGGGCGGTGAAGTCCGCTTCCGGAACTGCAACCACGACAATCCAATCCAATCCCTGGCTTTTCCCCCACGGTCTGGCCCGCACGATTTGGCGTTCACCATCGACCCAGAATTCAAACTGCTCACTCTCCTGGATTTGTTTGAAGCTGGGTAACTTTTGCAGCAGGGCCTGGGCCGTTTGCCGAATCAGAGAGTTTTGACTGGCGATCGCCGGTAGCCGTTGCTCTTTCCCATCAACCAGTCGATAGGGCTTTTCCTGACTGGAACTGGCCACCAGCAGTCCATTGCGCTCCAGGACAAAGGTTTCCCCCCCAGGGCTGATCTCTAGCTGCTGGAGAAAGGAGCTGATCTGATCCAGGCGTTGATCAACACCAATCACGGCAACCGGACGGTTCTGATACAGGATCGGCACACTGTAGGCCATGGAGAAAATACTGGTGGAGCCATCCCATTTGAAAACCGGACTCCAGAGGGGTTGGCCCGTTTTGACAGCCTCTCGATACCAGGATTCGGACTGAAAATTATAAGGGGTGGCGGATAGCAATTGTTTGGGCTGACCCTGGCTATTGGTCGTATAGGTGCGGATCTTGCGGTTATCCTGACCAGGCACACTGACCGTAATCTGGGCTTCTCCAGGGCTATAGCCTGCTCCGATAAACTCACCTGAGCTGGCCCCATAGCTGATATAACTGACCGGATAGAGCTGAACTTGCTTCCAGAACATCTGGCTGAGGCGCTGGGAATCCCTGGGGTTAAGGATGCCTTCTTGAAGGATATTGGCATTGATGGTTGCCAGTTGACGGGTGCTTTCCAGGTAGCGTTGCAGGTGCTGGCAAATCCGATCGCTGACCTCCACATTCAGCCGCTCTACCAATTCACCCACCGCTTTTTGACCATTTTGAAAAGATAGATAACTCACCAGGGCCACCGTGGCAGCAACCTGAATGACGAATCCGCCCACGAGCACGGTCTGGAGATGAAATTTTCGCTGTCCTTTAGTCAATCGCAAAAGGGTTAGTTTTCCCATGGGACAGCGCTGGTTACGAGACCAGGATGGAGACTAGGTGGTGCATAGCTGCTTCGGCAAATTTGGTCTTGAGAGGTCTGAACTCAATAGAGGTTAGATCCTTGAGTTTAACTCCAAAATTCATCCAGATTAACCTGGGCAATTTCTGCCTGTAATTCCTGAAAAAAGCTGTCCTGGGTGAGTAGGGCCACATCCTGTTCCCGCTTCTTCTGGTCAATTTCAATTTTTAGCTCTTCTAATTGGCGTTGCAGAGCTTCTTCCCGCTGTTTCCGATCGCTGATGTCCTGCACCAAACCTTCGTAGTACAGCAGGTTGCCATGACTGTCCCGAACGGCTCGGGCATCAACCTGGACCCAGGTGATACTGCCGTCTTTACGATAACAACGATATTCAAAATCCTTGGCTGTGCCCTGGATTTCCATCAGGTGTCTGAATTCGATGCGCTGTTCTGCATCGACATAAAGTTGCTCATCAATGTTGGTAATGCTGCTGATCATCTCACTGGGTGAATCGTAGCCATACAGCTTGGCCATCGCGGGATTGACGTTGAAGTACTGTCCGGTGGGGGAAGATTGAAAGATACCTTCCAGAGCATTTTCAAAGATACTGCGATAGTTTTCTTCGGCAATGCGTAGGGCTTCTTCCGCCTGTTTACGTTCGGTCACATCAAAGATCACCCCATCCAGATAGAGGGGATTGCCCTCGCTGTCAAATACCGCCTGTCCCTGCTCATAGACCCAGCGAATACTGCCATCTGGATGGACAATGCGATAGTCCAGAATGTACGGTTCCTGAGTGACAATGCCATGGTTGATAATCACCTCGACTAAATCGCGATCCTCAGGATGAATCAGATGGGTGTAAGTGACCTGATGCTCAATTAAGTCGGTGGCGGCATAGCCAGAGATCAGTTCGATCGCATCGCTGATGTATTCAAGGGTCCAGTTGGGCTGACAGTGGTAGCGATAGACGGCCCCGGTCAGGTTGGAGACCAGGCTGCGAAATCGTTCTTCACTCTGAATCAGGGCTAATTCTGCCTGCTTGCGATCGGTGATATCAAACCCCACCGAAACCGCAGCGTTGCCCTGCAAATACTTCTGAGAGGCCACCAGATAGTACTTGAGGGTGCCCCCTATATGCATTTCCAGCACCTGGGAGGCGGATTGATCAGAACTGGAGAGGAACTCGCGGGTAAAGTCAGCAAATTGGGTATTGCCCTTCAAAAATCCCACTTCCTTGCCAATAAAGGCATCTTGGGGAAGGTTCCAGCTCTCGGACAGATGGCGATTCACCCCCATGTAAATTCCACCGGAATCAACCCAGGAAATTGAACCGGGAACGGCATTCAGGATTGCTTCCAGTTGCTCCTTTGCTTCCGCCAGTTGCTGCTCCCGAATTTTTACCGTTCTCACCATCTCCTGGAAAACTCGAGCCAGTCGCCCTAACTCATCCCCTCGGCTAGCAACCTCCTGCAGATCACCGGGCTGAAAGGTGTTATTTTCGACGGCTACGGCGGCCGCAGTCATCGTCTCCACCTGCTGGATATACTGTCGCATTTGCTCATTTTGGGCTGTAATCGCTGTGTTCCGTTCTTCGATCGTCACCAGGGCAAATTGATAAATCTGAGTCTGGGCAACCAGGAGATCGTGCAGCGCCAGCAATTGATAAGTGCTCTGGCCAAGATCTACCACGATCGGTTCATAGAGGCATTCGGCGGAACGTTGTAGGCAGACCCTTACAGCCTCAAAGATCGGCATATGGGCAGGCAGGATCGTCACATTCTCAGTGATGGCAGGATCGACAACTAATAAACTACTGAGGGGACGATGCAGAAATAGCTCTCGCCCAAAGGGACGACTCAGCATGGCAATAAATTTCACTCGCGAAATTATGCCGCAAAAGAGTCCTTGCCGTGTTAGAATTACGCCGGGCAGCAGGGGATTACTTTGAAACTCTTGTAATAATTGTCCGCCAGTACAGTTTTCATCAACTTGGAAATCAATTGTCCCTAATTCTTGCAAGGGGGAGTACAGTTGAAGGTTCTGGGTTGACTGCAAGCTGGTGAGGAAATATTCCTGGGACATTTTAGGGAATTCCTTCTGTAATGAAAACCTGAAAAAGAAAAGTTTTACAAGCTTTAATTTAAATCAAATTCTAATTTAAAACTGAATTCGATCTCTCTTAACTTCAGAATTCATCTAGATTGACCGGAGCGGTTTCTGCCTGCAGCTCCTGAAAAGCTGTCCTGGGTAGTAAGTTGCCTGCATAGAGGTCAATTTGAGCGCTCCATAGATCCTGCAATGCAAGCAGGTGGTAGAGTTCCTCGTATTTAATGTCTATGCTCAATCTCAGTAGAAGAAATGTAAATTATTAAATACAAAAATGCAGTTGGTTTAAATAAAACTGTGCTGGTTTACCTGTGAGAAGGCTCTGGCCCTTACCAAGCTTAAACCAGTTCTAGCTGTAATCCCGGCAATAACTTCTCCAGGTTTTTTAGAGATTTACCCTGCCAGGGAATATCATGCGAACCCAGGACAACGACAGGGATAGGTGGTTTTTTGCGAAGTCCAATAATAAATTTAGAGATCAGACTGATCCCTGAACTGTTCAGGAATTCCAGTTTAGTGAGATTCAGGGTTAGGGTGGAGGGTGTTTGAGCCATAACCTGTTCGAGGAGTTGGGCAATGGGAGCATACTCGGCGGGTCCACCCAAACTCAGCTCTCCTTGAAAATAAACAGTCGAAGTTTCAGGGTCATAGTATACTTTGTAGTCTTCGCCTTTAATTTCCTGAGTCATCATTCTCAATTTCCTTGATTGTAGAGAGATAGAGCTTGAAAGAGAAAGGGTTATTTACCATTAGACTTTAATTTGTGCCATGGTGGTAACAATGATGCAGGGCACACCGCTGTCTCTGGTTTCAAACCTCCAGCCAAGTTTGGCCCCGTAGTCATTCAACATTGTCAGCAACCCGAGTCCAGAGGTTTCGGCATCCGCTTCAGCACTTTTTTCTACTTGCTGTATGAATAATTCATTAGGGTCACTACTCAGGAGTTCTTGAATAAACGCCTGAAAAGAGTCCAACCGTTCTGGATCAATACTGTTTGTTGTAAAAATTACGGCTGTAATCTCCCCTAATCCTAAAAAATGAATGCCAAATCTAACTTTATAGTTAGAAGCTCCATAATTAAATTTCATGGCGTTTTCCAATAGCTCATTGGCGACATAGCTGACCGCTCCTTTACTCTCTTTGATCCGCCTCTCAGTCCCAGGATCTTCATCGTCCACGGGCAGAAAATTAGTAAAATAGTCAGCCACAAAATGGGCCGATAGACGATGGGAGCGCCAGCGCTTGCGAATGGGATGAGAGCTAGGGGTAAATCGCAATTCCAGGCAATCCTGTTCTGGTGGAAAGTCTTCAATGAAATCGCCAAAAAGCTGTACAGCCATGTCTTATTTACCTCAAAATTAATTTTTAAGATTAGCAAGATGAGATTGTCAATTTATCTGCGTCTTTTTAGCACTAATAGAGTAATGTCATCAAAGACTTTTTGGTTGCCAATATGGTGTCGAACACTCTCGATCACAGCTTGTTTGATCTCCAGAGCCGATCGGTGCCAATGCTGAGAAACTTCAGAACATAAGCGCTCGATTCCATACTGTCTCTTCTGCAGATTCCTGGCTTCTGTAATCCCATCCGTATAGAGAACAATGCCGTCACCGGGTTGTAATTCTACAATGGTATGGCTGATGAAACCAGCAATACTGTCATCCAGACCAATGGGAAATCCTAAATCGATCGTATCAATGCGTTCAATATGTCCGCCTCTTCGCACCACAATGGCTTCCTCGTGCTGACCACTGATGCTGGCTTTACCATTGGCGTAGTTCAATAATAGTAATGTTAGATTTCGATCGGAATTCATTCTTTGCAGGTTCTTGTAAAGAGTGCGGTTAAGGGTATCTAGAAACCTGACCGGATCATATTCACGTAATTCATTAAGGGTTCTTACTGCCGTTTGGGTCATTAACATCAAAATGCCACTTTCTAAACCGTGTCCAGTCACATCCCCCATGCCGATCGTCACCACACCATCGACATTGAGAACGTCGTAGTAATCTCCCCCCACCTCATCAGCAGGTTCCATAAATCCGGCAATATCCAATCCTTCAATGACCAGTTCCTCTGGTTTAGGCAGGATCATTTGCTGCATTTGTTTCAGGATTTCCAGTTCAGCTCCCATTCGCAAATTGTCGGCCTTGAGCCGTACATTTAGAGCAGCAATTTCGGCATTGGCACTTGCCAGCTCAGCTGTCCGTTCCTGCACTTTATCTTCCAGAGTCGTAAAAGAGGTTTTGAGCTGCCCGGCCATACTATTGAAGGATTTGCCCAACTGGTCAAGTTCAAATAGCCGACTGGAAGGCAGATGTTGATCCAAACTGCCCTTGGCAATGTCTACGGTGGCCTGAGTAATCTGCTCGATCGATTCGGCAATCCAACTTGTGGTCAGCATGCCAACGCTAAGCGCCACTCCCAGAGCAGCCAGGCATAACAGCACCGTAGCTCGAGTATTTTGGTGAATTTGGGCCATGAAATCTGACTGGGGCACAACAATCACAATCAGCCAATCCAGCCCATAACTTTCTCTGTAAGGTGCGATAAATAAGAAATTTTCTTGTCCTTCATAGGTATAGCTGAACTGCTGCGGGGCATTGATTGCTTTTAAGCCCTGGCTATGCTGATTCGTAAAAGCTTTTGTAATATAGCTAGCGGCAGACTGGATCAGTGGTTCAAGACTTTCTTTAGCTTGTAACCGTTCGGCCCGTTTTCCCACCAATTTGTAATAGGGTGAAAGACCGGAAGTTGCAACTAGCTGGCCAGAAGGTTCCATAATAAATGCTTTGCCCGCATTACCTATCTGAAGGCGGCGGAGAAATTGATTCAGCTGCTCAACCGATAGATCAGTGCCCATCATGCCCTCAAACTCGCCATTTGGGCTAAAAATTGGACTGCTAAAAGTGATGGAAATCTGTTCTGGATCGTTTTTCCAATTGTAGATCGTACCCCAGATACTTTTTTGAGAATTCTTTAATTGATTTTGCAGCAATTTATTTTCATTCAAATTAGCTTTGCTTGTCTTCCGATCGACCTCTTTTGTCTTAATGTTGCCAAACTCGTCTGGTTCATAGATCAGAGGTGAGGTTATATCAGGCTTGTTATTGACAGTAATCATGGGTTTTTTATCTACATATCCAGCACCAACGTATTGTCCATCTACGGTGGCATAGCTGATGTAAATGAAACCAAAAGACTGAATTTGATTCCAAAATACTTTTCCTAATGCATTTAGATCTTGGGTCCCTACTGTTCCGGCTCTGATCATACGCAAATTCATTTGTTGAACTTGTTGGGGAATGGCAAGATAGTTACTAATTTCCTTTTCTATACGCAAGCTAATTTCTTGCATCAGTCGGTTGGCTAGTTCATTGACTGCTTCCTGACCACTGCGAAAGGAAAGGTAACCCACCAATCCAACCGCAGCGATAATTTCCAAAAGTAAGGGAATTAAGAGGGCAGTACGAAGTCGAAATTTGTGAGAAATAAGTTTAGCAATGATCATTCTTAAATTGATATTATAGGAACTATTTTTGTGAATTAAGTGTTAATCGTTTATGCTTCAACTCCAAAATTCTTCCAGATTGACTTGGGAAATTTCGGCTTGTAATTCCTGAAAATAACCTTCCTGGGTGAGTAAGTTGACTTCCTGTTCCCGTTTCTTCTGATCAATTTCAATTTTTAGCTCTACCAATTGCTGTTCTAGGGCCTTCTCCCGATGTTTGCGATCGGTGATATCCTGAACAATACCTTCAAAGTATAGCAGCTTACCATTCAAGTCTCGAACAATGCGGGCATCAATTTGTGTCCAGATGATAGTGCAATCTTTACGATAAGAACGGCATTCAAATCCGATGACTGTATGTTGAGCTTCTAGCATCTGTCTGAATTCAGTCCGTTTTTCTACATCGCAATAAAGCTGTTCACCAATATTAGTAATGCTTGAAATCATTTCTGCAGGGCTATCGTAACCATAAATCTTGGCGAGGGCCGGATTGACGTTGATAAATTTGCCATTGGTTGTTGCTTGAAAAATGCCTTCTAAAGCATTTTCAAAGATACTGCGATAATTTTCTTCTGCAATATACAACTCTTCATTCTTCGCTTCTAAAGATTGAAAGGAGTCCTGTAATTGCTTTGACATAAGATTAAAGGAATTAGCAAGGTTATTAATTTCCATAATGCGGCTAGATTCCACCTGTTGTTCCAGATTTCCCTGGGCAAGCGCCTTGGCAGTTTGAGAAACTCGTAAAATGGGACGCGAGATCCATTGGGCAATAAAAACACCCAGGGCGATCGCCACTACCAATGCCAATAGACTCAAGATAATGGTCTGGTAATTGTTATAGTGAATTTGGGCCATGAAATCAGACTCTGGCATGACCACCACAACCCAAAAATTTAAACCTTTGCTGTTAGAGTAATTTTGCACCAGGACGTGTTGCCGTTCGCCATTTTTGTAAAAGGAAAACTCCTGAACTCCCTTAATTTGTTTGGCACCGTTAAACCATGGTTGTAAATGAACTGCAGTGGCTTGGGTCAACGAATTACTACTGTTTACAGCTTTAACCTGCTCTAGTTTACCTTCTACTCCAGTTGGTAAAAAAGCAGGTTCACCCGTTGAGGAGGCTACCATAAACCCCGTTTGATTGGTAATAAAGACCTGACCTGATGAACTAAGATTAAGGGTCTTGAGAAAATCAGAAATACCTTGCAAAAGAATGAAGTTTTCAAAAACTGCAACTAATTTACCGTTTTTATCGTAGTAAGGTTCTACAACTGCAAATCCTAGACTTTTTGCTGTACGAGTTTGAAAGATTTCTGTCCAGACTAGACCTTTTTGGCTGATGCCGGCTTTATACCAGGGCCGGGTTCGGACATCAAAGTTTTCTAAATATTTAAACTTGCTGCGTTCACCATATTCATCAAGTTGATAGATTGCCCGCGAAGAAGGACTCACACTGCTGCCTGACTGCATACTACCATCAGACATCTTAGATACATTAATAACGCCTCCGTCTGGTGTGCCAATTGAGAGTTCACTAAACATGGGAAAAACCAGTAATTGCCTGGCAAAATACCTCTCGACTGATTCCTTATCCTCAAGATTTATTTGTTTTAGTCGTAAAGCATTAATGTTAATTCGAGAAAGTTGATCGCCAGTCTTAAAATAATCTTCCAGGACTCGTTCTGTATGGTTGGCAACCTCCAGTCGAATCTTGGATGCCAGTTTGTTGACAGATTTTTCCCCATTATAAAATGAAAGATATCCTACTATCCCAACCGTAGCCAAAATTTGAAGCACAAAGGGAACTACCAGGATCGCACGAAGACGAATTGTAGAAGGAATAGCTTTAGAAAGGCTCATACTACCTATCAGAATAGAGATATTTGCTCACGGTTTTGCCAGCCATTTTCTGGCTTAATAATGCATAGGTTTAGCTCCAAAATTCATCAAGATTGAGACTGGCTACTTCTTGCTGCACTTCCTGGAAATAACTGCTTTCAGTCAGTATGGCTACTTCTTTTTGACGCTTTTTCTGATCAATTTCAATTTTTAGTTCTACCAGTTGTTGCCTTAATTGTTCTTCTCGTTGTTGAATCTGTTGAGCCATCTGCTGAAACATCCGGGCTAATTGTCCCAGTTCATCTGGCCGACTCGCCACTTCTGTTAAAGCGTCTAGTTGAAAGTCACCCCTTTCCACAGCAGCGGCAGCGGTGGTTACTCGATCGACCTGTTGTAAATATTGCTGCAACAGTTCTTGCTTGCGCTGTTCTACCGAAGGAACCAGCAGGACAGATTCGATCGCAACCAGACTGAGAAAAATCCAGCCAACTATTCGCAAAGACAGACGAGCCTGAAACAGCCCGAAAAATTCTCCTAGCCTGGTCTGTAACCGTTGCATTTGCTTCACTCCAGAATTTAGGGGAATTGGCGATGGACCGGATTACCAATCATCAATACCTTCAGCGCCGCCAATCCATTCTTCCAGAACCCGTTCCGGCTTGGCCACGTTAAAGAGGTGCAGACCAAAGTCTTGGGACAAATCTTCGCAAACTTTAATCCCCCGCTCACTATTGCCTTTGGGATCTAAAGGGGGAGAGAAGGTGCCAATGCCCAGTTTGCCGGGAACAACCGCAGTAATGCCCCCACTGAGTCCACTTTGAGCCGGTAGACCCACTCGATAGACCCAATTCCCGGAAGCATCGTACATGCCGCAGGTCAACATCACACTGATGACATCCTGAACATAGCGTTCTTCCAGCGCCCGATCGCCAGTGACCGGATTTACCCCACCGTTAGCCAGTGTTGCCGCCAGCATCGCCAAATCCTTACTATTGACCAGGATGGAACATTGCTGGAAATAGAGATCCAGGGTTTCTTCAATATTGCCGGAAACCATGCCAAAGTTCCGCATCAGGTAGGCCATAGCCCGGTTGCGATCGCCCATTGCCTTTTCGGACAGAAACACCGGCACATTGATGTCATGATCTCGGCCTGTATAGCGCTTGAACATGTCCAAAATCCGTTTAAGCCTTTGGGTTGCATTTTTACCCTGAATTAAGTCGGAGATAGCGATGGCACCTGCACTAATGATCGGGTTGTAGGGGCGATTTGTGGTTTCATCCAGAACAATGGCATGGCAGGACTCTCCACTGGGTTCCACACTGACTTTGCTGTTAACGTACTCGCGTCCATGATCTTCCAGGGCCAAACCGAAGACAAACGCCTTAGCGATCGATTGAATCGTAAACAACTTATCGCAATCCCCCACCTCAAAGGTCTGCCCCTCGGTTGTGACAACACAGATGCCGAACCAGCGAGGATCTGCCAGAGCCAACTCGTTAATGTGGTCAGCCACCACTCCTGTCATCAAAGCCTGGTATTTTTCCTGCAGTTCAGCCAGGTAGGTGCGGAAAGGCGATGCCACAGCTGTAAAGGTACTGGCCAGAGAAGCAAGATCGTGCAGTTCGGTCATAGGAACACTCCTGGTCTAGTCATTCATCAACTGTTGGGCAACTTTGCGGTACTCATCACTGACGGGGTGGTCAGGAAAGCGGAGGCAAAACACCCCTTCACTGGCCAGGCGGACAATATCTGAGGAGAGGGGAAATATACCTGCTACCGGGACAGAATAGGTTTCTTCCACTTTTTTTTGCAGGGCAGCAAAGTTGAGATCCGGCAAGGCTTTATTGATCGTCAACAGCATCCGCTTCACTTTCAGTTGGCGGGCCACATCCACCGTTACCGCTGTTCCCTGATAATCCTGTTTGTCAGGACGCAGAATTAATATCAGAATGTGGGAAATGGCGATGGTGAGGAAGGTTTCTTTGGAGAGTCCCGGATGGGTATCGATGAACAAATAATCCAGTTCCAGGCTTTTGACTAACTTGCGAAATCCATCGTTCAACAGCTTGACATCGTAACCTTCCTTGAGAATTCGGGCAATATCATCGGCTTTGACACTAGAGGGAACTAGAAACAGTTTTCCCTTGCTTAAGCCAATATTTCTACCGACTTCGTAGGCCGCCTCTTCAATTGCACTTTCTCCCCAAAGGTAACTATTCAGGGTTTTGGTCACACTCTCTGGTTCCAACCCGAAGATGTTGTGAATACCGGGTGATGGTACATCTGTATCCACAACCCCAACCCGATACCCTTGCATAGCAACTGTCGTCGCTAAATTCGCAGTAGTGTTGGATTTACCCGTACCCCCCCGATAGGAGTGCAGGGAAACGACTTTTGGCATGGGTGTCTACTCCCCCTTGGAGAACAAAAAACTTTCAGTTGATCAAACTATTAAATCGCAAAATGCCGGCTTGCTGAAGTGTGACTGACCACATTGGCCCTGATCAGAGGGTGCTGTTACTCAAACCCACCAGTCAAAAAATGATGGAAACCAGCTTAGATCAAACACCCTGTATCCTTTAGGGATAAATCTCTCTCCCAATTAAGGATTTCTAAATTAAATATTAAATATAGCAATCCTATTTGAGCTCCAAACGGGGTAAAGGGGCGGAACCTCTTTTGTGGGGGAACTCCACACCCCCTTTTTCTCAACCCTAAATGGGTTGCTATATTATATTTCCTGTTAGAAATAGGTTTTACCATGATGAACGTAAATTGAAAAACCATCTGCAAAGACTACAGCGGGTTGCTCCTCAGCGTGGAGGCAATAGTTTTGATCCCAGGCGAGAAAACGGGGGCGATCGCTGACTAAACAGAGCCCTTCCACGGGAAAGAACCAAGCACAGTGCTGAGCAATGCTTTGATAGATCTGCCAACGGGAGGGAAAGGAAGTTTTTTGGCCGGAAAAGGAGAAACGGCGGGTATCAACTGCAGCCTGGCCATCCTCACAGTCTAAGACAGCAAAACAAAAATCAAACAGACTGCCAGAGAGGGACCACTCCATGCCATCCAGATCACCCAGGGGTTCCGTATCCATCCATTGTCGCAGTTCGCGCAATTCCCCCAGATCTTCACAGGTTTCCAGCTGATCCCAGAGATGGGGCCAGAGCCGGAGGGTGTGTGGCCAGCAGAGTTGAGTGGACAGGGAATGCCGTAACCCTTTCTCTAACTGAGTATCCATCTGTTTCCATAAAAAATGTGCGATTTTCTGCTCCAGCAACTTGCTGACTTCGTAATTCATTTGCTCAAAAGCATCAGCTTGAGCGGTGATCGATTTCAAGGCAGCGTAGGGACTGGGAAAAAATTGAATTTCCGGGGTACGACGATTGATCGTGGCGTAGGCGACTTGGATAGCTGCAGTGGCCGGCCCCCGATCCAGGGGTTGTGTGGATAAAGCGTAGGACTGCCATTTTTGCCGATAATGCGGTAGGGCTGCTTCCTGCTCGGGGGTGAGGGAATTGATCATCGTAGCAACCTCATCAACAAGACCTAAAAAATTTTAGCCTTCTTGTAGGGGGAGAAAAGATAAGATCGTGAAAATCACAATTAGTAGCACAACTGCATTAATTTTTTGCCTATGGATAGTCATTTTTGGGGTTTTTTCGCTCAAATCTATGTCTGCTATTTCCTCTGGTAATCTTGGTGAAATGGTTTATATTCGCCCCTACGTCTTTGGCGACTGTCTAGCTACAAACTCCCCTGTTCTAAAAGCTCAAGGTATTGTTATTCAGAATAAAGCGGCCCTCAAATCTTCAGATGTAGGGATTTTCGAGTGGTGTGAACAATCCTTGAGGAGCAGTTTGTTGCAAATTTGTTACCTTTAGGTGTGTCAGTGCCAGCTCTCCAGACTGCCGTGATACTCTCAAACACTACCGATTATCGGTTCTACCAGTTTTTCAATATTTCTGTAGTCAATACTACATTTTTGATTGGAGTGTTCTGTATATTCTATAGTGTAGGTAAATACAAGATTTCTTATACTATTCAAGCAGTATGGCAGTTTCAGACGTTCTGAAGTTTATGCAAGAAACGGCCGTGAATGAGCCGTTACGTAGTCAGCTTGCCGCTTTATTGGGTGTGGGTGATGGCAACATTAGTGACCAAGCTGCCCTGGATCAAGGCGAAGCCGCAGCCCTACAGGGTGACCTTGCACCTACAGTTGTAGAGTTTGCTGCCAGCAAGGGTTTTAGCTTTTCAGTTAAGGAACTGTCGACTGCGGTGGATTCCTTTGCCCAATATCAGGCTGGTGCCGTCTCTGCCCAGGAGTTTGCCAACGTTCTAGGTATATCTACACAAGAAGAACAGTCGATCAAAAGCGCGGTCGAGATGATCTATCGGGGAATGCGCTATCAGAAAATCGATGGGCAACCGGTGCGTCAAGGCTTGCCTGTTGTGATGAAGTTTATGCAGAAAACTGCGATCGACAAGGGGATGCAAACTCAACTGGCAACTATCCTGGGTGTGGGTGATGGCGACATCAGTAACCAAACGGCCCTAGATCAAACCGAAGCTGCGGCTCTGAAAGGAGATCTGGCTCCTGCAGTCGTAGAGTTTGCTGCAAAGTGGGGCTACAAATTTTCTGTTCAAGAGCTTGGAACGGCGATAGATACCTTTGCTCGCTTTCAAGCTGGAGATATTTCTGAGCAAGACTTTGTTACCCAGCTTGGTATATCTGCTCAAGAAAAATCCTCGGTTAAATCGCCGATTGAGTTAATTTATCGGGGAATGCGCTATCAAAGGATTGATGGACAACTGGTGCGTCAAGGCCTGCCCGTTGTGATGAAGTTTATGCAGAAAACTGCGGTTGATAAAGAATTCCAACAGCAACTGGCAGCTTTACTGGGCGTGGGGGATGGAAATATCAGTGACCAAGCTGCCCTGGATCAAACTGAAGCGGCAGCCCTGGAAAATCGTGCGCCTGCAGTCGTAAAGTTTGCTGCTACTAAGGGTTTCAGTTTTTCAACAGAAGAATTGACATCCATGTTGGATATCTTTGCCCAATACCAATCTGGTCAACTTTCGGCTCAGCAATTTGCCAGTCTGGTGGGTCTATCAACGCAAGAACAAGCCTCAGTGCAAAAGACGATCGAATTAGTATACCGAGGAACCCGCTATCAAAAAAATTGATGGCTAACTGATGCCTACATAGCGACCCTGCTCGTTTGATTGTTAGGGCGTGTCTGAGATGTGCCTGAGTAGTTGGCACGTGAAGACATGCCCTAGAAGTTGTGGCTGTAGACATTTAGCATAGCCAACGATGGACTGACCATCTGATGATTGGATGAATTTCTGTTCACCTAAATATTTCTGTACACAATTCTATCTATTTGCTGATCTACGGTTGGAACTCAACTGGATAGGCTAGGGGTTGAAAAGATAGCCATTGATTCAGGAATCCTATGCCCGATCGTTCAACTCCAGATCCAGAAAACTTTGAACATAGCTTTGATAACCCTACGGATCGAATTGACCTGGAAACCACCCTGCAAACCGTTGCCAGTGATATTCCCCTAGAAGACGATTTAGACTACAGTGCTCCAGAAGAAATTAGCGATTTACCCCAGGAAATCACGGAATCCTATGGCACAGGGGTAGCGGATTTGCCTGGCTATACCACGGGGGGACGAACCATGGGACGGCGAATGGCCCAATACCATGAAGCTTCCCCCGAATTAACCGGCGGCGATGTAGATGCCAATTGGGAACAGGCCAATGCGGTGGGGGATGAATCGGTGGGAGGAACGGTAGCCACACCGGATATGGATATTGTGGATGATTTGGGTAAAGCCGTTGGTCTGGAAATGGCCGATCAAACCTTCCTGCGGACGACTGAGCTGTTAGAACAGCGGGACGACCAGCGATGGGAGCTGGAACCCAAATCGGCTGAGGACTACGAGGAACGACGGGCTGCAGAATAGCCTGTTCATTATATTCATTGGCAAGTGAAGAACAACCGATCGCGCTGGATGAAGCAGTCACGGCAGTGGTTGAAGCCCAAGATCAGCACCAGCAGTATCAGCGATCGCGGTTGGAAATGATGCGGGGCTATGCCGAGGTCAAGGATTGCCATCGCAGTTACCTGTTGAACTATTTTGGTGAACAAATTCCTCAACCCTGTGGTTACTGTGATAACTGTGAGGCGGGTCTAACCGTCGCATCGGAACCGCAATCCCAACCCTTTGGGATCGACAGCCGGGTTAGCCATAAGAGCTGGGGGCAAGGACTGGTGATGCGCTATGAAGGGGACAAAATTGTGGTGCTTTTTGATCAGGTCGGCTATAAAACCCTGGGCTTAGATCTGGTCAAACGCTATCGGTTACTGGAATCGGTTCAAAGTTGAATTTGGGCGATCGTTATTGAACAGCAGATCGCAGAGTATGCCTGAATTCTTGAGCAAAAAAGCCTCGACCGGGTGGGAGAAACCTGAACTGCTATTCTTTCTATCAAGTTGCTGATTCCTTTACCCTAAAAAATCTCCTAAATTACCTGTAAATTCCCCTTATAAAAATGGGATGCCAGTATAGGAGATTGAACTGTGACCGATAGCAGTAAACCGGGTTTAGGTGAACAGGCCTTAAGTAAGGTGGCGGAACTTGGGATTGCCAGCCAATTGGATGAGGTTGAAGAAATTAATGTCGAAATTCGGGCTGATCCCCTTAAGCTCGTCCAGGGAGAAGTCAATTCTGTTGCCATTGCCGGAGAAGGAATGGTCATGCAGGAAGACCTGCGTATGGAGAAGCTGGAAATTAATACAGGTACAGTGGCAATTAATCCTCTCAGTGCCATGATGGGCAAAATTGAACTGACCCATGCCGCTAATGCCCAGGCCCGAATTGTGTTGACAGAAGCAGACTTAAACCGTGCCCTCAGTTCTGATTTTTTGAAAAAGAAATTTCCTGAGTTTAGCTTGAACGTTGCAGAAACTCCCATTCCCGTTGCGATTGAAGCGATCGCCATGAACTTGCCGGGGGATGGCAAACTCCATCTGGAAGCCGCGCTAAAGTTAATTGACACTGAAGAAATTAGGCGAATCAAGTTGACGGCTATTCCCTGTATTCGGGAGCAGGGTCAGCGGATTTCATTTGATGAAATTCTGATGGTTGAAGGAGAGGGATTATCCCTGGAAATGGCAACCAATCTTTTAGAGGAAGTTATGGTCCTGCTCGATCTACGCAACTTTGAGTTGGAGGGAATCGATTTGAATTTACAACAGTTAGAGCCCCAGGAAGGTAAATTACATTTGCAGGCAGAGGCAAAAATTGAACAGTTCCCCCAAGCATAACCCCAGATTGGGCAGAAAACTCTACATTTAGTTAGATTGAAAACTACACTTTAGGGTGGAAGTTGAGCTTGATTGAATCCCCTAAATTAAACATGAGCGAATTCAAAGCCAGCGCCACCAGGATAATACCTGGGAAGTAATATTAGGGAATGCCTTATGACCCAAACGCCCAATCTTCCACCCTTAGTTGAAAGCAATCCGAGTGACTACCGGGATACCGGCATTACCAGTACTGTTGCGATTGCTGGTCATCCCCTCCACCCCCTGATTGTCACGTTTCCGATTGGGCTACTTGTCAGCGCCTTTGCCACGGATGTGGGTTACTGGCTGACGGGAGATGCTTTCTGGGCTAGGGCCTCCCTCTGGTTAATTGGCTCCGGTTTCATTGCCGGAATGGTTGCTGCCTTAACTGGACTGATGGACTTTTTGAAAATCGATCGGGTGCGTAAACGCAGTGCTGGCTGGATTCATATGACGGGTAATATTGCCGCTCTCGCGTTCAGCCTGGTCAATTGGATTCTTCGGCTCAGAAATGTAGAAACCGCTATTCTGCCAGTGGGCATCATTCTTTCTCTGTTTGTAGCGGTGATTTTAGGCGTGACTGGCTGGTATGGAGCCGAGTTGATCTACCGACATAAAGTTGCAGTCATTGGTTATAGCAGTCGTCGGGAAATTTAGATTCAAGCTCACTTTTGAACCCATAGCCTAGCCCAGTTTAATTCTTCTCCTTATTGTCCTCAGATTCCTGCAAAATACCCCCTAACTCCAGACATGATTCGTCCACAAGAAAGAGGATAATCATGTCTTTTACTTTTTAAAATTAAGTATAAATAATCATTGAAGAAACATCAGGTTGAAAATGAACGATTCTTCAGACCAGTCCATTCATCAACCCGTTCGCCCCATGAATATTTCTGCTGAAGAAAAGCAGGATGTTAATGAACGCGGCTTAACTGCTAATCCGGGCGATCGCATCGCTGATGAACCCCAGAGCATTGAAGAAAAAGCCAAACAAATCGCAGTTAATGCCCCGGACATTACAGGCGATCAAATTATTGTTCCCACTTACTTTATTGTTGAATATCCCGATGGGGAAAAGAGAGCACTTCATCATGTCAAAGATGCCCAGGAAATCTCCGATGTGATTCGTCAGGCTCGCGTTGACGAAGACGGCAATCGGGTCTGGTGGTAAATTTTCAGCTCTTCTGACCGGCACCGACTGTTCATTTATAGCTAACCAACCCTGAAACCAATGCGGCAAATTCAGGGTTTATTATTTAAGGGTGAGCAGGTTAAGGGATTAACATTCCTCACTGTCAGTCAGGTCTGTTGAGGGCACGATCGTGACGGCAGCGATCGAATCCTCCTCATCCAGACGTTGGAGGCGCACCCCTGTAGCAGCACGGGATTGGGATGAGATTGCTCCGACAGATTGGCGGATAATGATACCCCGATTCGTCACAATCATCAGTTCATCTTCACCATTGACAATCCGCAGTGCGGCCAGTTGATCCTGAGTTTGGCGGGTTTTGAATTTAGTTGCCGTAATTCCCTTACCAGCCCGATTTTGCAAGCGAAACTGGGAGACAGGAACCCGCTTGCCGAACCCAAGGGTTGTTACCACCAGCACCCAGGGACCGGGATTGTCCGCATTGATTGGAATTTCTTCCAAAGGCATTTCTTCAGCCCCTTCTTCATTCTCAACTTCAGCATCGCTGGTGGCCAAAGCCAGGTTAGCAACGATCGCACTGGGGAGAATGTCCATGCCGATCAACTCATCCCCGCGCCGCAAGGCCATGGCCCGTACCCCACGGGTGGCCCGTCCCAGGGGACGCAATTGTTCATGGTCAGTCCGGAAGTGAATAGCCATGCCCTGGCGTGAACCGATAATAATGCTATCTCCTTCCCTGGCCCGCCGTACCCAGCGCAGTTGATCTCCTGTTTCCAGAGCAATGGCAATCAGACCATTAGCCCGAATATTGCTGAACGCCGACAATGCTGTCTTTTTGATATAACTCCCGGCAGTGAGCATGACCAGGTATTCGTCTTCACGGAATTCATCAACCGGAACGACGGAGGTAATTTTTTCTTCACGGGGAATTGGTAACAACTGCACGATCGGTACCCCTCTGGCATTGCGAGAGCCGATCGGAATTTGGTATGCCTTCAAACAGTAAGCCACCCCGCGATCGCTGAAAAAGAGAATGCCATCGTGATCACAACAGGCAAAGAAGTGCTCCACGGCATCATCTTCTTTGATTTGGGCTCCCTTGCGCCCCCGCCCATCCCGACTCTGGGCTTCAAAGGTATCGATGGGCATCCGTTTAATGTAACCCTGTTCAGTCACCAGAATAACGGCTTTTTGGTTGGCAATCAGATCGGTGGTGTCAATTTCACCTTCTAACTGTTCAATCACCGTACGGCGGGGAGAGGCAAAGCGGGTTTTTAGTTGCTCAACTTCCGTCTCAATAATGCTGAGAATTCGCTCTGGTCGATCCAGGATGTCTTGAAAATCAGCAATTTGAGCGACTAAATCCTCGTGTTCCCGCTGAATTTTTTCTGCTTCCAGGGCAGTCAGGCGGCGGAGCTGCATTTGCAAGATCGCATCAGCCTGCGGTTCCGACAAGCCATAGGAGTCGATTAATTCCTGTTTGGCAGTGGTGGCATCAGCAGCATGGCGGATCAGGGCAATCACACTATCCAGATTACTCAGGGCAATTAACAACCCCTGCAGCAGGTGATCCCGTTCTTCTGCTTTGCGTTTGTTGTACTGGGTGCGTCGTCGGATTACCTCAATGCGGAAGTCGAGGAAGACCTGAAGAAACTCTTTCAAACTGAGGAGTTGGGGTTCCCCATTCACCAGGGCCAGCATGTTAGCCCCAAAGTTGATCTGCACTGGGGTTTGCTTATAGAGGTTGTTCAGCACCACGCGGGGGTAGGCATCCCGTTTCAGTTCGATCACAATCCGCATCCCATCGCGATCGCTTTCATCGCGAATATCCGAAATCCCTTCCAACCGCTTTTCGTTGACCATTTCGGCAATTTTTTCGATCAAAGCGGCTTTGTTGGTCTGGTAAGGCAGTTCGGTAATAATAATGGCTTCGCGATCGGGACGGCCCCGTTGTTCGATCGTTTCAATTCGGGCCACCCCCCGCATCGTAATTGAACCCCGCCCGGTGGTGTATGCTTCCCGAATCCCAGTTGTTCCCAGGATTTGCGCTCCGGTGGGAAAATCGGGCCCCGGAATATACTGCATCAATTGCTCACTGGTGATCTCTGGGTTCTGGATCAGGGCAATCACGCCATTAATTAATTCACCCAGGTTATGGGGTGGAATATTCGTGGCCATCCCCACCGCAATCCCAGAAGAACCGTTGAGCAGCAATTGGGGAAGGCGGGCCGGCATCACCAGAGGTTCCTGCTGGGAGCCATCAAAGTTATCGCCAAAATCTACGGTTTCCTGTTCAATATCCTGCAGCAGGGCATCACAGGTGAGGGGGCGTAAGCGACTCTCGGTATATCGCATGGCCGCCGGGGGGTCATTGTCGATCGAGCCAAAGTTACCATGACCATCAATTAACGGATCGCGCATGGAAAAGTCCTGAGCCATCCGCACTAAGGCATCGTAAACCGCTGTATCACCGTGGGGATGATATTTACCCAGCACTTCCCCCACCACACGGGCACACTTACGAAACGGGCGATCGGGAGTTAAGCCCAACTCATGCATGGCGTAGAGAATGCGACGGTGCACGGGTTTCAGTCCATCCCTGGCATCTGGGAGGGCCCGCCCGACGATCACGCTCATGGCATATTCCAGGTAGGAGCGGGACATCTCGTTACGCAGATCGGTGGCGATAATACGCTCCTGAGGCGATTCCTGGGAAAAGGTCATAGGTTAAAAAACTCCAAAACAGTCAGCTCTTGACGACGCGTGCATAAAGCGTAGTGTGCATAAATGTGAGCGGATAAAACCAAAAGCACAGAACCGCCAAAAGATAAGGGTTTCAGCCCTCAGCAAGGGACAAATCTAACGAAATTTTAACACAAATAACCTATTCGTTACCTGCAGAGTAATAGGCAACCGATCAGGGAGGCAGGAGTTGGGCGGAATGGGAATCAGTAGTCCCGGGACTCGACTTCACCAGAAACAACTTTTTCCAGTAGATGACGCAAAATTTCCTGTTCTTCGGCAGAAATCTTGCCATCGTGGAGAACAGCATCAATGATTTCTCTGTGCTCGTCCAGGCTAAGCACATTGTCTGCAAGTGCCTTTTCAACCAGGGCTTTCAGTTCAACAGGGTCCATAGCTGTCTGCTCCCTACAATGGGCCGATAATACCAGAAATTTTTTGACAGGTGATGTAGCCAGGAAAACCTGCTGTGTCAAGCATTATTCAGCTTGCTTCGTCAGTACCAGTACGCCCATGGTATCCACAGCGATCGAGTAATGCACAGCTTGATTGAAACCCGCCTGCAAAGCCAAGTCTACCTGTTTTCTGCCGGGCGGAAATTTTTCCAAACTGCTGAGAATGTAAGCATATTCGGAGGTCAATCCCCATTGGGCAGCCACGGGGACAACAATATGGTTTAAATAAAATTGCTGAAACGCCTGAATCCAGGGAAGTTCGGAGGGATTAAAATCCAACAGGGCAGCTTTTTTCCCCGGTTGTAGTACCCGATAAATTTCTCTTAAACAGGTAGGGATATCGCTAACGTTACGCAAGCCGTAGCCCATGGTGATGGCGGCAAAAGAGTTATCTGGATAGGGAATGGTCAGGGCATCTCCCTGTATCCATTCAATTTGGGGTTGGTGATGAGAGCGTTGTCGGGCAATTGTCAACTGGGCAGGGGCAAAATCTAAGCCAATTACGGTCCCGGTCTGGCCAACAACCGCCCCCAACAGCACCGCCAGATCACCACTTCCACAACAGAGATCCAGACAGGTATCTCCCTCCCTGGCTTCACTCCACTTCACGGTCATGCGTTTCCAGATGCGGTGCTGTCCCAGGCTGAGCCAGTCATTCAGCCCATCGTAAACCGGAGCAATGCGATCGAAAAGGTCCTGTACCTGGTGTTCCACCGCCATCGCTCACCTCAGTTCATCTGGGGAGGATTATTGATTAAACTTGTAGAAAGGGTTGATTCTGGTGCATAGAACACTTCAGAAACCATGGGCATTTCCTCTGCCAGGGGGAATGAACGGGTCGTGCTGAGGTAGTTCATGCAGCCATCCATCAGCATGTAAACCACAATGACCCCCCCAGCCGAAATTGCCACCAGGAAACTGGCCAGGATCAAAGAAGCATCGCGTAGTTTGACGGCCCCCTGCATGAGCCGCAGCGACCAGATGATTAGCCCGATAACAATGATAAGGAGTAGTGCCATACCTTAAATTATGTAACAAAATGCAGCACTATGTCTCCATCTCTTAAGGCTTTCTTTAGATTTGCAAAGTAGATTTAAGCGGTGGCATCTGGGAAATCCTCAGGCCGTAGGTGTTGTACGTCGTACCGCCACCTGATGCTCTGCCAGATAATCCTTAATTTCGGCAATACTTAACTGGCCATAGTGGAGGAGAGAGGCCAGTAAAGCCGCTTCTGCCTTAGCCTCCACCAGAGCCGAGCGGATATGTTCACAGGTTCCGGCCCCCCCCGAGGCAATGACGGGGATTTCCACCCGCTCTGCGATCGCCCGGGTTAGCTCCAGATCGTAGCCTGCCTGAGTTCCATCCGCATCCATACTGGTCACAAGCAACTCACCTGCACCGCGACGGGTTACTTCTTCTGCCCAGGCAATCGCATCCAGTCCCGTATTTTCCCGCCCCCCCCGCACGTAGACATCCCAGCCAGGATGAGCAGGATCAGTGCGTCGTCGGGCATCGATCGCCACAACAATACACTGAGCGCCAAAGCGATCGCTGGCTCGATCGATCAAATCCGGTTGTCTTACTGCTGCCGAGTTAATACTAACTTTATCCGCTCCGGCACGTAACAAATTTTTAATCGTTTCTAAGCTTCCAATGCCACCCCCGACGGTTAAGGGGATAAACACCTGTTCTGCGGTGCGATAAACCACATCCAGAATAATGTCCCGGTCTTCGTGGGTAGCCGTAATATCGAGAAAGACCAGTTCATCGGCTCCCGCCTGATTGTAAACCTGGGCCAGTTCGACCGGATCTCCCGCATCCTGAAGATTGACAAAATTAATGCCTTTAACAACCCGTCCTGCTTTAACATCTAGACAGGGTAAAATTCGTTTAGCCAGCATGGTTCAGATCAGGCTCACTAACAGACTGCTTGTGCGATTTTACTGCCTTTAGCAGGGACTCCCATAATACTATGGCGAGATATAATTTCAGTCCATCACCAAAGTGGATTGAATTCCCCCTACCCTGTGCAGATCGGCTCGATCGCGGAGACCCAGGGCCACCTTATTCCGTTCAGACTGATACACTGTGGAATGATTGTTTTATGGAGACCTTATGGACGTTGGCCAGAAAGTGAGGGTATGTCGAATTCGAGATCGTGTAGCACAGGATATCCGCACAAAACTTGGTCAAGTGGGGATTGTGCAGGGGTTTAAAATGACAGATGGTAGTGGCGTTGGGGCACTGGTCAAGTTTGAGGATAGGTCGGCAACCTGGTTTTTTGAAGACGAACTGGAACCCGCCCAGTAACTTAGTCCCAAATTACTTAATCCCAAATTAACTTTACCCAGGCATCAACTGCCCTTCACCCAGCAGACAGGTTTATTCAGCAGGAACTTTCATGGCACAAATTTTGACCTTCCTCGGAAAAGGGGGAACCGGACGCACCACGATCGCGATCGCGACGGCTAAAGCTCTGGCCCAACAGGGCAAACGGGTGCTGCTGCTCGGTCAAACCCCAGAACCCAGCCTCAGTTTGCTCCTGAATACCCCCATTCCCAGAACCAGTGCTGCTCCCCAGGCGATCGCTGCCAATTTAGAGATCTGGCATTTGTCAGCGGCCCGCCTGTTAGAGCAGAGTTGGGAAGAGGTGAAAAAGCTGGAAGCTCAGTATGTCCGTACGCCCTTTTTTAAGAATGTCTACGGGCAGGAACTGGCGGTGCTGCCGGGAATGGACAATGCTTTAGTGCTGAATGCCCTGAGAGAATATGATGCCAGTGGCACTTACGATGTGATTGTGCTGGATAGCCGGGGCGATCTGCAAACCTTACGCATGCTGGGGATGGCTGAAACCCTGGGTTGGTATGTACGGCGTTTTCGTCAGGTCTTTGCTGACTCCGATCTGGGTAAAGCGCTGGCTCCCTTTATTCAGCCCATTACCAGTACCGTTCTGAATGTCAACTGGTCAGCGGACTCCCAACCCCAGCCCGTACAAAAAATGAACAACCTGCTGGATGAGGGCCTGGCGGCGATCGCAGATCCCAATCGGGTTGCTGCCTATCTGGTTACAACTGCCGATCCCCTCGCCATTGCAACGGCCCGCTATCTGTGGGGAAGTTCTCAACAGGTCGGTCTGACCGTCGCCGGGGTGATCGCCAATCAAGCCACAAATGCCAGTTTCAGCGATGAATTTTCTCCTCTGGAAATAAGTGCATTGCCCGCGATGGCTGATCCTAGTGATTGGCAAGGGTTGATCAATGCTTTACCAGATTTCAGTCAGGTCAGCCGCTCTCCCCGTCCCATTGCGATTGATATCCCCAGCCGTCAGATTAAACTCTTTTTACCCGGCTTTAACAAAGAGGATGTGAAACTGTCTCAGTACGGGCCAGAAGTGACGATCGAAGCCGGAGACCAGCGTCGCAATATTACGCTACCTCCAGAGCTAAGTGGTCAATCCGTCACCGGAGCCAAGTTTCAAGATGGCTATTTGATCGTTTCTTTCTGACCTACTGAATCCCTAGCGTATGCAGTTGTGCGCGCAGGTCCTGATTGGTCTGCAGGGTGGTCAGGTAAGGTGCCTCGGCAGGCGTGAAGGGTTCAAACGCTTTGAGCTGGTCACTGATTAATTTAGCAGTCGCATCCGCAATATCCCCCGTGCGCTGGTTTAAGCGGGATTCAATTACCTCTAAGGGAGCGGTGCAGTGCAGAAATTTCACGGGTAGCTTGTGGGTTTCAGCCCTGTTCAGAACCATTTGGCGCAGGGATTGGCGATCGTATTTGCCATCCAAAATCACTGTAAATCCCTGGCCCGCCAGCAAGAGTCCCAATTCCAACAGGCGATCGTAGGTTTTTTGGGTCATTTCCGGCGTATAGATGCCACTGCCAAACTCGCCCCCCTGATCCCCCCGTTGATCTAAGGGTAGACCTGCCAGATGTTTCCGGACAGCATCTGAACGGAGATGAATCGCACCCGTGGCTTGGGCAAGTTGACGGGCAACGGTGGTTTTACCTGAACCGGATAACCCGGCCATGACCCAGAGGTGTCCCGGTTGGGGTTGGGTGTACTGCCAGGCCAGGCGGAAGTAGGCCGCGGCCCGTTCCTGAATAATCTCTTTTTCACTGGAGGGAATTCCCGGATCATTCAACGCCAGGGAATTAACATTGCCGCGAATATAGGCCCGCATACTCAGGTATAACGGCAGGAGAACGGCCCCCCAGTAGTCGCCGGTCCATTCCAGGTAGGCATTCAAAAAGGCATTGGCCAGATCGCCCCGCCCCTGAAATTGCAAGTCCATTACCAGAAAAGCAGCATCATAAATCACATCAATGTTGCGGAATTCCTGGTTGAATTCAATGCAGTCAAAAATCTGAATCTGATCCTGATACAGGCAAATATTATTCAGGTGTAAGTCACCGTGGCATTCGCGAATTTTTCCTGCAAATTGTCGTTGCCCAAACCAATCAGAATGGTCAGCAAAAAAGCGATCGCTAAAGGCTTTGGTCTGGTCAAATTGGCTCTGAGTTTGAGAGCGACCAATAAAGGCTTGACTGAGGTTGTAACTGTTGTCTGCAACTTGATTGACGGCTGCCACTGTGCCAAATTCAGCGATCGACGCATCCGTATGGGCCGTAGCATGAAATTGGGCCAGCAGTTTTCCCAGGTTTTGCATCTGGGCGATCGTCAGTTCTCCCCGGCTGAATAAATGACTGAACAGGCATTCCTGATCAAACTGGCGCATCTGAATCGTATACTCAACAATTTCGCTGCTATCGTCCCCCGGATTAATCTGAAACTCACCGGAGGCAGTTTGGGCGATCGGCAGCACCGTTAAATATAATTCTGGACAGAGGCGGCGGTTTAACCGTAATTCTTCCTGACAGAAGTGGTGGCGTTGGGACAGGGTAGAGAAATCCAGAAAGCCAAAATTCGCCGGCTTCTTGACTTTATAAGCGTAGTTCCCCGTTAGCAGTACATAGGAAATGTGGGTCTGGATCAGCTTGATCGGCTCCATCACTGGGTGAGGGTAGAACTGAGGTTGGAGCATCTGCTCAATTAAAGCGGGAAGGGTAGCATCCATAAACTGACCGGACTGACTGCTTGCTCGACGATATCATAAGCTGTCTCCAGTGGCGTTAGGATGGAGAATATGTCTCTCTTGGGGTTAAGTCAAACCGGGGGGACAGGCAGTGGGTGAACTCCCAGGAGAAGCAACAATGAACAAACAAAATCCCCAGGGCAAGAAACAGAAGGATAAAACGATCGTCCTGGATCTTGAACCGGGGACACTGCTGCTGATTATTGCAGTTCTGTTGTTGGCCCCCCTGCTCCTGGCTGGCTTCTTTTCCCATTGATCTAAGCACGACCTCACCAGACAATGCGGGCAAGGGGAGCGTTAATCGACTTCAATCCGTTCGCCGTGTTCGCCTTCAATGTACATCTGGGGTTCGATCGCAAAGTTGTCCAGGGTGCCGGACTCTCGCAGTACATACCCTCCCGTTGTTTTCAGGTCGGTATCGGCTTCTTCAGCTTCGGCGGCTTTAATATCCTGAATATTGCCTTCAACATCTACATTGGAAGGAATCCGTTCATCGGGAGCGTTGACCGCTGGGTTTTGGGCCATTTGTACGCCCCACTGGTTTCCGGGGGCCCCCCGTCCAGGTTCGGCGGCTTGAGGATTGGCGTTAGAGGGTGTGGTCATAGCATCGCTCCTGAAAGGACAAAATTATTGAACATCTGGTCTGGCCAGTCTGATCAACCTGTCCCTCAACCTTAGATCAGCCCTTTCGAGAAGTTTTCCAGCTTGAGTAAGAGATACCTGCGATCGGGGATCAGCTGAACGAAACTTGCGCTATTGTTTCTACAATTCCGGGTTCTACAATTCCGGCTTAAAGGGGCGCTCCAGCAGGTTGGCGATCGCCTGAGTGGGAGAATGCTGCCCCAGGATCACTGCATACACTTCCTGGGTGATCGGAACGGCGAGTTGCTTGTCCTGGGCATAGGCATACAGCACCTTAGCCGTATTCACCCCTTCTGCTGTTCCCACCAGTTCATCCAAGACCTGCTCTAAGGACTTGCCCTGGGCCAGATGCCACCCCACCTGATAGTTGCGACTGAGGGGACTCGTACAGGTCGCCAGTAAATCCCCCAAGCCAGAGAGACCATAGAAGGTAGCCACCTGCCCGCCCCAGTGGGTTCCCACCCGGATCATTTCCACCAGCCCCCGCGTAATCAGAGCTGCCCGCGAGTTCACCCCCAATTTGAGTCCATCATTGGCACCACAGGCGATCGCCATGACATTCTTGAGAATGCCACCCAATTCCACCCCGCGCCGATCGGGATTGGTATAGACCCGAAAGGCTGGACTGCCCAGAATCTGTTGGACCTCCGCCGCTGCGGACTCATCTCCACCCACCACCGTTGCTGCCGGCAATCCCTGCTCAATTTCAACTGAGATATTCGGTCCAGATAGCACCACCACTCTGAGCTGAGGAAGAAGAGATTGCCAGATGTCGGCTGCGGTTTGGGTTGTACCGGGTTCCAGCCCTTTCGTGGCACTTAATAAAATGGTGTCTGGAGACGGGTTTAAGGCTGCCACCTGTTCTGCTACAGCCCGCACTGCTTTAATCGGTAAAGCCGCTACAATCAATTTCGCGGATGCCACTGTGGCCAGATTGCCCTGCGATCGCCGCCAGCCCACCACCGGGTAGCCCTGTTGCTCCAGCAAACCGTAGAGAGTTTTTCCCCACGCTCCCAGGCCCAGAATGGTAATCGACGGTGGGTCTAACATTATTGGTGAGCTTAGACTAACGATTGATGAAGGGTGAATCGAGTAACAAATTTGGCGCTACGATCGCCACACGCTATTGAGCCGGGGCAGGTTGAGTGGTGGGGGCCGCTTGTTGAAATTGCTGGCGTTGCTGTAATCGAAAGGCTTCTGCGGCAGAGTTAATATTTTCTTCCTGACTGGCATTAATTTCATCCGGAGAGCGCCCGTCCATCAGCATGAGCTGATTAAACATTTTCATCATCGAGTTTTGTCCCGAGCCAGAGTTGTTATTAAAAACATTACTCAGGTCATTGGGATTATTGAATTGGGAGTCCAGTAGCGGATTAGTAGTGGTTTGGGCCATCCCGGCTTGAGTCAGGACCAGGGCGAGTCCAACCGTGCCCAGTCCACCAAGAAGCATTCCAGAAAGTGAGCGATTCAGGTTCATAGCGATCAAGTCCTTAAGGATATTGTGCTGGGGGGATCCGACCTAATCCAGTCATAGCAAGTTTAACCAATTCCATGGAGATCTGGTCAACCCTTACTGTCTAAGTTATCGTTGTATCCTAACCTGCTAAAGAAGTGTGACCGATGCAGCCCGACCCCCAACCTAGTTCCAGGGATCAGCACTGCTCCAGCGAGGCAGACTCTCCCTCTCCATCAGAGAGTTCTCCTCCCGATCTGGCCACGCCCATTTCCCAGGAGGACCAGTCTCCTGATCTTGACCGTCCCCCTATGAATTTTCAGAGCCAGTTTCGCGGCTGTATGGAACTCTATGCGGGTTTACCTCAGGTGATGGACTATTTTGATGCCCACCAGGGTTGGTTTTGCCGTTGTGCCCATCCGATGAAAGCAGAACCCCTGGGCGAAAATGGTTATGTCCTGGTAATCGGGCGTTATGGTTCCTTTGGCTATGAGGTTGAACCTAAGATTGGCTTGAACTTGCTGCCCCAACAGGCTGGAGTTTACCGGATTCAAACGATCGTGCTGCCGGAACAGGAAGGGCAGAACTATGTGGTCGATTTTCAAGCCGCTATGCACCTGAGCGAAACAGAGCTAGAAGCAAGTGCGGACACTGCCAAACTCGGCTTAAATCAGCTGACACAGGTGGACTGGCATCTGGACCTGGGGGTTGCCATTCACTTTCCCCGCTTTATCTATCGTCTACCCAAATCTCTGATTCAGCGCACAGGCGATCGCCTCCTGGCCCAGATTGTCAAACAGGTTTCGCAGCGACTGACATCAAAGGTGCAGGATGATTTTCATTCCACTCTGGGGGTTACCCTCCCCAAAGGGCTGCGGCGCTGGTGGTTAAAACACCATTAAACCTCGGTCTATAAACAAGTGATCAGGCGTAACAACTCACTGGATAAATTGACGTTTTCTTCAGCCTGTTTCTTAAACAAAACACCAGCCAAAAGGTAAATATTGGGTGAAAAGAATGCCTGCCGATTTTGCCGTAATTGCAATATTTTAATTTTTACTTTTGGTTCAGAACTGTAGTAGCCAAACTGCAGGGGTAAAACCATAAAATCTACTACATCATATCCCTGAGCCAGAGCCAGATTAATGGTCCGAACAGGGTTAGAGTAACTGGAAAGCATCAATAGGACCTGGGAATAATCTAAACCTAAAAGCTGATTAGTAATCCCGGCTCCATCCTGCCCCCCATGCAGGAGCGGCATATAAATTTGATTATCCTCAGCAGGCAAATAGGGCGGATTGGCAATTAAATAGTCTGCCTGGGGATGGGAAAAGCTAAAAAAGGAGCAATTGTAAATCTGATAATGCGGGTTAAGCCGATACTGGGTAATCGTAGACTGGGCAATGTCACAGGCAGAAGCATTTAAATCGTAACCGTGGATGGTTCCACTAAAGGGGCTACGCAGTAAAGCGTTGATCACCGGACTGCCTTCTCCACAGCCAAACTCCACTACAGTGGCCCCAGGGTGACAGCGTTGCAGAACCAGCAGTTCTAAACATTGGGAGTAAAATTGAGATTCCTCAGGGCAAACAAAAACATTGGCTGGATCGGGGGTAACGATAAGATCTGTTCCAACAACCGGGGAAGCTGATAACAACTCTTTCAAGGATATTTCTCCAAAAATAAAATGGATTTCATGATCTACGCTGCAATCATCTCAACTGCTATAGCCTGAAGCCACTGCTTTCTGACTGCTTGAGCATCTGCACGATCGCCCGCCCGGCCCGTTCCGCCATTTGTTTTTCCTGGTCGTAACCCAGCAATAGTTCCCAAGCGTTCTGAGGATACTGTTGAGCCAGGGGCAGAGCGACCTCATCCAGCATCCAGCGACCATGGCGTTCGTCTTCGCGGATGTGTAGTTCCCAGTACCCCATGGCTTCAGCTGATAACCCCAGTCGTTGAGCGGCCCGCATGTAGGTTCGATAAACCGCTGGCCCAATCACCTCAAAGTAGGTCAATCCACCGTTATACCGTAGAAAAAAGCGCTTCCGCTCAGTTAGCAGGAAGTTATGATTGATACTGGCCAATACTTCCCAGGGCACCAGATCAAAATAAGCTTCCGGTTGGGGATTCAGCCCCAATTCCAGCATCATCTGGGCAAAGAAGGTGGAATGCTTACGGGCCAGGCGGCCGCCGCCATACTCTTCCATCAAAATTCGGGTCAGCATGGCCTGCACGTCATTGGCTGCTCCCCCCAGAATCCGAGATAGGCGACTGGCTTCAACTAAACCATCCAGGGAGGCGATCGCCAGCAGCAAGCGATACCCCTGTAAAGACAGATTATTTTCTAAAAATATACTTTCTGCCGTAGGGGGGGGATTAAGATCGCGGTTAACTCGTTGCTGTAATCCCTGGCTCACTTCTTCCTGTTTCAGAGTTTGCCGATCGATCTGGGCTATTTCCCATTCCTGCCAGACTGACTCAATCCGATCTCGCAGATCCGCCAGATAGTAAGATCCCTCATTAATGTAATGCTGCAGATCGTCGTACCAGAACAGTTTGAGGCGATTAATCCGATACAGTAAGCGTTGCAAAAAGCGATGGGCCACTGGATCACTGTTTGAGTCTCGATAAGCTGAGGTCAGCGCGATCGCCACCGCCGTTTCGACGGTCTCCACCAGAGCAGGATCAGCTTTTACCCGGTCATCCAGGTTTGCTAAAGTTAATAGTCGATTTAATTGGTTTTCTGCATCCAGGTAATCAACCTGAGCCGGAGCCGTAATCTGTTCCAGTAACATCGATATTTGTTAATCATTCCACGTCCACGTTAAATAACCTGGATCTTTTCTCCGTCCATCTGCGGATAGATTTAGATCCGAATAGAGAATTCCCCCTTTTATAGAGGCTGACCTCACATAGCTCCCTAACCAGTGGACAAAGCGGCAGTGGATCGCGATCGCTCAGCTCTACCGGCAATTCAGACAGGATAGATTATGCTATTATTGGAATCCGACTATAGAGACTTTGACTGGTTAACAGCAAAATTCTGTCAAGTCGCCGGTCTCGTTAGTTCAGGTCAAATTAATCAATGTAAGCTACCGGGTTGCAGCCACCGAGTGTAAACTCCAGCAGGTAAACTCCAGTAGGTCCTTAATCCCTAGAGCGTCATCTGTAGACCCCTCCTTTGAAAACATGATCAAACTCAGACTTAAACGGTTCGGCAAAAAACGGGCAGCTAGCTATCGGATTGTGGCCATGAATAGCCGCGATCGCCGCGATGGCCGTCCCCTGGAAGAATTGGGTTACTACAATCCCATGACCGACGAAACCAACCTGCGGGTGGAACCCCTGGTGAAGCGATTAAAGGAAGGGGCTCAGCCCACCGATACCGTCCGCCGTATTCTAGAAAAAGCTAATATCTTCGAGCAGGTCCGTGCCTGAATTGCTGTCCCCAGAATCCTCTCAGTCTCAACCCGCTGTGCCTGACTACGCAGCATTGCTAAGATTTCTGGTAGAACCTTTCCTGGAATCTCCAGCTGCTTTGAAAGTGGATTGTGAATTCCATCCTGCCAGGTCACGAATCTGGATCCGCCTGGCTTTTGAAAGCTCTGACAAAGGGCGCGTATTCGGTCGGGGTGGCCGTACCATCCAGGCTATTCGTACCGTTGTTGAAGCTGCTGCTCAAGCTGTGGGGCACACGGTCTACCTGGATATTTATGGTGAGCGCGAAAAGTCGGACTCCGCTAAGCGGGAGATGCCCAGGGGACGATCCAGCGATAATCAACGACCTACCATGAGGAGGTGAATTGACAGCGTGTCGGAAGTTCGTTTGGGTGATAACGAGTCGATCGAATCTGCCCTGCGGCGATTTAAGAAAAAGATCCTCAAGGCCGGGATCTTATCTGAAGTTAAGCGCCGGGAGCGTTATGAAAAACCCAGCCTGCGCCGTAAGCGTAAAGCAGAAGTCTCGCGGAAACGCACCCCCTAGCCCTGCCAATTAACGTTATCTCTATTCACTGCACTCTCAAATCCTGGGGTGCAGTTATTCTGGTTTTTCCATGACTGAAACCCTGACAATTCAATTACCCAGTGCCGCCAGTTCGATCGCTCTAGCTGGTGAACAGGAAGGTAATCTGCTGAGTTTAGCACGGCAAACAGGAGCCAGATTAGTTTTACGGGGCCAGGATTTATTTATTTCTGGAACCCCTGAGCAGGTCAGGCTCTGTGGCCAGATGGTGCGATCGCTGGAGGAACTCTGGCGGGAAGGGCGGCCGATCAGCGAAGTTGACATTACTACGGTGTACCAGGCCCTCGATGGTCAGCAACAGGATGAACTGCGAGAACTGCAAAGGGATGTGCTGGCCCGTACCCGTCGGGGAGAATTGATTCGTGCCAAGACCTTTCGGCAGCGGCAATATGTCCAGGCAATTCGGACCCACACCCTTACGTTTGGGATTGGTCCAGCCGGAACGGGGAAAACGTATCTGGCGGCTCTTCTTGCGGTTCAAGCTCTGCAGGAGAATCAGGTTGAGCGGTTGATTCTGACCCGACCGGCGGTGGAAGCGGGGGAAAGGTTGGGATTTTTGCCGGGTGATCTGCAGCAAAAAATTAATCCCTATCTCCGTCCCCTCTACGATGCCCTTTACGAACTGATTGACCCGGAGAAGATGACCAATTTGATGGAGCGGGGGGTGATTGAAGTAGCTCCCCTGGCTTATATGCGGGGTCGTACCCTCAACAATGCCTTTGTGATTCTGGATGAGGCCCAGAATACAACACCTGCCCAGATGAAAATGGTGCTGACCCGGATCGGTTTTAATTCCCGTCTGGTGGTAACTGGAGATATTACCCAGACTGATCTCCCCAGCCATCAAACCTCTGGTCTGATCGTGGCCCAGAAAATACTGAAAAATGTGGATGGGATCGCGTTTTGCTACCTTTCCAAAAAGGATGTGGTTCGCCACCCCCTGGTTGAAAAGATTGTGGATGCCTACGAACGGTACGAACTGAACGCACCTTAATTTCTATCTTTATCGATTGGATATTAGCTTATGACCACCCTGCCCGAATTCCTCCAAGCCTGCGAAACCCTGGGACTATTACGGCTGATTGTCACCAACGATGTGGCAGTCCTGGAAGTCCGCGCTCCTCTGGCAAAAGTCTTTTATGCGGAGCTACCCAAAACCACAGAGACGGGGACCCTGATCCAGCACTATGCCAATATGCACACCGAGGATTTTGAGTTCCATCTCAACATGGACAAAATTCACGCGGTTAAGTTCGAGACGGGGCAAGCCAAGCGTGGCAACTTTACCACCTACGCCATTCGCTTCCTGACCGATGCAGGCAAGCCCGCCTTAAGTGCATTTTTGCAATGGGGTAAGCCAGGAGAATACGCACCGGGACAGGTGGAAGCGTGGCAAGCCCTTAAGGAAAAGTATGGAGAGATCTGGGAACTCTGACCTTCTGCGGATGCAGCAATAGGTCAAAATTCTAAAACCCTTATACAGCAAGCTTTCTGGGTGACGATCGGGACTAGATGGACTAAAATTGGACTAAATCTTCAAGCTTGTTTAGCTCAGGTTTAGCGGCGATCGCTCCTCCAATTCCGGGCTAAACACCAGATCAACCTGCTGACTTGAGTAAATCACCAGTTGTCCCCGCTGCAGCTCATAACGATTAGTTCCCTCGATCGCCCCCAGATAGGTACGTTCCCGCTCCATCACCTTTGGATCAGTACAGGCTCGCCGGGTTACCTGTAGATTACTCACGGCTAATTGTTTACCACTGACCCCATAGGAAGCCGAGTAGGAATTACAACCAGAAGACCCGCTGATCTGCGCCTCTGTAAAAGTGGCTGTTATCGCTGGAGTGATGCCCGCAGAGACTGGTACAGCAGTGGCACTAGATGCCTTCATCTCCCTCAGCACCCACCTGGTCCCCTGCAATCCCGGATTCGCGCTACTCTGACATCCCAGCATAAGCACTGCCAAGCCACCAGCAACAAGCCTTAAACCGATATAAGCCATATTTGATTGACTTAACAGGGGCGATCGATTCCTTCTGACATCTTAACGGAGGTGTGGATGAACTGTGGATCAGGATGTCCGGTCTAAGTCTCAATGCTGGTTGCAGAATCAGCCCTCAACAGGTCAACTCCACCACCCAACTTAAAAGCGAGGTCAAATGAGAATTCGAGTCTATATCTAGACTCTTTTTGTGTCTTATAGTCTTGCTTAAGACTCAATCCCTGCTCCTCTGCACATTCACATCTGACACCCTCGAACTCAGCAGTTTTGGCTGACCAGTCCTTCAATTCATCCTGAGATTCTGCTCCCCCCTCATCCTTGAAAGGATTGTCCAGCTTTTCGATCCTTATTTAGAAGGCGTAAGTAAGACCATGAGTCTAACCTGGGACTTATAATGCGTCTCGATATCTCAATTAATACTCATGAGCCTGTCAAGATGATGATTTCAGCAGCTTCTTATAGTAGAGTTGTTGGGAAATAATATTGGCATAAAGACAGGTTTTTCCGATTCTCTCCA
>ERZ1066134.141-NODE-141-length-66316-cov-20.692459_pt1 | contig 66316 bp, 49 predicted proteins | sample MGYA00382781_ERZ1066134 | MGnify/ENA primary metagenome ERZ1066134 (study PRJEB33369, sample SAMEA5778364) | biofilm metagenome | biome: Industrial cooling water; feature: Water cooling tower basin; material: Biofilm | place: United Arab Emirates | collected... | reverse complement strand
ATTTTAACTGGCCATTCGCACCAACTTAAATTCTCTAATGACAATTCTGGGTTAAGTGTTAGTTTATTCACCGAAGGTAGGAATAAATCCATGAGTTTTCGTGAATTTTTTTGCATTGAAATTTACTGAGTTGCAATAAAAAAAGCGACCCCTGGTGGAGTCGCCTCTTCTGTAATATGAAGCAGTAATTAATTATTCCTTGATGATGCGCTGGCTGAAGAGCGTCTTGTTTTGTGCGTCTTTCACCACCACCACATACATGCCGCCTGCCAATGCCGATACATCATAGCCGTCTCCCGTCTGCTTCAAAGTCATGCGGGCGCCTTCGATGGTGTACAATTCCAATCGGATCGGCTGCCCCGACTCATTGGCCACCTTCAAACTGCCTTGGGTAGGGTTCGGGTAAATGCTTATGCCCAACTCATCGGCAATGCTAAGCACTCCAGCGGCTGTACCAAATACCAACAGATTCACGGTCGTGTAGCCGCTGGTACTGATCGCCACATTACCATTGAACGTGCCTGCTATGGCAGGAGCAAAGCGCACGAATACGGTGGTATTGTCTATAATACCGTCAGTAGCCGTAACAGTTAATGGATTAGTCGAAGTACCCACATTGGTGAATGTGTTGCTTAGCGACACTTGGTACTGTGCCGGAGGGGTCACGGTCACATTCGCTGATAACTCTGCCGCATCAATGACAAAAGAAGTGGCCACCGAGTTCGTTCCTTCGTCTTGCTGACCAAAGTCGCCATTGAAGTTGGTAGACATCACATTGAAGAATCCTTGACCTGTGCCGGTTACGGCTACCGTCAAGTCTGAGTAGTCATCCGTACTCAAGGTGATGTTGCCGTCGGCTGCACCTGTGGCTGTAGGAGCGAAGCGTACATACACAAGCACATCACTTAATTCTCCGTTCGTTACGTTGATCACCAATGGATTTGCGTTGGTTCCGAAGGTTGCAAAATCAGAAGCAAGCGATACTTGGTATTGCGCAGGAGGAGTTACTGTCACTGTGCTTCCGCTCAGTTCAAATCCGCTTACGGTGAATGAAGAAGCTGATGATGTAGTTGTTACGTCTACCGCACCAAATGCACCATTGAAATTGGTCACATCTACTTCAAATGAGGCTACTAGTTCGGTGAGCAAGAAATTGTCCAAAACCCATTGTGGTGCATCTGTTGTGTTAGACGTGTATTTAAAGCCAATGTAAACTGTGCCTCCAACATAAGGAACTAAAGAAATATCTCCGGATGATGTCCAAGAATTTGCAGCCGTGTTCTCATCTAAGACTGCATCTAAGATTGTCCAAGTAGCTGTGGCCGGATTCCCGGCATAATCAGTAGAGGCGTACACTTCTAATGCAGGTCCTCCGAATTGAAATTCAGAATCAAAAGACAATTCTGCACCGGTATATCCTGTTAAATCAAACGAGCCAATTAACCAATCCTCATTTGCTTGGGCACCACTTGCAAAGCCACTCATTAAATAACCATTGCCGGTTTCGCCAGTTGTAGCGCATCTCCATTCTTGCGCCCCCGTTACTGACACGTCAATGAATGAACCTGCATCACAACATGCAAAGGTTTCAAAGTACAGTGTAGATTCTTCGATACCTGCGCCTGTTACATCAAGATCAATTTGGAATGCATCCGTGCTTGCATGGGTGATCACACCGTCTTTTGACCCAAATGATTCTGCCGTAAAACGCACCCACATGGTAATTTCTTCAACAACACCATCCGTAGGAGGCAGGTTAAATGTGGTACCCCAATCAACAAAATTGGCTGATATTTCAAATCCGGCAGGTGCTGTGATAGTGATGTCACCGGCCAAGTTGATCCCACTCACGGTATAGGTTTGTGTTTCGCTTATCACACCAATGGCCAAGTTGCCAAAATGAATTCCATCACTATTTACAGTAATGAGCGGTGCATTTGGATCAATGGCTGGAGCTGCAAAGCTTGCGGACTCAGCACCTTGAATGTCGGCATGGTTTACAATAGTCGCGCTACCTTCCGGTGAACGAACCAATGAAGAACCCGAAGCAGCTGTACCCCATGATTCGATGATGCCAACGATTGTGGCGGCTGATAATCCTGAAATGGCTGCATCAGCCTCTGTTGCACCGTATTTTACCTGCACGTAGGTATTTGAGTTTGGATCTCGCAAAGCCACATTTTCGCCACCATTACTCAGGCTCATGCCAGATGCCACAGAGAAAGTGAGGTTTCCATCAACACCGGTCGGCAATGTTCCTCCCGTTTGTACAGTACTCATTACAGCCGCATACTTACCCGCACCCAATTCCGTTGAGGCAGGGAAAGTAAAGAAGGCACTTGCTGCCTCATCCCACAACTGCCACCCTGATATATCAACAGGGGAAGCACTTGTATTGAAAATTTCCACAAACTCGTCTGGGGTGTCGGCTGTACCATTTCCGTCAGTGTCGTAATTATACGTGCCATTTGGATCGTACAGTACTTCATTGATTACTACACCACTAAGGCTATTTACTGCAGCCTCACCTTCCACACCGCTTACAGCTACGGTACGCGCATCTGCACCCGTGCTTGTGTGACTGATATCACCGGAATACGTTGCACCGTCTGCGGCCGTAGGCGTGAAACGCACATAGACCGTCTGACTCACCACACCATCAGTAGGGGTAATGGACCAAGGAGAAGCGTTCGTGTAGATAGTCCCAGAGAACGCCTCGTCAGCTGATAATTCAAAACCTAAAGGAGGAGTGATAACCAAATCCTCACTCAAGTCTTCGGTTGTGATTGAATAGGAAGATGCGTCGGATGAACTTCCGTTCACTACATACCCAAAACCGCCATTAAAGCCGGTAGCATCTAGCGTGATAAGCGGGAACGGCTGCTCACCAAATACATGGAAACCTATGTAGTTGAAGTCATCTTGATTATATACTAACCACTCCGAGTCTTCATCATTGGTGCCGAACGACCCAAGTCCGTTTGGATTTCCCTCTGTAATGGTGTTCTTTCTTAATAGCGTTTTTTCAGCAGTTGATCCAGTTGATCCCACGGTCCATGCAGTTCCAGGGTTTTGGCCAACCTGCCCGATTACGTCAATGACAGATCCGCTATTATCCAATACCATCGCGTCATTACCATTATATAAAGTAATGTCACTAAGGATATCCGATGCAGCTAGAATAGTTGCCGAAGCAGAAGCATTGCCAATAACTAATACCCCGCCATTCTCCAAGGATGGTTGTATATCTGAGAGCACCAATGTGGCACTTGGTGTGACGCCACCGTTGTTATATCTGATAACTGAATATTTAGATAAATCAGCCGTCCCTCCCAAGTTATTGTAAATTTCAATTGCCTTGTTGTTGCTGCTACCTTCCAGATATTCTGAGAAGAACAAGTCACCTACTATTTCATAAATGTTCACATTACCGGAAGTCCCGGTGAGCTCACTTCCGTCATCATCGGCCGTGAAGGTGTAGTCTCCGGCTAAGTCAACTTGAAGATCCGTCCATGTGAATTCGCCATCTGTCATGGCTTGGGCACTTAGGCCGGTGACACTTGACAATGTACCTGTGCCTGTGGCTTTGGAAAGTGAAATGGTGCGAGCTGCTGTATCCACGTTTCCGTTGGCATCTACTGCCGCTACAGATAGTTCAAAATCAGTAGCAATGGCTGCTGCTTCAAAACCCTCAACCTCCAGCGCAGTAGCTACCACTTGTATGGTATGCGCCGCACTTGTGACTGCACCACCCGGAAGCGTGGCAGGGAAACTTGAGCCTTGCGCACCATCCGCGATAATGCCTTCCACTGCAGGGATTTCAAATTGCAACACATCTCCGTCTGTAGCCTCTCCGGTCAAAATCAGGTAGAGTGTAAGTTCCACGGACTGTCCGTCGGGCAATTCCAATGGGTCTAGTGATGCGTCAAAGAAAATTCCTGCTTCTGTGATCTCTCCTTCAAGGAAAAGACCCTCCGGGTCAAATGCGCCTACTTGCAGCGCGACTCCAGCAAGAGTAGTCATCCAGTCCGCCGTGTTGGCAGCACCCGGCACCATGACGCCCCCTGTCACAAATGTGGAAGACAAATCCCCACTGCCCGTATCGGTCAGGGTGAAGTTGAAGACGTCAATTATAGCTCCGTCAACGGAAGAAATGTCCTTCGCCTGAATGGGACTGCTTCCGGCGGTCACGTCTGAATCTGCATTAAAGATCAACTCCGGCGTGTCCACATCCAATTTCACAGCTGAGGTTTGAACATTCTGATTTGTCTCGTCATCGGCCGCTAATACATACACATCGTAGAGCGTATTGTCATTTAGGTTCGTAATACTCAGTATGTTGGCACCAACTGTCATGGCCGCAGGCGTTCCATTGGTGATGATGTCCTCATTGCTTGGAGTAGCAGCATCATTGTCTAGCACGAGGTAATAGACAGTACCCGGTTCGTTGGACGTAAAGGTGATATCTGCCGAGAAATAACTCACATCGGTTGCAGCAGGTGCAGCAGTGAATTCAGGGGCATACAAATCAATAAAGTCATTGGCATCACGCGCATAAACTTCAGGGCCATTGATGCCATCTTCATAAGCCAGCGCAATCAAGTCCACTTTACCATACGGTATTGTCACCCCAATTAGATTGGGAACAGTGAAGTCCTCAGCTTCCAGTGTTGCGTTGTTTACACCATCACTAAGTACCACATTTTGATCAGTGGTGAAATTTGTTCCAGCATTCGCAAACGAAACCTCCTCGAACCGAATAAAGCGGCTTTCATATGTGTTGGGGTTTGCATTGTAATCAGCAATAGTTACTGTTATAGGGGTTATTTCATTACCAGAAGATAATACTGTGGGTACCGAAGTGGGTACAAGCTGAAGAGTATTCGCAAATTCAGTTATAGTGCCTTCAAGCCCACTAATCAAATCTCCTGCTACCAGCGCATTGGAAGGTATCACTGGTGTATTATCGTCAATAAGCAAACCAGCTCCGTCATCTTGCACATAGCGTTGATCTCTTGAGTTACCTGAAATATGGCTAACAAGTAACTCTCCTGCCACTCGGTACACCGTGCTGCCAGTGGCTTGGCTTCTCAACTCGCTCAAGTCCGCCACCAAAATGGTGGTTGCATTGTTAGTCACCGCTTGATCAGTGAATGAGGCCGAAGCATTGTCGGCTAGGTCAAATATGTTGCCAGTGGCATCATCGTAAGAAACGGTGACGGTCTGTCCGCCATAGATTTCTTCAGTAATGGTCAATGTCAATTGTGTGGTGCCTGTACCGCTGATTCCTGTGATCGTGGCAGCTATATCATTGATCTCTACCGTAAATCCGGTGAAATCTGTAGTTGACACATTCTCCGAAAAGGTAAGTACCACCGCACTCGAAGAAGCCCCTGCAGACGTGGCTGCAGAAATGAGTGTAGGAGCAATCTCATCTGCTGTTGTTGTCACATCAATGGAACTAGGCGCTCCATTGATATTTGGCGTGGTTTCATCATCTTCTGCCACCACATACAGGTCGTAAGGGGTGTTGGCAGTTAGACCTGTCACATTAACCGAAAAATCCTGATCGGCAGAGGTGATGTTGATGAAACCACTCTTGAAGGCAGCCGCCCCGCTCGCATCCTGACCATTTTTTACCTGCATATTATTGGGTGCATTGGCATCATTTGCCAATAGCACGTAATAGGCTCTACCAATTTCACTCAGTTGCACAGTGAGGCTAAACTGGGTATCCGTCATGCCGGATACAGACGGTGTGCTGTTTTGGTATACAGGTGCCGTGATGTCTTCAGGGCCGGTGGTGAACTCCACCAATGTAGGATTGGCCTGCACATTAGGTACCGTCTCATCGTCTTCTGCGACCAAATACAAGTCATACTCGGTGCTTCCGGCTAAATCTTCAATTTTCTGACTTACGGTCATGGATGCTTCTGTGATAGCGAAACTGCCTGATAAGGTAACAGGGGCATCACTTGCATCTGTACCGGCCTTCACTTGCGCGGCGGTAGGAGGGGTAGCACCGCTTGGTAGCACTACACCGTAGGTCATGCCCGGTTCATCCAATTGTACATTCAGATTCACGCCATTACCGGTAATGTTGGAGACATTCGGGTAGGTGGTGATGAAGGTTGGAGGGGTTTCGTCAATGGCCAAAGTAGCAGTTAGTGAAATATCATCAACGCCGAGTAGATCTCGACTACCAGAACCGCTGATGTCTGCACTGTTCCAACGAACATAGAAAAATTCTCCGTCCAAAATATTCAGCCCTGTAATTGTTGTTGATCTTGCGACAGTAGTATAGCCAGCAGATGCGGTTGCTGTTGATGCATAATCCAATGCTGATACTGGAGAATATGTTGTGTTATCCGTGGAGTAAGCAAAATTCCACGAATTGCTTCGAGTCTGATCATTGTTAACAACGATATTGTAACTAAAATCAATTGAGGAAATTGAAGAGCCTGTTGAATTTTGAAATCTTAGAGATAATGTCCCTGGATTAAATTCAGCACCTGTCGGTCTGATTACAAGCGCACGGTTCCCGCTTCCTCGATCAACACCGTAAATACCAGCAGTTGTTGATGTTGTCGTGCCCCTTGCGTGATCGCCAGTCGTATTCTCAACACCGAATGCTTTGGCCCCATCGCTGAAACCAGTGGTCGCCCAATCATCCGCATCGAGCTGTGTTGCCGAAGGCGAAGTAGCAAATCCGGCGGCCTGAAATCCTGCAAAGTCGATTGTCACAGGATTGGTATCTGAAATTTGCTTTTGAGCAGATGCATAGATCACTAAAATCATCAACCCCAGCATCAGTCCTATTTTGTAAAATTGTTTCATGTCTTTTACGGTTATGTGTTTATAAAAAGGAGCCGCCCTCACGAGCCGCTCCTGTTGTTTTTTTTAGTTTCCTGTCAGTTGTATATCGTCAATGGTAAACGCCCCTGCGGAGATATTGGTACCGTCCGTATATTGGAAGGCCAGATACACCTGCTGCCCCGCTGCTGCGCTCATATTACTGGTTATTTCGGTAAATACCTTGGAATCATTTGCGGGCAATTGGGCTGTCACATCACTCAGTGTCGTCCACGTGTAGTCCAGCGGATTGCCCGTGCCCGGATAATTGGCTGACCATTTCACGGTGAGCGTACCCGGTCCTACAAATCGGTCTTCTACCCAGAACTTCAGTGTCACATTCGTCAATCCTGTGAGGTTGAATTTGCCTCCTGAGATGAGCCATGCATTGTCTGATCCGTCCGATCCGCCGTAGGCGCTGGCACGCATGCCACTACCTGTTCGGCCAAAATCGTTGCAACCCCATCCACGGTCAGTTTTGGTGCCCGGCACATTCACTTCGAACCAGTTTTCAGGGATATTGTAGGTGCCTGCATCACCACATCCGGTGAAATTTTCGGTGAATGGCAATGTGCCAAACTCAAACATATCAAAGGCAATATTGTCTATATCATAATACGCTGAATTAGATTCTGACCCGCCCGCAAAGCGGAAGGCCACATACACTAGGGAGCCGCCGGGTATATCGGCACCTACTTTGACGAATGAATTAGATCCTTTGGCAGGTAATTGATCGGTAATATCCAGTTCCGTCCAAGTGGCAAGTGCGGGCCCTTCGCGGAAATAATTGGTGCTGTAGAGCGCTGTGAGCGTGCCATCACCGGCCGTAGCGGAACGAACATCGAAGGAGAGCGTACCGGAAGTCAACTCGCGCAAGTCAAACTTGTTGTTGCTGATGAGCCAAGTGTCTATCTCACCTTCTTCGCCATTGAAGGCCGTCACGCGTACGCCTCTGGAGTCGTCGACACCAAATTGGCGGCACCCGAATCCATTGTCATTTTTGCTCGTCAGGAACCATTCGGCCCAGTTGCCCGGCGTATTGTAGTCTGTAGCGCAACCTTCAAAATCATCCAAGAATGGCAATTCGGCAACATTATCGGTTCCACCACCGGAGGCGTTGGGGTGGAAGATGCTGATTTCAAAGTCGTCAATCGTCCATTGGGCGGCACCATCGACAGCCGAGGAGGTGTACACAAAGGCAAAGTACGTAGCATCCGTGAGGTAATCACTGATGTCCAAATTGCCACTGGTTGTCCAGGTATCATTGCCGCTTTGGGTATCATAGTCGGCATCCAAAGTGACCCATGTAGCATCCGAAGGATCGCCTGTGCCGCTGTAGTCTGTAGAAACTTTAAACTCAGGGTCGGGTCCGGTGAATGCCTTGTCTGAAACAAATCGCACGGAAGCAGTGCCTAATCCTTCTAAGTCAATGGCTTCACTAATAAGCCAATCTTCATTTTCCTGTGCACCACCGCTGAAGCCATTCATACGAGCCGCTGTGCCTTCACGTCCGAAGTTAGTACATGCCCAGCCTTGCGCACCCGATACACTATAAGCTGTGAAGGAATTCATATCCACACAATCGTTGAAGTCTTCCACGTAGACAGGTGCTACGTCACGGTCTTTCACAAACAGGGTGAATTTGTCACGCCCGATTCCTACTACTTCGCCACCCACACTCGCGATGCGGAAGGTAGCCGTATAGTCATCCGGCACAGCGTCGTTATCCACTGTTACCAAAATGGTTGCCTCGTCATTACCGTTGAATTCTACCGTGATTTTGTTGCCTTCCATAGGAGGCACAGTGGTGAGTGCTCCCTCTGAGGTCATGCTTACCTGAACGACAGCCTGTCCTGAGCTTGCTATGAAGTCAGACGTGCCAAGCGTAAGCAGGTAGGTAATGCCATCTTCCTCACTTCCTTTTTCGATCACAGTCGGGTAAAAGGAAACGGCTGCTCCTTCAAAAATGTCGTCGCGGTTACATGCAGTGATGCCCGCAAGGGTGACGATGAATAGCGTGATGATAATATTTCTCATTTCCTTATTAAAAATCAAGACTTAAACCAATAGTAAATGTGCGGGGGAAGCCATAGCCGCGCTGTATTTCATTGAAGAAATAGCTGGCAAAGCGAGTGTATTCTTTGTTAAATACATTGTTCACGTTAGCAGAGAAGCGTCCTCTCATATTTTCTCCTACATCAAAGTAGCGTCCGGCATAGAGGTCGAACGTGGCATAAGAATCAAAATCATCTCGGATGACCTCCTCTGTGATAAATCCTTCCACCACATCCTCTACCGTGTAGCGCACCGGAATACGATCGGCAAAATTCCAGCGTCCGCCAATGTAGGTACTGCGGATGCCCGTGTAGTGAAAGCCCAACCCAAGGGTCGTCTGCGCGGCTGCACCTGTGGGAAGTCCGATCAACGTTTCCACATCGTACAATTCATTTGTATTGAATACTTCATCTTCAACCACGATGCGCTGATTGGGCACTTTGTTCCATGTCCAGTCACCCAAACTTACATACCCGTTTAGCTCCAAGGTTGTCATTGGATTGGCTACAAAATCGAGTTCCACGCCTTTATGCAATGATTGCATGCCGTTCAAAACCAATGGAATCGTGAGACCGGCATCAATCGGGCTTTGCGGATCGTTAATTTCAAATTGTGTAGTGCGATTATTCCAAAGTAGGTAATAGGCATTGAAATTCACTTTCAAGTAAGACATGCGGTAACTGTAACCCATTTCTGTGGAAATCACATTTTCTGGCTCTAATCCGAATCGATAGGTATTTGAATACCTGCTGTCTTGGAAGGCATTAACTAGGAAGGGTGGTCGAGTAAAATATCCGGCATTGCCATATACATTATGCCTTCCGGTAATACGGTAGTTTGCACCGCCTTTGAATATATACGTTAAAAAAGTTCGCTTTTCGGAAGCACCAAGTGAGGTATTTTCATACCCTTGGAAGTCATTGCCACTCCAGAAATACCCCACGCGCTGCATGCTAGAGTGGGTGAGGGTAGCCGACCCGAAGAAAGTGAAATCATTCTTTACCCATTCGGCTTGTCCGAAACCGGAAACCCAATTGACAAGGCCGTCATAATAGTAGTTGGTCTTGTCGCCTTCGTATGCGATGGCATTCTCTGTGTCTAGTTTATTATACAAGTCACCAAATCTGCTACGATTCAGGATAAAATCACCGCCCATCAGGTCATAGACTTGGGCGTAATGTTCGCCTTTGTAATAACGTAGGTCTATACCGCCGCGAATACGTAGATTTCTTAGTTGTTTGGTGTAGTTGCTCACCAGTCCTATCCAGTCGTGGTTGTTGTACCGCGCTTCCAAGTAGTAGCGCGAGGCATAACCAGTCACACTTTCGATGTTGGGGTTACCATTTGGATATGGAACGGTTTGTTCTTGAGCCGGTAGGCGGTTTTGAGCCGCTAAATAGTCCCAGTTGATAAGATTTTCGGCAGTTATCTCTTTACCTACCATGCTGGGTGTGCGTGTCTGCAAGAAAAGCGATGATTGATTGTCAGTAGGCTGCACAGAATACACTCTCGCGTAGCTGTAATAGACAGAGGTGCTCACATTGGTGGTGGAGTTGATGTCCCAATAGTGCGTGATAGCTGTTAGCGGCTTGTCCACTTTATTTTGTCGGGCATTGAAAATGTCGCCATTTTTTATGCCCAGTGCGTTGTTAAACATCGGGCCCTCAATGTTGAAGGTTTCGCGGGTTAGATCATCGGGTGTCCAAGCGGTACCGCGGTTCACAGGTGCCCCAAACGCCCAAAACATGATTGTATGCTTGTCATTAATCTCTTTGGATGCGGCGATGTAGTAGCTCCATGCATCTACAAATGCGCCCGGCATAATAGGGCCCTGTTGATCGTCAGGCAGTCCTGACAAACCTGAATTGGTGGTGGTGCGGCTGCCTTGCATGCTGAGTGCCCAGCCTTTGGATGAGAGGCCGGTGTTGTAAGTGAATCGGGTGCGGCTGTTATAAGAGCCATTGCCCATTTGATATTCGATGCGACCCCCTTCTCGGCGGTCAGAGGGCTTAGTCACCATGTTGATGGTACCTCCAATGGAACTTACGGCCAACTTGGATGCGCCCAACCCGCGCTGCACCTGCACGGTTTGCGTCACTTGGCTCAGTCCGGCAAAATTGGACCAGAACATGCGGCCGTTTTCCATATCGTTCACCGGGATACCATTCACAAGGAAAGCCACATTCGATTGGTCAAACCCGCGGATGTACACTTCCTGATCACCGTATCCTCCGGCTCCTTGTATGGTGTAGATGCCCGGCGTGTTTTGCACCACATCGGCCAGTTCATAGTTGCTGAAGCGCTCTTCCAACTGCTCGGTGTTGATCGTGGAGATGGCCACAGGCGTTTTTCGTTCTTCCACTACGTCGGCGAATACTTGCACTTCCTGCAAGCCTATGGTGGAGGATTTGAGTTTGATTTGGCCTACTTCTGCGAGTCCATTTGTCACCGTCACCGATTGGGTGATGGTTTCAAAGCCGTAGAAGGAGATTTTTAGTTCATAATTTCCATCGGCTACTCCTTTGATCAGGAACTTGCCGCTCACGTCGGTGATGCCGCCTTTGGTGGTGCCCGCAATCAATACGCTGGCGCCAATGAGCGGTTCATCAAGTTCTTCGTCGTAAATAGTACCGGAAATACTGCCCGTTTGGGCATGTAGAGAGAAGGTTAGGCACAGAGCGATCCATGCAAAGAGCGTTTTCCTCATTAGAGATAGGTGGTTTATACAGGCAAAAATAGCACACTAAAATAAGGCAAGCCACTATACTATTGTTAAGTAGCTGTTATGAATTTCGGGAATGGTACCATTGAATAGGCCTCCTTTTTTTAAAGACAAGGTTTAAGTAAACGGGGTAACGCTCTGATAATGAGCAGTCTTTTTCTCTTTTTTATGAATGGAAGGGTACATCAATTTTTTTTGACTGAATTTTGCAGAGTAGAATGACATTGAAATGAAAACCAGAATTACGCTGATACTGCTAGTGGTGCTGATGGGCGGGTCTGCTGCTGACGCACAGAAACGCACGGTGGGAGCCATTGCCTTTTACAATGTAGAGAATCTCTTCGATGCGGTGGACGACCCGAATAATGAAGGCGATAATGACTTTTTACCGGACGGATCATACGGCTGGACACAGGAGAGATTTGAAAATAAAAAGGAAAAGATCGGGTGGGTTTTATCCAAAATGGCCAACGGTGCAGACATCATCGGATTGGCGGAGTTGGAGAATTTGTTTGTGGTGCAGGAGTTAATTGCCAATCCGCAGTTGGCGAAGATGGGCTATCAGCTTGTGCACAAGGAATCACCCGATTACAGAGGAATTGATGTAGGTCTGATTTACAAACCGGATCGGTTTAAGCTGCTCGATTACCGCGCCATCCGTTTTCCTGACACCACCTATCAATCGCGCGATGTATTGCATGTAAAAGGGCTGTATTTTGGCGATACGCTGCATGTCTTCGTCAATCACTGGCCATCCCGATTGGGTGGCAAGGCAGATAAACGTGAGTTGCAGGGAGCAGCTTTGCGAGAAGAAGTAAATGTGTTATTGGCCAAGAATCCGCAAGCAAAAATCGTGATTATGGGCGACCTCAACGATGATCCGATCAATAAGAGCGTGAAGAAAGACCTGTGGGCCGGTGGTGATCCTGTAAAACTGGAACCAGGGGAATTATTCAATCCATCGGCGGCAACCTTCAAGCAAGGGTACGGCACGCTCATGTATAGGGGCACCTGGAACCTCTTCGATCAGATCATTGTCAGTCAGGGGCTTATGAAAGGCGATGGCATCACGTACCAACCCGGCTCATTCAGCGTGTTTGGTCCGGATGAGATGCGGGTGCAGGCGGGTGAATCTGCCGGTGGACCGCTCCGCACCACGAGCCGAGGCGTGTATCAAAACGGCTACAGCGACCATTTTCCTACCTACATTTTGATTCAGAAATAGTGAAAAAACTGATATTTGTATGCCTTGCAGTGGCCTTACTGCTTGTCGTCTCTTGTAATCAAGGGAATGAACCCATTTATGTAAAGCCGCGCAAGGGCGTGGGCGGAGGTACGGTTGGTTCCGGCGTAGATCCCGGCAAAACAGCCAGCACGTGCTATCCGGCTTTTCAGGATTTGGAACTGAATGTGGCCACTTGGAATATTGCATGGTTTCCCAAGAATGGCGCAACAACATGGAACAAGGTGCAAGCGATGATTCCGACCCTAGATGCCGATGTGATTGCCGTGCAGGAGATTAACAGTTCCTCTCAGTTCATGGCACTCGGTCAAGCATTGCAGGGGTGGGGAACGGCTTACGTAGATGTGCGTTTAGATCAGGAAACAGGTTTTATTTACAAGGAATCGGCCTTTTTGCAGTTCGGTACGCCGTACGCCGTATCAGAGCTCAGCGCGAGTTCTCCTTTTCCCAGAGAGGCCATTCGCGTGGATGCTACGCATGCCAGTGGCTTGGAGGTGACCTTCATCAATATCCACCTGAAATGCTGCGGTTCTACCGGGGGTAGCGAATACAACCGTCGCAAAGATGCAAGCGAAAGACTCGAGGCGTACATTGAGCAAAACCTGACCAATCAGGCCGTGATTGTCTTGGGTGATTGGAATGATGAGATTAAGACGGGAGAGGAGTCACCTTTCGATAATTTTAAGAATGATCCTGCTAATTATCGGTTTGCAGATCAGGCAGTCGCAGATGGTTCATCCTCCAATTGGAGCTATCCAAGCTGGCCTAGTCACATAGATCATATTTTGATTACCGACGAACTTTTTGATTATTTGGGGAATGTGCAGACGGTGAAACCCGAATCGTGCGTGAGTGGCTACTACAATGATGTTTCAGATCACCGACCGGTGTTGGCTTCCTTTAAGTGATGTTTCGTTGATTTTGAGTAAGTATGGACAAACGATTTGCGGATATAATTGGATTAATAAAGCAATCGAGGAACCGTGCACTTGGGGCAGTTAATGCAGAATTGATCAACCTGTATTGGAACATTGGTGAATATGTGAGCAAGAAAATCGAGCACGCCGAATGGGGCGATAGCGTGGTGATCGAACTATCCAGATACATTCAGAAAAATGAACCCGAAATGAAAGGCTTCTCTGACAAAAACATCTGGAGAATGAAGCAGTTTTACGAAACGTATAAAGACTTCCCTGAACTGTCCGAGGCGGCAAGAGCCATCAGTTGGACACACAACATGACCATCTTTTCAAGATGTAAAACACCGGAGGAAAGGGAATACTACTTAAAAGTATCAAAACAGGAGAGTTACACCTATCGAGAGCTTGACCGTCAAATTTCTGTAGGTCAATTTGAGCGTACAATGATAGCCAACTCAAAACTCTCATCAGTGCTGAGAGAAATGAACAGCGACCTTTCAAACACTTTTAAAGACAGCTACGTATTCGAGTTTTTGAGATTGCCGGAAGCACACAGCGAAAATGATTTGCAGCGCGGACTCGTCCAACAAATGAAGAATTTCATTTTGGAGCTTGGAAGGGACTTCTTATTCATAGGAGAGGAGTATAGATTACAAGTTGGAAATAGCGATTTTTTTATTGATTTACTATTCTTTCATAGAGGATTGCAGTGCTTAGTGGCATTTGAGTTAAAAGCCGACAAGTTTAGGCCCGAGCACTTGGGACAACTTAATTTTTATCTGGAAGCTCTGGACAAAGACGTAAAAAAACCTAATGAAAACCCCAGTATTGGCGTATTGTTGTGCAAGGATAAAGACCGTGAGGTGGTTGAGTATGCACTGAATAGAAGTCTATCCCCAACGATGATTTCAGAGTATAAAACCCAACTGCCGGACAAGAAGCTTTTACAAGAAAAGTTGCATGAACTCTTTGATAGCCGTAGTGATAAGCATGTATAACACCAATACCTAAAACCCAACACCGAATACCCAATACTCCCATGCGTAATACGATATTTTCCTTCTTCTTTCTTCTTTCTTTTACCCTGCTTGGGCAGATTCCTGACGGCTATTACAATACGGCGACAGGCACTGGTTACACACTTAAGACGCAGCTTTATAATATCATCAAGGGGCATACCGACAAAGGGTATAATTGGACTTTTTTCAATGCCAATGATCGGGATTACTATTACGAGAATGACGGTAAAATATTGGATATCTATTCTGAAAACCCGAATGGCGCTGATCCTTACAATTACACCGTAGCGACAGACCAGTGTAGTGGGACATATGGAGGGGAAGGCGACTGCTACAATCGCGAGCATACCGTTCCACAAAGTTGGTTTAATGAGGGGTATCCTATGAAATCAGATGTGCATCACTTGTTTGCATCTGATGGTTATGTAAACGGAAGAAGGGGCAATTATCCTTTTGGTGAAGTGGGTTCCGCTACGTGGACAAGTCAAAATGGGAGCAAATTAGGATCGGCTCGGAGTGGCCTTGGCTATTCAGGAACAGTTTTCGAACCCATCAATGAATTCAAAGGAGACTTGGCCAGAGTTTATTTCTATATGGCTACACGTTATCAAAATGTAATTGCATCTTGGGAAGGAAATTCTACGGCTGACCCTGTTTTAAATGGTACGTCTGATCAAGTGTATGAAAACTGGGTAGTAGCCATGCTCCTCACATGGCACGCTAACGACCCGGTAAGTCAGAAGGAAATCGACCGCAACAATGCCGCCTATACGTATCAAGGCAACCGCAATCCCTTCGTGGATCATCCCGAATATGTGAATGCCATTTGGGGCACAGGTACCGCCACACCGACTATCATGACTACTGCCACAGCGGGTGGATATAACTTCGGCAATGTAGTAGCCGGAAATTCCAGTAGTTCGGTGAATTACAAGGTGGCAGGCAGTAACCTCACCGGAAATGTGACTGTGACCGTGACGGCTCCTTTTCAAGTTTCGTTGAATAACTCAACGTGGAGTACCTCCGTTACCGTGACAGAGGCCAATGCGGAGGCCAACACGAACAATACGGTGTATGTACGGTTTTCGCCCACCGTGGCAAACGGACAGACCTATAACTCGAACATCACTCATACAGCCACCGGAGCGCCTTCGGTGAATGTGGCCGTGTCAGGTAAGGAGGGAGCGGCAGGGGCACCCTTCATCGCGTTTAATACAGCCAACTTTAACAATGACTTTGGGCAATCCACCGTCAACGATATTTCGTCATTCACCAGCTATTCGGTATCGGCCAGCAACCTGACCGCTAACTTGACCATCACCGCACCCGAGCATTTCCAGATTTCGTTGGCACCCACGTCCGGCTATGCGGGTTCACTCCAATTGACCCAAGCAGGAGGTATAGTGGCTTCCACACTCATTTATGTCATATTCTATCCTTCCGAATCAGGCGACTTGTCCGGCCTGATCACGCACACATCAGGAACGGCGAGCGAAAATTTGGCAGTGCAAGGATTCGGCATGGTGGCGACTTCTACCGGATTTAAGCCTTCGGACATAAAGATATATCCCAATCCGGCCAACGACTTGCTCACCCTCGAAGGTATCGATGTGCGTCGTGCCAATATCCGTCTGTTTGATTCCTACGGTACACGACAAAATGTAGTTCTAAAAGACGGTGCGCTTGATGTTTCCGAACTGGTGACAGGGGTGTACTACCTGACCATCGAAACACAGGAAAGGCGCTCGGTGGCTAAAGTGGTGATCAGCAGATAGTATAAAAAAACCCTCGCATATTTCGAGGGCTTTTTATTTCAGGTTTTCGATAATCAGTTGATGGCCTTTAGCAGCCTATTCCAACGAATCTTGCCAAAACCGCTCGCATTCTTTTCATAAGACATCCAGATAAAGGACGCTTCACCCACGATATTATCCTCGGGCACAAAGCCCCAATAGCGCGAATCGAGTGAGTTGTGGCGGTTATCGCCCATCATGAAGTAGTAGTTTCGGTTGAACGTATATTCGGTCACATCCTTGCCGTTGATGGTGAGTTTGTCCACGTCAATCTTCACCTCGTCGTGTCCTTCATAGTCGGTGATGGTGCTGCCGTATTTGGCCAAAGTATACTCATCAATTTTCAGTTTCATGCCTCGGTAGGGGATTTCCAACGGCCCGAAATAGTCGCGGTTCCAAGGAAAGTAAGTTGGATTAGGGAAGATGGTATTTTCTCTTTGCGTACCAAATTCACCTTTTCCTTCCTCTTGTAGTGATTTTGTCACACTCTTTATGAATGGCAACTTTTCAATTTTTGCGGCAATCTCGGGACTCGTATGCATGGCCCACATTACGCCATTACCACCCATTTCATCTTGGCGCACACCCAGGTCTAAAAAGACCCGCTCGCGAATGGTCTGTTTGCCTTCTACGAAGTAGTGAAATTGGATGATTTCAGGGTCTTTGCCTCGCTCACCGTTGATGTAAACATCGCCCGCTTTTACTTCGATGATATCACCCGGCATGCCGATGCAGCGCTTGATGTAGTGCGTTTTCAAATCCATCGGTGGGTAACCATCACCTATTCGGTTGTACATGTCGTTGACCGGATAGTTGAAGACTACCACGTCGTTGCGCTCCACTTGGCCGAAGGAAGGCAATCGGAGGTGAGGTAGTTGGATAAAATCTAAGTAAGAAGGAGCATTTGTTCCCCAAACTTTACCGTGTGTCAATGGTACTTGTATGGGCGTCTTGGGCGTGCGAGGGCCATATTCGGCTTTGCTTACGAAGAGAAAGTCGCCAACTAAAAGGTTGCTCTCCATGGAGGAAGTAGGTATCACGTAGGCTTCCATGTACACCCAACGAATGAACGTGGCGGCAAACACGGCAAACACTATCGCCTCCATCCATTCCTGAGGCAAGGATTTGTGTTCTTTAGGCAGTTCAGTGGCCTTGCCTTTGTATTCAGTGGCTGTCAGAGAAATATAGAAGGTGTAGACAGGCCAAAGTGCTACGCCCAATACCTGATGCACATATGAGAACCGTCCGAAGGATTTGTAGAGATCCAAATGAATGGTGAGAGCCACAAAAAAATTGACCACAGGAACAAACAACAGCACGATCCAGTACTTCGGCCGACCTACCAGCACAATGTGCGTGTAGTAGTTGTAAAAAGGCACAAAGCCGATCCAGCCGGCCTTTCCGGCTTTAGTGAAGAAATGATAATAAGAAAAGCTCTGGAGCAAATACCAGCCAATGACTAAGATGAGTGTGAAGGTGAGGCTAAAATCGTTGAGATACATTAGTTCAGGTCGTTTAAGTAATCGTTCATGGTGCGTACGCCGGTTTGGTTCTGGATCCATTCGGCTACATCCACCGCACCGGCCGCAAATATATCCCGACTGTGCGCAGTATGTTTAATTTCTATGGTCTCTAATGCCGATGCGTACTGTACGGTGTGTGTGCCTGGCACGTTGGGCTCGCGCTTGGAAATAATACCCACTTTTGTATGATCGGTAGTTGGGCCGTGTGTCCAGCCTACAATGTGAGGGTTTTCTGCTTTGAGTCCATCCATAAGTCGTAGCGCCGTGCCGCTTGGGGCGTCCTTCTTTTCCAAGTGATGAATCTCCTCCATTTCCACTCTGTACTGTGCTTTTTCTGCCATTTTGGAGGCGAGCCACTTATTTAATTCAAAGAAAATATTGACTCCCACACTGTAATTAGCCGAATGCAGAAATGTGCCGTTTTTTTCGAGCGTCAGGCGCTCAATTTCAGGCAAACGCGCCAGCCAGCCTGTGGTGCCAGACAGTACTTTTATTCCATTTCGGAGGCACTGCGAGATGTTTTCAAAGGCGCTCTCGGGTTGTGAAAATTCGATGGCCACATCGCAGTGAGCCGGAGTGAGGGTTTGCAGTTCGTTCGGGTTGTCAGCATCTATGCACGCGACAATTTCATGCCCACGTTGCAGGGCTATTTGTTCGATGGCCTTGCCCATTTTACCGTAACCAACCAATGCTATTTTCATCACTTAAACCGAAGGGAGAAGCTCACGCCAACGGATCGCGAAAATACGCCAGAAGGTTGAATTTTGGGCTGAATGTCCATCGAAAGGGCGTCATTGATCTGAAACTCGTGCAAATGAGCCGACACGTGTGCATCCACGATTTGTAGCAGGTAAAAAATGCCTCCGATAATCATCAGGTAATCCCGATCGCGCCGCAGCTGTTCGGCGTTGGTGAGCAGGACGTCTCGCGAGACAGGGTAGGGATTGATCGTAAGAGGATCTAGGTCGGTTTCTGCAAAATAGGCTGATCGAAAATTGGTGTACAGCCTGTCTTGATACCGGATGTAATGGCCAATGATCAATGCGCCACCATAAATGAGGGGTACTTTCCAGTATTGCTTGTTGTAGATCTGTCCCAATCCGGGCAAAACGGCTGAAAGCATGGCTGCACGCTTTGGATCTAGCGTAGATAGCTCGACAAAAAGCTCTGCACGCTCTTCTTTGGCATCTATCACCACTGAAGTGTCTTGAGGTGTTGCCACATCAATAGAATCAAGCATGATTTCCTGACAAAATGCATAGGCACTGCCAAGGCAAACGAATAGATACGGCAACAGACGCTTTATCATAAATCAAGGATATCCAAAATTCGGTTTAATTCCTCAGTTGAGGAAAACGGAATTTTGATTTGTCCTTTGTTGTCGGCATCTGCTGAAACGTGGATTTTGGTTCCAAAGTGCGAAGAAAGCCGACTTTGAAGCTTGATTAGTTCCGGATCACTTGCTTTTGCTGGCTCAGCGGCAGTTTTTGGTCGGCCTAAGTCGCGCACCAGTTCCTCCACCTTGCGCACAGACAAATCCTGCGACACTATCTTGTCATAAATGTCCAACTGATGCGAGATGTTCTCCACCGTGATGAGCGCACGGGCATGTCCCATTGATATCTTATTGTCGCGCAAACCGATCTGCACTTCTTCCGGAAGTTTGAGCAGGCGCAGGTAGTTCGTCACCGTGGCGCGTTTTTTTCCTACTCTGTCACCTAGTTCTTCTTGCTTTAGGTTGCACTCGGTAAGGAGGCGCTGATAGCTCAGAGCAACTTCTATGGCGTTTAGATTTTCCCTCTGAATGTTCTCGATCAGCGCCATTTCCAACATCTGCTGATCGTCCGCCACGCGTATGTAGGCCGGAATTTCTTTGAGACCTGCCCGCTTAGAGGCCTGCAAGCGGCGCTCTCCGGAGATTAGTTGGTATTCGTTGTGGCTTAGCTGCCGAACGGTAATAGGCTGAATGATGCCATGCACGCGAATGGACTCGGCCAATTCTTCCAAGGCCTCTTCATTGAAGTCTTCGCGCGGTTGAAAAGGGTTTACTTCTATTTTATCTACGGCAATGGTGCCTATGCCCGAAGGGCCTCTACGCTCCATTACCATAGGTTCGTTGTTGGATTCATCAAGCAATGCACCCAATCCTCTGCCTAATCCTGTCTTTTTTGCCATGCTTATGCTGCCTTAACTTCGTTTCGCTCCAATATTTCCTTTGCCAGATTGAGATAGCTGATTGAGCCCTTGCTCTCGGCATCATGAATGATAGCCGGCAAACCAAAGCTTGGAGACTCGCTGAGTTTAATATTTCGGGGAATCAGGCTTTCAAATACGAGATTCTTGAAATGTCCACGCACGTCTTCCACCACTTGGTTTGAGAGGTTCAAGCGGGGATCGTACATGGTCAATAGAATGCCTTCAATTTCCAAATCGGTATTCAATCGGCCTTGGATGATCTTGATCGTACTGAGCAATTTGCCCAATCCTTCCAACGCAAAGTATTCGCATTGTACTGGGACGATCACCGAATCTGCAGCTGTCAGCGCATTTACCGTGATCAATCCCAACGAAGGTGAGCAATCAATGATGATGAAATCATATTTGTCTTTGATGCCCTGCATAGCTGCCAGCATTTTATGCTCGCGATCGGCCAAGCCCACCATTTCCACTTCTGCACCTACGAGGTTGATGTGGGAGGGAAGAATGTCCAAATATTTGATGTTGGTTGTGGTAATACACTCTTTGGGATCTACGCCATCCACCATGCATTCATATATGCTGTTTTCCACGGCCTTTGGATCCAAACCTACGCCTGAGGTGGCATTGGCCTGTGGATCGGCATCCACGATCAGTGTATTGAACTCTAATGCGGCCAAGCTGGCTGCCAAATTGATGGCGGTGGTGGTTTTTCCTACTCCACCTTTTTGATTGGCAATGGCTATAATCTTACCCATAATGCGTTTGTCTTGTCAGATTTTCAAATCAGGCAACAAATATATTTAACCTCCGAGCAAGTAGACGCTCATGTGGAAAACAAAAGGGAAGCGGATTCTTACAATGGATTGTAAATGATTGTAAATCAGCAAATTATAATAGAATAAATCTACTGATTCACCCCTTATTCACACCTGCATGTGGATAACATTATTTGCCCTTTTTGCGCTTCTTTTGTGCCTCTTGATTGGCTTTCATCGCTTCTTCGAGCTTCATCTGGAACTTCGATTTACCCTTGTTGGCATTCTTCTTTCGATTCTCCTCCAAAATCGCTTTGATCTTGTCTTCATCAATAAATCGCTTGAACAAGAACGTTTGACCAAAGGTGCTCATGTTTGACACGAAGTAGTAAAACGTAAGTCCGGCAGAGAAACTATTTAGGAAGAACAAGAACATGATCGGCATGATGTATTGCAGCGTCTTCATTGGGCCGGTCACCGTGGTGATTTGGCTGTTTGACCAAGTATACAAAATGGTAGAGGCCGTCATCAGGAGCGTGAACATACTCACGTGGCTTCCATAGAAAGGAATGGTGAATGGCAAGTTCAATACATTGTCGTACGTGGAGAGGTCAGGCGCCCATAAGAACGCTTGCTGTCTGAGCTCAATGGCATTAGGGAAGAAATAGAACAAGGCAAACAAGATGGGCATTTGGAGCAGCATCGGTATACACCCACTCAGTGGATTGATGCCCACTTGACGATACAGATTCATCTGCTCTGTTTGAGCCTTTTGCATGTCGTCCGGATACTTTTCTTTGATGGCATCTAGTTCGGGTTTCAGCACCCGCATTTTGGCCATGGAGAGGTGCGATTTGTAAGTGAGTGGCGACAAAATAATGCGCACGATGATCACCATGATCAGGATGATAACACCATAATTGGAGAAAAACCGCTCCAAGAATGTGAAAATATGTCGGATGAAATGTTTGTTGATGGCAGCAAAAAAGCTCCAACCCAAGTTGACGTTTTCTTCAAACTCAGGCGTCACTTTTTTCATTATATCAAAATCGTTCGGCCCGAAATACAAGAGGTAACTTGATTTGCCTGCCACAAACTGCTCGTAGGGGATCACGGCCTGCATCGTTCCTTGCTTGATGGTCAGGGTGTCATTCGGATCCACGCGTGACGCGATGTAAGCCGATTTAAATGGGTCGTTGGCAATGATGGCTGAAGTGAAGAATTTCTGTTTGAATGAGAGCCATTTCACAGGTTCCTCCACCCTTTCTTCTTCCAATTCCGTGGAGCTTTGTGATAAATAGTCGGTCTCTTCAGACACGGCATAGTAGCGTACGGTAGATCGTGAACGGGCATCATTGATGTCCATTTCGAGGCGATTGTACTTCTGTGTCCAGTTGAACACGATCTTTTCGCCTACGAGATCATTCAGCCCTTTGGTTTCCACATTCATGCCAACAGCAAAACCAGTAGGAGGAAGCGAGTACGTCAAGCGAATCCATGCTGATTCGTTAAGGTCCAATTGAAAGGAGAGGAGGGCCGTATCTGCTTTAGTCGATTGACTGACTCGGTAATAGAAATCGTGGATGTCAATTTCCTTCGACATGTGCTGCACCACAAGGCTCATATCGGCGTTGGTAGGTGAGACCAAAATCAGAGGTTGTCCATCGTATGTTTTGTATCCGAGCACTTCGGCCTGTTCCACACGTCCTCCCTTGCTGTTGAAGGTCAGTTTCAGGTCTTTGTTGGTCAAGATGATGCGCTTTTCGTCTCCTTGAGTTGCCACAGAGAACATGCCGTACTTTGACTCATTTAATTTGGTAACTGCCGAATCAGACAAGACTTGCGCCACCGGTTGGCTGGTTTCCACCGAATCCTTATCATCCGCGATGACAGTGGTTGTAGGGGTTTCGGCTATTTCTTCAGGAGGTTCCGGAGCGAAAAACGTAAAATACACGGTGATAAACACCATCATCACCACCAAGCCGATAATCTGATTTCTATCCATTCGTCTGAAAATTGGAGCGCAATGTTAATCCTTTTTGTGGGCAAGTGAAGCCTTCACAAATTTTGTAAACAAAGGATGCGGATTTAGTACAGTGGATTTCAATTCGGGATGATATTGGGCCGCCACAAACCACGGGTGAGTCGTTAGTTCCATTATTTCCACTAAATCCGTTTCGGGGTTTTTACCGGAAGCGATCATACCGGCATTTTCAAAAGCCTCCAGATAGGCATTATTGAATTCATATCTGTGTCTATGCCGTTCGGTTATTTTAAGTGAACCGTAAATCTGATGAACTTTTGAGCCTTTTTTTATCATGCACTCATAGGCACCTAATCGCATGGTACCGCCCATGTTTTTGATGTTTTTTTGGTTTTCCATGATATCAATCACGGGGTATTTTGTCTTCGGATCCATCTCTGTGCTATGAGCCTTTTTGAGGCCGAGTACATTGCGTGCGAACTCTACCATGGCACATTGCAAGCCCAAGCAAATACCGAAAAAGGGAATATTATTTTCTCTTGCATACTGTACAGCCACAATCTTTCCCTCAATGCCTCTATCACCGAAACCGGGAGCCACCAATATGCCGTCCATTTCGCTTAGGTTTTTGTGTACGGTGGCAGGAGTAAAGTCCTCGGCATGCAACCAATGAACATTTACGCGGCATTCATTTTCAGCACCTGCATGCACAAACGATTCGGCAATGGACTTATAGGCATCCTTTAGTTCCACATACTTGCCAATAATGGCGATGTTCACCTCATCCACAGGGTTTTTCAACTTGCTCAAAAAGCTCTTCCATTCATCCAGTTTTGGATCCTTTTTGTGCGAAATCTTAAATTTGGATAATACGCGCTCATCTAGTTTTTCTTTGCGCATCAGCACAGGCACATCATAGATGGTGTCTGCATCCATCGCTTCAATAACGTGGTTGACCTGCACGTTACAAAACAAGGCCAATTTCTTTCTGATTTCCTGGCTGAGTGTTTTTTCGGTTCGGCAGACGAGTATGTCAGGCTGAATACCCGCTTCTAACAATTCCTTTACAGAGTGTTGGGTTGGTTTTGTTTTGAGTTCGCCGGCAGCACTCAAAAAGGGGATGAGCGTCAGGTGAATGGATACGCAGTTGTTTGGTCCCAACTCAAATCGGGCTTGACGGACGGCTTCAATAAAAGGAAGCGATTCAATGTCGCCAACGCACCCACCAATTTCTGTAATTACCACGTCGTACTTGCCGGTGGCTCCCAGCTTATACATGTTGTTCTTTATCTCGTCCGTGATGTGTGGAATCACCTGAACGGTTCTGCCCAAAAACTCACCTCTGCGCTCTTTAGTGATTACGTCGTAATAAATACGCCCGGTGGTCACGTTGTTGGCTTGTGACGTGCAAATGTTCAAAAAGCGCTCGTAATGGCCAAGGTCTAAGTCGGTTTCGGCACCATCATCGGTGACGTAACATTCGCCATGCTCGTAGGGGTTGAGCGTGCCGGGATCCACGTTTATATAGGGATCAAATTTCTGAATGGTGACTGAAAGCCCTCTTGCTTGTAAAAGTTTGCCGAGTGAAGCTGCGATGATGCCCTTTCCGAGTGAAGATGTCACTCCGCCCGTAACGAAGATGTATTTAGCTTTTTTAGCCATGGCTGGTGTTGTTACGGGATGCAAATTTAGGACACTTAGAGACGGAGCGGGGCGATTAAAAGATTTTTATTTTCGCTCCCAAGTCAAACGCTGATTCACCGAAATATTGAAGAACCCTGAAGGGTCTACGCCCAAATCTTCTCCCTGCAATGGCTGAGGAATAGCGTATGAATAACTGATTTGGATGTTGGTCTTGTTTATTGTAATGGTCACGGGAAGACTCACCGTGTAGCTCAATAAAGCAAATGCATCCTCTTCCACCAGTGTGTTGAGCAATTCGTGGAGGTAGGCTCGGTCAGCCTCAGTGCCCTCATTCAGGAGTCGGCGTGTGATGCGGAGTTGTATCGCTTCAGCCGTGGTGATGCGGCCATTTAGTACGAGCAAGCGAATCTCATCGTCGGTCAATTGTTGAATGCGAAACAAATATTTGTCTATTTGCTCGGTGGAATAGAGATAGGTAAATATGCTTGTGGTGCCGGTGGTCAGTGAAAGTGATGGGTAGAAAGTAATCGCCTGAATCAGCGGGATATTTTTCCAGCGAAATTTTCGGCTGATGCTCGGAATAAACCTGTGGCCGGTCTTTTGGCCCCACAAAAAGGCATAATCCACACCGAAATCCGCCCATTTTGTACTTCTAGTCACCGAAGAGCCGATGCTGTTGCTGAGATCGTTGGAGAGATTCTGATGATTGAAGGTGTGCTCGTAATAAGGATTAATGCTCCACATCAGGTTTGGTAACCAAAAATAACCTACTTGCCACATGCTGAGGTATGCTGCAGGTGAGTAATTCATATCGTAAAACGTGTTGAAGTCAGTGTATATGCCTGAAGAATGATAGTAAGCCAAACCTGTGGTGTATCCTTTTTGTTCTAAGTTGAAATCTCTACCGGCAGTTAACCGGCTTGAAGAATAGCCCAACCGAATATTGATCTCTGAGGATGGTTTTGGAGCTAACAACAAACTATCGAGGAAGCTAAAAAGGGAGAGCGAGTCCATTTCCAATTCCAGTGCCAACAATTGCTCCTCCACCGACGGGGTAGGAGATTGCCCTACCAACGAGAAGGGCATCAGCCAAATAACGAGCATCGTCCAACGCACGCGCAACGATCAGATATGGATTTATTGACTCACCTCAATCATTTCGCCTCCGTTGTAATTCCTGACCGCCTTGCTGACGCTCTTGCATTTGTTGGCGTTTCTGCTGCTGTTCGCGCAGGCGGTTCAGAATCATCACTTTGAAGTCCGCCTCGGCTTTGCGTAAACTAAGTAGTTGGCGGTTGTCGATGACTTGAAGCAGCCGCTCGGAGTAAACTCGTTCTAAGTCAATGGTGCGCTCTTTTGTTTGCATGCCAAGCTCGAGCATACGCTTGTTTTCTTCCTCTGTGGCGGTCTGCACGTTGTGCTGGCTTCTGGCTTGGTTAAATGTCCGTCGAATTGCCTCTTGCTTTCGACTGTATTCATTGTAAATGGGCCAGAATTTTTCAGCTTGCGCCGGTGTAAGTTGCAGTCGCTCGGTGATTAGGGCAATTTTTGCCGCCTCGATACGCGCACGCGCATCATCTGTTTGACCAACGAGCACCATACTGGTGCATATCAGTAAAAAGTACATCACAGTTTTTTTCATGCTATAAGAGGTTTTCCTCAGTTTCATAAGCTTCTATCAAGTCATCCAATGTTTCGGATTCTAGTTCCAATTCCTCCAACAAGTCTTCATCTGTCCACAATTGCTTCAACTCTTCTTCGCTTAGACCGTCCAATAACTCAGCATCTGACAGGTCTGTCATATCCAGATAATCCAAAAGTGCTTGCTCATTTACTTCTGCCAGAAGTTCATCAGCAGTTGTCTCGTGCTCGATGCGGCTGTTAAACACCCATAAAGAAGCGACCAGTACTGCCGTAGCGGCCGATGTGAGCACCCAGCGAAGCTGCGGGGATGAGACCCATTGCCGCTGCGGATTTGCCGCAATCTTCGCTTGAATATCTACCGTCAATCGCTCGAAATACCCGTCGGGCACTTGAAAGGGCACCTTCTTAATCAAATCGTCGATTTTAGTTCGTTTCATCGGGGCTTTTGATTTAAAATTGGATCAAAGGTTTAATGGATATGTAGAAATTCTTCAATTTTTTTCACGGCGTGGTGATAGCTGGCTTTTAGTGCGCCCTCGCTGGTGCCGGTTATCTCGGCTATTTCACTGAATTTCATTTCATCAAAATACTTCATATTAAAAACCAGGCGCTGTTTATCGGGCAGTCTAAGTAGTGCTTTCTGCAATTTCAGCTCGATTTCGTCACCACCCAAAAGGGTAGCAGCATCTAATTTTCCCAATAATTCGCCTGACACGTCGTGAATGGGTAGTAAGAATCGCCGCTTCTTTTTGTTTAGAAAATTGATGCACTCGTTCGTGGCTATCCGATAAATCCAGGTAAACAACTTGGCGTCTGCACGGAAGGAATCTACGTTACTCCAGATTTTTACAAAAATTTCCTGAGTCAGGTCGTTGGCATCCTCATGATCAATAACCATTTTGCGCACGTGCCAGTATACGCGTTGCTGGTACTCTTTAATAAGCAAATTGAACCCGTAATTACGTGTTTCTAGGTTTTTTAATCTGTCGAGGATGAACTTTTCGTCCAAAATATTCGGTAGTTTGCGCGCTTAGACAATCAAAGATGCCAATCGTTTAAATGTAGTCTGAAAAAGATGAACTACTTTTATTTGATGTTCGTTAGCCTTGAAATCACGTACTATGGGAATTAGTCAGGACATACAACAGAAAACATTCAAGTCAGAAGTATCCAAGGTTTTGATAAATCTGTTTTATACCGGTTCCTATCTAGATCAGAAACACAACGAATTTTTTAAGTCATACGGCCTATCGGCTCCCCAATTCAATGTACTGCGAATATTGAGAGGTCAATACCCCAAACCCGCCACTGTCAATCTGATCATCGAGCGCATGCTGGATAAGAGTTCGAATGCTTCCCGTATCATTGATCGGTTGGAATTGAAACAACTGGTTATTCGCAGACAGTGTCCGAGTGATCGTAGGGCAGTAGATGTAATGATCTCAGAAAAAGGACTAGAGTTGCTCAAGTCCATGGACGTGCCTTTCGATCAGTTTCAGTCTCAGATTTGCCAGCTTTCCTCAGAAGATGCCAATAGATTAAATGAATTGCTAGATAAAATTAGGCTATAATTCCTGAAGCAAATCTTTTAATCCTGCTTTGTCGCCTCGCCTTCTTGCCACTAACATAGACGCTCCGGTGTGCATCATGACTATTCGCTCGGCTTTACTTCCCAGAAAAAGCATGGAAGTGGCGGTTTGACCTCTGGCACCTATTATGATTAGATCCGTCTTGTGCCGTTTGGCTTGCTCTCTTATGTCTGATACAAACTCGTCATTGTCATTGAGCGAATAAATGGGCTTTATTTGTTTGTCTCTCAAGTCAATACCCCGGATGAATGCCTCATAACTTCTCATGGCATTCTCTTTCATTATTTGGGCAAATTCTTTGTGTGTCTTGCCTGTGGTATGGTAGCCCGATGGTACGGTATAGACGTTTTGGGCGAAAATTTCCACATTCTCAGGTGTTGAAGATAACGTGGCAAAATCCAAGGCCTTTTGTATTGCTAATGCCGAATATTCAGAAAAGTCAACAGGGACTAGAATACGCGTGAAGTCAAATGGTTTGCCTTCAGCGATCATCAGGAAAGAACAATCAGATCTTCTAGCTAGCCGACTCATGAGCACGCCGGAGCTTGTACTTTTCTTTTTCCTCCCTGCTATGATCAGGTCGATTTGTTTGCCATTTGCAAATTGGAGGATGGCTTTGGCGGGTGAGTCGCCCTGAACCACTCGGATGTCAACGTTTATTTCCGTGCGCTTGAAGTGGGTGACCACACTATCCCTGATTTGTGCATTTCGTTCAGCGAGGGCTTGCTCGAGGAAATTTGGGAATTCCTTCTTCATTTCGTCGGGAATCGTGAAATCCCGAATAACGTTAATAAAGGTGATTTCAACGGGAGTCAGTTCACAGATTCGATCTGCTGCTTTGATAATTTCCACATCCAGCGGCGATTGGTCAAGGCAGACGAGTATTCGATCGTATTTATCCATTCAATGTGCGATTTTGCCGCAAAATTAAACGAATTTGACCAAGGTGTCACATAACATTTCCACTTGTTCTTTGGAGTGTGTAGGGAAATTTGCCATGCGAATTTGATCGGACTTTCGTTGGCCATAGCCGCTTCCTACTACATATCCTTTGGTTTCCAGAAAAGTTAGCAAGCGATCATTTGGTTCATCACAATTTGCCACAATAGTTGTTTTGGAGCGATGCGCTTTCTCTTCGACGCTGATTTTTAGATTTGGATGCTTTTCTATGGTTTGATAGAGCAACGCTGCTTTATAATTAATTTCATTTCTTATGGCTTGAATGCCGCGCCTGTTCATGTCTTCTGCAATTTTTCCAAGTAGATAAATGCCGAGTACATTCGGTGTTTCGGGCGTTTGATATGAGGCACCCATTTTCATTAATGAAGGGAGCGAATGATAGGAAGGATGATTTATTTTTTTTGCCTTCTGAATGGCGCGCTCGTTTACAATCCAAACACCCAGTCCTGCCGGCAATCCGAAGCATTTCTGAACCGAGAAAAAGGCAGTATCTACCAATCCGAAATCAATGTCAATAGCTGGTGCGGCACTCACTACATCCAGCATGATGAACGTTTCCGGATTCAATGTCCTCATGGAGCGGAGCTCTTCGTTGGTGTGCTGAAAACCGGTGCTTGTTTCGTTCATGGTCAGTGCCACGGACTCGGCAGAAGAGGTACATGGCTGCCACTTCTCAGTGATTGTGGTTAATTCGGTACGTTTTCCCAGGTCAGTTGCCACTTTGAAGAATTTCATACCAAAATCGCCATGCACAAAGTGTTGCGAAGATTCTTCAATCAAGTTCTGAGCAATTCGTTCCCAGCATTCCGTGGCGGATGAGCAAAAGACAAGTTCATAGCCCTGAGGTAATTGTAGCAGAGCCTTTAGTTGCTCCACCGTGTGACGATAAATGGACACAAAAGCCCCGTCTCGATGGGATAAAGAGCCTATTTGCCTTCGAACGGCCGTGCGCAGATGATCCTCGAATGTGAAATAAAGCTCAGAAGGTCCTGGAGTAAAAAAGGTTTTTTTCATGGTGTGTTACGAACGTGTGTAAAAGTAACTTACCTTCGAATTAACTCTGTTCAGGATTTTGTTTTTAAACCTGACACCAATTATTTTAAGGAGTTAGCTAACCCGCGAAACTGGACCTCATTCCGATCATTCGGAACCTCATGAGCCTTGGCAAGTAGGATAACAGTGGATAGTTGAGTGGAATTTGGCGGCTTGAATCTTTACTAAATTGAGGTTTAATTACCTACCTGACCTAGAGTGAGCCCCTGCCTGTGTAGGGGTTTTTTGATAGGAATGATCGTACAAATAACTTTGTTTTTTGGAATTACCTTTTCCTATCTTTGATTCCGTTAATTGCACGAAGCAATAATCCTTTCAACTAACCTATAGCATGTTATGAGTACAACAACCATCAATCTGACGCTTCGATCAGGCGTTTTGAAATTTAAGAATACAGCGGGTCAATGGCAGACAGTAGATGCAACCAATCCAAGCACAGGCGTGAACTCCGGTGATGAGGTGGATTGGGTTGCAGATTCGACGATAAGTAAAATAAAAATTAAACCCGCCAAAGGGGATATTTTGGACAGGGTGGACAAGAATGATTCTCCAAATCCTAAAGGAAAAGTAAAGACCGGACTAAGCGGAACGCTAACGCAGAAGTATACCATTTCGGTGAAGGCAGCATCAGGTGGCGGAGGGTATCTTGATTTTGATCCTGAGCTTAATTATCCTAAAATTAGTTAACGAAGGTGGGGTATGCTAGAGCGTTGCTGGTTAGCGCTTTGCAATTGCTTATAGTTTGTTCCGTAATTGCTCAAAATCAGACCCAGGCTGATAGTGTGATTTCTATTTTGAAGAGTAATCAACTTCAGGGAAATACTAAGTTAGAATTGCTTCGTCAAATTACGATTTTGTCAACTGAACCAACCATTCGGTTGAAATACTCGCTTAAACTTGTTGATGAGGCACTATCAGTGAATGATAACTACTATCTCCAGTCGGGTTATCTTACTATGGGTACGGCCAAGCTTCAAATGGGGAAAATAGAAGAATCGTTAGATGCCTTGTTTAAGGGAGCCAAGGTGGCAGAGAAGAACGGGATGAATTTAGAGTTGGGTGCTTTTTATGGTCAGATATCCATCGTTTATGGACAAAGCGGGGACAAGGTAAATGCGATGAAATTTAAGAAAAAGGCATTGAACATCTTTGAGAAGGAAGATGATCATATCTATGTTGGCTATGGATGCGTGAATATTGGCTATGAATATTACCGGATGGCCGAATACGATAGTGCGCTAACGTATTATCGTAGGGCGGAAGTAATTTTTGATAGTACAAATCAGCAATTACCCCTTGCCTATGTTATCGGTAATCGTGCCCTAGTTTATTGGAAGCAGGATAAAATTGACCTAGCAGAAGCAGGTCTACTTGATGCCATAGCCAGATTAAAGCCTTTGGAGGATAATTATGCCGTGGCTGATTATCTCAATCAATTAGGGCGCGTTTATTTTGAAAATGGCGAATTTGAAAAATCGCTTGTTTCTACGCAAGAGAGCCTTACAATTGGAAAAAGAACTGGTCTAAAGGATCAAATGCGTGATGCGTGCTTGTTGCTCAGCAAAGTTTACGCAGCTCAATCTGAATTTGCCAAGGCGTATGGTTTCCACAAACAATATGTGGCATACAAAGACAGCATTCAAGACAAAGAAACCACCCAACGAATGGCAGATCTTCGCACCGAATTTGAGGTAGGGCAGAAGCAAGCCGAAGTTGATCTTTTGACGGTTGAAAAACGTAACCAGCAGCTTATTTTAATTGCCACGGCAGCTTTTGCGCTTCTGTTTATTGTTTTAGCAGGGATTATTTACAGGTATTATCGAACCAAGAGTCGCATCAATCAGATATTGGCCACACAGAAAAGTGAGTTGGAGGCATTGAACCAAACAAAGGATAAGTTTTTCTCCATCATCTCTCATGACCTGAGAGGACCGGTGAGTTCGTTTCACGGGGTGACACGGCTCATGAAGACGTTGGTGGAGTCAAACGACAAGGAGTCGTTGCTCATGTTTGCAGATGAAATGGATAAGTCCGTTAGCCAATTATCCTCACTGTTGGATAATTTATTGACCTGGGCCATGCAGCAGCAAGGAAATTTCACCCTATCGCCTGAGCGCCTTTCTTTACCGGATGTGATCGGTGACATGGTGGGGTCTCTTTCAAATATGGCCAAAGGAAAAAGGATTGAGTTGAAGACTCAAATTCAGAATGACCTGACGGTATGGGTCGACAAAAACACCACTACAACCATTCTTAGAAATATTACGAATAATGCCTTAAAATTTACTCCGGAGGGAGGTAAAGTGGTCATTGAGGCGCGCAAATTGAATGACCAGGCCGAAATTCGGGTCACGGATTCAGGCGTGGGTATTCCGAAGGATAAATTGGATACTCTTTTCAATTTTCAAGCGAAGAAGAGCACCTTCGGTACACAAGGAGAGAAAGGATTGGGATTAGGATTGCAACTTGTGCATGAGTTCCTCGCCCTAAACGGCGGAACAATCACTGTTGAAAGTATAGAGGGACAAGGAACGACATTCGTTTTGCTTCTGCCGCTCAGTTCAGAACCCGAATCGGTATCGGTTTAGGCTATAGCAGCGTTTTGCATAAAAACTTTGCACATATCTTTACTACCCATGTAAAGAACACCATACTCATTTTTGACAACCCATTCTTGTGCGCTAGTTTTTACGAGTTTAAGACGGCTGGCTGACTTTGTGGAGAAAATGCTAAATAAGTTCATGACTTTGTGTGTTTAGATAATCGTTAATTACTCAACAAAGTAATAGTACAATTTAATCTTTTAAAATTGATATTTAATCTGAATTAATACTAGGTAAAATGATTAAATTCGGAATCTTTTTAGTCCTTGTTATGGCTGTTTCAATGCCGGTTGGCGCGCAGCAATCGGTTAAAGTATGCTCCTTCAATATCAAGTTTGTCGGTTCTTATAAAAAGAAGGATCATAAGTCCCTTGCCGCATTAATGGAACCATATGATATCGTCCTTGTGCAAGAATTGGTAAGTCCTCCGGTCGATGGACTATTTCCTGATGGGTCAGCTTATGCAGCTGATCCGGAAGCCAAGGATTTTGTAGATGAAATGACGGGCCATGGATTTCAATATGTTCTATCCATAGAAGATACAGGTTCGGGAGACCAAATCCACCTCAACTCAAGTGCCACGGAATGGTTTATCGCATTTTATAAACCAGCAGCAGTTCGCGTGGACAATACACTATTTAATCAATTTTTGGCTGAGGATCGTAGCAACCATCTGGACTATGAGCGTGTGCCTCATACATTTTCATTCAAAACGAATGATTTGGGACTCGATTTCACATTGATTTCAGTCCATTTGAAACCAGGAGAGGGCTCCTCTGAAAGGGCCCGCCGCGCACAAGAATTGGATGCTATCGAATCTTGGATTTGCGGACACAATCAAGCGGAGAAGGATTTTTTAATTGTTGGCGACATGAACATTTACTCACGTCTAGAGCTGTATAATGTTTTACCGGATGGGTATCGATCTTTGAATGATGCGTGTGTTTCTACCACCATGGCACAAGAATCCCGTCCCTACGATCACGTTATGTATTCAATAGAAGCCACGGGACGGGAAGTCAAGGATGAATTTGTGGTCGTGAATCTGATCGAAGCTATGAGAATCTACTGGTCGGAACCAGGGCCATATCCTGAAAATGACATGAATCTATTTTACCAATACTATTCCGATCACCACCCTGTTGTATTTACCCTGCTTTCTTCAGGCTGTGATGATGACTAAAAGCGTTCGTACACGGCGAAATCAAACGAATAGGCATGTCTGGCGTCAGCGGCGTGATGTGCGCGACTTACCTCTTTCCACGCCTCTTGATCAAAGACAGGGAACGTAACAGAGCCTTCGAAAGCACCATTGATTTCGGTAAGATAAATCCGATGGGCAAGAGAAAGCCCCAATCGATAGATTTCACCTCCTCCGATGATGAAGGCTTCCCTTTCACCTGCTGATTTTGCTAAAGCCAGGGCTTCTTCAAGCGTTCGCACGACCACCGCTCGGGAAGCAATAAATGAGGTTTGACGAGTGATCACAATATTCGTTCGATCGGGTAGGGGCTGAAACTTTGGTGGGAGGGATTCCCAGTTTTTTCTTCCCATGATCACGTGGTGATGCTTTGTTTTTTCTTTGAAATAGCTGAAGTCATCGGGCAGGTGCCACGGGATGTCATTGTCTCGGCCGATGACTCGGTTGGATCCCATGGCGGCAATCATTGAAATTAGCATAACCAGAGCAGGTTTTGGTACGTTAATCAGTTCACAAGTTTACGATGATACTCCAACTTATCTTCATTACACTTCTAGCGATTATTGGTAATTACGGCATTGCCCAATATCGTCGCACCACTTTTTACCAATGGGTTGTGCTTTCGCTGCTCGTAGGTCCACTTTCTTGGCCGATTCAGTGGAATTCTAATCACCATTGATAGCCACGCAGAAATTCATCCACTTTCATGCGTTTTTTTCCCTCAAGCTGTAATTCCAGTAGTTCCAGCGAACCGGCACCTGTTTTTACGCGAAGAAACGTGCGTCCTTCGGTATCAAATTCGCCGATAGGTTTTCTGCTTTCTTCGGTGGCCAATTCTGCTGTGTAAATTTTCAAATTCAAGTCTTTCAGCATGGTCCAAGCCGCAGGATACGGAGACAGCCCCCGAATCAAATTTCGAACGTTCACTGCCGATCCATGCCAATCTATTTTACAATTTTCTCTGAAGATTTTAGGGGCATGCTTTAGTTCACCGGATTCGTCTTGGTCTTGTTGTGGATAGTTACCCGAGGCAATGACTTCCACAGTCTTGACCACCAAATTAGCTCCCCGTTTCATTAGGCGTTCGTAAAGCGAGCCCACATTATCAGTGTCTAGTATGGTCTCTTTTTCCTGAAAAATGATTTTGCCTGTGTCGATTTCATGTTTGAGGAAAAAAGTAGTCACACCTGTTTCTTTTTCGCCATTGATGATGGCCCAATTGATAGGAGCTGCGCCTCTGTACTGAGGTAGCAGCGACGCGTGCAGGTTAAACGTACCAAGGCGCGGCATATTCCAAACTACCTCCGGCAACATCCGAAAAGCCACCACAATCTGTAGATCGGCTTCATAGGAACTGAGTTCCGCTAGAAATTCCGGTGATTTAAGGTTGGTTGGTTGCAAAATAGGTAAGCCAACCTGCATCGCATAGTCTTTGACCGCCGACGTGCCTAGCTGTTTTCCTCTTCCTTGAGGCTTATCCGGGGCAGTAACCACCGCGACAATTCGGCAGCCGGATTCGACTAATTTTTGCAGACTCGCTACGGCAAATTCAGGAGTACCTAGAAAAACAATTCGGAGTGAATCTTTCATTGGGCGCAAAGGTGGATTATTTTACCATCATGAATAATCGCAAGTGGATAATATGCTTGGCGGCCTTGGTGCTTTGCTCACTGGGCAATGTACATGCTCAGTCATCCGTCACTAACTATTGGGTTGGGACAATGGACTATGGTAGCGTGAAAATTCCATTTTCGTTTGAACTGGAAAATAGCGCCAGTGAAACTAAAATCATCCTGATAAATGGTGAGGAGCGCGTAGTACTCTATACATCTGAGAAACTGGGCGACAGCTTGCTAATACCGTTGCGGCCCTTTGATGCCTTTTTGAAGCTTAAAATTCTTCCTGATTTTATTGCTGGCACATGGGAAAAGCCATATCGGAATCTTCTTGTGAATTTCACTGCAAAGCCGGGATCAAATCGAATACCTGTATCAATAGAGCCGGGGACCTCCGTTGATAACAAGTGGTCAATGACGCTCAAGCCAAATACACCGGATGCCTACCAGGCTATCGCTTTGCTGAATCAATCGGGCAATAAAGTGATGGGAACTGTGATGACTGAGGTGGGTGACTTCCGGTATTTTGAAGGAGTTGTAAATGGAGACTCGATCAAGATGTCATCATTTGACGGCTCGCATGCCTTTTATCTGGTCGGAAGAAAGCAAGAGAACAATTGGAGCGGTGAGTTCTATTTTGATCCTGAGTATAGCGAGAAATGGATAGCCATACCTGACGATCAGGTCGAATTACGCGATCCCTTTGATTTGGTGCAAATTTCTGGCGATAAACTCACGCCGTATTTTGATATAATGGCAGCCGGTACAGGCAGACATGTAATTGATCCATCCGCGTATGAAGGTAAAGTGCTTGTTATCCAATTGTTTGGCACGTGGTGTCCGAATAGCCTTGATGAGACTAATTTTCTTTTGGAATGGTACCCGACCCGCCCGAAGGGTGTGGAAGTCTTGGCGATTGATTTTGAACCCATTGTGACCAAGGAATACGGCGAGATGAGAATTTCAGAATACAAGGACTTTTTAGATATACCCTATGACATATTTTTTGGCGGTCGGATGAACAAACAGCAGGCGGCAATTGCCTTTCCATTCATGAGCAAGATTGAAGCATTCCCCACATTGGTTATTTTGGACAAGCAGGGTAACGCCCGATTCGTTCATAGCTATTTCAACGGACCTGCCACCGGTGAATATTATCAGGTTTTCAAGGATCAATTCAATGAACGGATAGAATTGCTGCTTAAGGAATAAAAAAAGCGGGACGCGCCCGCTTTTCATTTTTCAAATGCAGAAACATTATTTCTTCTTAGCCGCAGCTGGTTCCGGAAGTTTGTTGATTTCTACAATCAAATCCTCGTTTCGCTTTACATACCCAAAATCACCATCCGCAAAAGCTTTTGCTTTGGCAATGGATTCATTGGCTGTGGCTAGTGCTTCTTTCTTCATGCCCAATGCAACTTGAATCTTCGCTTTGCTGTGGATATGCCAAAACTGGCCAGCATTTTCAGGGATGGCCAAATAAGTATTCATCCATGCAAGCGCCTGCTCTAAGTTCACTCCGGCAGTCAGGTAATAATTGGCTGCAGCCACATAATTACTAGGATTCACCTGAGTCTTAGCCGCAATGTCCTTCATAACCTGATCGTGGAAACTCACCTTCATTGGCACTTTGACAGACACGTTCTCCCATGTCAATTCGATGTTGGCCGAAGTATTATCCGTTGAGATATCTGAAATATTGAAGGTCAACACTTCGACAGGTGAAGTAAGAGTCGATGGCTTTACAGAGGCTCTCAAAACTTCATTCTCCTTCTTATAGCCTGCGGTGTTTCCTCCCAGTTTCACATCTGAGTAAAGCATGAAGTCCCAGCTCTCTTTTCCAGGGATAGTAAAAATCAAATAGGAGCCAGCCTTCACATCTGTGCCGGCAATGTTTGCATCGGTGCTGAGGGTCAAAATACTCCCCGAATTAGCGCCTGAACGCCAGAGTGTGCCATATGGCTGCAAAAAGTCACTTCCTTCGCCGAAAATCTTTCTGCCACTCATTTTAGGGCGAGAATATTCAATCTTCACATCCGTGAGTCCTACTTGGCTGCTTACAGATCCAGGGGAGCTTGGCTGGGGCGTGTTTATCTGGCCATAGGTGGCTGTGGCTGCTACCGCAAGACCGATTACAATTAAAGATCGTATGGTTTTCATCATGTGTATTAGGTTTGTTTTTACAATGTTAGACAGTTCAGGTTACGAAATTATCCCTTTCTCCTTTTATCAGCGGGAAGATGTCGTGCAAATTGCTAAAGAGATGGTGGGTCTTTATCTGTTTCACGAAACGAAGGAGGGAATCACCGGAGGTAAAATTGTGGAAACAGAGGCCTATTGCGGCAGAAATGATCGTGCGTGTCATGCATTTAATAAGCGCACACCCCGAACGGAGGTCATGTACCGGTCCGGTGGTCGGGCGTATATCTATCTGTGCTATGGTATTTTTCATTTGTTCAATGTGGTAACAAATGTGGAAGGACAGGCGGATGCGGTCTTGGTCAGGGCGTTAGAGCCCACGACCGGAATACCGCTCATGCAGACGCGAACAGGAAAAAAGGATTCGGACAAACGCTTGGCTTCAGGGCCGGGATTGGTTGGCAAAGCGATGGGCTTTCATTCAAGTCAATCGGGAACACTTTTTTCAGACCGGATGCACCTCGCACGAAAATTGGATGATTTGCCGGTTGAGCTTGAAGTGGCCACACGCGTGGGTGTGTCTTATGCGGGAGAAGATGCCCTCTTGCCTTGGCGCTTTATACTGAAGGACAGTCCATATGTAAGCACTAAAAGAGAAAAGCCGAATGCGAGGCACCCGGCTTTTCCATACAAAGTTTGATACTTTGTATAACCTAAATCAACCAGCTATGAGAATATATAATAGTGCAATTATATAATAAAATAGTTATATAATACAAGTGTTTTCTAAAAAAAATTAAAGTATTTACGTGAAAAGTATAAAATTTCTTTCAGTTCTTTTCCTCGGGTGCTCATTAGCTGCTGGTTCTCAGACCTTTGAACCATCCAATGAGGTATTGCATGTGCTTAATTCCACATTCGAAGAGAATTTTGTTGTGCTTCACCCCGATGGCACTCGGATGGCATTTACACGAAGAAACTACCCCTACAATCAAGGTGGCAAGGCGGATGATGGTGACATTTGGATGAGTTCCTTTGACACGGCTTGGCAAGTGCCTCGGGTTTGGCATCAAGTAAATACTGAGCACTTTTCGTCACCCATCGGGTGGACACAAAATGGTTCCACATTTCTCTATAATAAGGTCAGTACCAAGGGAGGTACCCTGAAAACAGAGATTTGGGCCATTTCCGGCAGTCAAAACGAGCCATTGAACATTCCCTATTTTTCTAATAAATCTACACATCAGAGTGGGTGCATTTCTGCCGATAACCGTGTTTTGATCGTGAGTATGGAAACGGGATCAACGATTGGGGTGGAGGATTTGTATGTGATTGTTCGCGATGGTGATCAATGGAGTGCACCTAGGAATATGGGGGCTGTAATCAATACCTCCTTTCAAGAGATCACACCATTTCTATCCCCCGACATGCGCACCTTGTACTTTGCTACAAATGGGCGTGATGGATTCGGGAGTTTTGACATCTATTCTTCCGAGCGATTGGATGACACTTGGAGAAATTGGAGTCAACCCAAAAATGTAGGCCCTTCCGTCAATTCTAGTGGCAGAGAGACGTCCTTCAACTTTTCTGCCGGCTCAAGTAATGCCTACTTCATTTCCACCCAAAACAGCGACGGCTATGGGGATATCCGGCGGGTGAAATTTCAGAATAATGAATCCATTGTGAAAGTGGCGGCAGATTCCACATCCTTTCTTATCCCAAAGCAGATCAGCATGGTTAGCGGACTTCAATTGATTAATGCCAAGTCGTCTTTGCCCATCGTTGGTGCCGTCACTTTGCGCAATAAACTTACAAATACGAACTACACTGCGGATAAGGATGGCATTGTTACTATTGACTCCAATGAGGAAATCGAGGTATTTGTGGCCGGTTTTATGAATGCCAAAGTAACCATGCAAGCAGGACAACTCACACAGGTTTGGCTTGAACCTCTTGAAGTGGGTCGCACAATTCGACTGGAGAATGTACTGTTTGTACGTGGATCAGCCATCATTTTGGATACTTCCTTTGAGGAATTGGATCAGGTGGTGGGTATGCTCAAAGGAAATCCAGACGTACGTATTCTCTTGCGCGGGCATACGGATGGCAATGGCGATGCAGCGCAAAACCTTCGATTGTCACAGCAGCGTGTGGAGACAGTGAAGGCCTATTTAGTTGCCAAGGGTATTTCCAAGAAACGAATAGAAGGGATAGGGGTAGGCGGGGAGGAGCCCATGGCAAGTAATGATACTGAAGAAACCAGAAAATTGAATAGGCGCGTGGAGTTCGAAATAGTGGAATAGAGAGGCTTATAAGTGAAAATACGGATCACTCCGTGCGGGTTCTACTGATTTATAAAATACCGAATTTGTAGTACGTCCGTCACCTGCTGGTATTCGTATACCGTAGTAGAAAATCCGTGATGAACTTCACACGTATTAAGAATGTTCAACTGTTATCATACATTAACCCGAATCACCATGAAAATGCTACAAACACTTACAATGATTTTAATTGCCACCAGTGTCGCTACGGCACAGCGTGCCGATGTGAAAGGCCCGAAAGCTAAAAACATGAAGGCGAAGGATCGGATGGAGCTGAATAATACCGAAGTGGTGACAGTCCAGAAAGTGGACAGTAAAGGACCGGAGCGCAAAAACATGAAGCGAGGTTCTGCAGCCACCAACCAAGACACGGTAGGCGTGGTAGCACGACCAAGAAATGACAAAGGGCCAAAGGCTAAGAATAGAAAGGCTTGGAAGTAAATCCATGGCCCGGAATCAGTGAAAATACTGATCCATCACGTGCTTTTTACTGATTTTGAAATACCAAAATTCTGATAGAAAAGCGCGCAAGTGCGAACACTAAATTTGTATTGTGGATTGATTTAATGTCGTCCTAACGATCTTAAATAGTTCATACTGGTTAGGAGTCCGATTGATAGGCTCACATCTATTGGTCGAGGCGTAAATATTCCCATAGTTGGAGCAATCCGACACAAGTAGTAGTGGTTAGAAGCCGGGTGATGCAGAAGGCAAATCCCGGCTTTATTATTTCTTAAAAATCCCAAAAACACTTGATCCGGAACCGCTCATGGCTGCATATTCAGCTCCTCTGACCAATAGGCTATCCTTGGCTCTTTTTATTTCAGGAAATTTGGCCTGCATAGGTTCTTCAAAGTCATTGACCAGCTTGTCTTGCCACTTATGCACAGGCAATTTCAATACCTCCGCAAGCGCACACCGAGGTTGCTTGGGCGTCACCATGCTGTATGCCCCCGCTGTAGATACGTGTGCGGCAGGGTGCACTAATTCAATTCTAAAGCCGGATAAATCTAAATCAATGGGCTGGAGTCGCGTACCCGTGTCCGTGACCAGCTTGGGACAATTTTCAATGAAAAATGGACAATCACTTCCTAGTTTGGCGGCATATTGTTCCAGTTGATCAATGGACAAACGCAAATCAAATAGCGTATTTAGCATCTTCAACGCGAATGCGGCATCTGAAGAACCACCACCTAATCCGGCACCCATGGGGATGACTTTATGAAGGTGAATACTCACCGGAGGCAACTGAAAGTCTGCTTGTAAATGGCGATAGGCACGAATGACTAAATTGCTCTCCTCATCACCCTGAATGCTTAATCCTGACGATTGGAAGTGTAATGACTTGGCTTCAATGATTTCAAGCACATCGCAAAGCTCCACGGGGTATAGCACACTTTCAATATCATGGTATCCATCCGGGCGTTTGCGGGTTATGTGTAAGCCGAGGTTGATTTTGGCATTGGGGAATGATATCATGATGCGTCAAAAAACAAAAACGGGATCCAGATGAATCCCGTTTCTCGGTGGTTTATTTCCCTTTGAGTTCGTTGATGAGCGCATCTGTGATGCCCGAGGTGGAGAATCCGCCATCGTGCATGAGATTTTGCATCGTGACCATGCGTGTGTAGTCAGAGAACATCATCACACAATAATCGGCACAGCTTTCCGCATCCGCATTGCCAAGTGGTGACATCTTATCCGCATAACTGAAGAAGATATCAAATCCGGGTACACCGGATCCGGCGGTGGTCATTGTAGGGGATTGAGAAATAGTGTTTACACGAATCTTTTTATCCACGCCTAGTCGGTACCCATAACTTCGGGCTATTGACTCCAAGACAGCCTTCGCCTGTGCCATGTCAGAATAGTCAGGGAACGTGCGCTGTGCTGCAATGTAGGACAGTCCTACAACAGATCCCCAATCGTTTATAGCGTCAAGTTTTTCGGCCGTTTGCATCACTTTATGAAAGGAAAGTGCAGATACATCCAGGGTTTTCAAAAACCATTCGTAGTTCAAGTCACCGTAGCTCTTGCCTTTGCGCACGTTGGGGCTCATACCTATGGAGTGCAGCACAAAATCCACTTTGCCTCCCAAGATTTCCATGGATTTCTTGAAAAGGTTATCCAAATCTTCCATGGATGTGGCATCAGCAGGGATGATCTGTGCACCTGTTTGCTCAGCCAATTTGTTGATTTCGCCCATGCGCATGGCGATAGGCGCATTTGTCAATGTGAATTTGGCACCTTCTTCATGCGCTTTGTCGGCCACTTTCCACGCGATGGAGCTGTGGTCAAGTGCACCAAAAATGATTCCTTTTTTCCCTTTGAGTAGATTATGTGACATGTGATGTTCTGGTTTTTTGCGTGGTAAAATTAGGTAAATCCGAGTAACTCCTTGGCACTGGAATAGGCTGCTTCGGTGGGCTGATTTCCTCCAATCATTTTTGCAATCTCCGCCACTCGATCATCTTTTTCCAACTTCCGTATTTTGCTCACAGAGCGATCAGACGAATGATCTTTGTAAACGAAGTAATGCGCGTCACCTCCGGCTGCAAATTGAGGCAAGTGACTGATGGCTATGACTTGATGATTCTTAGCCATTTGACGCATCATGGCCACCATTTGTAAGGCCACTTCGCCCGAGACACCCGTGTCTATTTCATCGAATATGACCGTGGGCATGGCCGTTTTGTCGGCAATCAAATATTTAATGGCAAAAATTAACCGAGAGAATTCACCGCCAGAGGCAACCTGACTTACTTCTTGTGGCGGAATGCCTTTGTTGGCGCTGAACCGTATTTCTACTGTATCTAAGCCATATATATTTGGCTCAGCGTCCCTTACTTTCACTTCTACGCGTCCGTTTTCAATGCCGATGCGGTGAATGATTTTTTCAATTTCAACAGCCAAGTCAAGGGCCGCCAATTGCCGAGATTCCTTTAGTCGCTTTCCAGCCTCGTAGAGCCCTGTTTTGGTTTGATCCAATAATTTCTGTGCCTTTTGTATTTCTGCTCCCAAATTTTGAAAGGTGGATAGCTCGTGCCGCAAATCATCGCGCAAACGAATCAAATCGGTTAGAGCAGTCAGGTCGTGCTTTTTTTGCAGGCGATAAAGCAAATCGAGACGGTCTTTGATTTCCTGAATGGTCTGTGGGTTGTATTCAACTGATTCTTCTAATTTGGCCATCTCGCGAGATACGTCGGCTAGTTCCAAACGCATGCTCTCCACGCGCTGCGACAGCTGACTCAATGCATCCGAATAGCCGGCAATAGGGGAAAGCTGGGCTTTAGTTTCTGTGAGAAGTTGGATAGTGGATATTTCATCACCATCCAGCAAACGCATACCGGCGGTCAACCTCACTTTTATGTCTTCTGCATGTTCAAGGACTTTCAATTGTTGCTCCAATGCTTCCTGATGCAAATCGTCAAGAGAAGCTTGAAGCAATTCATTCATGATAAACTGCTTATAATCAAGGTCTTCTGTGCTTCTGGCTTGTAGATTTAGGATGTGGTCATAGGCCTTTTTTGCTGCAAGAAACGCACCGTATTTCTCTTGATACACCTGTAGTAATGGAGTGTGCGCGGCAAAAGCATCCAATACTTGCAATTGGTACAATTTCTCTTTGAGCTGAAGCGATTCATGTTGCGAATGCACGTCCAACAGCCGATCGCCCAGTGCTTTGAGCACGGGAAGTGCCACCGGTGTGTCGTTGACGAAGGCGCGCGACTTGCCTGCCGGACTTATCTCTCTGCGTATGATGCATTCCTCGTCATAATCCAGCTCGTGTGTGGCAAAAAGTTCCTGCAATCGATACGTGGATATGTCGAAAACACCCTCCACAACACATTTTTGATCAATATTGAACAACACTTTCGTGTCGCTTCGGTTTCCTACAAGCAGACCCACTGCACCGAGCATGATTGATTTTCCAGCTCCTGTTTCTCCGGTGATAATATTTAGGTTGGCCGAAGGCTCCATAGACAGCCGCTCGATCAAGGCATAATTTTGAATGGACAAGCTGCGAATCATTATTCAATCATTGGCTTGAACACCTCGGCTTTACTTGGATCAATGGCCGTGAGTATGGAATATACTTTTTTGCGTACCGTAGGACTGCCTTCCTTGTAGATATGCGCCAGTTCTTTGGATTTGGCATCCATAAAACTGATCGTCAGAATGGATCGTGGACGGGCTCGGTTGGCAGATTGTACGCCTTGAAGTGCTTCGGCAATAACATTTCGCGCATCATCAGGTGCATCTTTGAAAGTGTCTAATCCAAGCCGATGATAGGAGTAAAGTGCGCTGCGAATAGGTTTTAGTGACGGATTTTGAAGGTTTTCAATTAACCAATAGCGATTTCGATTGCTTCCCAATTGCTGCCAACCCGGATAATTTGATTGCTGCGCATTATTTACCACACGAAACGCCCGCTGATAATGCTCTTCACCACCATACTCACTAAAGGAGTCATAGTCCATTCCGATGATAATGTAGGCGTAGAAACTAAGTAAGGAACTCAGATTGTCGACAAACGAGTTTTCGTTGAATTGTATCGGTCGGCTTGGCACATAAGAGAATGTCCACTCTCTGTCTGCATAATTGAAGAGGATGGATTCATATTCAGTACCATAGATGGGGCGCGCCGAGAGGATTTGTACAGTTGCTTCATACACTCCCGTGGACGGCACGGCTGTAATGGTGATGAGGAAATTGCAGACAATTCGCTCTTCCTGCTGAAATTCGTCATTTGTCCATCGGCGACTATTGAGGAATTCGGCAATATCTGTTTCCATAGCATCGAATACGCTTGGGTCGGATACATTCGTCTGTGTTCGATCTACCACCACACGACAAAGCAATTCCTGCGCCTGCCCGGCAAAGGCAAACAAGAGAATGGTAAACCCTATGCTAATGCGTATTTTCAAGCGATTTTTGTTGCGATTAGTCCGATAATATCCTTTGCTACTTCAGCTTTCGATTTTAACCCAAAGTCCCAAGAATTATTGTTCTTGTCGAAGATAGATACTTTGTTCGTATCGTGTGAAAATCCCGCTCCTGTATCCTTAAGCGAATTCAATACGATAAGGTCAAAATTCTTTTTCAAGAGCTTCTTCTGTGCTTGATCCACCTCATTTTCAGTTTCCAAAGCAAATCCGACCGTGAATTGATTCGTTTTCCGACTTCCGAGCGTAGCAGCAATGTCCGGATTCTGTACGAGTTCAATTTGCAGGGAACTGTCCTTGCGTTTTATTTTTTCATCAGCCGGTTTACTCACGCGGAAATCAGCCACAGCAGCTGCAAAAATTGCCACGTCTACTTTTTCAAAGGCCGACTCTGCCGCATGCAGCATCTCGAGTGCGGAGGTGACTTTTACCACATGCAGGTTGGCTGCAGGAGAGGGGATTGTGGTAGCAGGGCCTGTCACGAAGGTCACTTGAGCGCCGGAATGCAGACATTGCTTAGCCAAGGCCGTTCCCATCTTGCCACTGGAGTGGTTGCCGATAAAGCGTACAGGATCAATTGGTTCGAATGTAGGCCCTGATGTGATAAGCACGTGTTTATTAGCCAGTAAGCCTTTATTATGGAAAAACTCACGGACATGGCTCATAAGATGCTCCGGCTCAGCCATCCTGCCGGTACCCACCAATCCACTGGCTAATTCACCCGCCTCAGCGTCGATAATCAGGTTGCCAAAAGAGGCAATTTTTCGCAGGTTTTCTTTGGTGGTGGGGTGTTGGTACATGTCCAAGTCCATCGCGGGTGCCACCATCACAGGACACTTGGCGGACAGATAGGTGGCACAGAGTAAATTGTCACAATAACCGTTGGCCAATTTGGCTAGTGTATTGGCCGAAAGGGGCGCGATAACCATCAAATCGGCCCAAAGACCAAGCTCTACGTGGTTAGCCCATGTTCCGGTTTGGTTATCGAAATAATCACTCTCTACGGGATGCTTGGATAGCGTGGCAAGCGTGAGTGGTGAGATAAAGTCTTTAGCCGAAGGGGTCATTATCACCCGGACTTCCGCTCCGTCCTTGACAAGTAAACGCACAAAAAAAGCGGCTTTATAGGCTGCTATGGAGCCCGTCACCGCTAAGAGTATTTTTTTTCCGGTCAACATGACCAGAGCGTCTTAAAGTTCGGACGTTTTTCCGGCCATGATTTCCGGATCAGGCAATCTGAAGTTGAGTTTACCTTCAAGGAATTCATCTGTGGCTGCAGATGCCGGCTTGGGCATGCGCTCATAGAATTTCGAAATCTCGATTTGTTCACGGTTTTCGAAGATTTCTTCCAGATTGTCTACAGAAGAAGCAAATTCTGCCAATTTATTGTTCAATTCCTCTTTCAACGTGGCACTGATCTGGCGGCTTCTCTTTCCGATGATTACCAGCGATTCGTAAATGTTGCCGGTAGGCTCTGCAATTTTCTCACCGTCGCGGGTGATCAAAGATGCTTGGTATGTACTCATTTATCCTTTTTATTTTGGTCTGCAAACTTAGCTAATTCATTTCTGCTTTTCACGAAGATTTGCTCTGCATCCTTCAAAAACTTGCTGTTTGGGAATTTTTCAATGAACATTTCATACTGTGCGATGGCTTCTCTGAAGCGTTCTTCTTGCTTTTCGGGGATGCTCACTCGGGCATACTCGTATGCTGTGCCAATGCCGAGGAAGTAGATTTCTTCGTTGTAATCGGAATCAGGGAAGTCCTTATGGAAATTTTCAAAAACCACTAAGGCGGCCTTGTATCGCTTGATTTTGTGGTACAGTTTGGCATTGAAGTAGGCTTTGGTTTCCAATTTCACTTGCAAGTCATTGATCATGCTGTCCGCGCTGAAAATCTTGTCTGATGCCGGATAACGTTCAATATAGTACTGAAGCGCTTCCACTGCTTCGTAGGTTACTGTCTGGTCCAGATTGTACTCGGGCGATTGCAAATACAGCGATAACGCATGCATGTATTCTGCCTCCATGGCGTATTCACTTCGGCCATAGGTACGCACGAATTCCTTGAAATTATGGGCGCTGAGGATGTATTGCTTTTGGTAGAAGTAGCCGTAAGCAAAGTAGAAATTCCCCAATTCAGCTTCCTTGGTTCCTCTAATGATAGGCAAGATTTCTTCCAAGAGTGTAGTGCTCTTATAGTACTTCTCTCTCTTGTAGTACTCTAGGGCAGCATCGTACTTCAGGCGCCAATCCGGACTTTTTTGGATTTTTCTGAATTTGCTGCAAGAGGCAATGGAGAGTGCGATGAGCGTAAGGACAAGAACTCGGGAAAATATCCGCATGGGCTAGAAAATAGGTCGCAAAAGTAAGAGACTTAGTGAGAAATCAGAAGGTTGGGGGAAATCATTGTCCATGAGATTATCAAATTTTAACATTTTAGGAAGTACGCTAGGGGCGAGTACTATGTCATATTTTAATTTGAGATACGCTCTCTGTACCTTTTTGAAACGGTTTTTCAATCCGATGGAAATAAGGATGCATAAGATATTTTGAGTTTGTTATAATATTCGCTAGTTTCGCCCCCGTTTATACCTCACCACCAGTTTTTTTAGAGAAAAACCAAAAGCAACTACGACCGAATGAAAGATTTCGACTCGTTGGGTATGCCCGGTGAGGATTATGGCACCCCCCAACCAATAGATTACGCAACCTGCGCTTCAGAAGCGACCACATTCCAGTGCGCGCTGCATTTTTATCGAATTTACAAACTATACCGTCTCGTTTAATGAAATTAAAGTACTGTTTCATCATGGTGTTTGGCACGCTACTTTGTCATGCCCAGCAAGAAGAGTCTCTACTGCAAATTATGAATCACCAGATTCCCGCAGCGCCTAATACCGCGGCATTAGGTAGATATGGAGAGATTCCAGTCAGTTACTATACCGGCCAGACCAATGTTAGCATTCCAATTTATCAGATTGTGTCGGGTGAACTCTCTGTGCCTGTGTCACTTAATTATCAACCGATATTTAAGGTACAGGACATACCTTCTTGGGTAGGAAGTGGATGGACGCTGAGTGCCGGAGGTGTGATCGGTTTGTCTGTGCGCGGTAGACCCGATTATAGCCCGGGAGGATATTGCAGAACACCCGCTAAGCATCCGCAGGAGATACTGAATCCCTTTGAGGTAAACTTAGCGATACAAAATTACATAGAAACACAACCCGATAGTTACCAACTAACGACCCCAAATAGTTCTTTGTCGTTCTTACCGGCTGACACATGCACTCTGGAGGCATGCGAATTTGTTGGCTTGCCTTATGATCAGACACAGATAAAACTAAAGATAAAATCTAACGGAGAGACGTATTGGGAAGTAAGAGACAATAAAGGATTTCTGTACATCTTTGGAGAGACCAGTGATGGATTTGGCCTAATAGAAGAATCGCGGATAGCCTCTGTGGAGGCAGTGCAAATACCTGTCCATATTTCGGGGTGGTATCTTGCCAAAATGTTCAATCCCGGACGAACAGACTCCATATGTTTCAAGTATGACATGGAGACGATCGAGTATGAGGCAAAAACAGGGGTGACTTACACAGCAGCACCACTCGGTATGGAGCAACATGTTCAATGTGGAATCCAACAGGTTTTTCCCGGATTGGAGGAGCAGTTTACCTACTTTGACAGAGATCAGGCCCGGCTCAAGGAAATTGTCTTTGCGGAAGGATCTATGCACTTTGAGGTAGGAGCCGAGCGGCTCGATCTGCCAGGGTCTTATCCGCTCCAAACCATCGAGCTTCGAAACAAAGAAGGAGACCCCATTAAAGAATGGGAACTAGAGACCGGGTATTTTTCGTCCGGAACTGAACCGGAGAGCAAGCGCCTTAAACTCATTGCTGTTTCCGAAATAAGTGGGGCCGATGCAATTGTTCATGCCTGTGAGTACTACGAGGAATATGATGTGCCCAGCTACAAGGACATGCAATACATGGATCATTGGGGATTTTTGAATGGAAACAGCGGCTCTCCGCTTGCAAAGTTTAATGAGATTCCCGGACAGGAGGTGGTGTATGAAGAAGGAGGCGACAGAAATGCGGATCCGGCGTATGCGGAGGCTTTTCTTCTCCGAAAACTCACGTATCCGACGAGTGGCTATACCGAGTTTGAGTATGAAGGTAACCGAGCGTCATGGATGTCTGATCTATCCAACCTGCGAACATACGATACCCTCGGTATAAACGTAAAAGCAGGGTTTTTCGCGAATCAATTATATGAAGCGGATACTTTTCAGTTAGCTGATGGAGCATTTGTGTATCAGTCTTGGAATTTAGCATTTATCACGCCCCAAGAAGGAGACGCCTTTGCCAACACGTACATTGAAAGAATAGATGCCATTGACCCGAATGCTCATACATATGCGATAGGCTCGGAGATGACCTACAACGAACGTTTCGTTTGGCTGGAAGCGGGCACCTATCAGGTAGTGGCTGAGGCGGACTATCCTTCCAAGGCAAGTCAGAATCTTCAAATTTACATACCGCATCAGAGCTACGATAAACCTGTAGGGGGTGCGCGCATCAAGAAATTGACCAATGTGTCCAATGCAGGCGTGTCAACTGTTCGCACGTTTGACTATACCTACGCGGAGGATACGCTAGTTAGATCAAGTGGAGTAATTGCTACGTTCCCGAATTACTGTTCTGGGAGCCAAGTTGAAATTACTTTTGATATTCAAAATTTTACTGGTCTTCGTGAGTTTTGTCAATTACAAACTTACAGTTCATCCAGTATGTCTTCAATTACCGGATCGAACCATCTAGGTTACCGACGAGTGCGCGTGTCTGATGGCAATGGTTTTGAACAATTTGAATACACAACAGCTAAAGAATACCCTGTTGATATTCTCTATAATTATTTCCCGTATCCGCCTCATTCAGACAATAGTTTTAAGCTCGGACAGCTCAAGGTCCATTCTATTTTCAACAAGGATTCGCTACTGATGCAACGAACCATCAATGAGCAAACATTTGACTTAAATAAACATGAGATAGTACATGGAGTATCGTATTCAATATTCACTCAACGCTTAGCACCATTTCCCAACGAGGTTATTAAAAAAATAACAGGATATGTATCACAATGGAAATACACGCCCTCAACCAAACGGGTGGAATACTTCAACAACGGCACTGACAGTACATGGGTAGATCAGGCATTTGAGTATGACCCGGAGAGTACCAACCTCATTAGAGAGTTGACCGAATTGGCAGACCGCACATTGGTAAAATCCTATGAATACGCCAAAGACGGCACCCCCGTAGAAGATGAAATGTTAGAAAGAAATATGGTGGCCGTGCCGGTGCAGGCTGATCTTATCGTCATAGAAAATGGGGACAGCACACGTGCAGCAAGTACCAAGATAGTCTATAAACAAGCCGGGGAAAATATAGTGCCTGACCATGCCTATCAACTGAATACGGCCAGCAATGAGTATGAGTTAGTGAAGGCATTTATAACGTTTGATGCATCAGGAAAAATACTGGAGGAACTGAATAAAGATGGCATGCGAGTATCGTATGTGTGGGGGTATCATAGCACTAAACTAATCGCTAAACTGGTAGGGATAGGCTACACCACTATGACGGCTAATCAGCTCAGCGCCATTGAAGATGCCATAGCGGCATCTGATGCGGATGTTGATCACTGCACCGCGAGTACATGCACCGAAGAACTACTACGCGTTGCTTTACGCGCACTTATGGAGGAGTTTTCACCCTATCATGTGCAGGGCTTCACACATGATCCTTTGGTAGGCGTCACAGGTATATTAGACTCAAATGGACGCCAAATGACCTATCAATACGATGGGTTTGGCCGACCGATACAGGTTCGCGATGATGAGGGCAATGTTGTGACTAAACACGAGTACATATTACAGGGTAATTGATATGAGAAAGATTATAGTAGCCGGACTCATCGCAGTATGTGTGCTCACGGGGGCTTCAGGCCAAACCATCAGCGGTCCTGCGCAAGTTTGCACCGGACAAACGGAAAATTACACCATATCCATCACCAAACCGGACGGGGTATGGTCTGCCGTAGGGGGAACCATCGTAGGTACCCAGACCATAAGTGCCGTGACGGTCCAGTGGAGCAGCACGGCCGGCAGTGGTTCTGTGAAGTACACCTACGAGGGATTTGCGCCTCCTGGGCAAGAAAAACCGATTGTTACCAAAACATTGAACGTAACACGAAATGCCTTTACTGCCGGAGCGGTAAGTTCCGCTACGGTGTGCGCAGGGTCGAGTGGCTCGGTGACGCTTACGGGAAATTCTCACGGCGTGCAGAAGTGGCAGCAATCTACCAATGGAGGTAGCTCGTGGCAAGATGTGGCCGGCACCTCAACCACGCTGAACTACACCGGATTACAACAAACCACCTGGTACAGAGCCGTAATAAATGGCACATACTGCACAGTACCTTCGGCGCACGGGGTGGTCACGGTGCAAGAGCCAAGTCTGGGAGGAACAATGAGTGGGAATGTAGAAGCCTTTGGCGTTTCGTCAGGCACAGTTTCGGTGAGTGGGCAGAGAGGGACCATACAGAAGTGGCAGTATAAAACGACTGATGTGTGGATTGATATAGCCAACACCGCCTCCACGTATAACTATGTCAATGTGCAGGTGCCTACGTACTACCGCGTGCAGGTAAAAAATGGCGTCTGCGATGCAGTGTTCAGCGATCCGACCTTCATTAATATACTGGAAGTACCCGATGTGGATTTGGGGACTTCAACCAATTTGCGACCCGGACAAAGTACCGTATTTACGGCCGATGAGGGACATGCACGCTATGAATGGTTTAAGGATGGCGGAAAAGTGCAGGATAGTACGCTGAATACCTATGAAGTAAAACGACCCGGTGCGTATAACGTGAGGGTTACTTCAAATGGAGGAGCTATTTATCAAACAGGAGATGCCATTGTCACCGGTCAGATGCAAAGCACCGGCACCAATTCAGTAATCACCTATCAGTTTCGTGTGCCCATAGCCGACGAAGACCCCAACGTGTATGAATATACGCCCGATGACATCTCCATTTCGGCAGACTTTTTTGATGGATTGGGGCGACCGATGCAAAAGGTGATGGTGGGCGCAACGCCCCTGCGCAATGACTTAGTGGTGCCAATAGCCTATGATGAATTTGGCAGGGTGGTCAAAGATTACCTGCCCTATGTGCCCACCGGTACGAATGCGTTGTTTCGAACGGATGCCCTGACAGAGCAGTCAAATACATCGCTCTATGGCGATGATACGGTCACGTTTGCACAAAAGCGCTTCGAACCCTCACCCCTCAACCGCGTGCTGGAACAAGCCGCCCCGGGTGAAGCGTGGAAACTAGAATCGAATGGCACTGGAAAGACGGTGAAATTCAGCTATGAAATCAACTCCGCCTCAGACGAAGTGCGCCTCTGGAAAATAGCGAGCAACCAACCCGCTAGCACGGGTTTTTACCCCGCCGGACGGCTGTACAAAAACGTGACCACCGACGAAGACGGCAATCAGTCCATTGAATTCACCAATAAGCAGGGGCAGACAGTGCTCAAGCGCGTGATGGTGGATGTCGTGAGCGCGGACACCACGTGGGCAGATACCTACTATGTCTATGATATCTATGGTATGGAGCGAGTGGTCTGGCAGCCGCAGGGTGTGGCAGAATTAAAAGCCGACAACTGGGCGGTAACCCCCGCACGTCTGAAAAACTGGGCGTTCCTGAAAGAATACGACGGCCGCAACCGCATGATTAGCAAGCAGGTGCCTGGCGCAGATACCATATATATGGTCTATGACAAGTGGGACAGACAAGTACTTACGCAGGACGGCAATCAGCGAGCAAACAATAAGTGGCTTTTCACAAAATACGATGCGCTGAACCGCCCCATCCTCACCGGCATTATGACGAGTACTGATGATGTGGCTACCCTTCGAACTACGGTGATGAGCACGACGCAGCGGTACGAGACGTTTGATGATGAAGGCACAGAGGGGTATACCAACGTAACTTATCCTACGACGGGCATTGACCATTACCTGATGGTGACGTACTACGACACGTATGACTTCACCCTACATGCGGGTGGCTGGACACCCGTGGAGTGGGACTATGCCGACCCTGAACTGACAAAGACAGTGAATGGCCACACGTACACCACACCTATCACGGCAAACACTGCTGTGAAAGGCCAAGTGACAGGTACCAAAACCCGCAACTTGCAGACTGGTGAGTGGCTAAAGACGATGCAATTTTATGACGACCGCTACCGCACCATACAGACCATCACCGATAACATACGGGGTGAGCGCGACCGTACAGCGTGGCTCTATGACTTCACCGGGCAGGTCTTGCAGGAGCTTGCAGCCCATAATGAGAGCGATGCACCGACGAACCAAAACGTGCTACGGCAGATGACCTACGACCATGGCGGACGGCTCACGGGTGTATCGCACACACTCAACGACGGTGAAGAAGTGCAACTCTCGGCGCAAGCCTATAATGAGCTTAGCCAAATGACGGCCAAGACACTGATGAATGGTTTTGAAACTATGAACTATGTCTTTAACATCCGTGGGTGGCTCACCGATATAATGAGTGGCGTGTATACACAGCAAATGTTCTACAACCAAACGGACAACCAGTTAGACAATACGCCAATGTTCAACGGGAACATTTCGGCTATTCGCTGGAGTGACCAGATGATGGTGGCTGCAAATCCTACCCGTGCCTATCAATATGATTATGATGCGATGGGCAGGCTGAAGGCAGCCAATCATTTTGAGGGAAGCACAGCCACCAACAAATTTTCTTCCATGTACACCTACGACCTCAATGGAAACATAGGCACATTGAAACGCTACGGAGATACAGCCAATTTGATAGACGACATGGTGTATGACTATACGGATAGCGGTAATCAATTGCAGCATGTCACAGATGCTGCATCTGATACCACCACGTTTCATGATAGAAATACCGAAGGAGTGGATTATGGCTATGATGCCAACGGCAACATGATTCTTGATAAGAACAAAAAGATTGATACCATCTATTACAATCATCTGAACATCCCCACAATCGTAGTGATGGAGCCGGTGGCGGGCAAGCGCGACAGCCTAGTGTATCATCATGATGCGGCGGGAATAAAACTGCGGCAAGACATCTATGTGAATGATAGCCTAATAGTGAAGCAGGAATACGCCGGGGATTTTTATTATGAGAACGACACGCTGAAATTCATCAACCACGAAGAAGGCAGGGTAGTGGTGGATATGGAAGCTGGTTTATTTGATTATCAGGTCAATATATTGGATCACTTGGGCAATACACGGGTGACGCTGAGCACCACGCCGAAAGTGTACAGCTTTACGGCCACTATGGAGGATGCCAACGCATCAAGTGAGGAAGGTATATTCCAAAATATAACAGAGACACGGGTAAGCATGGCTGCCGCTAATCAAACTGAAGGCGGAATAAGGGCAGCCCGAATACCCAATACCGACCCCATTGGGCCGCTGACAATGCTACAGGTAAACAAAGGCGACACGGTGAAATTGGACGCTTGGGCATATTACGAAGGCGATGGAAGTACAGATGGGTTGATAAGCGAAGCGGCAATATTGGCGGCTTTGATAAATTCGTATGGTGCCAGCACGGGCACTGCGGAGGTGAGTGCGGGTACACAAAATGAATTGGCTGATGGACTAGACTTCCCGGGTAATCTATTACCCAAAACAAACCAGACAAACGATGATGCTCCAAAAGCTTTTATAAATTACATGCAGTTTGATGAGCAGATGACTTTCATTACTTCCGGATTTGTGCAGATCAGTACCGCGGCTCAGTTCAGCAAAGAGCATGTGGTGTTGCCACCTATCACAATAGACCGAAATGGATTTGTGATGGCCTACATCTCCAATGAAAGTAACCAGTTGAACTATGTACACTTCGATGACTTCACGGTAACGCACAGCAAAACCCCAGTCATTTATGCTTCATCGTTTGAACCTTTTGGATTAGAGTTTGCCACATTTAATAGGAGTTTTTCTCAGCAGGTGCGCTACAAATTTCAGGAGCAAGAGTATGATGAAACTACCAGATGGTATGCCTTTAAATACCGCAATCATGATCCTGTGTTAGGCAGGTTTTTTAATATTGATCCACTAGCGGAGAAGTTTTACTATAATAGCCCCTTTGCGTTTAGCGAGAATAAGGTGACAATTGGAATAGAGTTGGAAGGGCTTGAAATTTTTGATGGAGTTAAATTGGCAACATGGATTGCCAAAAGAGAAATTATTAAAGCAAATAATGTAGAGTCCAGTCAGATAATTCAAAATGTTCTTGCAAATGATCAAGGGGAATCGCAAAAAAGTGAAATTAACTCAATGAGTGATTTGAGCAATGAGCAAAATTTACAAAGTGCTGGACAACTTTCGAATGTTGCAAATAACATTAATGAAAATGCCAAAATTGCTGGGAATGTTATAGCTGAGGAGGGGATAAATATAGGGAAAGCAGTGGCCACAGGTGCAGGCCTGACTAGTGCTGCACCTTTGGTTACGGTATTAGCATCTGAAGTAGCCTTGGATGGTGCAGATCAAATTCGGCAAAGCCAAATGGAAGGAAAAGATTCTAATGATGCAGGAAAGGAATTTTTGATGAATTCGGCAACTAATGTAGCAACCTCAGGGGCAACAAATTTAGTAAAAGATGTAGCTAGTAAGCGTACATTGTTTAATGGATTAAATGTCAAAATATTTGATATTCAATCCTTTGTAATTAATAGTTTCATACAGTATGAACTTAACAAAGAGAGTAATGGAAATAAGTGATGAACTATATAATTGGATAATCTACTGCGGTGCGACAATTTTTGGATTTTTAATTATTCTTGCAAAGTGGGATGATCCTCCAACTTCGAAGAGCCCTTACAGTGAAGCATTGTTCTATGTTTCTGGCTGGGCTATGTTTATTTGTGGAGTTATTATGATAATCATCAATTTGATATGAAATATTTTTTCAGTGGTTTGCTTTTTATTCAAATTTATATCTGCACGGGACAATATTTTGAGGGAAAAATAATATATAAAAACACTTTTATAAGTAAAATTGATGGTGTTTCGGCCAAGGATCTGGCGAATTCAATTGGAGATTCAGTGGTTTTCTATTATAAAGCTGACAAGTATAAATCGAAATTCAATGGAAGTTTGATTGAATATCAATTATATAGTCCGATGGAGACAAGAATTTATACTAAAATGTCAATTTCAGATACCTTATATTGGAATGATGCGTCTCAAAATGATGAACCAGTAATTGAATTGGAATTTATGGATAATGAAGTTACCATTTTAGGTGAAATTTGTGAAATATTATTTATTAGATCAGCAAATACGAAATACACATACTATTACCCAAGGAATTCACTGTTCGTGAATGATGTCGGGTTCAAAAATCATGCTTATTCAAATTGGACTTTATTTATTGCTACTAGTAAGGCACTTCCATTAAAAACCATGGTAGAATTCAAGGAGTACACACGAATTACTGAGGCTCTTCAAATTGTCCCGATGAAGATTGATGATAGTTTCTTTAACATCCCAGATAGTCCAAGGGCCAAAAGTCCTTTTTGACTCACCATGGCAGTCTTCAAGCAAGGACAAGACGCAGGCAGGACTTGTGCGCAAGAAGAAATAGGGATTTTTCAGCCTTACATTTTTTGGAAGTAGTCACCCGCGCTAGGGATGGAAGCGGCACCCCGCAGTGTGTTGGCCATTGGGTGGCCGGAGTATAGCTGAAAGCCCGCCCGAGCGCCCAAAAACTTAGAAATTTATGTACACCAATACCGCCTACCCCTCACACAGCAGCGCCGACCTGCTCACGGTGACGTATTATGACCGCTACGATTTCCTGAATGTATCCGGTGAATGGACACCCGCTCCGCAATACGATTATTTTGATGAGGGGCTGGAAGGCGATAGCTACGGCCACTCGTACGCACAGCCTACCACCGAACACACTGCTGTGAAAGGCCAAGTGACCGGCAGCAAAACCCGCAACCTCAAGACCGGTGAATGGATAGGAACGATCAGTTACTATGACGACAAATACCGAGTCATTCAGACCCTCTCCGACAATGCCCGTGGCGGCTATGACCGGGTGACCAATCTCTATGATTTTGTGGGACAAGTCTTGCAGACGAAGGTGGTGCACTATGCCACCGACACCACGGATGTGCCGCAGGAGATTTTACGAAGGTTTGAATACGACCATGCCGGGCGGTTGCTGGCCACTTACCATCAGATAGACGACCAACCCGAAGTGCTACTAAGTGCCAACGGCTACAATGAATTGAGCCAATTGACTGCCAAAGGCTTGCACGCAGGTGCGGAAACGGTGGCGTACGATTACAACATACGTGGGTGGCTAACGGCCATCAGTAGTCCGCTCTTTTCACAGGAATTGTTTTACAACGCCCCGTCCGGTCTAGACGGCCAAATGGCGCGGTACAATGGCAACATCTCCGCCATGAAGTGGGGCGATCATTTATCGGGAAATCCGATGGGATATGTGTTTGGGTATGACAAGCTGAACCGCCTTACGGAAGCGAACCATTTTGAAGGGATGACGGCCACCAACAAATACAAGGAATGGTTGGACTATGACCTGAATGGGAATATTCTCACACTTCAACGATCAGGAAATAGTTCAGCGCTGATAGATGATCTGGCCTTTGACTATGGCACAATGGGCAACAGGCTGATGAGTGTCACAGATGCGGAAGCAGATACTACCACTTTCCACGACCGCAACACCTCAGGGGCGGATTATTTCTATGATAAAAACGGCAGCATGGTGACCGACCTGAACAAGGAAATAGACTCCATCTACTACAACCACTTGAACCTTACCGATAAAGTAGTGTTTGCCACTGGCGACAGTATTCTGTACTTTTATGATGCGGCAGGCATAAAACTGAGACAAGAAATGTACAAAGCAGGCATATTGAAGATGAAACGGGATTACGCCGGAGAGTTCTATTATGAGAATGATACGCTGAAGTTTATCCATCATGAGGAAGGGCGAGTAGTTATACAAAATGAAGAACTTTCTTATGAGTACCACCTTCGCGATCACCTAGGCAACAACCGGGTGACGTTTAGTACGGTGAATGAATCTTACACCATTGTGGCCACAATGGAAGATGCCAATGCCACCAACGAAGAAGCCTATTTTGAGAATGTGTCTGAAACCCGAGTGAGCATGGCGGCAGCCAATAACACGCCCGAAGGAAATAAAGCGGCACGGGTGCAAAGTACTGATCCGATTGGACCAATGACGATGCTGAGTGTAAACAAGGGAGATACTGTTACACTATCTGCTTATGCCTATTATGAAGGTGATGGAAGTACAGACGGACTCATAAGTGAGTCTGTATTGTTGGCGGCATTGCTTTCCAGTTATTCAGGTGCTTCTGGCATTTCTGAGGTAAGTTCACAGACACAAGCTGCTATTGAGAATGGGCTGGACTTTCCGAACAACCTTATACCAAAGACCAATGAAACGAACGATGATGCACCCAAGGCATACATCAATTATATGTTGTTTGATAGGGAAATGACGTTCGTTACTTCGGGATTTAAACAAATAAGTACGGCTGCTCAGTTTCAAAAAGAGCTCGTGCAGATGGAGCCGATCGTTATAGCCATTGAAGGATATGTGCTGGCGTATGTAAGTAATGAAAGTGATGAATTGAATTATGTTCATTTTGATGATTTCAGTATTTATCATGCCAAGACGAATGTGGTGAGTGCCGATTCGTACTACGCATATGGAGGCACCTACTCTTCCTTTATAAGGACGGCTTCTGTTCCTCAGAAATTCAAATTTATTGGTAAAGAGTGGCAAGAGGAGACAGGGCTATTTGACATAGAATGGCGACAGTATGATCCGTGGGTGCCGCATTTTACTACTATTGATCCGTTGGCGGAAGCTGCACCAAATTGGACACCTTATAGGTATGGGTTTAATAATCCGATGAGGTTTACTGATCCAACTGGGATGTTAGAAACGGCGAGCAATGGTCCTTGTGGGAGTAAACCGTGTCCTGAAGAAAATATGCAAAAAACTGATCCTAATATTGAACTTGAACAAAATCCACAAGGTGGAAGTCCTCCACCAAAGCAATTAATTAATAGCCCAAATGGGCCATGCGATTGTAAAGGTGACGTAGGTAAGTGGTTGGCTTGGATGGGGTTTCCTTTAGATTCGGAAGTTAATGGTAGTGGCGATAATCAAAAATCCGGAGCACCGATTGAAGGTGACCAAGCAGGTAGTGATCCTACAAAAAGTACTGCTGAAAATATGACTGGGCCTATTCCTTTACCCTATTTAGGCGTGGCTGGTAAGCTTGGAAGTAAGGAAAGTATAGGTAAGTCCTTGGCGGAAGGAGGATCAAAAATAAATGAGCTTATTAGCGAGAATGGTGGAGGCACTAATAGCAACCCTTCGAATTCATCATCTAATGTCTCTCAATCGAATGATGTTAGGCCTAGTCCTGTTGTCATTGATACTCTAAACAAGCGGCCGGTCGGCGGCCCTTCAATTGTAAGACCGGGAGTAAGTGGCCAGCAAATGCGAGGAGTTCTACTTTTTGATGATCGTACAACAAAACCAATTCAGTACTTTAAGAGATTCGAGAAAAATTAATCAAATTATGAAAGTAAATATTAAAATTATTATTTTTATTCTTTTCACAAGTTGTGTCTCTTCTGAGAGCCAAAAATTAACTCGGATCGATCTTGAAAATGGAATGTATACGACCGGAAAAATGAATGAAGGGGTCAAAGATGGAAAATGGTTTACAATTTTGGATAAAATGAATGATACATTATTGATAGAGTTATTTGATAATGGAGTTCTTGAGCACCAAGTTGTTTTGTCAGATGACTTGAGATGGGAAGAAACAATGGAAAACGGGAAAAGAAACGGACTATATAATTTATTTCAGAATGGAGTATTAATTGAAACTGGTAATAATGTTAACGACACTCTAAGTGGCTATAGGATATTTTATTACCCTGATGGTTCCATTTCGGAAAAATATAATTATGTAAGAGGGGAGCCAGTGCAGTTTTACGGATTCTATCCAGATGGTAAAATTAAAGTGCGTTCAACCCATTTCGGGCAGAGTCCTCATGTTTTTTTTGATACTTCTGGAATTGAATTGTATCGGATAGTTTTTAGTGAAAATCGAATTGATACTATCTATAATTCAGGTGTGAAGTAATACCTCTTATCGCGCAAGTCTTCCGGCTTGGGTGGTGAGCAGGCAGGACTTGTGCGAGAAAATTGGTACAAATATTAAAATGAACAAACAACTTTTCTTTTGTGCAGTCACTGCGCCCCGGATGGAGGCATTGTTGGAGCTCCCCGACGCAGGAAGGAGCGACTGCCGAGAGCCGGAAATGGCGCCCAAATAATTTAAATGATACAGAACAAGGACATCACTGTTATCAGTTATAACCACCTGAATCTGCCTGAGAAAGTAGCATTTGGTACCGGAGACAGCCTTTTGTACTTTTATGATGCAGCAGGCATTAAACTACGCCAAGAAGTGTACAAAGCAGGCCAACTAAAAACTAAACGCGAGTATGTAGGTGAGTTCTACTACGAGAACGACACGCTGAAATTCATCAATCATGAAGAGGGCAGGGTGGTAATAGCTAACGAACAGCTTGATTACCAATACCACCTCAAAGACCATCTGGGAAATACCCGATTGACGTTTAGTACCACGCCGGAGAGTTATACGTTCACTGCCACGATGGAAGTGGAACGTAGCACATTGGAAGAAGGTCTTTTTGAAAATGTAGCTGAAACACGAGTGGCTATGACAGCCGCCAACAGTACCAGCCAAGATTTGGTGCCGGGAGCCAACAAAGCCGCCCGAATAGAAAGCACCGACCCGATAGGGCCGCTTGCCATGCTACAAGTGAACAAAGGCGACACGGTGAAACTAAGTGCGTATGCGTATTATGAAGGGGACGGCAGCACCGACGGACTGATCAGTGAGTCTGCGTTGTTGGCGGCCTTGCTATCGGGTTATTCAGGAGCCACGGGTATCACTGAGGTGAGCACACAGACACAAGCAGCCATGGCAGATGCATTGGATTTTCCTAATAACCTCGTGCCAAAAACCAACGAAACCAACGATGATGCTCCGAAAGCTTTTGTAAATTACATGTACTTTGATGTAGACATGAATTTCATTACGTCCGGTTTCAAGCAGATAAGCACAGCGGCGCAGTTTCAAAAGGAACTCGTGCAGATGGATCCGCTAGTGATGGAGTGGGACGGCTATGTGATGGCGTATGTGAGCAATGAAAGCGATGAATTGAATTATGTGCATTTTGATGACTTCACTATCTACCAAGGCAAGACGCATGTGGTGTATGCTTCCAACTACACGCCGTTTGGTATGCAGTTTGGGGAGTTTGAGCGCACGGCATCTGAGCCTGTGAGGTACAAATTTCAAGAGCAGGAGCATGATACTTCTACAGGTTGGATTGCCTTCAAATGGAGGAATTACAATAGGAAGTACAGGAGGTTTTTCAATATTGATCCTTTGGCGGAGAAGTATTTGTATAATAGTACCTATGCTTTTAGTGAGAATGCTGTAGTAGCCCATAGGGAGTTGGAAGGGTTGGAGAAGGCGGCAGTAAATAAAGCACTTGAAGAGGGGCAAGCTCAATGGAATTCTGTTGTAAACCAGGTGAGCCAAAATGTTATTAAGCCGGTGAGTAATTTATTTGGTTCGGGAGTTAGTACTCCAAAAGTTGATAATACTGTGGGGGTAGGTACAGTCCCATTTGGTATTAATGTAGTGGGTGGAGAGGGAAATGGAATTATCGAATTGACGGTTTCAACAGGGAAGGTAGTATCTGTGGATGGTCAAGCTTTTCAGGATTTTATGGATGTACTTGATGTTTTGCCTGGAGGAAATCCGGTCGGAGATTTGACTTTTCAAGATGTAGTTGAATCTGCTATCGATTTTGTGCAAGAACAGGGTAGTAACGATGGACAGTCCGACTCTGAACTAGGAACCGAAAAGAGACAGGCATTAGATTCTACAAAAACAGTAGAGTTTACAAGTAAGGGATCAGTGGATGAGTTAATTTTAGGTTGGAACGTTAAAACAACTTACAAGATGAGTACAGGTCCGGACTCAACAAAAACTGAATTTGAAAGAATGCAATGAGGGTATTTAAAAGAATTTTTTTTAAGATCATTTTTTTAGTGTTCACAATTGCTTGTAATAATCACGTTACGGTTGAAAAATATGACAATGGAAACATTAAATCAATGGGTCGAATTATTAATGAGAAAAGGGATGGTTCTTGGATTTTTTTTAAGGAGAATGGAGATACATTGAAGATTGAGAATTTTGAGTTGGGCATACTTAAATCTGAATTAGAATTCATTGATAATCGCGTTTTAAAGAGAACCTCATACTCAGGAGATAAGACTGTTCTAGAAGAAACGTTCTATGAAAATGGCACAATCGATTGTATTTTTCCCGTTAAGAATGGAGTACAAAACGGGCACTGTGAATGTTATTTTCAGAATGGCCAGATTAGATCTTCTTATAATGTGTCAAATGGCATTCCTTATGGAGAATATCGCGAGTATTATAAAGATGGAAACCCTAAGCTTATATCAGACCAAATTGGAAATGGAATTCACTATTATTTCGATTCGCTAGGAAATAGCCGAATTCTTTATTTTAAGGACTTTGAACAAGTAGATTCTGTTGAATATCACCAAATAAAATAAATAGATAACGGTTATATCCCTCAGTCGCTTGGGACGCCCCCGGTGACAAATATTGTCTAAGCCTCTGGCCGGAAATGAATGCAGAATCAATGAATATTTCAATTTCTTATATTTGGAAGCAGTCTCTTGCGCCCCGGATCAAGGCATTGTTGGAGCTCCCTGACGCAGGAAGGAGCGACTGCCGAGAGCTGGAAATGGCGCCCAAAAATAGAGTAATGCTACACCACTACAATTTGCTCGATCACCTAGGCAATACACGCATCACGTTCAGCACTTTGCCGGAGAGCTACACGTTCAAAGCCACAATGGAAAGTGAAAATGCCACAGACGAAGAAGCCTATTTCACCAATGTTCCGGAGACGCGCGTAAGTATGGCAGCCGCCAACAATACACCTGATGGAAGCAAAGCGGCACGGGTGGAAAGCACCGATCCCATTGGCCCAATGGCTATGCTCCGTGTGAATAGGGGAGATACTATCGTGCTGTCTGCCTATGCCTACTATGAGGGAGACGGAAGTACAGATGGCTTGATAAGCGAATCGGCACTTCTTGCTGCGCTGCTTTCAAGTTATTCTGGAGCGTCCGGTATTTCAGAAGTGAGTTCGCAGACCCAAGGTGCATTAGCTGATGCGTTGGATTTCCCGCAGAATCTAGTGCCAAAAACCAACCAGACAAACGATGATGCACCCAAGGCATATATCAATTATATGCAGTTTGATGAGCAAATGAATTTCGTAACATCCGGCTTCAAGCAGATAAGTACAGCAGCACAATACAGTAAGGAATTGGTGGAATTAGATCCGATTGTCTTTGAGCACGGTGGGTATTTGATGGCGTATCTTTCTAATGAAAGTAACGAATTGAACTATGTGCATTTTGATGATTTCAAAATTGAACACAGCAAGACAAATATTATCCAGACCGATGATTACACTCCTTTTGGTGTAGCGATAAATTCGTTTAGCAGGAGCCATAGTGAGCCGAATAGGTTCAAGTACAATGGTAAAGAAGTTCAAGAGGAGTTGGGCACACATACGTTGGATTATGGGGCTAGGATGTATTTTGCAGATATTGCAAGATGGGGGGTGATCGACCCTTTGGCAAATCAATATTTGAGCCTGTCTCCTTACCAATATGTTGAAAATAATCCAGTTTTTAGAATTGATCCAGATGGCATGGAGAATACAATTTATTTATATGCTACAAGGGATGAAAACGGCAACCAAATTGCCACAAATAAGGAAATGAGGGATATGAAACGGGGAGCAAAAAATAACCTTAAGGATCTTGGATTGAAAACAAAAGTCAGAATTCTTAAAGGTGGTACACCTTCATCCAATGAATTTGACAGTTCTGATCATTTGGTTATTGTCGGAAATGAGTCATCAAATCAATCGGTTAGTGGTAAAAATGGATTTGATGCTGTTCAGACAGAGCCATTAGGAGCAACAGCACCAATGAGAGATGCCGATAATGCATTGACAAATGCCAATGGAAATCTTAGTACTATAAATATCGAATCATTAAGAAATGATTATGAAAATAATAATATTAGTGAGGTAAAGGACAAAGTAAGTTTTGGAGATTATTCTGGTGGCGTGGCGATTCATGAATCGGGTCATTCTGCCACCATGCCACATTCAGGCGTTTCTATGTGGTATGGAGCTTTTAAAGTGGACCATAGTGTTGGTACATATGGTTTAGGGACATCAGAGCAGTACACTTTCATGGGTACACCAGACATGCTCGATTCTAGTAAGGGAATGACTTATGATGTAATGTCAAGAAGGATCAATCCTGCTCAACGAAAGTTATGGAATGCAAAATTCAATGGTAAACCAAAAAACAATGCAAAGAAGAGAAGGAATTAATGGAACTATTTTGATATTTATTTTTATTTTTTTGTGTAATCAAGTTTATGGACAAGTGGGTGACGTCCTTGATAGTATTCCCATATACAAAGTATATGAAATTCCAATGCCGAATAAAATTTCATGGGGTCATGATGAGTTTGCAGGACGTAATTATCTTAAATCATCCAAAATTGAGTCAGGCTATTGGATTCAAAATTACTTATTAGATTCTACTAGGATTGCAAGAGTATTTAGAATCGAGAATGAAAGTCTTCATGGAAGAGATATTTATTTCAACGCAGAGGGAGATATAAGAGCCATTCTATGCTATAATAAAGGCTTTATGATATGGAAGGTGAATTTTAAGAATAGATGCCGCGTTGATTCCACTAGATTTGGCGGAAATGGAATGGAATTATATGTCAAATGGTATGAAAACGGTGAAATGAGCTTTTTAGGAGAAGCCAATTACGCCGAACATTACTATGCCGACGGGAACTTGAAATTGAGGGTAAATTTTGAAAATGGAGTACTTCATGGACGCTCGGTGTATGTTGATTTGTCTGGGAATAAATACCATATAAACTGGATAGAAGGGGTTCCTAGTGAACAATATATTTTGAGTGTTGACGGAAAAAAAAATGATTTTCGATTTAGAAAACTAGCCAAGGACATTAGAAAATTGCATTTTGCTAATCTATTTAATTAGTGAGTTGTCATTGGGTAATGCTCTCAACCGTCACTTTCCGGTAAAAATGGTCAATTTGTACTTTGCATGAGGAATTTTCGGAGTAGAGGATCAGCATTCCAGATCGTTCGTCTCATCGTCTTATTTGGCTTTAGTACACCCCTCATGCTTTCAATCGTCACTTTTGTGTTTTGTCTTGTGAGAACCAAGAAAATTTTTGCCGGAGTTTTATCATTTGAGCAGACTCCCGCGCTAGGGATGGAAGCGGCACCCCGCAGTGTGTTGGCAATTGGGTGGCCGGAGTATAGCTGACAGCCCGCCCGAGCGCCCAAAAACTTAGAAATATATGTACACCAATGCCGCCTACCCCTCACACAGCAGTGCCTACCTGCTCACGGTGACGTATTATGACCGCTACGATTTCCTGAATGTATCCGGTGAATGGACACCCGCTCCGCAATACGATTATTTTGATGAGGGGCTGGAAGGCGATAGCTACGGCCACTCGTATGCACAACCTGCCACTGAACACACCGCCGTGAAAGGCCTGGTGACAGGCAGCAAAACCCGCAACCTCAAGACCGGCGAATGGATAGGAACGATTACGTATTATGACGACAAATACCGAGTCATTCAGACGCTCTCAGACAATGCCCGTGGCGGCTATGACCGTGTGACCAATCTCTATGATTTTGTGGGACAAGTCTTGCAGACGAAAGTGGTGCACTATGCCACCGACACCACGGACGTACCACAGGAGATTTTGAGAAGGTTTGAGTACGATCATGGCGGACGGTTGATGGCCACTTACCATCAGATAGACGACCAACCCGAAGTGCTGCTAAGCGCCAACGGATACAATGAATTGAGCCAATTGACGGCCAAGGGCTTGCACGCGGGCGCGGAAACGGTGGCGTACGATTACAACATACGTGGGTGGCTTACGGCTATCAGTAGTCCGCTCTTTTCACAGGAGTTGTTCTACAACGACCCGTCCGGTCTGGATGGCCAAATGGCGCGGTACAATGGCAACATCTCCGCTATGAAGTGGGGCGATCATCTGAGTGGCAACCCGATGGGTTATGTTTTCGAGTATG
>ERZ1066134.137-NODE-137-length-67277-cov-29.028398_pt1 | contig 67277 bp, 66 predicted proteins | sample MGYA00382781_ERZ1066134 | MGnify/ENA primary metagenome ERZ1066134 (study PRJEB33369, sample SAMEA5778364) | biofilm metagenome | biome: Industrial cooling water; feature: Water cooling tower basin; material: Biofilm | place: United Arab Emirates | collected... | reverse complement strand
AACCCTCAAATCTGTACCTTTTAATAGTAAGGCTACTTAAGCCATCGAGTACTAGTTCAGATGCAGGCAAGAATAATTAGATTGTTAATTAGATTGTGTGTGCGATGGCATTCCCGTGAAGCGCCAATTGAGCAGACCATTGCACGTAGGTCTTCTGTATATCTTGTTGCACCACAAGCTACACCTGAGCGAGAACTGGGGGAAAAGCGGCTAAGATCGGAAAGCTGGATGAGTTGCTGAATGATCTAACGCTATGGCAGGACATAGTAAGTGGGCGAATATCAAACGCCAGAAAGCCAGGGTTGATGCCAAGAAGGGTGCGGTGTTTGCCCGCTTGTCAAGAGCAATTATTGTGGCGGCCCGGCACGGAATACCTGATCCAGAAGGAAATTTTCAGCTGCGATCGGCGATCGAAAAGGCGAAGGCCGCTGGCATTCCGAACGACAATATTGAACGGGCGATCGCCAAGGGAGCAGGAAAGCTGGGAGCCGACTCAGAACTGGAGGAAATTCGGTATGAAGGCTATGGACTGGGGGGGGTAGCCATTCTGATCGAAGCGATGACGGATAATCGCAACCGGACAGCGGCGGATCTGCGGGCAGCTTTTAATAAGCACGGTGGCAATTTGGGTGAAACCGGCTGTGTGGGCTGGATGTTTAACCAGGTGGGGATTGTGACGATCGCTGCCCCGGCGGATGAAGAAGCCTTTCTGGAGGTATTGCTGGAGGCGGGAGCAGATACCTACGAACTGATCGAGACAGAAGCAGGAACGATCGCTGAAATTGTTACGGAAGTAACTAATCTAGAACATCTGGCGACGGTGTTGAAAGCCCAGAATTATCCAGTTCGGGAAGTAGAATCCCGCTGGGTGGCCATCAATACGGTGGAAATCAGTGACCCAGAGCAGGGGCGGCGGTTATTGAAGCTGATGGATGCCCTGGAAGACCTGGATGATGTGCAGAGCGTGACGGCTAATTTTGCGATCGGCGATAACCTGATAACCGAAATCCTCGTTTAAACGGGTGCTTCAAGCCCGGCTTAAAACTTTTTGACGCAGACTGGTAACTTACAGCCCCCACCTGATGGGCAGAAACAGCTTCCATAAGGCAACGAACTCCGAGTGAGGGGTAGGTCTGTTTGCTGACCCTCAATCGATCGCAGCGACATACCCCTCTAAGATCTGGCCGGTTTAAAGCTGGTTGAGGACAACCCGTGCGGCTTCCAGGGTGCGATCGATATCCGCTTCCGTGTGAGCCAGGGAGGTGAATCCCGCTTCAAACTGGGAGGGAGCCAGATATACGCCCTGCTCTAACATGCCGCGATGAAAGGCACTGAACTTGGCTAGATCCGACTTTTTGGCATCTTCATAGTTGTGGACTGGCCCGGTGGTAAAAAATAAACCAAACATGCCGCTGATATGTCCACCACACACCTGATGTCCCGCCTCTCTGGCAATGGTCAGTAGCCCATTGATCAGTTTAGCGGTGATCTGATCGAGGGATTCATAGGTGCCCGCCTGGCGAATGAGCTCCAGGGTTTTAATGCCAGCCGTCATGGCCAGGGGATTACCAGAAAGGGTGCCTGCTTGATACATTGGCCCGGCCGGTGCCACCAGGGACATAATCTCCCGTCGCCCTCCGTAAGCACCCACGGGCAGGCCACCCCCAATGATTTTGCCCAAGGTAGTCAGATCAGGAATAACGCCAAACTTTTCCTGGGCTCCCCCATAGGCGATCCGAAATCCGGTCATCACCTCATCAAACACCAGCAATGCGCCCTGTTCCTGGGTAATTTCCCGTAATCCCGCGAGAAAACCGCCATCCGGGGGAATAAAACCGGCATTGCCAACCACAGGTTCGAGGATCACTCCGGCAATTTGATCGGGATGGTCAGCGAACAAGGCTTTCACGGCTTCCAGGTCATTAAACGGAGCGGTGAGGGTGCTGGCTGTGACCGACTTGGGTACACCGGGAGAGTCCGGCAGTCCCAGGGTAGCCACCCCCGATCCGGCTTTGACCAGAAACATATCCGCATGGCCGTGGTAGCAGCCCTCAAACTTAATAATTTTTTCTCGTCCGGTATAGGCTCGCATCAGGCGCAGGATCGCCATACAGGCTTCCGTCCCGGAATTGACAAAGCGAACCATTTCAATGCTGGGAACGGCATCGATCACCATTTCGGCCAGAACGTTTTCCAGCAGGCAGGGAGCGCCAAAACTGGTTCCCTTATCCAGGGCAGCATGGAGTGCTTTGATCACTTCGGGATGGGCATGACCACAAATGGCCGGACCCCAACTGCCGACATAATCAATGTACTGGTTGCCGTCCACATCCCAGACATAAGCTCCCTCGACGCGATCGAACACAATCGGATTGCCACCGACAGACTTAAATGCCCGTACTGGAGAGTTAACTCCCCCCGGCATCAACTTTTGTGCAGCAGCAAAAATTTCTTCTGATTTAGTGGTATTGAAGGTGGTGAGCAATGTCGTCTCCTTAATCGATTGTCAAAATCCAGGCTAAGTGGTGAACCCGTCCTCACGGCTGATCGTCCCAATCTTCTATTGTACAGAGTCCGGTTATGGTACAGAGTGGGGTTCACAGCTCTCCAATATTTTCCCCTCCTCACTAACCACACCATGAGCCTGTTTTTATATGTTCATGGATAAGTTAAATTAAGTAAGCTCCGCAACCGAACCCATGCAACTCCGGCAGCAGCGATTCCTTTTTGTCCTTCTTTTCCTGGCCAGCAGTTCTGGCTGTCGAATCCTGCCCCGCCAAACCCCAATTTCCCCTTCCGCTGAAGCTACACTGCCAACTGAAACCTGGCAACCGCTGACAAGTTCTACGGAACAGCCTGTTCTGCCTGCCCCTGCCAATTTTGTGGTTGCAGTTGTGGAGAAGGTGGGGCCGGCGGTGGTCAGTATTGATGCTACGTCTTCCCGCTCTGGAGGTTCCCGCCGATCGCGATCGTCCCAGCAGGGGGGAGGAACGGGTTCGGGCTTTATTTTCAGTCCAGATGGTGCGGTGCTCACCAATGCCCATGTGGTGGGGGCGGCTCGACAGGTCAATGTTTTGCTCAAAGATGGGCGGCAATTTCAGGGTCTGGTGGTGGGAGTCGATCCCCTAACGGATGTGGCTGTGGTCAAAATTGCAGCGGTCAATCTGCCCACGGTGACTCTGGGGAATTCTCGCCGTTTAACTGCGGGGCAATGGGCGATCGCCATTGGAAATCCGCTGGGCTTGAACAATACGGTGACCGCTGGCATTATTAGTGGGCTTAACCGCACCAGTGCCGAAATTGGGGCCCCCAGTCGGCGGGTCAACTTTATTCAAACCGATGTGGCGATTAACCCCGGTAATTCCGGTGGGCCGTTGCTCGACCAGCAGGGCCAGGTGATTGGTGTGAATACTGCCATGATTCAAGGGGCCCAGGGCTTGAGCTTTGCCATTCCGATCGAAACTGCCGATCGGGTGGCCCGCCAACTCCTGGCAACAGGACGGGTTAAACATCTTTACCTGGGTGTACGGCTGGTTAAGCTTACCCCAGACCTGCAACGGGATCTGAACCGCCGCCAATCTAACTTCCAGGTGAAACAGTCCGAGGGGGTTTTAATTATCGATGTGATTCCCAGGTCACCCGCTGCCCGTGCCGGTGTCAAACCAGGGGATTGGGTATTCCGCCTCAATGGTCAGGCGATCCAACTCACCCAGCAGGTGCAGGAACAGGTGGAAGCTAGTCAGCCCGGCGAGACTCTGCAACTCGAAGTGCAACGTCAGGGTAAAACCCTCCAATTCCAGATCATTCCCGAGGAACTCCCCCCGGTTCGGTCCGGTCAGCGGTCTTAGCGGAGTTGTGGGGATGCCAAATTGGGATAGAGTTAAGTTTCGTCTTGCTAATTGCGTTTGTAACTTTTGTAACTGTTTGTGACCCTCCTCCTCTTACTTTGAATTAATGGAAGAAAGTCAAATCAACCCCCCTCCTCCCCTGGCAGCTCAAATTCTCAAGGTCGTCGGTGTGCTGTTGTTGCTGACTTTCCTGGTTGATTTTTGTCTGCTCCTGATCGCCCCCCAGTTGGATAACCTGCAATGGCAGTCAACTGTTATGAACCAGTTGATCGATCGGGGGGTGACACCGCTGCTCGGTTTTGGTTTGCTTTACACGGGGTTCTGGATTGAGACCAGTGCCCGTCAGAATGGGAGTGGACTAAGTAAACAGGCCACCTGGCAGGATTGGCGATTTTGGACCTTCGTGGTTTCCAGTTTGCTGGGACTCTTGTTTTTGCTGCTCATTCCCCTCTATCTTGGTACGACGGGTCAGTTAGCGGATCAGGCGATGGCGCAGATCAACCAGCAGGCTATCCAGGCTGAAGTGCAAATTGACCAGAAACAAAAACAACTCAAGGCTCTGGCAGGCAATCCCCAGGTGGAACAATTGCTCAAATCCAACCAGTTGCCCCCTGACCAACAGGCGATTCTGCAGCAACTCCAGCAAGACCCCCAGGCTTTAGAGAAACAGGCCGGGCAGGCGCGGGAGCAGATTCGTACCAGCCAGAATCAGGCTCTAGAGCAAACCCGACGGGAGACATTGCTTGGTCGTCTGCGGGGCAGTTTGAGAAGTTTTCTACTCGCCACTGGCTTTATCACGATCGGCTGGGGTGGGTTAAGGGAGTCCCGTTAGGCAGGGGATGGATTGGCATCTGGTCTCTGAACTGAACTACGATCGCCTCTGGAGGGTTATCTCTCCATCCCTGATCGGTCCTGCTCACCCTGGCTGAGGATTGTAGTAGGCTACTGTCCTTCTCACTTCTGCCAACTGGCCAGTTTGCTCAATTTATTTTTGGAATGTTATGCAACCCCGTCGTATTGCCCGTGAATTGGCCCTGCTGGCCCTGAGTCAATTGCCCCAGAAACCGGAACGCCTCACGACTCAGGATTTACAAACTGTGGTGGTGGCTGCCGTCCGAACCCTAGCTGGAGAAGCTCAAGATGCCCTGGAAACTGCAGCGACGGAATTGAAACGAGGTCGCGATCGCCTATTGGCCAGTGAAATTCAGGCGGTGGATGTGCAGAGTGCTCGGGCGATGGTAACGGAGGCGATCACGCTGGCGGAAATGGCGGTTAATCGCCTGGGCATGGTGCTGGATCTACCGGAATTTGTCCAGTTAGCTAATCAACAGCAGGTGCGGGACTTTAGCCTGGACATTCTCAAGCAGGTATTAACCCACCGCACAGCCATTGATCACCTTTTAGAAACTGCTCTGGTGGACTGGCAGCTAAACCGTTTAGCCCAGATCGATCGCAACATTCTCCGAATTGCTGTAGCTGAAATTCTTTACCTGAAAACCCCCACTCAGGTCACCATCAACGAAGCCGTAGAACTGGCTAAGCGTTATAGCGACGAAGATGGCTATCGGTTTGTCAATGGGGTACTGCGCCGCACCATTCCACACCTGGAAGCACAGGCACAGGGAACCTGAAAAGGCGCGTTAGACGGTTTCCAGCCAATCATAAATCTGATCGAGTTGTTGCAGGGTAATAAAGCCATACTGCCAGAGGATCATGGGCAGGGGGCCGGGATTTTGTTCTCGGTGGCGCAGAGCAATTTTGAGAGAAGCTGCTGGTAGGGCCAGTTCCTCCTGCAAATAGTGCAGTAAACGACTATAGGTGGCTGTGGTCATTGCTAAAAAATCACCTCCTCAGGCAAAAGAAGTCAAAAAAGATTGCAAGCATGAAACTACAGCAATTCCATTTGAGAGAAAAATGGGATAAAGGGGTTACATGCCTTTTTTCTCAACCCATTTAGGGTTGCTATATGACACACCCTGCCATAGAAAATTAGACGGGGCTATTGTTGTTGCGATCGAACGAACCAAGCGTCAAGTCTGGCCGCTCAAACGAAAAGACCTAAAATGTATCCCCCCGGTCCAGCTGACGAAGCCTCACACCCAAAAACTTAGTTAAAATCAACCCTGCAGACCGCAGTCAGATCCCAAAAGTACTTGAGGGCAAATTTGGCTGACTCACTGCTGTAACTAGGTAAGGATAAACCAATCCTATCTAGCCTTTCTATATCTTAAGGATGAACTTGAGTTTCCTCTCTAGATGGAGTTGTTGATCATGCTATGGATAGAGCTTATGAGCCATTGCTCTAGCCACCCCTCAACTACCTATTAACAAAACCCCAGAGGATGAGTCTGGGGCTGAGGTGAGAATGGTTAAAGTGGTTTTTGAGGCAGATCGAATCTAACGAACGCTTCCTTCCAGAGCGGCAACGTCGATCGGCTTAATCAGGAACAGTTGCAGGAACTGCCAGCCATTAGAAACAAGATGGGGAACTTTACGCAGCCCCTTGAGGAAACCGGGTTGGCTGGAGCTATCGATCGCGCGTAACTTCTCGTTGTTCTTGACGCAAATTTCCAGCCGGTCATAGAACTGCGGGGTATTGACATCCAGAACAATGGGGAAAACGCGCCCTGCCGTATCGTTCGTTTTATCAATCACATATTTGTCGTAATCCCGTGCATCCAGACCGATCGCCGCGTAGAAGTCAGAGCGCTGCACATCATTCAGGTACATGGTGGCAAACACGGACAGTAGGAAGAAGCGACACCAGAGCCGGGCCCGCCAATCATTCAAAATGCCCGGTTGAGATTTCATGATCGCATCAAAGAAATCGCCGTGGCGGTTCTCATCCTGACACCAATTTTCAAAGAAGTTGAAGATCGGATAAATGCGATTTTCCGGATGGGTCTGGAGATGGCGATAGATTGTAATGTAACGCCAGTAACCAATTTTCTCGGAAAGATAGGTGGCGTAGAAAATGAACTTGGGTTTGAAGAACGTGTACTTACGGCTCTGGGTGAGAAAACCCAGGTCAAGGGAGAGCTTGAAGTCCGACATCGCCTTGTTGAGAAAACCAGCGTGACGAGCTTCATCTCTGGACATCAAGGTAAAACACTCCGACAGGAGGGGGCTTTTATCTTTCAAGCGCCGTCCCAGTTCTTTATAGAGTAAAAATCCAGAGAATTCCGCCGTGCAGGAGCGTTCCAGAAACTCGACAAACAACTGCCGGGTTTCCCCATCAATATGATCCCAGGACTGCTGAAACTGCTCATCCCGGACAAAGTGATGGCGATTGTAGTCAGTCCGAAACTCTTCCAGAATCGCCCTTAGCTCTGCTTCGTTAACAGAAATGTCCATTTTGGCCATCTCATCGAAGTCTGTGGTGTAAAAGCGGGGCGTCAGGATGGTTTCTTTAGCAGGGACTTTAATCCCTTCCCGCATTTGTTCAAAGTCAGGCTTCTTGAGGGAGTCTACCATGAGTAGTTAAAATCGCTGGATGGGTTGATGGAGCAGTGAATCAGCCGAAGTGGTTTTTGATTCGGTTTTCTGATTCTCTCTAAAGATCCTACCTGAATTGAATTATTTCAAGACAAAATCTTGCGGAACCTTTACATTTCTCAAGATTCTTGCTTTCCTTAACTACCGCCCACTTCATCCCCTCTCCAGGAGTATGTTTATAATTTAGGTTGAAATAAAATGGGGTCTATGGTTGATATCCAACAGCTGCAGCAGCAATTACGGCTGAGCCGTCAAGACCTGGAGGTTGCCCAGACCCAGGAGGCTAACTGGCGCAGATGCTATGAAACGGAAGCGGAACAACGCCGTCGCGATGCCCTTTTAGCCCAGCAAACGATCGCCCAGTTGGAAGCTAAGCTGGCCCAAGGTCAGACCACAACGGAGCTGGAAAGCCTGGATCAGGACACCTTAGCCGCAATTCAGCAGCAAGTTGATGCCATTTCTGATGTGGAAGCGCTGCGAACTCAACTGCAAGCTGCTCTGGTGGAAGGGGAACAATTGCGCCGCAGTTTACGCACCGAGCAGGCCAATCATGCCCGCACCCGTCAGAGTTTAACCACTGCCCTGGGCGAGGCGATCGATACGTTAACCCAGGCACAACCGCCGTCTGGCTATCGTCGGCCACCCCAAGAGGTCTAGGGTCAAGCTGACCTGATCTTGGGCAGGCTGGAGGAAAACTTTTAGAACACCCAAAAACTAACGGAAGCCCATCACGGCTGCCACGGTTTCGAGCTGAGCTGGGATGCCCTGATGGAACTGGTCACTTTGCTGCTTAATTGCGCTATCAGGATCTTTCAATCCATTCCCCGTCAGGACACAGACCACCGTTGCCCCCGTCGGAACCTGATCTTTCACCTTTAACAGACCGGCGACGGACGCGGCACTGGCGGGTTCACAAAAGATTCCTTCCTGACTGGCCAGCAGACGGTAAGCAGCGAGAATTTCGGCATCGCTGACAGCATTGAATTCTCCCTGGCTGGCATCTCGCACGGCCATCGCCCGCTGCCAGTTGGCCGGGTTACCAATCCGAATAGCGGTGGCTACGGTTTCAGGATGGGTCACCACCTGGCCATGCACAAGGGGAGCAGATCCGGCTGCTTGAAAACCCATCATCCGGGGCAGGCGATCGCAACGATCCTGTTCCCGATACTGACAGAATCCCATCCAGTAAGCGGTGATATTGCCGCCATTGCCCACGGGAATACAGAGCCAGTCGGGGGCATTACCCAGGGCATCCACCACTTCAAAGGCAGCAGTTTTCTGACCTTCCAGCCGGTAGGGGTTAACGGAATTCACCAGGGTGACGGGCTGGGTTTCGGCTAATTGCTGCACCAGGGTCAATGCCTGATCAAAGTTGCCCTGAATGGCCAGCACCTCTGCACCATAGACCAAAGCTTGAGCCAATTTTCCCAGCGCAACATAACCATCGGGGATGAGGACAAAGACCCGCATACCGCCCCGTCGTCCATAGGCTGCTGCCGCCGCAGAGGTATTGCCGGTACTGGCACAGATCACCGCTTTGGCTCCGGCTTCCTTGGCTTTGGAGATGGCCATGGTCATACCCCGATCCTTAAAGCTGCCCGTGGGGTTCAAACCGTCGTACTTGACATAGACCTGAACTTGCCGGCCAATTTCAGCGGCAATGCTGGGCACCGGGATCAGGGGCGTGTTCCCTTCATGCAGGGTGACAATTGGAGTGGCTTCCGTGACAGGTAAATAGGAACGGTAGGCGTTGATCAGACCTGACCAGGACGTAGATTTAGAAATGGGCCAAGTTAGGGTCACAGCGGCGGCGGTTTTACAGAAGAAGCGATAGGGTAAATTTCAGTGTACCGCGATCGTCCTATGATGATTCAGGAGATTAATCCGGCTTGAGCCTGGCTCAATTAATTTATGACCCTGCAACTGCGTGTTTACGTTCCTCCCCATCCCCTGATCAAGCACTGGTTGGCTGTTGCCCGTGATGTGACGACTCCGGTTCCTTTATTTCGGACTGCGATGCAGGAATTGGGGCGCTGGCTCACCTATGAAGCGGCAAGGGAGTGGCTGCCAACCCTCGACACCACGGTGCAGACTCCTCTGGCGGACTGTGGGGCAACCATGATCAATCCGGAAGCGGCGATCGCAGTGGTGCCAATTTTGAGAGCCGGATTGGCGATGCTGGAAGGGGCCCAGACCGTGCTTCCCCTGGCTAAAACCTACCATCTAGGCATTGTCCGGGATGAAGAAACCCTCAACCCCAGTTGTTACTTGAATAAATTGCCAGAACAGCTTGACCCCCAGACGCGGATTCTGGTGAGTGAACCGATGCTGGCCACGGGCGGATCAATTTTGACGGCCATGGCAGAGCTGACCCATCGGGGGGCTGATCCGGCCCTGGTGCGAATTATTTCGGCGGTAACGGCTCCTCCAGCTCTGCAGAAATTGAGTGCCCTCTACCCCGGTCTGCAGGTCTATGCTGCAACGATCGATGAGGGGTTAAACGAACGGGGCTATATTGTACCCGGACTGGGAGATGCGGGCGATCGTGCCTTTGGAACTTAAAGGGTTGGAACCTGCTTGTCCCCAAAGCATAGCCAATGCCTGGTTGAACCAGCTAAGCTAAAGTTGGAATTTGCCGAAATTTTAATCATTGACTCATGGATAACCGCAGCGATCGATTTGCAGGTGGGTTTTTGGCAGGAACATTGTTCGGCGGTATCGTCGGCAGCTTTCTGGGGGCTTTTCTGGCTACTCGGTTAGCGGATAAGCTGGCAGAAGAAAATGATCCCAGCAATGGCAAATCCTTGGAATCCAAAACTGGCGAAGGGAAAACCAAAAAAAGGCCATCCTTCAAGCCGGGGGCAGAATTGACGATCGAAGAAGCTCGACAGGAGCTGGAAAGCAAAATTGCCCAACTCAATGAGGCGATCGACGACGTGCGGCAACAGTTGAGCACGGTCAGTCGCAAAAGTTAGAGGCAATGGTCCTGTTGGCCATCGGGCGATCGGAGGTCCCAGCGATTGAGCATGGTCAGTCACCAAAGCTGGCGGCAAGCTCTCCGATTCAAGCGGTGGATTGGACTCAGCCCGGACATCAGCTAAACTTTATGGGTAGACACCAGACAAAACCACCCAAATTATGGCTACCGAAATCCTGCCTTTAGTGATCAAGTCTTTGGCGAACTTTTTGCAGATCTACCTGGTCCTGCTGGTTATTCGTGTTTTGTTAACCTGGTTTCCCAACGTGGACTGGTATCGTCAGCCCTTTGCTATTCTCAGCCAGTTAACCGACCCCTACCTGAATTTATTCCGCTCAATTATTCCTCCCCTGGGTGGTATTGACTTTTCTCCCATCCTGGCGTTTTTCCTGCTGCAATTTTTAGTAGGAGTGTTGACCCAGGCCAGTGGGGGCGGTGTTTTAGCCTTTAGTTAAACAAGTCCGCTACAGAAATTGATCTGCTGCCTAGCTTTCAATCTGCTGCCGATACAGTTTCTGTTCTCGCTAAGCTATATCTCATGGTTCAATTCTCGACTCAAGCAGTCTGGTAGTTTGCTGGCCTGCTGATCTTTTTTATCGAGATTTACTGTAACTGTGCCTGCGTAGAGTGATGACCCTGGCCGGTGGGGCTGGTATATAAATACTATAATTGGGTTTACAATTAAGCTCAGGCATCATGCAGGGAGTTTTTACAGATCTCATTACTAAACTAAATATGGTGATATAATCGCTCCAAAACGGCATTTGTGCCCAGATATAGCGGTTGAGTTCTTTTCAGGTAAATCAACTATGTCCTTTGTTGGCCTGCACATCCACAGTGATTACAGTTTGCTTGATGGGGCAAGTCAGTTACCGGAGTTGATCGGCCGGGCCCAGGAGTTGGGGATGCCAGCGATCGCCCTGACGGATCACGGGGTGATGTACGGAGCGGTGGAATTGCTGAAAACCTGTCGGGGCAAATCCGTTAAGCCGATCATTGGCAATGAGATGTACGTGATCAATGGCGATATTACCAAGCAGGAACGTCGTCCCCGATATCACCAGGTGGTGCTGGCTAAAAACAACAAAGGGTATAAGAATCTGGTCAAACTCACCAGCATTTCTAACTTGAAAGGAGTGCAGGGAAAAGGAATTTTTTCCCGTCCCTGTATTAATAAAGAACTGCTGACCCAGTACCAGGAAGGCTTGATTGTCACCAGTGCCTGTTTGGGGGGGGAAATTCCCCAGGCAATTATGCAGGGAAAACCAGAAATTGCCCGGCGTGTAGCCCAGTGGTATAAAGACTTATTTAAGGATGATTTTTATCTAGAAATTCAAGACCATGGCTCCCAGGAAGATCGAGTGGTCAATGTGGAGCTGGTGCGCATTTCTCAGGAGTTGGGAATTAAGATTATTGCCACCAATGATTCCCACTTCATTTCCTGCTATGACGTGGAAGCCCACGATGCTCTGCTCTGTATTCAAACGGGTAAGCTAATTACAGAAGATAAACGGTTGCGCTACAGTGGCACGGAATATCTCAAATCGGCAGAAGAAATGGCACTGCTGTTCCGGGATCATTTGCCGGAAGAGGTGATCAAACAGGCGATCACCAACACTTTAGAAGTGGCTGAAAAAATTGAACCCTATGATATTTTTCGTGAACCCCAAAGCCCCAATTTTCCTGTACCGGCAGGACACACGGCGGAAACCTATTTAGAAGATGTGGCCTGGCAGGGTTTACTCAAGCGTTGTAACAAGAATTCTCGCAGTGAAATTGAACCTGACTATCGAGAACGGCTGGAATATGAGCTAAAAATGCTCCAGAAAATGGGCTTCTCTACCTATTTTCTAGTAGTTTGGGATTATATCAAATATGCTCGTGATCATGGAATTCCTGTTGGACCAGGGCGGGGGAGTGCCGCTGGGTCGCTGGTGGCCTACGCCATGGGCATTACCAATATTGACCCCGTTCATCATGGCTTACTGTTTGAGCGATTTTTAAACCCGGAACGGAAGTCGATGCCGGATATTGATACGGATTTTTGTATCGATCGTCGGGATGAAGTGATTAAGTATGTGACTGAAAAGTATGGTGAAGACCGGGTGGCTCAAATCATTACCTTTAACCGCATGACCTCTAAAGCGGTCTTGAAAGATGTAGCACGGGTGCTGGATATTCCCTATGGGGAAGCCGATCGCATGGCTAAATTGATTCCAGTTTCACGGGGGAAACCGGCCAAATTGAAGGTGATGATTTCCGATGCCACCCCCGCCCCCGAATTTAAAGAAAAGTATGACAAAGACCCGAATGTCCGCCACTGGATTGATATGGCAATTCGGATTGAGGGCACGAACAAAACCTATGGGGTCCATGCTGCTGGGGTGGTAATTGCCTCCGAACCCTTAGACGAAATTGTGCCGCTGCAACGCAATAATGATGGAGCGGTGATTACCCAGTATTTCATGGAAGATCTGGAATCCCTGGGGCTATTAAAAATGGACTTTCTCGGTCTGAAAAACCTGACCATGATCGAGAAAACCCTGGATTTGATCAAACAGCATCAGAAAACTGATCTCGATCTCGATCGTCTGCCCTTAGATGATGCCGAATCTTACAAACTGTTAGCCAGAGGCGAATTGGAAGGCATTTTTCAGTTGGAATCTTCGGGTATGCGTCAGGTGGTGCGGGATCTGAAACCTTCCAATCTGGAAGACATTTCTTCGATTCTGGCCCTCTATCGTCCCGGTCCCCTCGATGCTGGTTTGATTCCTAAATTTATTAACCGTAAGCATGGCAGAGAAAACATTGATTATCCCCATGAAATTCTCAAGCCAATCCTAAATGAAACCTATGGCATCATGGTCTACCAGGAACAGATCATGAAAATTGCTCAGGATATGGCAGGTTACTCCCTTGGCCAGGCAGATTTACTCAGGCGGGCAATGGGGAAAAAGAAAGTTTCTGAAATGCAAAAGCATCAGGAAATTTTTGTGGAGGGTGCTGCCAAAAATGGGGTGAAATCTAAAACAGCTCAAGAGCTATTTGACCAGATGGTTCTCTTCGCTGAGTATTGCTTCAACAAATCCCATTCCACTGCTTACGGTTATGTCACCTATCAGACTGCCTACCTGAAAGCTAATTATCCAGTTGAATATATGGCTGCCCTGTTAACGGCAAACAGCGGCGATCAGGACAAGGTGCAGAAATATATTGGTAGTTGTCTGTCCATGGGGATCTCTGTCGAACCCCCGGACATTAACCGCTCTGGGGTGGACTTTACGCCGCTAGAAAAAAGTATTCTGTTTGGACTATCCGCTGTGCGCCATGTGGGGGAAGGGGCGATCGCGGACATTCTGGCGGCACGGGAATCGGGAGGTTCCTTTAGGTCTCTGGCTGACCTCTGCGATCGCATTGATCCGCGTACAGTTAACCGTCGGGCCCTGGAAGCGTTGATCAATTGTGGGGCGATGGATTGTCTGGACCTCAATCGCAATCAACTGATTCACGACCTGGAACTGGTGCTGGAGTGGTCCCAGTCTCGGGCTAAGGATCGGGCGATCGGGCAGGGAAATCTTTTCGACATGTTGGGGGGGAGTTCAACGCAGGCGACTGCCAGTTTTGAAGCAGCTCCCAAAGCCCCTCCTGTACCTGATCTGGAGCAGACCGAAAAACTGCGTTTGGAAAAAGAACTGCTAGGTTTTTATATCTCTAACCATCCCCTTAAAGAAGTGCAAAAAACGGCCCGGATTCTGGCCCCCATCAGCCTGGCTAATCTGGAAGACCAGCCCGACAATGTTACCCTCAGCGCCATTGTGATGCTGATTGAGCTGAAGAAGGTGGTCACTAAAAAAGGCGATAATATGGCGATCGCCCAGTTGGAAGACTTGACGGGCAAGGCTGAGGCAGTGGTTTTCCCCAAAAGTTATGAGCGAATTAGCCACCTGCTAGAGATCGATCGACGTTTAATGATTTGGGGAAAGGTTGATCGACGGGACGATCGGGGCCAATTCATCATTGAAGATGCCGAACCCGTGGAAGACGTATGCCTGGTCATGGTGGAACTGAGTCCAGAAAAGGCTTCTGATATTCACCAGCAACACCAACTGCGGGAAATTTTGCAACAGTACAGTGGAGAATCCGCTAAAGTGCCAGTGATTGCCAAAATTACAAATCAAATCCAAACCCAATTTATCCGGTTGGGAGTACAATTCCGGGTTACCGATGCTCAACCCGTCGTACAGTCCCTTAACCAGGCCGGTTTTCAGGCTAAATCTTCTACGCTGCTCAATGTTTGAGAGGGTTCCTTTTCCCAGGCTCAGTCTGGTGCAAATTGGGCGAGGTGGGAGAGGAGCGCATCCAGGTTCACGTTCATCCTTCAGCAACGGTACTGCTGGGCCTGGGTTTCAAACATTTGGTAATAGGTCCCCCGCAGAGTCATTAATTCTTCATGGCTACCGCTTTCAGTGATGCGCCCCCCTTGTAAGACCAGAATGCGATCGGCCAGTTTGACGGTGGAGAGGCGATGACTGATCAGAATGGCGGTGCGATCGCGGGTTAACTGCCGGAACTGTTCCATCACTTCAAATTCAGCCTCCGCATCCAGGGCACTGGTGGGTTCATCTAAAACAACGATCGGGGCGGGATGGAGAAAGGCCCGGGCGATCGCAATTTTTTGCCATTCACCGATACTCAAATCTACCCCCTCGGCAAATTGATTCCCCAGCCTGGTGTCGTACCCCTGGGGCAGACGGGCAATGACGCGATCGGCTCCAGCGGAGTGGGCGGCCTGGGTAATTTCATCCAGTTCAGCGATCTCCCCGGCTTTTCCCAGACCAATATTCTCCCGTACGGTGAGGTTGTAATGGACATAATCCTGGAAGACCACGCTGATCTGCCGGCGGAACTCCTGACTGGCAAACTGACGAATATCAATGCCATTGAGGAGAATGCGTCCCCGATCGGGATCATAGAGACGGCAGAGCAATTTGATCAGACTGGTTTTGCCGGCCCCATTTGCCCCTACCAGCGCCACAGTTTCCCCAGCTTTGATCTGAAAGCTGACCTCCTCCAGGACGGGATCAGAACGATGGGGATAGGAAAAACTGACCCGCTCAAATCGTAGGCCATCGCGCAGGGGCACAGGAACGGCCAGGGGCGGGCTCGGTTCTACCACAGCGCTTTCCAGGTTGAGAAACTTGTAGAAGTTGGCCAGAAATAAACTGTTTTCGTACAGCCCAGACAAACTACTGAGCACCTGTTGCAGATAGGTTTGTCCCTGTTGAAACGCCTGAAAATACATCACCAGACTGCCCAGGGTAATTTTGCCCAGCAGGGTTTGATACCCCATAAATCCCCAGGCGGTAAATACAGCCAGTGTGGTGCCGGATTGAACCACCCAATCTCCCAGGGCATTGGCTCGGGCCAGGCGAAGTTTATCCTGCCGGATGTCCTGCCGCAAATTGTGAAATCGATGCTGAAACAGCGGGCCGAGGTTGAACAACCGCACTTCCTTAGCGTAGGATTCGTGGGTGAGCATCCAGCTGAGATAACTGGCCTGCCGTTCCTGCGGGGTCCATTCCATCCATTTGCGGTACAGCCGTCGGGTGTATTTCAGCCGTAGCACTAAACCCGGTAAGACGGCCACAAATAAGGCCAGGGCGATCGCCCAGTGTAGGGACAGCAATAATAAGGCGATCGCGCCCAGGGAAATGGCACTCTGACCCCCCTGGATCAATTGACGCAGAATGGTGGTGGGGCGATAGGGCGCTTCCTGCTGGGCCTGGTGCAGGGCATCGTAGTATTGAGCATTTTCGTAATAGCCCAGATCGAGGGCGATCGATTTGGCATGTAGCAGATCGTGAACATAGTCGGTCACCGCCTGGGATTGGGCTGTACTGACATAAACCGCTAAGCCATTGACCAGATTGCTACCCAGGGCAACGATGGCTGCGATCGCAATGAGGAACAGAATGGAACCAAATGCCTGGACTGAACCGTTAGTGATCTGATCAATGATCAGTTTAGTTAGATACAGCGAAAGTAGGGGTAAGCCACCCTGAACAATAACCAGCCCCACACTAGCGATCGTCCAACCGGGCGTACTCTGCCAGACCAGGTGCAGGGCCTGTTGCAAATAGAGCAGGCGACGCAGACGTTGATGGGTGGTGGTACTGAATGGCAAGAGAATGCAGAGGGGGAAGAGAGGAGGAGCCGATCGGCCGCACGGTTCCTTCGGGGAGGGATTGTCCGGTTACGAATCAAAGACTTGCTTCTGTAGAAGATACACTACCTGGAGACACCTGTCCCGAAAAACAGGTTCAGTCACCGAGTAAGAAGGGCACCGGAACCTTCAAGTCAGGGAATTGGAGCGGGCTGAGGGTTCCACTGGTGTAGGTCTGGCTGTATTGATAACTATCTCCTTTGGGTTGGTGTAGGACAATCACCCGTCGGTTCAGCAAGTCCACCAACCAGTATTCGGGAATGCCAGCTCTAGCATAAGCTCTAACTTTTTCGTTCCGGTCTTTCGCCAAGGAGGAATAGGCGACCTCCAGGACGAGAAAAATGTCTTCAGCACAGGGATGGCGATCCCGATAACGTTGGTTGATGATCAGAGCAATATCGGGTTCCGGCTCACTGCTGGTCAAGGTGACGGGATGGGACTCACTGACCTTAGCCCGATCACCCAATTTAGAACGGAACCAATCGGCTGATTCGCGAATCACATCTGAATGGGCTGGACCTTCTGGAGCCATCTCGACAATTAATCCGTCTAGCAATTCCACCGCTCGCCCTTCCAACACTCCAGCGGTGACCAGGCGGTGGTAGTCTGCCACAGAAAATTTAGCGAGGGTTACAGCCATAAACGCCCTGAGGTGGTCAGTTCAATTTTAACCAGTGCTGCCTAAACCAGTGCTGCAGGGGTTGATCATTTGGGCTCGTGAACCAGGGCATCCCGCCGTTCCCGCACCAGATCCAGAGCAATCTGCCAGACCACCCGGAAGGACTGAAAGGATTCTTCGGAAATCCGGTCTTCATTCAGGGCATCAACGGCTTCAGTTAAAATTCCGATCAACTTCTGGCGAATATCTTCCAGATGGCTGCGGCTCTCCAGGCTCCGGGCTTGATTCATCAGTTGAATGACCTGATCACTGAAGGCATCTGCCCGGTTCTTCTGTTGTCGTTCAATCCAGCGTTTCCCTTCCCAAACCCAGGAACCCATCAGCAAAATTACAGTTAAAATCAAACCGACATAATCGGCATATTCCTGTATGAAGGATGGTTTATCGCGATCGTAATAGGCCTGAGCGCCGGGATGCAGGGGAGGACTCATGCCCGTGTCGGTTTCGGGTTGATGGATATTGGCCAGCAGCGGAGCGACTTCTGACTGACGGGGCGGGATTGCTGCAGCCAGTTCCTGGCGACGTTCAAACAGCACACTGGTAATAGCCCGCACCACTTCAGGGTCAACGGTCTCTCTGGCTAGCAACGTGCGCTCAACCCCAACTGTGGCTAAGTCCACCGCCGGAATTGCCGGATCGCCCCGATAGGTGCCCTGGGGAATGATCGTGGATCGCAAGGCCGGGTATTTGATTTTCATGGCCGCTGCCTGCTCGATCGGAATCAGGATATTGCCTGTCTGGATCAGCGTGGCGATGGTCGGATTGCCCAGGGCCCGCACTCGAAATACGGCATCTGCCCGATTCCAGAGAAATGCCTCATCTGCATCCTGATCCGATTGTCCGACAAAGCGAAAGTCCGTTTCCCGTAACCCGTAGTGCTGCGCGACTTTGAGGAAGGATTTGTACTGTCCCCCCTTTTGCTGTAAAGCCAACCGCTTTCCGGCTAGATCGGTAAACTGTTTAATCCCCGAACCTCGCCGCACCAGCAGTTGAAACTTATCTTCGTACAGATCGGCGATCAGACGGGCAGTGGGGCCAGTGGGAATGTCAGCCTGGGCAGTGGCCAGTTGGGCCCGATCGGTTTCTAGCAGTTTGAGGTTTTCTGAGGTTCCCCCGGTCTCCTGCACCGTCAGGTCAATTTTGGGGTAGTGCCGCTCTACGACAGTTTCGATCGCTTTGCTGAGGATGTAGCTTTCCCCCGCAGAGTCCCCCGCGGCCAGGATTAAGCGATGGACTTTGAACCGATCAAAGAGATTAAGGGTTAATCCAACCAGCAGGCCCAGGCTCACCAGACTCAATGCCGCCAGGCCGAGTTGATTGGAATTCAAATTACTCCGCCAAATGGGGGGAACGGGGCTGCGCTGGGAACGGGGAGAAGAATGCGTCATACCCATCGACAGGAGATTGCTCAAAGTTCAGTATAAACACTTACCCGAGTTTCCTCTGTTGTCTGCCTTACATCGTTGACCCAGGATGGGGCGGGAATTGACTTGTAACTCATAGTCATAATGAGTATGATTTGGGAAGAGATGTGGAGAGCAACCGTCATGCGAATTTTAGAGATTCCCCTCACTCAAATTAAGCGGCCCCTGTTCCGCCAGAACGATCCAGATAAAGTTGCTGCGCTGATGGTGTCAATCTCCGAGATTGGTCTGCAGGAACCGATCGATGTCCTGGATGTGGACGGGCAGTACTATGGATTTTCCGGTTGCCATCGCTATGAAGCCTGTCAGCGCTTAGGGCTGGAAACCATTCGTTGTCGTGTTCGCCGCGCCCCCCGTTCTGTCTTACAGATGCATCTAGCCTAAGCAAAAACCCGGCTTAAAACCTGACCTGAAAGCTGGTCAATCCCTGGGGTGCTGCATAGCTGACTTCAATCTGGGCAACTTTGGCAGTGAGTGGTCCCTGGCGACACCATTTCACCATTGCTTCCACCTGAGGCTGGGGCCCTTCAAAGACGGCCTCCACCCGTCCGTCCGCCAGGTTACGCACCCATCCCTGCAGGTTTAAATGCCGTGCCTGTCGTTCTGTGTTAGCCCGATACCCCACGCCCTGGACCCGACCAGAAACGAAAACATGGGCCTGCACAACCTCACTCATGGGCAATTCCTCACATGGGTAGACTGGCGAGTTCGGTGCTAATCCGATCGCGATCCAGATTGCGGCCAATAAATACTAAGCGGGTTTGGGGGGCTTCTCCCAACTGCCAGGGGCGATCGTAAAACTGGTCAAATCGGTTTCCAACTCCCTGAATCACCAGCCGCATGCTTTTGCCCGGCACCGCCACAAATCCCTTGATCCGGTAAATTTCCTCCCTTGCCACCAGGCGGGTCAGGTATTGTTGCAGGCTCTCCGGCCGGAAACTGCGGTCAGTCAAAACATGGGTGGAGCCAATCTGATCATCGTGGTCGTGGTCGGCTTCATGATCGTGATGGCTGGGGCGGGCGGCCAGGTCTTCTTCCACCGCAGCATTAAACCCTAACAGCAGGTTGGCATCGATCTGACCGTGGGCACTGGCCACAATTTTGACCGATCGCGGTAATTCCTGCTCAATTTGTTGGCTGACTTGCTCTAGCGTTGCCGCATCCACCAGATCGGTTTTATTCAGAATGACCAGATCTGCACAGGCTAACTGGTCTTCAAACAATTCTTGCAGAGGCGTTTCATGGTCCAGATTTGGATCGGCCTGGCGTTGGGCTTCCAGGGCAGCTAAATCGGCAGCCAGTTGGCCTGCACTGACAGCATCACAATCCACAACGGTGATCACCCCATCTACGGTGGCAGCATGGCGAATTTCTGGCCAGCGGAAGGCGTTGACCAGGGGCTTGGGCAGGGCCAGTCCAGAGGTTTCAATCAAAATGCAATCCAGACTGTCTCGCCGTTTCAGTAAGGACTGCATCGTGGGTAAAAATTCTTCCTGAACTGTGCAGCAGAGGCAGCCATTCGTCAGTTCGATAATCTGTGGTTCAGGCTGGGAGGCAGGAGTCTCAGGTTGAAGTTCGGTGTCGGGGGCGGGACAAACTGAACAGGAGCGCAGTAGTTCGCCATCAATCCCCAATTCCCCAAATTCGTTCACTACCACGGCAATTCGGCGGCCCTGATTATGTTCCAGCAGGTGACGGATCAGGGTGGTTTTGCCACTGCCCAAAAAGCCAGTAATGACGGTAACCGGAATTTTTGCTGCCATAAATTTCCTACTCAATCTGAATTGCCAGCGATTATCTCAGAGAATGCTCTGCCCATGCTTGCAGTTGACCCTCTAGATTATCAGCGTTGCATATGATTTTATCAGTGTTGTAATCCCCGCTTCCCTTTGCCCCGGCATGCTATAGGATCGAGTCAACTCTGTCGCTGTTTGCTCCCGCGCTGTCCTGAGGAGGGACTGCCATGCTCCACTTACGCTCCAGACGTGCAGGTTATCGTTGCTTCTGCCTCCTGCTGGCGATCGTCACGGCGTTCAGTGCCTGGTTCAGCCATCCTGTCCTGGCCCAGGGGGTACTGCAAAGAATGCTGATGCAGGGGGTTGAGGTAATCCAGCTTTCCACCCTCTCACCTGCCCACGAAATGCGGATGGGTCAGCAAATCCAAGCCCAGATGTTGCGCCAGGGCATGAGGCTCTACCCCGATCCGGCTTTGAATCGCTACATCAGCCGCATTGGTCAGCGTCTTGTTGCCGTTAGTGATCGTCCCAGGCTGGCTCACCGGTTTCAGGTGATTAGAGATCCTAAGGTCAATGCTTTTGCCACCATGGGTGGCTTTGTCTATGTCACGACGGGGCTATTGCTGGCTGCTGATAATGAAGCCCAACTGGCCAGTGTGTTGGCCCATGAAATTGGCCATGTGAACGGCCGCCATTTAATCGGACAGATGCGCCAGGTGGCGATCGCCAGAGGGTTGATCACAGCGGTTGGTTTGGAAGATAACACTGCGGTTAATCTGGGCACTGAACTGGTACTCCGCCGTCCCCGCAGTCGTCAGGATGAATTTGATGCAGATCAACGGGGGGTAAGATTGCTGTCCCGAGCGGGTTATGCTGAATCTGCCATGCCGATTTTCTTGAGTAAGTTGATGACCGCACGGACGCTTCCTGCTTTCTTCAGCACCCATCCTGCGGTTGCCGATCGGGTGACGGCTCTGGAGCAGTTGATTGAGCAGGATGGCAATCCGGGTTGTACAACTGATTCCCAGCGGGTGACCTGTGGGTTAGATGACGCCGCTTATCAGGAGTATATGCGTAAATACTTGAAAGCCTGATTGCTTCCCATCTGTAGATCTGGCAAGCTAGGTTTTAAGAGAGAATATGGGTGAGCACTGCAGAGGCGAGGAGCAGGAGGTAGCCATTGGAGTCAATAACCTACGCTATCGTGCTTGTGACGGTTAAGTCCCAGGCTGAAGCAGAAGCGATCGCCCATACGCTGATTCAAGCCAAACTGGCCGCCGCTGTAAGTTTTACGCCTATTCAATCGATCTACACCTGGCAGGATCAGGTTCACCACAAACCGGAATGGCAACTGCTGATTAAAACCCGTTGGGAACACTACGAGGCGATCGCCACCCAGGTCCAGGCTCTACATTCCTACGAGGTTCCTGAAATTATGGCCCTTCCCGTGATGGCCGGCTCCCCTGCCTATTTGCAATGGATTGATGAACACACCTGCGCCACCCCTTCTTCCTAACCTGACTGGATGCCCTGACGGACTATGCAAAATACTCGCCTCAGTACCCTCCTCGATCGCCTCGGAACTCAATTTCGTCAACAACTGCGTAATCCCTGGCGGCGACTGTCAGTGCTCGTCATGTCTCTGCTGTTTGGGATTTATCTGGGCACAGCCTTAGCCTCGACTGCCGGACAGCTAGGAGAAATTGATATTGTGGCCTCTGCCCTGGTTGCTCTGGTTGCCGAAGTGATCAGCTGGCTCTTTTATAGCGATCGCTGGAACTTTAAAGCCACCCTGTTTGGAGAAATCCTTAATGCAGTTAAGTTTGGGGTTCTGTACGGGTTGTTCCTGATTGCGTTCCTCTTGGGAAGCTGAATGGGCTTGTCAATTCCCCACCAGTCTGCTAGCTTAAAAAAGCACCAAATAAAACCCGCCGGGATAGCTCAGTTGGTAGAGCAGAGGACTGAAAATCCTCGTGTCACCAGTTCAAGTCTGGTTCCTGGCATTAGCGAAACTAATAAATAACCCTCTGAAACCCTGATTCTTACGTAGAGCCAGGGTTTTGTTTTACTTGAAATAGTCAAAGTCTGACTACAAAATTTGTAAGTTTGACTACAGATTGACTACACTAGGGTGAGATACGAGGACATTTGTAGTCATGGTTAATCTAGGTGCAGGTTCAACGTCCAAAGCTCAACCAACCAAAAGAGCCGCAAAAGGATTTATCACTGTAGGGGTTAATGGAGGTTATTTAAGGCTCCAGTTCCCTCGGTCTATCTTTGAGGACAGTAAACAAAGGTACGTAAGTCTGAAGCTGAAGGATACCCCTGACAACCGAGCTATCGCTGACAACAAAGCGAGGGAAGCTCAAAACGACCTGACACGTTACCAGCTTGGGGATCTAACCGCTTTCGATTTCAGCCTTGAAAAATACAAACTGGACAAGGTTATACGTTCACCTGTTGAATCCCAAGAAGTTCTTTTGGGAGAATTATGGAAGAAATATTCAGACTACAAATCTGTAGGTGCTTCCCCATCCACAATTGCTAAAGACTACCAGAAGACAGAAAGACTGATTCAAAAGCTCCCTACACAATCATTGGATGACGCTGTACAGATCCGAGATTACTTAAGGTCTAACTGTACGCCTAATGCTGCGAAACGGTATATGACGCAAATCAATGCTTGCTGTGAGTGGGCATTTATCTCAGGGCTTATCTCTCGTAACCCCTTTGTCTTGCTGAAAAAAACACTGACCTTACCGAAGGGACAGCGTAAGACCAACGATGTTGTTAAACACTTCACTTCGGAGCAGAGAGACCAGATCTTAAATGCGTTTAAGAACCATCCCTATTACAAGCACTACTATAACTATGTGTTCTTTTGCTTCTTTACAGGTTGTAGACCATCAGAAGCCATTGCTTTGAGATGGGGGAATATTTCAGATACTCATATCCACTTCGACACGACTGTTGTAGAGGGTTTAGATGGTTTAACTGAGAAAGATGGACTGAAAACACAGGATGCTCGTGACTTTCCCATAAATGAATCTATGCGTGAGTTCATGAAGTCCATCAAACCAGAAAATGCTAAACCTGATGACTTAGTATTTCCCAGTCCTACAGGGAAGTGGATCGATACCCATAACTTTAACAATCGAGCTTGGAAAAATGTACTCGAATCTCTACCTGATGTACCGAAACTCGCTCCATATCATACGCGGCATACCTTTATCACCCTATGCTTAGATAGGGAGCGTGTCACTTTTTTTGAAGAAAATCCATGCATACTTGTCAAGGGCTAGAGGCCGCTACAGGGAATCCGGGGTTTTCATTTTTATCTACAAAAGGTGACACTCTCCCCACTGCCTCTCCCAAACTTTGTAACGGTCGGGTTAGGTTTCCTTCTCCAGAGGATCATCTAGACTTTTTGCCTGAAAGGCTAAGCTCAGAAGCCAGTCTTACTGGTTCAGAACACACTGCCATCTGTCCCAAAGGAAATTGTCCGAGTTCAGAAGTCGGCCTTTCGACCTTTTTTCTTGAAACGTCAAGCACAGAAGTTAGCCCTTCGACCTTTTTTCTTGAAACGTCGAGCACAGAGGGCGATCGTTCAAGAAAATTTCTCGGCTTTCCGAGCGCAGAAGTCGATCGTTCGACCTTTTTTGTCGTTGGCTTGCTTGTCGGAGGGAATTGTTCAGGCTTTTTGCTCGGACGATCTCCTCTGAGTGACAACCCAAGCTTCTCTCAGGAAGAAAAACTAAGATTATTTATCGATCGAAGCGTTTGAATCTTTACCATTGCCATGGGCTTTGCGGACAAACCGGCGGCCCAGGCTATCAATGGCTTCATTTGTATTTTAGATTCTGTTAATGCCAACGCTGCCGCCATCAAACTCTAATCGCCGCAGCCGATATAGACAATGCTCTGCTAGAGGATGATCAAGGGGTAACGCCGGATGGAGAAAAGTTTCAGGATCTTCTCGCATCTTTAACCGTTCCATTACAGCCTGCGATCGCCGATTTTGCAGCGCAGTAAATGAAACAATTTCCTCCAGATTCAGAACTTCAAATCCAACTCGCAAAGCTTCCCAAGCTGCTTCCGTTGCATATCCTTTACCCCAGTGCTGAAACGCCAATCGCCAGCCAATTTCCACACAGGGGGAACAGGGGAGTTCTGGAGCAGGAATATTCAGGCCCACAAATCCAATAAATTCATGGCTAGCTCTGACCTCAACCGCCCAGAAGCCCCACCCCCTTTCGGCAATCCGGGTGGCAATTCGATCGGCTAAAGCATCACTTTCTTGACGATTCAACAGGTTGGGGAAACATTCCATCACCCGTGGGTCGCCGTTTAACTGAGCAAAGGGTTTTCGATCGGCAGCGCACCACTGACGCAAATACAGCCGTTCTGTGTGAACTTCAATCAACTCTGGCATTGCTTTTCCCGCTCAGGTTCACACTGGAAACTACTCTTCTGGAAACTACTCTTCTGGTTGCATTTCGGGTGGCTCAGACTTACGCCTACGGAACTCAGCAGCCCGATCGCGAATGTTGTTAATTACAATAAAAAATACTGGCACAACAAATAAACTGAGAAAGGTGGAAGAGATCATGCCACCATACACTGCTGTACCCAAGGATTGACGGGCCGCTGCCCCGGAACCCGTCGCAAACACCAGGGGTAAAGTGCCAAAAATGAAGGAAAGTGCTGTCATTAGAATTGGGCGTAACCGTTCTTCTGAAGCTGCGATCGCCGCTTTGGTATTGGATAGTCCTTCTGCTTTTTTCTGATTGGCGAATTCAACAATCAAAATGGCATTCTTGCTGGCTAACCCGATCAGCATGACCAGCCCAATCTGGCAGAACACATCATTGGTTAACCCGCGTAGTCCCTGGGCTGCCAGTGCCCCCAGAATAGCCAGGGGAACGGACAGAATAATAATCAAAGGGTCAATATAACTCTCATACTGGGCCGCCAGCACCAGAAAGACAAAGACCAGTCCCATGCCAAAGATTAAGGGAGCCTGCCCTCCAGATTTCAATTCTTCTAACGATAAGCCCGACCAGGTATAACCGATACCCTGGGGTAGGGTTTGGCGGGCCAGGTTTTCCATCTGTTGAATCACCTGAGCGGAACTCATCCCCGGTGAGCCATTGCCTGTGACGTTAGCCGATCGAAATAAGTTGTAATGGGTAATACTCTGGGGAGCAACGGTTTGGGTAATTTTGATCAGATTGCTGAGGGGAATCATGCGTTCATCCTCAGAGCGGACATAGAGTTGCTCTAGATCCGCCGGGTTGGCCCGAAACTGCTGATCCGCCTGGACAATCACCCGGTAACTGCGTTCAAATAAATTGAAATTATTGACATAATCAGAGCCAAGGAAAATTTGTAGGGTATTAAAAACGTCCTCCAGGTTAACTTTCAGGGCCAGGGCCCGATTGCGATCGACTTCTACCAGCAATTGGGGAGCATTGATCGCAAAGGGTGTGTTCACCCCCAGCAGTCCGCTGCCATTGGCTTTGGCAATTAGATCTTGTACCCCGGCGTTGAGCTGGACCAGACCCACATTGCCCTGATCCTGCACCTGTAAGTCAAAGCCACCCAGCCCACTTCCCCCCACATTGATCGTCGGGACGTTGAAGGCAAACACCAAGGCTCCTGTCACCTGGGAGAATTTACCCATCAAAGGAGGGATAATTTGATCGATCGGTTTGCGTTCTGACCAGGGTTTGAGGGGAACAAACACAATGCCTTTGTCTGGCCCATTCCCAAAGAAGCTGAACCCACTGATCGCAAAGGTCGCCCGCTGCTCTGGCAAAGCCCGCAATTCCTGATCCACCTGAGACACAATTTTGTCGGTGTACTCCAGTGAAACCCCCTGGGGAGCCTGGATGATGGTGACAAAATAACCCTGATCTTCTTCGGGTACAAATCCTCCCGGCACGGTAAGGAATAGCCAGTAGGTCACTCCAATGAGTAGGAAAAAAGCGACCAGCACCGCTCCCTTGAACCGGGTGATCCAGATTAAACTGCGCTCATAGCCCCGCCGGGTTTTGTTAATCCCCCAGTTCACTCTGCGAAAAAACCAATTTTGACTGGCCTGGGGCCGACCTAACAACAACGCACACAGGGCCGGGGTCAGGGTGAGGGCATTAAAGGTAGAAAGGGCGATTGAAAAAACGATCGTTAAGGCAAACTGCTGGTACAACCGTCCCGTTACCCCCGGAAAGAAGACAACGGGAATAAACACAGCCATTAACACCAGAGAGGTGGCAATCACCGCCCCGGTCACTTCCCGCATCGACTCAAAGGCGGCTTCCCGTGGGTTCAGTCCCCGTTCTTCCATCAACCGGGTAATGTTTTCGATCACCACAATGGCATCGTCCACCACCAGTCCTGTAGCCAGCACCAGCCCAAACAAGGTCAGGCTATTAATCGAAAATCCAAATGCCTTAATAAAAGCAAACGTGCCCAGCAGGGAAACGGGAATGGTCAGGGCTGGAATCAGGGTGGTGCGCCAACCTTGCAGAAACACAAAAATGACGACGACGACCAGAAAAACTGATTCCGCCAGGGTGTTGGCCACTTCCCAAACTGCCTCTCGCACCGCTTCGGTGGTGTCAAAGGCCAGTTGATAATCCAGGCCGGGCGGGAATTTCTGCTTCAATTCTTTCATTAATGCTTCAGTACGGCTGGCCACATCCAGAGCATTAGCCCCCGTGAGCTGATAAATGCCCAACCCCACCGCATTTTTACCGTTAAAGCGGGTATTGCTGGAGTAATCCTGGGCTCCCAGTTCGGTTCGGCCCACATCTCGCACCCGCACCAGGGATCCATCTGCCCCCGTCTGGATCACAATATCGCCAAATTCTTCCGCTGTAGCTAGCCGACTGATCGCCTGAATACCAATTTGAAACTCCTGACCCCTGGGAGCGGGCGGGGCCCCAATCACCCCAGCACCCACCTGAATGTTTTGTTCCCGCAGGGCATCGGACACGTCCATCGCAGTTAAGCTCCGGCTGGCCAACCGATTCGGATCAAGCCAGAGACGCATAGCATAGGTACGTTCGCCAAAAATTTGTACATTGCCCACCCCAGGAATCCGTTTGAGCGGATCGACGATGTAAAGAGAGGCATAGTTACTAATAAAGGCCGGATCGTAGCGATCGTCAGGGGAATATAGCCCAAACACATTGACGATCTGAGTGGATGCCTTACTGACAGAAACTCCGGTCTGGATCACCTGCTGGGGCAACTGAGATTGCACCACGGCAATGCGATTCTGCACATCCACAGCGGCCACATTTTTGTCATAACCCTGGTCAAACGTCACCGTAATGTTGCTGCCCCCATTACTATCACTGGTGGAACTGATGTATTTCATCCCCTCCACCCCGTTGATCTGCTGTTCCAGAATTGTGGTGACGTTGGTTTCAACGGTTTCGGCACTGGCTCCGGGATAGTTCGCTGTCACCCCGATCGTTGGGGGACTGACATCCGGGTAATATTCGATCGCCAGGGTGGGCAAGCTAACGAGTCCTACCAGGATGATCAGGAGAGAGCAAACGGTGGCAAAGACGGGACGGCGAATGAAAAAGTTAACAAACATGAAGAGCTATCCATCGCAGGGGCAGTTCAGGATTCAGGTTTAATCGGCACACCATCCGCCAATTTTTGCAGGCCGGAAGTAACAATTTTTTCACCCGCTTGTAGACCACTCAGGATCTGGTAATTATTTCCTTCAATCCGTCCCAACTCCACAGCTTGCTGCCGCGCCACCAGACCAGATTTATCCTGTTCCGCTACAAAGACAAAATTTTTCCCTACCAGATTAGTAACAGCTGTGGTCGGCACCAGCACGCCCGGACGGCGTTGCCAAACAATCTGGGCCTGAATTTGCTGATCGGAACGCAAACGGTCACCGCTATTGTCATAAAGGGCTTTGACCAGCACGGTCTGGGTACTATCATCCGTAGTGGGAGAAATAAAGAAAATTCGGCTGTTGCCCATCACCTTGCCCTGATCATCAAGTAGATCGACGGGCATGCCAATCTGCAGATCAGGAGAGCGTTCGATCGGCACCCGGATGTAGACCTCCAAGGGCTGGTTCTGAGTCAAGGTCAGCAGGTTGGTTTCTGGCGTGACGTAATCTCCCAGTTTGGGGGGAATATCTCCCACAATGCCAGCAAAGGGGGCCCTGACCTGGTAATACTGCAGTTGAACTGTTGCCTGACGGTTATTTGCTTTAGCCTGCAGCAATTCCTTCTCCCTCTGGGCAATAGTTGAGCGCTGGGCCTGGATTCTGGCCTCGGTTTCAGCCAGATTTGCCTGGGCGGTGAGCAACTCTTTCGTGTAAGACTTGGCGCTATCCAGGCTAACGGCCCCTTCTTTGGCCAAAGCCGTGTAACGATCTGCCTGCCAGCGTTTGTAGTCCAGGTCAGCCAGGTTCGAGCGCCGGGTTGCTTCCAGAGAACGCAGGGTATCGCGGGCATTGTCCACCTGGGACTGAGCGGACTCAATTGCTGCCTGGTTACTGGCCACCGTAGCTTCCTGCTCAGCCGGATCGATTTGTAGCACCGGGGTATTGGCCGGCACGGTTTGGCCTGAACGCACCAGAATTTGGGCAATCCGGCCGCTGACCTGGGGACGCAGTTGAATGGCCCGGCGGGACTGCAAGCTGGCATTAAATCTGGAGGTATCCGTCACCAAACGGGTCTCCACCTGGGTGAGCTGGACAGGCAAAGGACCGTCAGGGGGAGGAGCTTGAGGAGATTGACAGCCACTCACGGGTAGCAGGGACAGGACAACCAACAACAGAGAGGATAAAGGCTTGGGCAGCATAGCAGCGATCGATTCTGTAACGTTTAAGCTGGGTGAATATAGCTTTGTTTCAGGTCCATTTCAGCGAATTCGCGGCTGTTCTAGTCCCAGTTGCGATCGCCAGCGTACCCTGCCCAGCAAGATTTAGACTCCCCCAATCAGGTCATTTGCCGGGACTGAGCAGCGGCTCGGTAAGCGTGTAGACAAGAATTATTAAGAAAGAATACTTAAGAAAAATTTACCTAATAACTCAGAAAAGCTGATGAAGGCTGGAAATAGGGGGCAAAAATACCGGACAATATTACAAACCATTGCAGCTCAAGCTGTAAGGTGGCTTTAATGCCGGAAAATGTTTCCGAAGTTACTCTAAGCAATTGCTGCCCAAAGCACTTGGCTTAGACAACACGTAATCGTCTTTTCCTATCGGAGGAACTTTTTCATGAGTGTCGTCACGAAATCGATCGTGAATGCCGATGCAGAGGCTCGCTACCTCAGCCCCGGTGAACTGGATCGGATCAAAAGCTTTGTCACTGGTGGCGAACGTCGCCTGCGGATTGCTCAAACCCTGACCGAAAACCGCGAGCGGATCGTCAAGTCTGCCGGAGATCAACTGTTCCAGAAGCGTCCTGATATTGTTTCTCCCGGTGGGAATGCCTATGGGGAAGAAATGACTGCCACCTGCCTGCGCGACCTGGACTACTACCTGCGTCTGGTCACCTACGGAATTGTCTCCGGTGATGTTACCCCGATTGAAGAAATTGGGATCGTTGGCGTGCGGGAAATGTACAACTCCCTGGGCACCCCCATTCCTGCGGTTGCTGAAGGCGTACGGGCCATGAAGAACGCTGCTGCTTCTCTCCTCTCCGGTGAAGATGCTGCTGAAGCTGGTGCCTACTTTGACTTCGTGATTGGGGCCATGCAGTAAGCTGCTGGTTTGACCCATAGGTGAAATCAACCCATCTTCACGAAAGCCGAAATTAACCCATTTTCCAACTGTTAAGGAAGCAAGACTATGCAAGATGCAATTACTGCTGTGATCAATTCTTCTGACGTTCAGGGTAAATACCTGGATGGCTCTGCCCTGGATAAGCTGAAAGCTTACTTCCAGACTGGAGAACTGCGCGTACGGGCTGCTAGCGTGATCAGTGCCAATGCTGCAGCGATCGTCAAAGAAGCCGTGGCTAAGTCCCTGCTGTACTCTGACATCACCCGTCCCGGTGGCAACATGTACACCACCCGTCGCTATGCCGCCTGTATTCGTGACCTCGACTACTACCTGCGTTATGCCACCTATGCCATGCTGGCTGGCGATCCTTCTATCCTGGATGAGCGGGTTCTGAACGGTCTGAAGGAAACCTACAACTCCCTGGGCGTTCCTATCTCTGCCACCGTGCAAGCAATTCAAGCCATGAAAGAAGTTACCGCCGGTCTGGTGGGTGCTGATGCTGGCAAAGAAATGGGCGTTTACTTCGACTACATCTGCTCTGGCCTCAGCTAATTGAGGAAAGAGAAAAAAGAAGAAGCTAAAGATGGATCAGTTACATCTCTTTCACGTTTAGCTTGTATCTTTTTTCTTCTGTTAACCAGACTGGAAGTCGTGGCTGAGTCCTAGCTTGTCAAAGGCTATAGGCGGTTTGCTCTATCTGGCTTTAGCAGTCTAGAATTGATCCCCGACTTCCAGTCTGTCTATTAATTCTCTCTATTGGAAGATAGCTTTTTTACCTGATTCGGAGCACAGACATTTATGCGCATGTTCAAGGTCACTGCCTGCGTTCCCAGCCAAACTCGCATTCGCACCCAGCGGGAGCTGCAAAACACCTTCTTTACCAAGCTGGTTCCCTACGAAAACTGGTTCCGGGAACAGCAACGGATTATGAAAATGGGGGGCAAAATTCTTAAGGTTGAGTTGGCCACAGGTAAAGTGGGAACGAATACGGGCCTGCTGTAAACCTTTGAGTTAAACTGGTTCGCGTCGAACCCTTTGATTTAGCCGAACCCTTTGATGTATTAAGTTGCTGTACTGGTTTGTTTAATTCGTTTGTGTGCTGCACTGGTTTGCGCTCAAATGTCATACCATCGCCACTGAATACATTCAATTGAACATCAAGTTTGTCTTGGGGATTGGGGAGGTCTAATTGGGCCTCTTTTTTATTGTTTGATAGTGATGAGCAATAATTCTGCAGGTGCGATCGCTGTGCATAGAACAGTCTCCTGTCCGTATGTGCCTTCAGGTATACTAGCCAGGAGTTATCTGGTAGCGCCGTGCCCCTGATTTTGCGTCGCCTCATCCCTTTTTTTGACCCCACGGTGCCCACCTGGAGCATTGAAGCCCGGCTGCTGCGCTGGCTAACCTTTCTCTGGCTGGTGCTGGGATTGATCGTCCTTTTCTCAGCTTCCTACCACACGGGCCTGGTGGAGAACAATGATGGACTGTTTTATTTCAAACGCCAGCTGATCTGGATTGCCATGGGGCTGGTAGGTTTCCATCTGTTTGTCCATTTACCCCTGAAGCGATCGCTCTACCTGGCAACCCCCGCTTTTTTCGCTTGTTTAGGCTTAGTTTTTGCCACCCATCTTCCCGGTGTGGGCACAACCACGATGGGAGCTACCCGCTGGATTAACATTCTGGGATTCCAGTTACAACCATCGGAGCTACTCAAGCCCTTTCTAGTGCTGCAAAGTGCCTGGGTATTTGGTAACTGGTATCGACTGGCGCTCAAAGCCCGGCTGACCTGGCTGGGAATTTTTGGGTTAATGTTGCTGGGGATTTTGAAGCAACCCAACCTCAGTACTACAGCCCTGTGTGGAATTACGCTCTGGCTCATGGCTTTAGCTGCAGAATTGCCCTATAGTCAACTCCTCCTGGCTGTTCTGGGGGGAATAGGAGCAGCGACTGCCAGCATTATGGTCAATGAATACCAGCGCTTACGAGTCAGTTCTTTTATTAACCCCTGGAAAGATCCAATGGATACGGGTTATCAGCTGATTCAAAGTTTACTCGCTGTGGGATCTGGGGGCGTGTGGGGGTTGGGGTATGGCATGTCTCAACAAAAACTGTCCTACCTGCCGATTCAACATACGGATTTTATTTTTTCCATTTATGCTGAAGAGTTTGGTCTGATCGGAGGCATTCTACTACTCGCACTGTTGACGATTTATGGAGCGATCGCCCTGCGAGTCGCCTTAAAAACCACTGAGCCAGTTCATCGGTTAGTGGGAGTGGGGGCTATGGCAATTATGTTGGTTCAAGCTTTGATTAACATTGGGGTAGCGATTGGGGCTTTACCAACCACCGGCTTACCTTTTCCTCTGCTCAGTTATGGTGGTAGCTCTATGATTGCCAGTCTCTGCATTGCTGGTTTGCTGATCCGGGTAGCACGCGAGGGCACTCAGGGGGATCTCGTTCCGATCAATACACCTGGAGAAGTAAAAATCAACCTCTCTGCTCCAACCACTGGTCAACCCTCTGGCACAAAAGCCCTACCACGCCCCCCTCAACCCTCACCCCGTCGGAGCAAACGTCCTCCCAGATCACAGCCTCGCCCCCGCTAGGGAAGCCATTTCATCCTACCCACAGCTCAATTATGCTAATCAACGCTTGGGCAGAACCAGCAATTCCATTTCTCTGATCAGTGCTTCTTGTTCCTGACGCAAGCTCTCCAGACGGTTCAGAATTTCCGAGAGCCGCTTTTGCAGATGATCTTCCCTGTCCAGTTGGGCTAATTGAGATGGCTTGGCAGGATTAAATAAGCGCAGGATGCCCTGGGCAAATAATTGGGCTAGCTTAAAGGGACCTTGCAACACCAATACCCATACTTTTTGGGTCAATTGAGCCGCTGCCCCAACCAAGCCCCAACACAGGAAAAGTCCCAGTAGAACTAAGACTATGGCCCATAAAGGATGGTGAATCATCCAGGCAATCAGCGGATGCTCACTCATCCATCCCCTGACCGAATCAGCAAGAATTTGTTGTAAATTGGTCGTCAGTGTGCCGCTTAAATGCTCTGCATTCTGTAATGTTTCATCCAGAGCCAGTCTGGTCTTCTCAGCAGTTTGAGTCATCGCACTGGAGGCAGCGTCCAATTGGTTAACCGCATGATTAGCCGCACTATTGAGGGCGTTGGTTGCCTGATCTGTCTTTTCTTGGAGTGTAGTGACGGTCTGACGGGTTGCATCAGCGATCGTATCCACAGCCCCACCAGTTGCCTCTACAATCGAGCTTTTCAGGTTTGCTGTAGCCTCATTCAAGCTGCCAATTGACTTAGTCAGATCTGTGGTTAAATTGCTCAGTCTTTGCCCAGATTCTGCCGTTAGATTGGTAATTTGCTCGATCGCAGATTTGGCTTCTCCAGTAACGAGATCAGTTGCCTGGCCAGCTAGACTGCCAAGCCGATTCTTTGCATCTTCCAGGGTTTGAGGAACAGTCTCGATCATGACTCCACCCTTATCGCGCCAGTGTTTCTAGCGTAACTTGGGAACTGCCCAGGATCTATCCCCTGTTGCAGAATACTGTTGGAAAGGGTTTGCTCCGCCGGGATAACCTGATTAACTAACAGGATTCAGTTTTCCGGTTCAGCCAACCGGACCTATATTATTATTTGAAAATATATTTTTTATTCAGCCAGCCATCCTGTTTACAAAAATCGGTAGAGTAGAAGCATGATAGAAACCCTGCAAACCCAACTCTACCTTTTGGAGCAGTACGCCGATCGGCTGGTCAGTCAACAACTGGGGGAATTGAGCTTACTCAGTATTCTCCTGATCTTTACCGCCGGACTGCTCACCAGCCTCACCCCCTGCACCCTGTCCATGCTACCCATCACCGTGGGTTATATCGGCGGCTACGAAACCCAATCCCGCTGGCGGGCTGCTGTTCAATCCACCTGGTTTGCCCTGGGCTTAGCCACTACATTGGCCGGGCTGGGTATGGTGGCTGCGATTGCTGGGAAAATTTATGGGCAGATTGGTTCTGGTCTGGCGATCGGCGTAAGCGTCATTGCTATTGTGATGGGACTAAACCTGCTGGAAGCCCTGCCCTTACCCCTTCCTTCCCTTACTGGTTGGGGAATTGTTGATAAACTGCCTCAGGGGATGCGAGCCTACGGGTTAGGGTTGACCTTTGGACTGGTCGCCTCCCCCTGCAGTACACCAGTGCTGGCCACCTTGCTGGGTTGGATCTCCACCACCCACGATCCCATCCTGGGGGGAGGATTACTCCTTTCCTACACGGCAGGTTACGCCGCTCCCTTAGTTCTGGCTGGTACCTTCACCGCCACTATTAAACATTTTCTAGAACTGCGCCGCTGGTCAGGCTGGATTACTCCCACCAGTGGAGTTTTACTGCTTGGTTTCGGCGTTTTTGCACTCCTCTCTCACCTGCTTCCAATTACCTGATTCGGCGTTAACTCAACCCGAACACACTTCAGGCAGGCGACTTCACTTCAGTTTGGCGGCGCAGTTGCTGGAAATAATCCTGCCAGAACTTCCGCTGCGATGTCAGCATCATTTGAGAACTCTTTTCCTGGGCTTCCAAATAGGAATTAACCAGTTCTTCCTGCAGGTTCAGAGCTTTTTCAAAGCTATCCGAGACATTCAGTTCAGCGTTGCTGGTGGGTAGATTGGCCAGCCAGGTGTCAAAAAACTTTTTCTGCCAATCACCAAACTGCTTTTGCCAATCACCAAACTGTTTTTGATATTCGTCAAAATAGGTGGTGCTATACATAGTGGGGATAAACCGCTGGAGGCCCCACCCTGAAGATGGGGAGGGAGCGGGGCGGGTTTGCCGCTTCCCTGTGAGTAAATACCTATTCAATTACAGTATAGGTCGCTGTTCTGGAGGCTGTAGAGAAATTTACACAAGTTTGATCGAGGTAATCTTCCGTAGCGAGCGTTTAAGCTTTGCAAAGGGCAGGTCGGTACTTTCACCCCAGGCCTAAACTGATATCCCGGCTCTAAGCTGGCTTGATCGTCAAAGAGGCATCCCGCTTGCTGCAGTTTAATTGAATGATCGTGTGATCAAGAACACGCTATTGTGATGACCAGCGTTACTGTTTAAAGTGGAGGCTAGACTTAAATCGATTTCAGATACGCTGCACCCCCCGCTAGCGTATTAAGTCCCGAAAAGGTAACTTGCTCCGAAAGAGTAAGACGCAAATTAGTAGTCCTGTAGCCAGAGTTAGGTGTCGGTATGGATGTGCTAATGCCGAAGGACTTTTCTTCAACACCCCATCAGCTTTTCCGGCGTTGGGAACAGTTTTTCATTGACGGTCTGGAAAAACAACAACCTGGTCATCGCAGCTAGTTTGATCAAGCATGTCAGTGCCATAATTGTTCTCTCTAGCTATGCTGGCAAGGCTGCGATCGCGGATGTCAGTGCCTTAACGCTATTGTGGAATTGCCAGCCAGCGTAGTTAACTAGCGGGAGGAGAGTTCCTGGCTCATGTAGCAATCCCAGCGGTCTAAAATGCCAGCCCAAATCGTAGGGATTTATTAAGGTTTACGCCCCCAGTTGCAGCTGGTTTTTCGCAGTAGGATTAAGAGAACAGGATGAGAGCTGCAAAATTGATCAGGCTGCTTTGCGTTGAATAAGGTTGCTATTACCAGCTTTTAATCCTCGCATACCCAAACTAATGTTTTCAGCCCAAATTTGGATGAGGTTCCATGAGTGATTTTCATGATTTTTTAAGACGACAATTTGCCCACGTTGCCATTGGCGAGTTTAAGCCTGGTAAGTTCACGGAAGCCCAACAACTTTATGAACAGGCGGTTTCTTCCTATGGGCACGGGTTCAAAGCTGCCTATCTGTTGCAGGAACCGGGGACGGATCGTGGCATTTCGATCATTTTCTGGGAAAGTGCCGACGATATGGACTCCCATCAAACTCAAGCCCGGCATCAGGAAATTTTGAAGAAAATGGCACCGCTGTTCGCCCATTCCCCCGACACCGGGTTTTATGACCTGGTCTATGAACGTCACCCCGATAGCGTGGCACAACCGGAAGGACTGCCAGTTTAGCCTCTGCCAGGTAGATAAATTAACTGCTCTGGCAGGTTACAGGAGCAACTCAGCTCTGAGAATATCCCCGGCGGGTTGGAGCTGAAACCCTACCTTTTCGCACACCCGTTTCATCGCTCCGTTTTCGATCAGGAGTTCAGCGGTGATGCACTTCAGTCCTTCATCCCGCCCAATTTGAACCAGCAAGTGGAGCAATTCTGTTCCCAGTCCCTTACTCTGCCAGGCATCACTGATCAACAGGGCAAATTCAGCAGCTCTGGCCCCGTGGGATTTACTTAACCGTCCTATCCCTAGAATTTGATGCTCACCTGTGTGGGGATCTTGATAGTCCGCCACCAGAGCCATTTCTCGATCGTAATCGATAAAGCAAAGACGGGTCAGCCGTTCATGGGCAATTCGCTGACTTAGTTTGATCATATGAAAATAGCGCAGGTAAACACTTTGTTCCGATAAAGTTTGATGCAAAATCACCATCAGCGGTTCATCTTCGGGACGGATGGGGCGAATCGTGACCGGTGTACCCTCCTGCAGCAACCAGGTGGTGATGTACTGACGGGGATAGGGGCGAATGGCTGGTCTGGGCAAATCAGCCAGGGCAGTCTCTGGAGGGTGGAGGACCATACGGGCATCCAGGGACAGCAGAGGAAAGCGTTGCTGGGCATCGAGGGGAAAGGCCAGCAGGGGATTGATATCGATTTCCCGAATCCAGGGTTGCTCGACCACCAGTTGACTGAAGCGAACCAGCAGTTTTTCTAAGGCGGGCAGGTCAACGGTTTTTCGTCCCCTGACTCCCTGCAGAGCTTGATAGATTTTGGTTTGCTCCATCATCCGCCGAGCCAGGGTGGTGTTGAGGGGAGGCAGGGCAATGGCCCGATCGCGGAAGACTTCCACCAGTTGCCCCCCATAGCCAAATAGCAACACGGGACCGAATTGAGCATCCAGACTGCTACCGATAATAAGCTCGTAGCCCCCCTCCCGCTGGATCATCGGTTGCACACTCACACCCTGAAAGTGCTCGGCCCCAACTTTGGCGGTAACAGTCGCCTGAATTTTTTCGTAGGCCCAGCGAACAGCCATTTCATCCACCAAATTTAATTGCACTCCCCCCACGTCGGTTTTATGGGTAATGGTCTGGGAGAGCAGTTTTAATACCACCGGATAACCCAACTGTTTCGCCTGGGCAACTGCAGTTTCTACACTGGTGGCAACACAGACTTTAACCGTAGGAATACCATAGGCTTCCAGGACTTGTTTGGCTTCTGCTTCCGTCAGCAGGGTGCGTCTTTCCCCCCGCACCATTTCCAGCAATTGCTGCACCAGGGGGCGATCAATGCCATCTTCAGTAGCAGCGGTGGGTAATACTGGGGTTTCGTAGAGGCTACGCAGGTTGTAGCTGTACTGCCACATGAAGTTAAACACCCGTGCAGCGGAGTCAGGAAAGGGAACCGTGCAAACTGAGGACTGATTCAGAATTGCTTCCCCTTCAGCCACACTGGGGCCTCCCATCCAACTGGCCAGGACAGGTTTATCTGTCTGATGGGCGATCGGAACCAATGCAGCGGCAATCTGGGTAGGTTGGGTCATTGCCTGGGGGGTGAGAATCACCAGTAAACCGTCACTATTCGGATCGCGGACCGCAATCTCCAGCGCTCTGGCATAGCGATCGGGATCAGCATCCCCGAGAATATCAATCGGATTGGCATGGCTCCAGTGGGGCGGCAAAATTTCGTTTAGAGCGGCGATCGTTGCAGGGGAAAGGTTAGCCAGTTCTCCCCCCGTTGCAATCAGGGCATCCGTGGCCAGCACCCCCGGCCCACCGGCATTCGTAATAATCGTCAAGCGGGGCCCCTGGGGACGACGGCTCTGCTTGGACAGCACTTCAGCCATATTGAAAAGTTCCGAAATGCGATTCACCCGCAACACGCCACAACGTTTGAAGGCCGCATCCAAAACTGCATCACTGCCCGCTAAAGAGCCCGTGTGTGAGGCCGCTGCCCGGGCCGCCACTTCCGTCTGCCCCGCTTTAATCACAATAATCGGCTTGGTGCGGGCAACTTCTCTGGCAGCAGAAAGAAAGGAACGGGGATTGCCGATCGATTCCATGTAGATCAGAATGCTGTGGGTGTGGGGATCATCGCCCAGATAGTAGATCAGGTCCCCCCAGTCCACATCCACCATGGCTCCCAGGGAAACAAAAGCACTGAAACCCACCTTTTCCTTCAGGCTCCAGTCCAACACTGAAGTACAGAGGGCCCCACTTTGACTGACAAAACCAACCTTGCCGGGTAGGGCCATTCCACTGGCAAAGGTAGCATTCAAACCTGTGTGGGGATTCATCACCCCCAGGCAGTTAGGGCCGATAATTCGGATTTGACTACTGGCAATTTGAGCCAGAATTTGCTGTTCTAACTGCTGACCGGCGGGGCCAATCTCCTTAAACCCGGCGGATATAATAATGACTCCCCGCACACCTGCCCTCAGGCATTCCTGGATTAAACCGGGAACCGTGGGAGCGGGGGTGGCAATCACAGCCAGATCGATCGGCTCCGTGATCTCAGACACCCGTGGGTAAGCTTTCACCCCCAGGACACTGGCCCGCTTGGGGTTGACTGGAAAAATCGTTCCACCAAAAGGATTGCTGAGTAAATTCCATAATAAAGTCCGCCCCACACTGCCGGGTTGTTCCGTTGCCCCAATCAAAGCAACAGTGCGGGGGTTAAAGATGGCATCCAGGGGCTGGTAGCTGTAGCGCAATACATCATGAGCCGACTCATGCACAGCGCGGTGAGTGTCAAGCATAGGATTCAGCCAATTTTTAGTAAAGCAGCGCAGCCAGGACAAAAATTTTACGAGGGGAATGACGGCAGATCTGGCTGGATTGCCTCCAGTTTAGTCAATTGTGAGTTAAATTACTGTTGCTTGCTTGACTGGGATCACGTCCAAACTCAACTATTGAGCAATTAATCACTTATTGAGCAATTAACCGCTGGAAGCGCCGATCGCGGGCCAGTTCATCAAAATCGGGCTCCACGGCCGCCTCCTGCCGATAGGTTGGGTTCAGATCCACGGCTGCCTGCAGGTTTTCCAGCGCCGGTTTGACCTGCCCCTGGAGGGCATAGCAGATTGCTTTGTTGTAGTAGGCAGCGCCATAATCGGGATCAAGGGTGAGGGCTTGATCAAAACTTTCCAGGGCATCTTCGTCATAGCCCAGCTTGACCAGCGCATAGCCCCGGTTATTCCAGGCTTTGTGTGCTCTAGGGTTTAATTCAATTACTTTGTCAAAGGAAGCGATCGCGTCTTCGTAGCGTTCTAACTCCTGCAATGCCAGCCCCCGGTTCAGCCAGGCCACCTGATCCGTCGGTTCAATTTTGACAGCCTGATCAAAGGACTGAAAGGCGACTTCATGCTGCTGCATGATCCCCAGGGCTACCCCCCGATCGCACCAGGCTTCGGGATAGTCAGGCCGAAGGTCCAGGGCCCGATCGTAATCCTTGACCGCGGCTTCATACTGCTGAATTTTGCGGCGTAAATTTCCCCGTTGATACCAGGTTGTGGCAGAATCCGGTTGCAATTCCAACGCTTGATCGTAGGCAGCGATCGCCTCTCTATGCCGTCCTTCCGCCACCAGAGCCTCCGCCTGCTGGAGATAGTCTGTTGCGCTAAAGAACAGTTCCGGCCGATTCGTTTGCAGTCGTTGCAGTTGTTCGGTCAGAAAGGTTAGGCGCTCATTCAAGTTGGTGGTCAACAGGGCGGCGATCGCCTCAGGGCTGAGTTCAGTCAGATTTTTTAAAATCGCTGCTTTTTCAACTTCGGACTGTGCCACCATGTCTTCCAGCCGTTGACGCAGGTTAATTCGTTCCCCCTCTGCTGCTGCAGTAATGGCCTCCAGCCGTTGCTCCATCGTCTCCTGCTGTTGGCGAGCCTGAGATTGTAGGTGCTGCAATTGCTCTAAAAATCCAGCTTCCCGGCGTTGCAGTTCCTCCAGGCTGAGATTCTGGCGGGTTTCTAAATCAGCTTCAACCTGGTTGAGTCGATCGCCGAGGCGGGCTTCCAGCTTTTCCACCCCCTGCCGCATGCGGTCCCGTTGCAGTTGCACCTCAGCCTTTAAGTCGGTCAGTTGGTTGTTCAGTTCCGTCTCGGCCGCCTGGACAGCGGTGAGGAAGCGTTGCCGTTGCTGATCCGCTGCAGTTTGTAGCTCATTCGTTTGGGCCGTTAATTGGGCTTGCAGGCTGGACAGAGTTTGCTCCGTTGCGTCCTGTTGATTCTGGGCCGCCGACTGCAGATGGGTCAGTTGACCACTAAACTCCCGTTCTAGCTTTTGTAAGGTTTCCAGGGTCTGTTGCTGTTGATGCTGCAATTGCTGCTGGGCCGCCTGGCGCAATTCTTCCAACTGCGGGATCATCTGGGTCGGTAGGGATTCCAGGTACTGGCGAATCTCACTATGTTTGGTCTGGGTTTCCTTCTGGAGTTGATCGAGTCGGGTGGCAAATTCGGTTTGCGCTCTAGCCAGACCTTGCTCAATCTGGGTTTTGCGATTCTGAAGATTGTCCTGCAACTGATGCAGATCCGCATTAAATTTACCGATCGCAGTTTGTAATTGCTGCCGGGCTGCTTCCTGCTCCTTCGTCCAGGTTGTCACCTGTTCCTGTTTGAGGCGATCGACGGATGCGACCAGGCCGGTTATGGTTTGACGCTGCTGCTCAACTTCAGTCTGAAAATTTTCTGCTTCTTCCCCTAGCTGGTCGGTAGTCCCTTCTGCCTGGCGCAAGAGGGCTGCAATGTCTGCCTGGCTCTGTTCCAGTTGTCCTTCCAGATCAGCCATCTGATTTAACTGGGTTTTGACCAGTTCCGCCACCTCCCGGATCACCGCCCGCCGCAGTAGAATTAACGCCGCGATCGCCGCCCCCAACAGCAGAGCCAGGGTAGCCAGAAGGGCATTGAAGAGGGTAACGGTGTTGGTAAAAATCCGGTTGGCTTCCGCCTGTACTTGAGCCTGCACCTGGCGATCGGCCCGCAGTTGCTCTAATTCCTGGCGCTCCTGGGGAGCAAGACCAGTAGGACTACCCGTCTGGGCCCTCAAAGCCGGGAAGGGCAGAAAAGTTAGGAGAAAGGAGAGAATAAGACTGTAACGGGCAAACAAGGGGAGAACCTCTCGGTACTGGAGTCGCAATCCGGATCAAACAGGTTATTTCCAGTTTACGCGACCCCAGTCCTTCCCCCGGTGCAGGTTTAAACCCTAGGGCTTACCCTTCAAATCCCGTGCCATACTCCGAAACATATCCAGGTTTGTATCCGTGCGGCGACGTTCAACTGCATCTGTATCTGGAAGGGGGGGTTGAACTGGGGTGGCCTCTGCCGCGATTGGAACTGGCTGGCTGCCGTTTGCACTGGTGGGGGACTGCTTTTCCAGGGAAGAAATAACTTCTACCACTTCAAAGCTGTCCGAACTTTTAGTTTTCGGGAAGGTCTTTTTTACAGCCTTCGGGGTTCGCATGTAGTCAATATTGCCGAAGGTTTTCGCCTCATCAGGATTTAGGAAAAATTCTCCCTTGGGCTGGACCGACTCAGGCTGCTCTTGATTTTTTTTAGAAAATAATCCGTCAAACAATCCCATCACAAACTCCAACTGCTTAATCTACCTTTTTAATATTATTAACTTATATTAAGCCGCTGAACAGTTACATTCTAGACAATTTGCTGCTTTTTCCGGCAAGATTGCCTCGTCCCTCCTTTGCCCCAACAGTCATGCCGCCCACTTCCCAACCCCTCCCCCTCTACGTTGCCATTACCAATCACGGCTTTGGTCATGCCGCTCGCCTGGCTTCGGTGGTTGCAGCCCTTCAACGTCAGTTGCCCCAGGTCTTACCGATTCTGGTTACAGGTGCGCCCCGCTGGCTGCTGGAATCCTACCTGGAAGGTGATTTTATCTACCGCCCCCAAGCGCTGGATGTGGGAGTAGTGCAACAGGACAGCCTGCAGATGGACTTTGGCGCAACTCTGGAAAAGTGGCAGCAGATTCGCAAACGCCAGACCCAACTGATTCGGGCTGAAGTGGATTTTATGATCCAGAATCAGGTCAAACTGGTTTTAGCTGATATTCCCCCCCTGGCTCCTTTAATTGCCCGGGCCGCGGGGATTCCCTGCTGGATGATCGGCAACTTTGGCTGGGATTTTATCTATCGTCCCTGGGGAGGGGAGTTTATTGAACTGGCGGATTGGATTGGGGATTGTTTCAGTCAATGCGATCGGCTGTTTCGCCTCCCCTTCCACGAACCCATGCCGGCCTTTCCGGTGATCACTGATGTTGGACTCAGCGGGGCATCTCCTCGTTACACGGCGGCGGAACTGCGCCAACGTTTAAGCCTCTGGGCTGATCCCGAAAAAATTGTTTTGCTCAGTTTTGGCGGTTTGGGATTGCAGACTATTCCCTATGGCAATTTAGCGGCTTTTCCAGACTGGCAATTTCTCAGCTTTGATGCTCAGGCTCCCGATCTGCCCAACCTGGTGAAGTTTTCTGGTCAAGATTATCGTCCAGTGGATTTGATGCCCTGTTGCGGCCGGGTCATCACTAAACCGGGATACAGCACCTTTGCCGAAGCCCTGCGATTGGACCTGCCGATCGTCACCCTGACCCGTTCCGGTTTTGCCGAAACACCGCTCTTACTGGAAGGCATTCAAAACCATAGCTATCACCAGATTTTGCAGCCAGAAGCCTTCTTTAGCGATCGCTGGGACTTTCTCCACCAACCCCTGCAGACCCCCCAGCGGAGTGAACCCCTGGATAAAACTGGCACCGAGACGATCGCTGCGGCTGTTGCTTCCTATCTATCACCCTGAGTTCAAACCCAAGATCCCCACGCTTGAAGTGCCTATGGCTTCTTGGGATCAGGGAATTGTTCTAAACGCTACTATGGGAATACTGGTAGCTTGAGTCATCCAGGTGTATTGTGGTTTCCGCTATCCATAAAACTGTATGTCTTCCCTCCCCCTATCCAGTCTGGCAACGGGCCACCTGGGAGGACTACCTGGCTTATCGAGATGGTTCTACGATTGAAACAGTTAAGCTGTTTTTTAACAACGGTTACCTGTGGGCTGAAATGGGCGGGGAAGGCATCAATCACGCTACAGTCTCCCGGCTGTTTACGATGCTGTTTGCTTTCTGGTTTACGCATTTCCCTGAGCAAATTGCTACAGAGCTAGGCGGGTGCCAAATCGAAAACCCCGGGCTTCAGGCAGTTGCCCCCGATTTAGTGCTGTATCTGGGCGCAGATGTTCCCCGCTGGCAAGCAGGTGAATCCCGCTATATTGATCTGACCCGCTGGCGCGTTCCCAATCTGGTCGGTGAAATTGCGGATACTACTCTAGCCACAGATCTGGATGAGAAAAAACAAATCTATTTAGCTCTGGGGGTTCCAGAATACTGGGTAATTGATGTGCAAGGTCAGCGAGTTCTGGCGTTTCGCTTACAGAGTGATGGGCACTATCAGCAGGTTGTTCAATCCATTGCTTTACCGGGGTTAGCAATTCCTTTACTGGAAGAGGCTTTACAACGTCTGGAAGCTGAAAAGGGGAGCAATATCCGGGTAGCGGGCTGGTTTGCCCAAGCGATCGCCAATTTAGAGCCGCAGGGACAGCCATGATTCGGTCAAATTAACCTGCTTGTCACTACACCACTCTCGCTGAATTGATTGCCCAACGGGTATCTCTCCTACTTTTTGCTGTAAAAACATTTAACTGATTCCTGCCCAAGGAGATGTTGTTAAGATAGAGTTTATCTCTCTCCTGCTCTGGCTTATTTATGGCTACTGCTGTTCCTGATCTTGTTAAACTGCGTAACCAGATTGCGGATGTCTACTATGAATTAACTCCGCTTGAACAACTGATGGTGCAGTTGTTTTCCGTGATCTATGCACCCGTAAGCAGGACATCTTTTGTCGAGTGCCTGAACAAGACTGGAGCACGTCACCCAAATGGTAATTGGTTTACGGCTCCTACCATTAAGCCCTACATCGATCGGCTATTGGAACTCGAAGTTTTAGTGCAGGAGCCAGGAGTGGGGCCGCAGTGCCATCCCTTGCTGGTAGAGATCGCCACCCGTGATGCCGTGCGAGTCGGGCGGTTTGAATCCCTGGTTGGGGCTGTAGAAAGGGTTTTACCGATTTCGAGCCGCGGGAAAAATGGCCCCCGTTATTTTAGTAACAATCTCCAGTTGATCCGGGAGGTGCGGATTGGGTTGTACCGCCGGGATATGGACTTTGTGAATCATCAATTTGCCGACTATTACAACCAGAGCAATCTTAAGGAGCCGATTGCCATTGCTGATGTGCTGGAGCAGGTGTGCAATAATCCCTTTGATCCCGATTGGCTCAAGACCCTGCCCGGAGATTTGTTATCCAGCATTTTGACAGTCCTGCTGGATCAGTTCTTGATCAAGTTAACCCCAGCCCATCAGGCTATTGCCCTAGCTCAAGAACTTTGTGCTCAACCTCAAACCCAGCCGGAAGCCCTCCAAATCCCCCTGGTGGAACATCTCCTGCTCCAGGGCAAAGTGTCGGAAGCCCAAAGATTGTTGCAGGGTTGTCCTGCTCCTCAATCACACTCAGAAGTGCTAGATACCTTAAGGGGTTGGATAAAATTTCTTCAGGGAGATTACGAGGGGGCAATTCAGGACTATACGATCGCCCTGCAGACCTTGAAGAAATACACAGGCAAACGCAAGGTTTTCTTTAAGACGATCGATGGCCCCTTTTTTCTACTGGCATTACTGAAACAGGGCAGCCCTGAGCAGCTGAAGGAAGCCACCCTCTATGCCAGTATTGGTCGGCAAGCCAGGCACTGGCTCAGTTCCACCTATGCACTCCTGGAAGCTCTGTTGCAGATTCAGCAGGGGGATCTGTCTGGGCAAGAAACAATCTCCGTCGCTGCGGCCCTGCCCGCCACCCACGGACTGGAAGCCCTGTTTCGTTACCTCTGTTTCTACTGGGTCGATCGCGATCGGGCTAAAACTCGCTTGGGCAAACCCTTAGAAGCATTTTATCAACAGGCTAAAACCGCTGGTTATGACTGGTTAGCGATGGAAGCTGCTGAACTGTTATCCCGGATCGAACCCCGTAGTCCTTATGGTGAGGAAGCTCTGACCTGGCGGCAAACCTGTGGGATTCACACCCTGGTTGATCTGATCCAGTTTCAGGAACCCTGGGAGTTGAGCTTAAATGCCCTGGCTCAATTGCAATCGGAAACCAAACAGCCAGCACCATCGCAAAAAAGCCAGCGATTAGCCTGGTTTATTACCTACTATCCCCAGGGCTGTCATCTGCAACCGCGGGAACAGTCCATTACGGCGAAGGGAGAGTGGGGCAAAGGTCGCAATATTGCCCTGAAACGGCTGGTGCGAAATCTGGAGGAGTTCACCTATTTCACCCCCCAGGATTTGCGGGTTTGTGCCCATCTCAAATCCTATACCTATGGCTATTACAACGATGTTGAACACAGCTTTGATGAGCAGGCGATCGTCGAGTTAATTGGCCATCCCCTGGTGTTCTGGGAAGATGCCCCCACCACCCGCATCGAAATTGTCAAAGGCGAACCGGAATTGTTAGTGAGCAAGGGGAAGGGAGATCAGATCGTGCTGCAACTCTTACCCCAACTGCAGCAAAAGCAACCCCTGCTGGTGATCAAAGAAACGCCCACCCGCCTGAAAGTGATTGAAATAACCCCAGAACACCGCCGCATTGCTGAAATTCTTGGCCCCCGGAATCGTTTACAGGTGCCTGCCGTTGCTAAAGAGCGGGTCTTAGCAGCGATCCATGCTGTGGCTGGCATTGTTACGGTTCATTCCGATATTGGCGGCGGCAGCACGACGGCTACTAGTGTAACTGCCCAGGCCCAACCCCATGTGCATCTTTTACCCAACGGAGCGGGCTTGAAAGTGGCGATCCTGGTGCGTCCCTTTGGCGAGGCGGGTCCTTATTTTCGTCCCGGCCAGGGTGGAGAAATGGTGCTGGCGGAAATTCAGGGAGAACGGTTACAAACAACACGGAATCTCGGCCAGGAAAAGCAACTGGCCAATAGCGCGATCGCCGCCTGTCCGACCCTCAGCAATCAGGCCGATGTGGATGGGGAATGGTTGCTGGACGACCCGCAGGATTGCCTGGAACTCCTCCTCCAGCTCCAAACTTTGGGGGAGCAGGTGGTGGTGGAGTGGCCGGAAGGGGAGAAATTACGGGTGACCCGTCAGGTGGGGCTGCAGGATTTGCGGCTCAAGATCCAGCAAAAAAATGATTGGTTTGCCACCACCGGGGAGATACAGGTCGATGGCAATCTGGTGGTGGATATGCAACAACTCCTGGAACTGTTAGCCCAGTCCCCCGGTGCCTTTGTTCCCCTCGGCGATGGACAGTTTTTAGCCCTAACTCAGGAATTTCGCAAGCGCCTGGAGGAACTGCGGGCATTCTCAGAAAAATCTGGTAAAGGGCTACGGATTCATCCCCTGGCAGGACTGGCCCTGGCGGACTGGGTTGGGGAGGTTGGCCAGCTCCAGGCGGATCAACACTGGCGTTCCCACATCGAGCGACTGCAAAGCCTTGAGCACCTGCAACCCGAACTCCCTTCCACCCTACAGGCAGACTTACGGGATTATCAGATCGATGGTTTTTGCTGGCTGGCCCGCCTGGCCCACTGGGGGGTGGGGGCCTGTCTGGCAGACGATATGGGCTTGGGAAAAACCCTGCAGGCTCTGGCAGTGATTCTCACCCGTGCTCCCGCTGGTCCCACCCTGGTTGTAGCTCCCACCTCTGTGGGGATGAACTGGATCAGCGAAGCCCAACGGTTTGCCCCAACCTTAAACCTGATTCAATTCGGGAGTGGCGATCGGCAGAAACTGCTGGATCAGCTTCAACCCCTGGATCTGCTCGTCTGTAGTTACGGTTTACTGCAACAGGAAGAGGTGGCGGAGATGCTGGCCAGGGTGGAGTGGCAGACGATCGTTCTGGATGAAGCTCAGTCGATCAAAAATGTGGCGACAAAGCGATCGCAGGCGGCGATGAATTTGCAGGGGGGCTTCAAGTTAATCACCACCGGTACGCCGATCGAAAACCACCTGGGGGAATTGTGGAACCTGTTTCGCTTTATCAATCCCGGCCTGCTGGGTTCTCTGGAGAGCTTTAACCAGCGCTTTGCCACGCCGATCGAAAAGTATGGCGATCGGGCTGCCCGCACCCGGCTGAAAAAGCTGATTCAACCCTTTATCCTGCGTCGGACTAAGAACCAGGTCTTAGCAGAACTGCCCTCACGGACTGAAATTATTTTGCACGTAGATTTGAGTCAGGAGGAGATGGCCTTTTACGAAGCCCTCCGACAGCAGGCCCTTACAAAGCTTTCCGAAAGCGACGCTACGGCGGGAGCCAAACATTTGCAAGTTCTGGCAGAAATTATGAAACTGCGGCGGGCCTGTTGTAACGCCCGGTTGGTCATGCCCGACACCCCCCTCCCCAGTGCCAAGCTGCAATTGTTTGGGGAAGTGCTGGAGGAACTGCTGGCCAATCAACATAAAGCCCTGGTCTTCAGCCAGTTTGTCGATCATCTCCAACTGATCCGCGCCTATCTGGAGGAGCAAAAGATTACCTATCAATACCTGGATGGCAGTACCCCAGCGGCAGAACGGAAAAAGCGGGTAGATGCCTTTCAAGCCGGACAGGGGGATGTGTTTTTGATCAGTCTGAAAGCAGGTGGCACTGGCTTAAACCTGACGGCAGCGGATTATGTGATTCATATGGACCCCTGGTGGAATCCAGCGGTGGAAGATCAGGCCAGCGATCGGGCCCATCGCATCGGCCAAAACCGGCCCGTGACGATCTACCGCCTGGTGGCTAAACATACGATTGAAGAAAAGATTGTAGACCTGCATCAGCACAAGCGGGATTTAGCCGATAGCTTGCTTGATGGCACCGATATCAGCGGTAAGATTTCCACCGACGAACTCCTGCGCCTGATTAGCAATGGCAGTGCATAGACCGGGTTTTTGACAACAGCAATCGCCTCTCTAACCACGTCGGTGACCTCCTGAACCTCATCAATGACCTTTTTGACCACGTCAATGACCTTTTTGACCACGTCGATGACCTTTTTGACCACGTCAATGACCTTTTTGACCACGTCGATGACCTTTTTGACCACGTCGATGACCTTTTTGACCACGTCGATGACTTTTTCGACCCCAGGGTAGGCAGCCGTTCTGAAAGAGCATCGCCCCTTTGAGCACATCAGAGGCAAAGCTGCTCTTGATCTTGAACTGCAATGCTATGAATAGAGTGAGCCAGTCCGGTGTATGGTATTTTTACCTTGTTAAAGCTTATGATTTTACCCCAACCTGGAACCCGCTTACCAACTGCTGCTGAGTTGCCCTGCTCCGATGACACTCCCGTGGATAACGAATTACAAAACCTGGCTCCTAACTTACTGGAAGAGGTGCTGGCCCGAATTTGGGCGGATCGCTCCGATTGGTTCTGGGCCGTGGACATGGGCATCTATCACGACCCGCAAAAACCGCCGTTTGTCCCGGATGGCTTTCTCAGTTTAGGGGTACCCCGGCTAAAAGGAGATGACCTGCGCCTCAGTTATGTTTTTTGGGAAGAAAGCTATACCATTCCCACCTTATTTCTGGAAATTGTTTCCCAAACCTACGGCGGAGAATACGATCAGAAGCTGTGGGATTATGAAGCACTTGGTGTCCCTTACTATGTGATCTTCAACCCCCTCTGCTTGCCTAAAGCTGGCCGTATCCGTCGCCGTTACCGTCAACATCAGGTGTTAGAAGTTTATTGCTTAAGCTCAGAAGGGTATGAACTACAGGTTGGCAATCCGGTCTGGCTGCCAGAACTGAATCTGGGAATTGGCTGGGAACGAGGTTCCTATCGGGGCCGCAGCCTGGAATGGCTTTACTGGTATGACCAGAATGGAGAACGCTACCTGACCACTGAAGAATTGGTAGACCAGACCCAACAGGAGAAAGAGCAGGAACGACAACGGGCAGAGCAGGAACGACAACGGGCGGAGCAGGAACGACAACGGGCAGATAAACTGGCAGCTTATTTGCGATCGCAGGGTATTGATCCCGACCAGCTATAGTCAAGATTCAGTGCGATGATCAATTTTTAGGTTTGCTGTTGATTCGGAACGATCGCCCATCCCTGATTTTGAGGAGTCTTTCATGAAGCTCTGCTGGAATCCGGCGGTGGAAGATCAGCCGATAGCTTGCTTGATGGCAGCGATATCAGTGGTAAAATTTCCACCGACGAACTCCGGTGTGAAAAGTGTGAAGTTCCGCTAAAGAGATAACCCCAATTTTAATCCCAGCAAACCATGCAGAAAGAGTAAACAGAGAGCAGTACTGCCAAGGTAGGCATGGGTGGCCCGGACACTGATGCGATCGCCCCAGAAGCCAGCCAGACTGAGCAGTCCATTGAGCGTAAATAACGCGATCGCCGCGGTTCCTGTCCAGAAGTGCGGACTTTCCAAAATCGGTTGCCGTTGCATCACCAGAGAAAGGACACCCCCCGTATACCCCAGGGCAATAAACAAAAACATCCAGGGAGCCAGTTTACGGTGGTCGAGCCGACTTTTCTGAGCGGTTTCTTTATCCTCCACTAACCGCCCCCGCCAGCCGGTCAAACCCACAAAACTTCCCATCACCAAAACGACGATTCCCATCATCAGGGGATGCCCCCACTGCACGACAACTTCAGGAAGATTGAGACGGCGAAATTGGTCGGCAATGGGTTCAAGCAGAGAGGTCAGGTCTGTCATAACAAGAATGCTGGCTGAAACAGTTCAACCCCCAGGATAGCGAAACATGGTCATTGCGAAGGAGGGGAGGCAATTATCAGTCTCGCTAAGTTAGGGTTAGAGTTACCTGCCAGCTATGCCCTACCGTCGCCCATTTCCTGCTCTGCGATCCCGTTTCTCCTTGCTGATTGGACTTAGTTTGTTCTGTGTTCTTCCCCCCACCCTGGCAGCGAGCCGTGGACAACAACGTTCAAACCAAACTCCTGTTGCCACCTGTGTGAAGTGCAATTTCAGTCAGGCGAATCTAGCCAATTTCTTATTAAATGGCGCTAACTTGAGTTATACCAACCTGAGTGGCGCTTATCTGTATGGCACCCGCCTGCAACAGGCTAACCTGACCGCTGCTAATCTAAGTCGGGCGAATCTCAATTCCAGTACCTTAAATGGGGCAAATCTGAGCCGGGCGAATCTGCAGCAGGCGGATCTAAGTGGAGCCAATTTGATTTCAACTAATTTTGCTAGGGCCAACCTGCGGCGGGCAAGATTGGCTGGAGCGTTGATGGAAAAGGGACAGTTTATTCGGGCTGACCTGCGGGGTGCAGATTTACGCTATGCCCAGTTGTATCGGGCGAATCTCCAGGGGGCAGACTTGAGGGGAGCCAATCTGCGCGGTGCCCTTTACGATAACACCACTCGTTTCCCGGTTGGTTTTAATCCTGCAGCAGCCGGAATGCTGAAGTCAGGGCTTTAAGCTTAATATTGTCTTCAAAGCCTATATATCCCCGCTGATGGTGTCCTGGCGTTATTGCAGCTGGGCAGTCAGCTCCAATCCACCGGGGGGACGATCGCTAAGAAATTTAACCGTACACTCTATCGCTGCTGAGGTCTGGAACACACAGGTGCCGCGCGTTCTTTGGATTTCCATATAGTTGGTATCAAAATTGAGATACCCGGCCTCAAACACTTCTCCGTCTTCCCGTCTAAATCTCCAGATAGAGCCGCTCTGGCTGATGCGGGTGGTTGGCATCCTCAGATCAAAAAACAATCCTTCTGCATCATTAGAGGCCAAAAAGAAGATATATCTGACCCGATCGTTTCTTTCTTCTCGGCCAAAGCGGGGAAAGAGGTTGTCCAGGGACTTGTTTTGCCTGAGTAGGTTTTGGAAATAGGCAACTTCGATGTGTCCGGGCTGAAACTCCAGTGTCGATGTCAAAAGTTTCGCCTCATATTGAATTGATCTGGGCAGGGCATTAACCTGACTGCTGATTGCCCAGAACAAAATGCATAGGCCGATTAAGCTGAAGATTAAAGTTCGGCTAGTACGTTGCTGCCAGGAAGCACCGTGGACCTGTTGGAAAAGACGCTTCAATCTAAGCCACCTCAATGGAACACAAGAAAATTTGCCAATAAAAAACTCCCGGTTGGGAGTCTCAAGTTCAAGAAAAACCAGAACAGTTAATGTCAGTTTTGCCCAAACCACTTTTGAGCATTAATGCGCTGAATTACACCAAAAACCAGTAGATCGAGGCTAACTTTACGTTCATCAATTAGAAAGGGTTCGATTGTACTGGCAGGTACCCCATTGGTCGATTCTGAGAAAGCCTTACGCCCCTGAATATCACCATCAGGAAAGTAAAGCGTGAACTGCTTCTGCCCATCGTCCCACTTGCCGGTGAGCTGATTACTGACAAAACTCAGTTCCAGATCCTGATACTCCCGCTCGGCAAAGGCCTTAGCCAGAGCTGGCAGGAAATGATCATGCACAAATTCGCCAAAGGGCTTGTCTTCGATCGCCTCTTTCTTCGGTTTCTTCGCCGCTTTTGGTTCTGCTTTTGGTTCGGCGGCAGTGACTGGCTCTTGCGTCTCTGACATGGGTCGTGTCCTTATAAGTTAACCCCCAGCGATCGCCGGGATAATGCTGACTTCATCCCCATCCTGCAGGGCGGTATCTGCCCCATCCAGAAAGCGGATGTCTTCATTATTGACATAAAAATTGACAAAGCGGCGCAACTGGCCCTGCTCATCACATAGACGGGCTTTAATGCCAGGACAGCTCTGTTCGAGAGATTCTAACAGTTCGTTGATAGAACCAGCACTGCATTCCAGTGTGGCCTGGTCACGGGTCAGTTTTTGCAGGGGGGTAGGAATCAGAACTTTGACAGCCATTGTTGAGAAAAATAGAGAATGGACAGGGTAAATAAAGACGGAACAGGGAAAAAACTTTAGACCAGCACGGGTTGCCATTCCAGCCGATCCAGGGTGCGGGAGCGTTCCAGAGCCCGTTCAAACGCATCTAACTTCGGCTCGATCGTCAGGGGTTCACCCACATAACCCTGCACGGCTTCCTGGGTTTTCAAACCATTCCCCGTGATGTAAACCACTGTCTTTTCATCCGGGTTAATTTTACCGGCTTCTACCAGTTTCTTCAGCACGGCGATCGTCGTCCCGCCAGCGGTTTCAGTAAAGATGCCTTCTGTTTCCGCCAGCAGTTGAATGCCGTCCACAATTTCAGCATCGGTGACCGATTCAATGTTGCCGTTGGTTTTGCGGGCAATATCCAGGGCATAAACGGCATCAGCGGGGTTACCGATCGCAATGGATTTAGCGATCGTGTTTGGCTTCACTGGCGAGATAAAGTCCCGTCCATCCTTAAACGCCTGGGCAATGGGGGAGCAACCCTCAGCCTGGGCCCCACTGCAACGCACGGCTTTATCTTCCACCAGCCCCACTTCGACAAACTCACGGAAGCCTTTGTAAATCTTGGTAAACAATGAACCAGAGGCCAGGGGAGCGACAATGTGATCCGGGAGTTCCCAACCCAGTTGCTCAACCACTTCATAACCCAGGGTTTTGGAGCCTTCGGAATAGTAGGGTCGCAGATTAATATTCACAAACCCCCAGCCGTGGGTATTGGCCACTTCCGAACAGAGCCGATTCACCTGATCGTAGTTGCCCTGCACCGCCATCACCGTGGGAGCATAAATCAAGGTTCCCAGCACCTTGCCCGCTTCCAGATCCGCCGGAATGAAAACACAGCAATCTAACCCGGCATGGGCGGCGATCGCAGCGGTGGAGTTGGCCAAATTGCCCGTACTGGCGCAGGACACCGTGGTAAAGCCCAATTCCCGTGCTCTGGTCAGGGCGACGGAGACAACCCGATCCTTAAAGCTGAGGGTGGGCATATTGACGGCATCATTTTTGATGTAGAGGTTCTGTAACCCCAGGCGACGGGCTAAGCGGTGGGATTTCAGTAAAGGGGTCATTCCCGTGCCCACATCGATCGGCGTGTCCGTTGCCACTGGCAGAAAAGCCCGATACCGCCAGATTGAGTTGGGCCCTGCGGCGATCGTAGAGCGGCTGACCGTCCGGCGCAAAGCTTCCAGATCGTAAACCACTTCCAGGGGACCAAAGCAAAATTCACAGACGTGGGCCGCTTTCAGTTCATACTCTTCGCCACACTCCTTACACTTGAGGGCGCGGAAGGTCGCAGTGGCGGCGGTGGTGGTGAGGGAATCACGGCTGAGGATGGTGGGAGAGGGCTGGGTCATGGGGAACTCCTGGTTAAGGGCAAGGATGAAGGCAGGGGAGAGAGGAATTCGCCTGCCAGATCAACCTGATAAATTAACCTGCGAACGAATTGAACCGATGCTAACACGGCTCTAAATCCCCGTCAAACATACCCGACAAAAATAGTCGGCTTTGCTTTTGGCCCTACAGTTACCCGGACATGGCCAGTTCCTCCGCCGACTCTTCCACAATGATCCGGCTGCCCCGCAGAGCTTGAATGAAGGGACTGGTTTGCCAGTTCTCCGTGATCAGTAAGCTGATCAACTTGGCACAGCGCTCTCCAGAGGGTAAGCCGGTCATGCCCAGGTACAGCGTGGCACTGTGGTGGCTGTCGTTATTAATACTGCGAAAAAGGTTATCGGAGTTCTCCAGTACATTTTTGATTTGAGTTTGCAGGTTATTCCAGATGCCCAGGTTGCGAATGTTACTGAGGGATTCGGCGACCAGGTCATGGCGGTGCTGCACCATCACCGTTTGGATACGCAGGGCGGGGGGCAGGTCGGCAAATAAAATCACCGGCCCGTAACCGATGAAATGGATCTTATTAGCCCAGCCCGTATAGCTGCCAAAAAACTTTTGCAGAATGTGAAAGGCGATCGCGGCAATGATCATGCCCTGACTGTGGGCAACCACAAAGATTTCCGCTCCAGTTTGAATACCTTTAAGGATTTCGCAGGCCAGGCGCAGGGTGGGTCGGGGCGCTCCAGCGGGGTAAGCACCATAAAAATAGGCTTCAAATTCAGTCCAGCCCATCTTCTGCACAAAGGGCAAACGGCGGATCAACTCCAGATCGAACAGTAAATTAAAGCTATTTTTTGCCGGAGTGGTGGTGGTTAGCGGGGAAGACGGACGCAGCCCCTCCACGACTTGTAAGATGTCAGCATCGGGGGACAACTCTAGGCTGCTGAGGCGATCGAGGAGATCCGCATACCCCTGCAGACGGTTCTGGGTATCTGGGGTGAGGTGTTCTGGCCAGAGACGAAACAGTTCGGCCTTTCCCAGTAAGCTTTCCAACAAATCCGCCCGAAAACCCTCCGTGCCATTGTGAATGCCGATCACATCAAAGGGACGTTCCAGACTGAGCCAGACCAGGGCCTCCACATCCCGTTGCTGGTTTTCGTAGGAACTGGTCACCCCATTCACATGCAACAGAAGTTTTTCTCTTCCAGACGGAAGATTGGCAGGGTAGAAAATCAGGTGTCCATCTCGCTGTTGCTCAGTTGCCATAGCTGAAATTCGGAAGAAAGGCGCAGGGAATGTGATTCAGATCACAGAGATGCGATCACAAACCAGTCATACTATAGGAGACTCAGTATTATCCGAGTCATCAACAGGGAACACACAACGAGCCGGCAGACTGAATAGGTTTGTCGGTTTTTTTTATCCATTTTTCCCTGCTCCCTGCCAATCCTGAGCTCATATTCCCGTATTCGGTCGCACCCCTGTGAGTAACCTAGCGCATGGCTCCCATGGTGTGTTTCCACAGTAATTCCTTTCTGAGAATCTCCAGGGCCCGCCGATCGCTGCCCTCAAATAGAGGGGCAATCTGTTGCAGAATCTGTTCGATCAACTGGGAAGCAAACGCCCCCCCCGATCGCAACACGTGGCTGTAGTAACAAAACTGGGGACGTTGCTGCTGATCGCGATGGAAGGCTTCCACTTCCTGTTGATCCATCCGCCAGACAGGCGTATTGACGGGAACGACCACGGGCGGAATGCCCTGCCAGCCATAGGGGCGATTGTTTTGCTGCTCTAGCCTCCCGATCAGGACAATCCAGATCAGGGTTCGGGTATCGCGAATCAGGTCGGGGGTGAACTGGGGGTCAGGCTCACTGGTCAGGCGGGGTCCACTGCTAAGAAACAGAGGATTAAATAGCTGAGAGTTGTAAATTAAACCCACAGCCCAGTGGCGATCGTTGGTCTCTAATTTAACAAAGTTGCCAAAGCCATAATCCTCAGGAGGAGGAGGATACATCACCTCCATCTCGTCATCGATCTGCACAATGTAGTCGCAGTGAGAATTAGATTTAACCACCTTCCCCAATTGCACCATTGTTGCTCCTCCAGAACCCTGCAGACAACCTTAACAACTAACCAGCGATCAAAAAAAGAGTGGAGAAAAAAAAGAGTGGAGAAAAAAAAGAGTGGAGAACTGCACTCCCCACTCCGTTCTAATTGGTGAATTGAGAGGTGGTGAGCAGCTGAATCAGCTAAATCTCAACCACACCACCAGCGGCCTGAACTCTGGCACGGGCGCGCTTGAGTTCCTGAACCGCCTGAATTTTAGCCTGACGAGAATCGGACTGTTCAGCCTGGCTCAGTTTGGTCTGGGCTGCAGCATAGCTGGCTTCCGCCTGAGTACGATCGATGCGATCGCCCCGCTCCGCCGCATTCACCAGAATGGTTACTTCATTGTTTTCAACTTCAGCAAATCCCCCCATCAGGGCGATCGGCAACCACTCTTTACCAGAGCGCACCCGCATCACCCCCGTTTCCAGCGCCGTTAAAAGGGGAGCATGACCACTGAGGATGCCTAACTGGCCAGTGGTGCTGGGCAGGATCACCTCTTCTGCTGGAGAGTCCCAAACGGTTTTATCCGGGGCAATAACACGCACAGTTAAGGTCATAGTTACTTACTATCCGCTTTGATTTTTTCGGCTTTGGCGATCGCTTCCTCAATGTTGCCCACCAGATAGAATGCCTGCTCTGGCAGATCATCCAGTTCGCCACTCAGAATCATGTTAAAGCCTTTGATCGTTTCTTCCAGAGTGACGTACTTACCAGGAGAACCGGTGAAGACTTCCGCCACAAAGAAGGGTTGAGACAGGAAGCGCTCAATCTTGCGGGCCCGGGCAACGGTGAGGCGATCGTCCTCAGACAGTTCATCCAGACCCAGAATGGCGATAATGTCCTGGAGTTCTTTATAGCGTTGCAGGGTGGCTTGCACGGCCCGAGCAGTCTTGTAGTGGGCTTCACCAACAATGCCGGGTTGCAGCATTGTGGAGGTAGAGCCGAGGGGGTCTACTGCCGGATAAATGCCCTTCGCCGCCAAACCGCGAGACAGCACCGTGGTTCCATCCAGGTGAGCAAAGGTGGTCGCGGGGGCGGGGTCAGTCAGGTCGTCCGCGGGCACATAAACCGCTTGAATTGAGGTAATGGAACCTTCGTTAGTGGAGGTAATGCGCTCCTGCAACTCTCCCACGTCGGTGCCCAGGGTTGGCTGATAACCCACGGCAGAGGGCATCCGTCCCAACAGCGCAGACACTTCGGAACCCGCCTGGACAAACCGGAAGATATTGTCAATAAACAAAAGCACATCCTGCTTGTTGACATCGCGGAAGTATTCAGCCATGGTCAGGGCCGACAGACCCACTCGCATTCTGGCACCGGGAGGTTCGTTCATCTGCCCGTAAACCAGCGCAATTTTGGACTGGCTGGGATCTTCCTTATTGATCACATTGGACTCGATCATTTCGTTGTAAAGGTCATTGCCTTCGCGGGTACGCTCACCCACCCCACCAAAGACGGACACACCGCCGTGCTTGGTTGCAATGTTGTTGATCAATTCCATCATGATCACGGTTTTACCCACCCCGGCACCACCGAACAGGCCGATTTTGCCGCCGCGACGGTAGGGGGTCAGCAGGTCAACCACCTTAATGCCTGTTTCAAATACAGAAGGCTTGGTTTCCAGATTGGTAAATGCTGGAGCCGCACGGTGGATCGGGAAAGTGGTTTCCGAATTGACCGCGCCCTTTTCGTCTACGGGTTCGCCTAAAACGTTAAAAATCCGGCCCAGGGTAACGGTACCCACCGGAACGCTGATGGGAGCGCCGGTATCTACGACTTCCATGCCCCGCACCAGACCGTCCGTGCTGCTCATTGAAACGGCCCGCACCTGCTTGTCGCCCAAGAGTTGCTGAACTTCACAGGTGACGGAAACCTCATCCCCGGCCTGATTTTTGCCTCGAATCAACAGTGCATTATAGATCTGGGGCATCTTTCCACTGGGGTATTCGATGTCCAAAACCGGACCAATAATCTGGGTGATGTAGCCAATATTTGTCTTTTCTGTGGTGGTGACCATGCTCAAGCCTATGATGGGATGAACTCAAGATGAACGTATGCCAAGAACCTAATCGATTCCAATGCCAGCGTGGTTTCGTAGCGAAATCGCCATCTTTCAAGGTATCACTGATGGGCCACAAAATGTAAACTTTTCTGGAGCAAGTCTGAGCCATTGGTGCACTCAGTTTTGCCGCCTCGAAGAGCATGGCCTGCCTCACCACCCCCAGGAACCGGGGCCGCCCTTAAAGGGACCGACAATATCTGAAGTGATCCACCCCCCATAAAAGCCCCCCGGTTGGGGTTGCACCTGTTCATCCTCTACATAACAGGCCTCCATCGCAGCGGCGTAAAAAGCCAGATAGCCCTTGATAGCAGCAAACTCAGGTGTAGGGGACTCATAACTCCAGGCCACATCCCTGGCAATTCTATCTCCCACTTTTATGCTCCAGTAGGTTGCACCGCCCTTAAACTCGCAAAAACTGTGGCGGTTAGAACCCACGAGACATTCCTGGCAAATATCCTGAGGAGGAAGGTAATAGACAGGGGGATGGCTGGTTTCCAGCACGCGGTAAGCCCGCTGAGTGTCGGCGATCGTCACACCATTGAAAATGATCCGAATTCGCTTCGGGGTGGGTTCCAGTCGGGGGGGACGGGGATAATCCCAGACGCTTTCCTGACCCGGTTGGGGTTCGATCCGTTGGGGATGAAGGGGCATCAGACTCACTCTCCAGCACAATTAATTCTGCCTTGCTTAAGCAAATCGTAACTGTTGTTTGGGCAGAGGGGGGTTCGCCCTGGCGGTGATGGTCTGTGTTTTCGGCTTGACACTCCTCAGAATCCCCTGGGAGGGGGGGTACCGGGACGAATATTGACATCATCGTACTCCATTCCCCATTGGGTTTCTTGAATGGCTCGCTGGACAAAGTCGATCGCCTTAGCCCGATGCCCCCCCTTGTTGGGTTGAGCCGTCCGCAAAGATTTCTCCGCCTGGCGCAAGAAGTTTAGTGCCCGTACCATATCAGGATCTTGATACCAATTCTGGGCATAATCAATGCTGGATTGGGTGGACTGAATCGCTTGCAGACTATAGGTTAGGGCTTGCTGCCGGTAACCACCCCGGTCAGAAAGAGCAGCATTCAGGGAGTTTCTGGCCTGGCGCAGAGCTTCTAGAGCACGGGTAAGTTTGGTTAGATCATTGGCAACATTGGTCTGGACATTGGCTCCGGGCAAATTTTGGCGAGCGAGACCGTAGTTGATAATTCCCGCTTGAAGGGCCTGTTGGGTAGCATCAATACTTCTGGTCGTCAATGTCAGGGCTTGAGTTCGGGTCGGTCCTCCGATCCTGGTCGAGGTGGCTTGTAACCAGGCCTGGGCTTCCAGGAGTGAGTAGAGCGCCCGCATGAGATTGGATTGACTGGCTCGGTAATCCTGCTGGGCTATCAACGCCCCCTGGGAAGTTTGCACAGGCTGAGCGGCAGTGGTGAGGGAACCCGCAGAGGCAGAGGGTAAAATAGGTAAAAAGGCTCCGCTCAGAAGCGATAGTAAAACTGGCACACGGAAAGGATTGGACTTGTACATAGGTGAGCAAACCCTGGGCAAGAATTCTAGATAATTTGTCAAGAACTACAACCCCCTCACCTCAGTGTGGCCATGGTTTAAGACTCAGGGGCAGCATAGCTGTATAGAATTTTCACGGATAAGAAATGTTCCCTGACTTCAGTCCATGCAGCACCTGTAAACTGCCCCCGGCATAAAGAGCATGAACCGTAACTTGAAAGCCAGTTTGCTGCAGGAGTGCGGGCAGATCAAGCCTGATGAATTGCCAGGCTGTTTCTGTTTCCAGTAAAGCAAAAAATAAAGCCAGACCCGGCCAGAAAACAGCTTGGGTGGGTGGATGAAAATCGACCAGGGCAAACACGCCGCCAGGTTTGAGGACACGGTAAACCTCGGACAAGATAGCCTGCAGTTGGGGGAACGACATTTCGTGCAGGGCCATGCTGGTATGAACCCGATCAAATTGGCCGTCAGCAAAGGGCATGTTCTCGGCAAAGCCTTCCACAAAGGTAGCCTGAGGAACGTTCTGCCTGGCCCGTTGCAGCGATCGGGGTGAAGCATCTAGACCCATCACCTGCTGACTGCACTGCACCAGAACCGCTGTGGCCTGACCACTCCCACAACAGAGATCGAGCACCTGCATCTGGGGTTGAATTTCCAGTCCTGTCAGGGCCAGACGGCGGAAACGGTTTTCCCCACCGACACTCAGGGCAGCCAGACGGGACAGACCATCATAGAGCCATTGATAACGATAACTCCAGGTTCGCAGGGGGCTACTCATCGCTTTTCCAGCCTTCGATTTACCATTCCACCTGAGCGCGCTCCTGCACTACTCGCAAATACACAGCTTCCGTCTGTGAGGCCAGACTAGCCCAGTTAAAGCGTTGATGCAGCTCTGCATAGGCATTCTTAACCAGTTGGGCAGCCTGGTCAGGATTATTCAGAACATCCAGGATTCCTTTAGCCAGAGAGTCAGGCTGATTGCAACGGGTGACCACCCCTGTGCGGTTATGAAAGACGACTTCTGGTAATCCCCCTGTATCGGAAACGACCACGGGAACGCGGGCAGCAAAACTTTCTAAGGCAACAATACCAAAGGGTTCGTAAAGACTGGGAAAGACCGCACAATCCGCGATCGTCTGAAACTTGTCCAGATCTTCATCGCTCATAAAGCCAGTAAAACAAAACTTGTCCCATAGCCCCAGGTCGCCCACCAATCGCTTCAGGTCTTCACTGCGACCACTGCCAATAATGACAAACTTCACCTGCCCCCCGGTGCCGCTGATAATCTGAGGCGCTGCTTTGATCAAGACACTAATGCCCTTTTCGTAGGTTAAGCGTCCCACGTAGTAGACAATTTTTTCGTGATCTTCAGCGAACTTGCGCCGGAAAGGTTGGCTCTCAAAGGGATCGGGATGGCGTTTTTTATCCGGGCGGATGCCGTTATAAACAATATCCATTTTGTTCCAGGGCGTTGCCAGCACCCGTTCCACCTCCCGCCGCATATAGTTGGTACAAACAATAATGCGCCAGGCATCGTAAGCTAAACGCCGTTCCTGATGGTGGACAAACGCCTGTTCAGCGGTATGAATACCATTGTGTCGCCCAGATTCCGTGGCATGGATGGTGGCAATTAGCGGTAATTTGAACTGGTGCTTGAGGGCGATCGCCGCATCAGCCACTAACCAATCATGGGCATGGATTAAATGAAAGGGCCCGTCTGAATGCAGCAATTTACTGCCATGCCGCTCCATACTGTCATTCATGTTGGCCACCCAGTGGAAAAAGTTTTCTCCAGGCGCTATATCCAGCCGGTGGACATGAATCCCTTCTACCCGCTCGTAACGGGGGGCTTGATCAATTTCGACAGTGACCAGGTGAATTTCATGGCCTAACTTCACCAGTTCTGGGTAAAGCTCTGCAACGTGCCGGGAAATTCCTCCCACAATCCGAGGCGGGAATTCCCAGGTGAGTACTAAAACCTTCATGGAAATTAAATCCGGCCTGATCCCTGCGAGTTTATCTTACTTTGGGGAGTGGTGCTGTGGGGAAGAATGACCATGAGTTGGACAGGGGGGAGCACTGATTGAACGATCGAGCCAACCACTGGCCTGTTGCAACCTTTCCAGTGCTTCTTGGGGCTGATCTTTAAGTAAAAAGACCATCGCTGCTGCTGCCTGTTCCAGGGCCCGTGCTTTACGGTTAGCCTTGAGCCGATGCCAGTCCTGGGAGTGAATGGTGAGTTGCTCCAGCAATTGTTGAGCCAGTTGCAGTGCATCAGGTTCGCTTGTGGACACTGGATCAGGATTGACTCGTTCAGAATTTTTTGGATCGTTGGGGCGATCGCTTAAATGGGGGGTAGCTGTCATGGGTATTCTGGTATTGCTCTATATATCCTTTTTAACAGCTAGCAAATTGCATGGAACCCACCGAGCCTACCTCCACCCCTGAGCCGAACCCGCTAGAACCAACGATCGACCAGGCGTTTGTTACAGCAGATACATTAATTGCCCGGCTGAAACAGCAGTATGAGCAGATCAAACAGGCCAGACAGCAGTTGCAGAGCCAATCCGCCCAGGTGCTACAGGAAGAAGTGGAACGATTGCAAAAAAAATTGGAAGAACTGGAGTTAGACCTGGCCTTTACAATTGTTGACTCTTTGGGAGCGGCTGCTAGAGAGAAGTTAGAAGAACTGAGCCGACAGGAAAGCTTCTGGCAATTTCTTCGCTTTGCTGGGCTGGGCTTCGTCCTGGGCATTCTGGTCAAAACTCTATTGCGATAAATATCAATCTCACAGCCACTTCAGCCGCTGATCAGGTTGGGGACTACTCAGCAGAACAGCCCTCTAAACTCCTGCTAAAGCTATATATATGGCATTTTGTAGCCCAGGTCACTTAAGCATAAGCATAATCGCCACTTCCCCACATCAGCAAGCCATTTCACCATTTTGTCTGTTATCTATACTGACACTTTGACACCTATTGACACGAGCAAATCTGAGCGATAGGATATCCACAATTCAGTCCTAGTAAAAGGAATTCATGGCTTAGAATTTGAATAGCATAGGCTAGAGGCTGCAATCTAATCACTAGTTGGTCCTTACAGCAAAAAGTGTTGGTTTCCCAATACAAAGCATTTTCATAGGGCAAACAATATTTGTTCAGCAAGAATCTTAATTTATTACGAAAATCAAGGTATTTTTTATGGACCACCACCATGCACTTAACCAACTACGATCTTACAAATTTCTTTTAAACGCCCTTAATTACGCAATTTTTGATCGGATTAACAATGATTACTTTTATGATCCTTTTGAAATTGAGAATGCAAATAACAAAAAAGATGAAATTATAAATGAGATCATACAAGAGCTTAGCAACCCTGATTGTTATTCTCCTAGGCCTGCACTTGCGTACTTTGCTCCAAAGAACGAGCTTTGTGATAGGCGCATGGTTTATATTTCTATCAAAGATCTAACCATACGTTATGGTTTTGTCATCCTATTTTCAGAAGAAATCGAACACGAAATCCATCCCCAATGTTTCGCAAACCGTCGTGCTCAAGGTCAAGCAGCAATAACTCGTTTTGTTGAAGAATTTGCTACTGGAGGTTGGGCTCGCTTTTGCCAGTGGCAGTCAGAGCAATCCAGCCAATATTCAGTTCTCTTGCGAACTGACATATCAGCATTTTATGACTCAATTTCTCATGATTATCTAATAGATGCAGTATGTAGACACCTTTCTCTTGCCTCAGAGTGTCCTTTAATACAATTATTTAGAAAGGTAATTCAGATTCCAGTGATTTACTACTGCCCGATTTCTGGTGAAATTTCTGGCCCTGCTAATATGTACCAGGGTTTACCAATTGGCGATAGTGTTGAAGGATATCTTGCCAATATTTATCTCAAAGATGTAGATAATTCCATGACTAACGAAAATGCAACTTATGGGCGTTACGTCGATGACATTCGGCTGTTTGGTCAAACCCGTCAAGATGTAATACGTAAGCTTAGGATCCTTCAAGAGCAATTGCTTAGAAAAGGATTGAACCTTAATTCAAGTAAGACCGAGATAGCCGAAAATGAATCCGAGTTAAAGCAGTTAATTTCTCATCTCATATCCGACGGAGATTATCATGTAATTGATGAAGATTCAGAAATGGCCAATGATTCAATAATTACCTCAAAGATAGACCAACCATTTGAGTGCTTCTCACGCAATTTTTCCGAGACAGATAAATTTACGAAAGCTGGAGATGCTAAAGATTTTTGTAAGTACTTGAGCGCTCGTGATGAGTTAAATAGGCTCTTAGTTCCTCTTGGTTACCGCGTTCAATGGCATGTAGAACGCTTACAGGAAGCAATTATAAAATGGCGTGGTTCAGGGAAACATGCTTCTTGGCTGTTACTGCAGACCGCATTCGACAACCAAGTTCCCGATGACACAAAATTGCTAGCAGTGAAAGTTTTGCTTCAGCTTTTGCAGAATACAAATGTTAGTGAATATAACCGTTACAGACTTCTTCATCATTTAGTCAAAAATCGTCGAAAAAAAGATGGTACTACATATCGTTTTTTCAATAATCTAAGCAGCACCCACCAGCAAATAATTATCGATTTGATGCCATCCTATATTTCATCACCAGCATTTGAACTCAATATTATTGGATTGTATACATTATATGTTTCTGATCTAATAGAATTTTCTAAGCTCAAAATTATTATTAATAGTTATGCGAATCCCAGGTGTCAACCACTTAGAGATGCAATAAGGTTAATCGATAAACCTGTTCAAGTAATTGGAAATTATGACGTAGCCATGGATTATGAACCTGATGAAGTCCCAGATCTCTACTAACATAATTAACATAAAAACTCTTCTCGTAATCTTAGTCTAATTCTTTTCATTGTGATTGGACCTTCTCTTTATTGACTGGATCGTCGTAAATAGTTTGGTCATTTCTAGCATGCTGGTTCAGCGGATGGCACAGGAGCCTTTCGTTTGTGGGCAGCAATTTTTACGTTTTAATAGTTCAATTTCTTCTGATGACTTGCAGTTGGTGTATCAGGAAAGCAAGCAAGATTATGAACGGGGCCGGGCGATCGCCAGGGCAGTGTTTTGAGATTCCTTTAACCAGTTGCTTCCCTAACTCTACCGCTATAATAAAGTCATTAAGTAAACTCTTTGTTTTAACCAATGACGGTTTCCTTAACTCAGGTTCTCTCTCTTGAAGATTTCCTCAAATTACCCCATTTGGAAGATTCTCCAGCATGGGAATATGTGGATGGGATCGCGATCCAAAAGCCGATATCTAAAACTCGACATTCTATCCTACAAAAACGCCTACTAACTGAAGTTGATAGTCAGACAGATGACTATACGGCATTACCTGAGTTGCGCTGTACCTTCGGTGGGCGATCTATTGTTCCTGATATTGCGGTCATTGCCTGGAATCGAATCAACTTGAATGACATCGGTGAGCCAGAGGATGATTTTACCGAAGCACCTGATTGGACTATAGAAATTCTTTCACCTGATCAAAAGGTCAACCGTGTCATCGATAATATTCTGCATTGTTTAAAGCATGGCAGTAAATTAGGATGGATGCTGGACCCCAATGACTACTCCGTTTTAACTTTTACGCCCCAGCAAGAGCCAGAAGTTTGTAGAGGCAGCCGACAGCTAAAGGTCATAGAAGGAGTCCGGTTGACATTGACTGCACAACAGATCTTCGCGTGGCTAAAAGTTGGTCAAACCAGACAAAGCCAATAGGATTCTAAGTTGCCACCTAACTCACCGCAAAATCTGTATATTGCCGCATATAGGCAGATTGAAATGCTAGAACAATATCCTGTTTTGGCACACCCAATTCAACTAACTCATTGGCAATCCCATCTTCTGTTCCATCATATTGAATCCAGAGTTTACCATCTCGAATATCAATATGAATTAAGCACCCATAGATCCGCTGGTGCTGATGCCAACCCACTGTGAAGAGGTGGTAGTGATCGCGCTCACAGTCAAAAGAAACGAACCGCTCAGTTTCCCCAACCAGTGGCTTAAACTGACTGTGATAATTTAAGACTCGTTGAACGATCTTGCGATAATGTTCTAGCTGATCCATTGTAAAATCTCCGCTATTTCAGGATTAAAGATAACAAGATTGATTTGGTAATCAGCAATGCTAATTTTGGGGAGTTCTTCTGTAAAAAAGCTGGAATAGGTTTCTATAGGTACGGCTAGATACAGAACGCGACTTGGCTGCTGTCGCCGGAGAACCGATCGATAGTTAAGAAACTGTCCCACAGCTAGATGGAAGTCTGTAATACTTGAAGCACCAGCAAAGGTTTTAATTTCTACTGCAATTTGTTGATTATTTTTTTCTGCTGCAATTAACTTTTCCGCCCCTAAATCAATATAGATTTGTCGCAAACCAATTTCAAGTGTTAGCGGATCATGGGTAACTGTCCAACCATCTTTTTGTAGAGCAAGCTTAATTAACTCATGAAATGTATCTTTCGCTGGCATAGTATCAACGAAGCATCGCTCCGCTCTTATTTTACCAGGGGCACTTTTCTGATAAGAAAGATAAAATTTTAAACTCCAGATAAGGCAGCGATCGCACCCACCCGGCCAATCACCTGCTTTAGTACCATGGCAGTCCATTCAATATCTGCCTGTGTCGTTTCTCGTCCCAGGGTTAAACGAATGCCAGATTGAGCCAGCTCATCACTGTAGCCCATCGCCTGCAAAATTGGACTGGGGGTTAATTTACCGCTCTGACAGGCCGCCCCAGCACTGATGCCAATTCCAGCTAAATTCATCTGTCGCACCAGGGTTTTACCGCTGATCGGTGTTCCATCCTTCCTGGTGACACAAAAACTGACATGGTGGGGTAAACGATGCAGTCGATCGCCCGTTGGTTTTAAACCCGACGTATCCATGAGTAAATCGAAGAGTCGATCGCGCAACTGCATCAAGCGTTGTTGTTCCGCTGCTAATTCTTCTGCCGCTGCTGCTGCTGCCACGCCAAACCCAACGATCGCTGGTAATGCCTGAGTGCCCGATCGCAAGCGGAATTCCTGTCCTCCCCCCAACAACAGCGGTTTGAGTTGCACCCCCGACCGAACATAGAGCGCACCTGCTCCCTGGGGACCATAGAGTTTGTGGCTGGATAGCGAAAGTAAGTCTACGGGCAGGGAACGCAAATCTAGAGGTAAACGACCCGCTACCTGAACAGCATCCGTATGAAAAAGTACCCCACGGGCACGGGCGATCGCCGCCAGCGTATAGATGGGCTGCACCGTTCCCACTTCACTCTGTCCATAAATAACGGAGACCAGCACAGTATTGGGTTGCAGGGCTGCTTCTAAATCCGCCGGATCTACCCGTCCCTGCCGATCTACAGGCAAGCGGGTGATCTGCCACCCCTGCTGCTCTAAATAACGGGCCGGTTCTGCCACCGCCGAATGTTCCACCTGGGAAATGATCAGATGTTGCGGAATCGTATACTGGCGCGCAATCCCGAACAAAGCCAGATTATTCGCTTCTGTTCCCCCAGACGTAAACAGAACTGAGTCTGCTTCAGCATGGAGTAAATCAGCTACCTGCATCCGGGCCTGTTCCAATAGAGTTGCTGCCCGCTGCCCCCATTCGTGCAAACTGGAAGGATTTCCCCAGGTCTGAGTCAGGACGGCCTGCATCGCCGCGATTGCCTCAGCCCGACAGGGAGTCGTAGCGCTGTAGTCCAGATAAACTTGCATTACTTGATTTTGGATGGCTTGGTTTACAGATAAACAGCAGTAGCAGTTGTTTCGCGGATTTTACTGGATGAATCATGCACTCTCCCCTTGTTCAAGTCTACCCGCAAATCTTGCCGGTCAGTTGACTCACGCCAAGGACCACTTCTGTAGCAACCATGAAAATTTGGATACAAGTTTCTATAATGAGAACGTTTATAAAGTTTCGTAAATCAGGCACTCGGGTTTATTCCGGCTTGCCTGAACTGTGATCATCGTCCTTATCTTGATTGGAGCTTACATCCATGACCATAGCAGTCGGACGCATGCAGCCTACGCGAGGATGGTTTGA
>ERZ1066134.134-NODE-134-length-67565-cov-8.436632_pt1 | contig 67565 bp, 65 predicted proteins | sample MGYA00382781_ERZ1066134 | MGnify/ENA primary metagenome ERZ1066134 (study PRJEB33369, sample SAMEA5778364) | biofilm metagenome | biome: Industrial cooling water; feature: Water cooling tower basin; material: Biofilm | place: United Arab Emirates | collected... | reverse complement strand
AGGCTATGACCTTTGTTTTTCTTCAGCAAAGTGTCCAATGCCAGCATGGCAGCAGAATATTTATTTTGAAAAAGAAGCAGTTCGGCTTCTGCATAGGTTTTTAATGCCGTGTGGTTGCTGTCTTGGTCGCTGGTTGTATTGTCTTGAATAAAAAGGCTCAAGTCCATTGCATCGTTGGCTATTTCTCGATGAGTAGCTAATTTCAGCACATCCAAGTGCTCTTTTGCAAACTCAAATTGCCCAGTGTAGTAATCGAGCTTAGCATTTCTGAGTTTGGCCTCGTGCCCCAGTGGTTGGTCTTTTTGAGATTTTTCTACTTGTGAATATATTAATGTAGCTTCCCAAGGTTCATTCTTTAATAAATAAATATCGCCAAGGTCTATTTTGCATTTAGCTGAAAATATAGGCTCTACCCAAGGTGTTTTTACTATCGATTCCAAAAGCATGGTGGCTGTATCTTTTGAGTCGGCATAGAAGCCATAAAGAAGTGCCATGTTTCTTATGGCGTCTAACGTTTCGCGACTACGACCTTGTTCGGCTATAAACAATTGATAATCAGCAATCAACGATCTTATTTGGGTTTGAGAAATGGGAAAGGTAGATTTAACAATTTCTTCGCGGGCTTGAATCTTGAGCTTTCGAGCCAATACATAGTTTTGTGAAGACTGATAGTTGGCTGTAATGTAGCCAAATATTTCTATGGCAGTTTCATAGTCTTTGTTTTCCATCGTGATGCGACCCACTTCCATGAGCTTATTGCCATTCAGCTTCATTAACTTGTCGTAAGCACGGGTTTGTATAAAAGCTTTATAAAAAAGTTTTTGCTGAACATAAGTCCATATCAAAAGGTCATTATAAAGATATTGTGTAGGGTCGTCTTGCAGCCTGGCAATGATTTCTGCCTCAAATTTCTTAAACTCATCTTCTGTAGTGATAAAATCTTGAAATTTAGATTTCAAAAATTCTTTATCGTTTTGATTCATGAGCAGCACCCTGATGAGTTCCCGAAGCATATCCTCGGTATTTTTCTCATATTTATAAATTTCTGCCATTTCTAGGCTAAACTCGGCATCGTTTCTGGTGAGTTTTCGTCCTTGCATGTACACAGCTTTGGCTTGGGCCATATAGCCAAGTTTTATCAAATATTTGGCAGTGATAGAAGTTTGCTCAGGAAAATCGCGGCTGAAAGCCAGCACCCTGTCAAATTGCCTTTTGGCATCGTTGTTTTTGCCTGTTTTGATGTAAAAATCGGCCAAATCTACTTTGTATTCAATATTCTGTTCGTCCCATTTGATGCATTTTTTCAGAAACTTTTCGGCTTTTTCATTCTCTTTCAGTTTTACGAGGCATTCAATATAGTTGGCATATATTTTTTTGGCATCATCATATTTTTCGGTAAAGTTTTCATATATGGCCTTTGCTTTGGCGTATTCTCCGGCTTGAAAATACTCTTCAGCCAATGGGATACCTCCTTTTTGTGCATAAGACGAAAGGCCAATGGAGACGAAAAAAATGTAAATAAATAATTTTAAGAGGAAATATGAACTAGAGAATTTCTGCATGGTGATAGTTTACTCTACTTTGGTAATTTTATTTTTTACCATATCTACGGCACGTTTCATTTTATCTACATTTTCTGTGGCTGCCTTTTGGTTTTGTACATTTTGAAGACTGTCAACTTTCATGGTTTTGTAAGTAGAATCTGTTTCTGCTATTTTTTGTTGTAGTTTTATTTTTTCCAATCGGTTTTTGCCGATAGACGATTTTATGCTTTCTCCTTTGGTAATTAATCTTTCTTGCTCTTTCACAGCTCCTGCCAATACTTTTTCGGCCTCTTTGATTTGCTCATTGATGTCTTGAATGTACATATTTACCCCAAAATCGTGCAGCACTTTGCTTGCCTCGTTGTACTTGGTTTTATCGCCATCGGCTGTCACATAAGCATCGCCAAGGTCAATGGCATACCACACTTTTGTGCCTTTCGTGTTGTTTTGCACGGTTGATATTATTTTTATAGGTGTCATTGATACATTCGGCATATTGGCCTGCTCTACCAAAATGGCACCCGATTTGGTTTTTACCGAGCCATATTCTCTGAGTTTTTTGAGCCATTCTTTTCTCACCACTTCTTCGTCTAGCTCTAGCATAATGGCAAGCCCCTTGCGCTTCATTTCATCTACTTTTTCTTCCTGCTCGGTTACTATCACTTTTTGAGAATAGCTTTTTAGGCAGAAAGTAGTAATTATTAAGACTATAAATATATGTGAGATACGCTTCATCTTGTTTTCAAGGTTGGGGAAAAGTCGCATTTTTGTTTATTCAAAACGTGAATATAGCAAATGTATTTTAATAGCTATTGATACGAGCAAATTTGCTTGCTACATAAAAAAAGAGGCTCACCGCCTTGGTAAGCCTCTTTGATTTGTGGTAAAAGTATGAAATTTATTAGTGCTCGTGTTCGTGTTCCTCTTCAAGCAAACTATCTTCTTTTGAGGTGCGTCCGCCCACTTCAATTTCCACATCGTTTCCATTTCTAAATCTATATTCCACCAATCCTAGGGCAGTATTTTTTTCCAATTTCACCCATGTTTTGTATTTGAAAAACCATTGTAAACGTTTAGAAACGATTCCACTGGTGTAGTAAGCATATACAAAAGGATGAACTTCTATGGTGATTCCCTTTTCGTTCTGCTTGGTCAGCATGTGGTCGAGGGTTTGCTCTATTTGGTCTGTCACCAATATACTGGCCGATATTTTGCCTGTGCCATTGCACGTAGGGCACACTTCCATGGTGACTATGTTCATTTGCGGCCTCACCCTTTGGCGGGTGATTTGCATAATACCAAATTTGCTCAGTGGCAAAATGGTATATTTAGAACGGTCGCCATCCATTTCGGCTTTCATGCGGTTGAAAAGAATATTTCTATTCTCTTGGTCTTTCATATCGATAAAATCTATCACTATGATGCCACCGATATCTCTTAAGCGAAGTTGTCGAGCCACTTCTTTTGCAGCCTCCAAGTTTACATTGAGGGCTGTTTTTTCTTGGTCGCTCTCAGAGTTTGACTTGTTTCCGCTGTTTACGTCTATCACATGCATGGCTTCGGTGTGCTCTATGATGAGATAACCACCACCGGGAAGGCTTACAGTTCGTCCAAAAAGCGATTTGATTTGCTTTTCTATTCCTGTGCCCTCAAATATTTTTTCTTTGCCGTGATAATATTTTACGATTTTTTCTTTTTCAGGAGCTATGGTTTTGATGTAAGCCTTTGTTTCTTCGTAAAGAGCTTTGTCATCGATGGTGATGCTATCGAAGCTTTCGTTCAGCATGTCGCGCAAAATAGAGGCTGTGCGGTCCATTTCGCTGATGATGACTTCTTTCGGCTTGGCCGATTTAAGCTTGTAAAAACCATCTTCCCACTTTTTTACCAAGTTTTTCAGGTCTCTATCCAACTCTGCCACTTCTTTTCCTTCAGCCACAGTGCGGATAATTACACTAAAATTTTCCAACTTTATAGAGGTAATGAGGCGTTGCAGGCGTTGACGCTCTTCTTTTTCGGTGATTTTTTTAGAAACACTCACCGAGTTTGAAAAGGGAACAAGCACCAAATAGCGCCCTGCAATAGAAATTTCGCACGATAGGCGTGGTCCTTTGGTAGAAATAGGCTCTTTTACTACCTGCACCAATATTTGTTGGCCTTTAGATAGTACTTTGTCTATTTTTCCTGTTTTTTCTATTTCGGGTTCAAGCTTAAAGTTATTCAGCTTGAATGTTTGTTGTTGATTTGTCTGTACTCCTTTTGCATATTTGTTCAGCGAACGAATATTGGGGCCAAGGTCGTGATAATGTAGAAATGCATCTTTTTCGTAGCCAATATCAACAAAAGCAGCATTCAAACCCGGCACCACTTTCGTGACTGTGCCCAGATAAATGTCGCCCACGTTGAAGGTATTGCCACTACTTTCAAAGTTATACTCTACCAACCTCTTTTCCTGCAAAAGGGCAATTCTATTCCCCTGGGGGCTAGAATTGATGAATAATTCATTGCTCAATGGAGTAAAACGTTAATGAGGTTGAGATTAATACAAAAAATGTGTACCCTTAACCTCCCCAAAAGGAAGCTAAGGGCACATGTATAGCATGTAAGAAGAAATATTTAACTATTTTTTCTTATGTCTGTTTTTTCTCAAACGTTTTTTCCTTTTGTGGGTAGCAATCTTGTGTCTTTTTCTTTTTTTACCGCAAGGCATAATTTTAATCTTTAAATGTGTTAAACAATATATTTTATTTTTTCTGCCCCAACATTTGTTCGGCTTGCGCCTTTAATTCAGGGTCTTTTGTGTTGTTTGCAACAGTCTCAAATTTTTCTTGGGCTTCTGCTGTTTTGCCGCTTTCAGCCAAAGCTATGCCCAAGTACAAGTGAGCTTTCCAGTTGCGTGGATTCGCTTGAATCAGCTTTTCAAATCGTTCTATCGCTTTTGCATATTGTCCTGACTGTATCGACAAAAAGCCTAAATTAAATATGGCTGTTTCATCGTTTGGATTTTTGGCTAATACTTCGCGCAACAATGCTATGGCCTTCATAGGTGTAGCAGAAGTAACATAAGTCATTGCTAAGTTGTTCTTTATAGTAGTGTTGTCAGGTTCTTTTGTAAGTACTTCTGTATAGAAGTCTTGTGCCTTAGTTGCAAAGCTGTTTGCAACAGTAGGTTCGCCTGCCAAAGTATACAACTTATAATAGATATTACCGGCTGTTTTACGTGTAGCGATGTCGGAATTTGAAAGAACTAATTTGTCTGCAATAGCTGCTGAACTGTCATATTTCTGTAGATTTATGTACAGCTCCGCTAATGAGTCTGCAAAATTACACCTTTTTTTCACATCGGCAGCATTTGCGAAATTATTTCTTAATCTTTCAAGCTTTTTCATATCCGATGGGCTGATATTTACAGCTTCAGATACTGCTTTTTCAGTTGACGTGCTCTCCGTAGATAATTTGTTCTTATCGGTGTCGTTAATGATTACTTTTGGCAAATTGTAAAGTGTTACTATTGCCACTAGGGCTACTGCGATGGCTATAATTTGCGAACGATGCATGATAAATTATTGGGAAGTGCTTTTTGACACAAATGTACAACGAGATTGTTCATTTCGTAAATTTTATAAAAACAAAAGCCCACTCATGTCATTGGGCGGGCTTTTGTTTTGGGTGATAGTGGAGTCGCAGGGATTCGAACCCTGGTCCGGACAAGGCAACCGATGCGCCTTCTACATGCTTAGTCTCTCGTTGGTTTTTGTGCGCAGTCAGGCTGGAGACGGCCAAACTACACCTTAGTTGCTATGGCTTAGCTGCAATTAGCAACATCTTGCAGCGCATTCTTGATTTTCGATGCCCATAACCCGCGCCTCAAGACGGAGCAGCGGATGGACACAAGCCGGGTAGTCTCTGACTAGGCGGCTAGGGCGTAAGATTCTTCGCCAGTTATTGTTTGAAGGTCATTTTTTACAGGAGATAACCTCAACTCCCGACATGCTTATACACACAGCCACACGTGCCGTCAATACCGGTCGACCCCAAATGTAAATGAACTATTCCAACGAATACATACTTCATGTATGTACACATATTAGCCTGCAAATATAATACTTTTTGAAGCAATAGAGAAATTTATTGTCGGAGTCTATGGGTCTCGTTTTTAACTTTTTTAAATATGAATAATACGGCAAAAGCAAATTTGATGCCCTTATTTATCAAAAAACTAAAATTATTGGCAAACGAATAGTTTTTAAAACATCGTTTTATATCGATACTTGTGTAAAAGTTTTTTTGATTAATGAATAAAAATGAGGAATTGTTAATATTAGGCGGAGGGCCGGTAGGGAGTCTTTTATCGATATTTTTCAAAAGGAAAGGCTATGAAGTGGATGTATTTGAAAAACGAAAGGATATAAGAAATACGACCGCACAAGGAGGGAAGTCTATCAACATAGCTTTGAGCAAACGAGGCTGGACAGCATTGGATGCCGTAGACTTGAAGGACAAAGTGATGACCATTGCCTTGCCTATGTATGGACGTATGGTACACAAAATAGATGGCTCAAAAGATTTTCAGCCCTATACACTCACAGGAGATGCTATCTATTCAGTGTCGCGAAGCGAAGTAAACAAAATATTAATCGAAGAGGCCGAAAAGCTAGGTGTAAATTTTCATTTCGACCAAAATTGCAAGCGTGTAGACCTCAAGACAAACACATTGTATTTTAGAAATGAAAACAATGAGCTTCATTCAGAAAGAACGCCCGGCTGGTGTGTAGCAGCCGATGGGGCATATTCGGCATTAAGGAGCGAGCTCATTAAATTTGAAGGTGTGAACTACAGCCAAGAGTTTTTGGATTACGGCTATAAGGAACTTCATCTGCCGGCAGACAAATCGGGCCATTGGCAACTTGAAAAAGAGGCACTTCATATTTGGCCTAGAAAAGATTTTATGCTCATCGCCTTGCCTAACAGAGATGGTTCGTTTACTTGTACATTGTTTTTAAAACACACAGGCGAAGAATCGATGCAAAGCCTTGATGATGAGATAAAACTGGCGCATTTCTTTGATAAATATTTTCCTGATGTAGCGTTGCTCATCTCTGATTATAAAAAACAGTTTTTAGCCAATCCGCTTGGAAACTTAGTCACCATTAAGTGTTTCCCTTGGCACAAAAGGGCAGGAGATAGTATGTATTCCATATTAGGCGATGCTGCTCATGCCATTACACCTTTTTTTGGGCAAGGAATGAACTGCGGATTTGAAGATGCACGCATATTGTCGGAAATGGTGGATGCAAAAGCCGATTTGGATGTGGTGTTAAGCCGATTTGAGATCCAACGGAAAGGCAGTGCCGATGCCATAGCACAAATGGCCTATGACAACTTTATAGAAATGCGTAACGGAGTAGTGGATAACTATTTCTTAAAAGTTAAAAAAGTAGAAAAAGAACTTAAAAAAGAGCTTCCTGAGTGGAAATCAAAATACGAACTGGTGAGTTTCAGCAACATAGCCTACAGCACAATACTGGCCAAGCACGAAGTTGAAGCAGAATTGATGAATACTGTCATCGAAGGTAAAATGAGCGTAAATGAACTTGCTGAAAGGATAAAAGAGAATATGGAAAAGCACAAAAGGTATTGAGCCCGATTTGTGCTTACACAAAGAAATGTATGTCTTCCGATGCCGATGCAAACTTAACGTTTTCCTTTGTTTTTATAGGGCGCTCAAAGTTTGCACTTTTAACAGTTCTCTTATTCTTTACAAAAAAATTGGTGATGATGCCCGCCACAGACCCTGCCACAGCTGAGGTAATGATGTTTTTGGTTAAGCTCATGGTTAAATCAAGTAAACAATTAATGATTGTTATCTAACCTTTAATTACTCAATGAGTTAAAAGGTAATCAATTAACGAATAATAAACGCAAATTGTTCATTATTTATTTTTAATGTGCTAAAAAAGTACATGATTTATGCAAAATCATTGTTCAATACACATTGAATTTATTTTTTAAAAGCAGTTTTTGTTGATATATATGGAATATACCAAAATTTGATAGCAGTCAAAACACTTCATGCGTTGATAAATCTGTGGTTGACATAGTCTAAATTTTGAAATAGATTGCACACATAATACAAGTCCAGCCTATCTGCACTGTTTTATTTTTTACATCGATAATGTTGATTGAATTTGCTTTTTAAATGTTTGTACTTTACTGTGGCTAATTGCTCCATATTATTATATATTATTCATATCGCTCATAAAACTTTACCGGAAATAATCGCACTAAAAGATGGAACTTTCGCTTTGTGAAGAAAACACATTTAACGGTCTATATTCTAAAAATGTAAAGCCTCTACGCAATTATATTTATTATAAATGTGGAGAGCTGGACAAGGCAAACGACATAGTGCAAGATGCCTTTATCAAACTTTGGCAAAACTGCTCAAGTGTATTGTTTGAAAAATCTGTAGCATACCTCTACACAGTAGCCAAGAGGCTGATGTACAACTTAGCAAGGCACAATAAGGTGGTGTTGCATTTTGAGAAAAATAATTTTTATAACCATACCGATAATTCCCCTGAATATATTTTACAAGAAAAAGAATTTGAAACAAGGCTAGAAACGGCTATTTCTAATCTTCCGGAGCTACAAAGGATTACATTTTTAATGAACAGAATAGACAAACTGACTTACGAGGAAATAGCTTTAAAGCAAGAAGTGAGTGTGAAGGCCATTGAAAAAAGAATGAACCAAGCATTGACAAGTCTGAAAAATGAGTTGAAGGAGTTAAAATATTTGAAAATTTAGGTAGGGTAATCAACTATGAAAGTGTTTGGTAGATAAAACAAAGATGGATATGGCACCCGACAACAATATTTATGCAAAAATAATAGCAGATAGAGCTACACCCGAAGAAAGAAAGCAAATAGAAACTGCCGAAGACTTGACTTGGCTCGATAAAATCAAAAAACATACTGAAAACTGGTATTTACCTGAAATACCTCAATCTATATACCAAAAAGTGGTTTCTGAGCCCAAGATTCAGCCTTCGATTTTCATCAAGGTACTAAAAAATCCTTATTCATGGGTTTCGATAGCAGCCTCTATGGTTTTGGCAGTAGGTCTCTACTTCTTTATGTTAAAATCTACTGTGGTTGAATACACCACTTTGGCAAATGAGACCAAAACCATCGTTTTGCCCGATAATACGGTAATTATACTTCATGAAAACTCTTCTTTGTCATATTCCGAATCAGAAGATTGGTATAAGGAAAGAAGAGTACAGTTTGAAGGCGAAGCAGTCTTTAACGTATATAAAAAAGGTCGTTTTCAAGTTCAAATGGATGACTACAATGTGTTGGTATTGGGCACAAAATTTTTAGTGAGGAAAAATGCCAAGTCTGATTCTCTTTTGGTAAAATGCTACGAAGGAAATGTGGCAGTAAATACGCCTATTGGTGAGCCTATATACTTATCTGCCGGACTTGAATACATAGAAAACCCTACCAAAGTAGCAGTTAATGCATTTGATAATCTTTTGCAAGATGCCAAATATTTTGACGATGCAGAACTAAAAGAAGTGTTTGCATACATCGAGCGTGTGTATGCAGTAAAAATAGTTAATAACGGAGTGGATTTGCAGAGAAAATTTACAGGAAAGCTACTTACAAACGACATTGTAGACTGTCTTGACAAAGTAAAGTCTGTGATGAAGCTTGAGTATAAAGTGATGCCAAGCAAAAAAGGAGAGGCCACAACTGTATTTATCTCAAAATAAAACGACCCATTTTTAACACTTTTAGGAACCTAAGCCATTATGTTTAGAACTCTCATATTATTATCTATATTATTTTTTATGAATTTTTTGGCGGCAAACGCCCAAAATGTAAAAGATTTGAAATCTATACTAAGAGAGCTGAAAGGCATACACGCTATCACATTTAATTTTGATAGCGATCTTTTGGAAAATGTGCCTGTAAACTTAAATCAGCAAGATTTAAAAGATTTGAAGATGGCATTGGCTTATTTAAACGAAGCTACAGCCTTTAATTTTAACCTCAACAACGACAACGAGGTAGACATAATACCAAAATATGAAGGCAAAAATTATGTGGTAAAAGGGATATTGACAGATAAAACCAACAAGACCGAATTGGCAAATTCATTGGTGATATTAAAAGGTACTACCCAAAATAGTGTGGTAAATGAAAAAGGCATGTTTGAATTGCCTTTGAATTATAAACCAAACGATACCCTATTGATAAGAGTAGTAGGCTACAATGCCATTTCAAAATCTATAGATGAGCTGCTAAAGGAAAACAAAACAGAGATAGATATTTCAAAAGAGCTTCAAGTACAAGAATTGAAGCAGGTGGAAGTGACATCGTATGTGACACAAGGAATAAGCTTTGACCCATTAAAAAATTCATTGAAAGTAAATTATGGTAATATTCAGTTGTTACCGGGGCAGAGTGATGGCGATGTGTTTTACACTTTGGATGCCCTACCCGGTATCAGTAATGTCGACAGCAAATCGGGCAACTTAAACGTGAGAGGAAGCACCGCAGACCAAACCTTGATTACATACAACGAAATACCTATTTATCAACGCGGGCATTTGTTCGGCACTGTTTCTAACATCAATCCCGGCCAAATTGATGATGTAGAGGTAAATAGAAATTCATTTGATTCGGAAAACGGTGGCAGAGTGGGCGGATTGATAAAAATGAATGGGAATAAAGAACTGCTCTCAAAATCAAAAGGAAATGTGTATGCTTCTACCATGGATGTTTCTGCAAACTATGCCTTGCCTGTGGTAAAAGACAAATTGACTGTGACTGCGGGAATAAGGTGGTCATTGCCCTACAGCCTTGGCAGCCAAAGACTCGATCAAATTACAAAATTTTTGTTTGTACCTTCGGAGTTGAACACACCTCGCTACTCGCCTCCGACAAGGACTTATCTCGACTATCAAATCGGTTATCAAAATTTTAATTTGGGTGTCATTGCGAAGCTAAATGACAAAAACACGCTCGAATTAAGTGGATTGGCATCGCAAGATCAAATAAGAAGCAGTCAAAGATTGCAATCGGCTACGCCTTACATTAAAAATGACGATTTACTTTTTTATAACAGAGGCATAAGTGCTGTGCTGAATACCAAATATAGTGAAAGCTTAAGTTCAAACACCAAGGTGGTGTTATCAGACTTTGAGCAAGATTTCCAAGGAGAAACATTTACCGTAACAGGAAATGCCAAACTCGGACAAAATTATGCCAGAAATGTATTAAACGATTACAGTTTTGGGTATTCACTTAATAAAATCACATCAAACAAAAATAAAATAACGCTTGGGTATGAGCTTAGGTATTACGATGTGAGATATACTGAAGATATCGCCATTTTTAGAATTGACTCAAATATCAATAGAAAAATAGATAATAAAGCCCTTTTGAATACACTCTATGGGAATTATGGGTTGCTTCAAGTAGAAAAATTCAGACTTAACATTGGCACAAGAATAAATCACTTTTCCAAAGGAGACAATATAAGTGCAGAGCCAAGATTAAGTGCTAACTATTTGATAAAAGAATGGCTGATAGCCAAAAGCTCGGTGGGCCACCACAAACAGTATGTGTCGCAACTGTTGGCTGCCGGAATGGAAACCCTTGATGGAGTGGATGCCCAAATTTGGACAATGGCAGATGGCGATAAAGTAAAAATTGTGAGTGGTACACAGGCTTCGGCAGGCTTGCTTTTCAATAAAAATGGTTGGGTAGTAGATGTAGATGCCTACTACAAATACACCACAGGACTCACTACATTGTACAGAACAAAAATATTTGATTACAATGGATATCACAACGGCACTATAGATGTGAAAGGAATAGATGTGCTTTTGAAAAAGAAAATAAAAGATCTAACGCTCTGGACTTCTTACACTTACACAGAAAGTGAAATGAATTTTCCAGTAGTATCAAAAGAACCTTTTCCTTCCCTTTTTTTCAATAATCATGTGTTGGATGTAAGCGCATCGTACAGATACAAAAACCTAAGATTGGCAGCATCTTTTAAATATAGAAGTGGGCTGCCGATTTTGCCCGGAATAAGAACACCATTTACGTTAGGGTACAATAGCCAAAATGACTTTTTCTATACAAATCCGGGAGTGCCGGTTCCTCTAGTGAGGAATCAGCCGGGCGGGAATCCGCCCAATACCCAAAATCCTTCGCAAACCAAGTATTTTGAGGACTATTACACATTTGATGCTTCTGCACAGTACGATATAAAAGCTTTTCAGCGATACACTGTCTATTTGGGGGCTTCTTTTGTGAATATATTAGATAATAAAGCACCTATTGCTTCTTTGCGTTCACCATCAGGCACAACGGATTATAAGTATTTGATGGGATTCAACTATAATGTGGTGCTGGGTGTGAAATGGTAGATTTGTGTTTGACCGCTAGGAGATTATAATAGGCTCATAAACCGATTATTTGTAGAGATTTGAGGGTGAAAACGGTTAGTTTGACCCCTTCGGGGTCGAATTGAAAAAAATGGAAACGTTTTCTTTGGGATAGTTTGGTAAATGTTTTAAAAGATATAACACCTTCAAAATGAGAGATAAGCGTAACGAAGCAAATGTTTTGCAACAAGGAGCAAAACACTTCTCTAAATTGTAATTACTGTCCAAGGTACTTAAAAAGAAATTTTTAATAATGAAACTTACTTTTATCAATTTATTTATTTTTTTACTGACAACATCCATTGCGCTTTCACAGCCCAAAAGTGTAAGAGCGGTTTTTAAGCCTGTGTTTTCAGAAAAGGTAGAGGTTTTAAGGTTTTATATCTCAAATGCTAAATTGTTAAAAAATGGAAAAATTGTAGCGCAACTATCTAAAGAGCACCATTTGATAGATTTAGAAGATATGAACTCAATGAAAATAGATTTTGCAATAGATAAAGATGCGCAATTTGATGAAATAGCATTTGGAATTGGTATAGATTCTGCCACCAACAATTCTGGTGCTAGAGGCGGTGATTTAGACCCATTAAAAGGAATGTATTGGACGTGGCAAACGGGCTATATCAACATGAAATTGGAAGGCAAGAATGCTGCCAATACCGAATTTTCCTATCATTTGGGTGGGTATCGCCCTCCATACAATTGCTATCGAACGATAAGGCTTAAAGTTCCTGCATCTGAATCGTTGAATGTGGTTTTAGATGTGAGTTTATTTTTGGCAAAAGCCCAAAATATAACCACTGCCAAAATGATGTCTACAGGCAAAGATGCAGCTTCATTGTCAGATTTATTTTCGAGTATTTTTAGAATAGAAAATTAAAATAGAGCCATGAAGAAAGGTATAATATTATGTTCTATCCCACTTTTATTTAGTTTATGGGCATTTATATGTACAGAATATATTTCATTAGATTATCCTAATTATTTTCCTCAGCCTGCTTATGATTTCAATAAAAATCCCCTAAGAAAAGAAAGTATTGAGCTTGGCAGGGCATTGTTTTATGAGCCCATGCTTTCCAGAGATGGCTCTATTACATGCGAAAGTTGCCATTTGCAGTTTACCTCATTTACCCATGTAGACCACCAATTAAGTCATGGTATAGATAACAGAATTGGCAACAGAAATTCGCCTGTGTTGGTGAATTTGGCTTGGCAAAAAGACTTGATGTGGGATGGCAGTGTACATCACCTTGATGTACAAGCACTTGCACCGATAGAAAATCCATTGGAAATGGATGAAAAGCTTCCCAATGTGGTTAAAAAACTTCAATCCAATACCAAATATAAAGCCATGTTTGCGCAGGCGTATGGAGATTCAATCGTCACAGGTGAACGATTGTTGAAGGCCATGTCACAGTTTATGCTTACGCTGGTGAGTGCCAATGCAAAATACGATAAAGTGAAACGAAATGAAGCTACTTTTAATGAGTATGAGATAAAAGGCTACGAAATATTCAAGAAAAACTGCAATAGCTGCCATTCAGAACCACTTTTTACAAATAATAAATTTGAAAACAATGGGCTACTGCCTGATACGAACTTGAGAGATATAGGCCGAATGAAGGTTACACTTAATAAAAATGATTCACTCAAATTCAAAGTGCCTACTTTGAGAAATATTGAATTGTCATATCCCTACATGCACGATGGCAGATTTAGAAACTTGCAAATGGTTGTATTTCACTACAACGATGATATTCATCGCTCAACAACTTTGGCAGAACAACTCAAAAAGCCGATGAATATGAGCGAAGACGACAAACGAAATCTTATTGCATTTCTAAAAACATTGACAGATGAGAATTTTGCAAGAAACCAAAAATATGGATTTCCGAAATAGTTGTAAGTTGCACATCGTCAAAGGCTTGTATATATTATTAGGCATATTTTAATATATGCTTTTTAATATAAGATATTAGCAGAAATACTTGTAAAATAATTCTGCAAATTCAAATTTCAAGTAGGGTATTTTTTGCCAAAGGTGTTTGAATGTAAATTTAAACAACGTAATCATGCGAAAAATAGCTTTACTTATCCTCCTTGCCCCATTTTATATTTATGGTCAAGGTCCAAATGTCACTTCATGGTTTATCAATACCACAGGCCATCAGGCACAGTATTATACTTCTACCAATTCGATTATAGACCTCAATGACTCTTCGGAAGTACAACAAGTTTGTTATAATACAGATACCGTTTATGTGAGGGCTAATCTATTGGCAAAATACATCATGGGCGATTGGCCAGGTGACCCATTTGTGGCTGATGGAAAAAACAAATCGTATGTATTTCCACGAAACCCTACCTATCCCACTACAAATCACGGAAACAAACCGGTAGGAATTTTTGGTTTGGCCATCAACGGAGTAGCCATTTATGATGATGGCGATGGGAAATCATATAAAACTTCTACCAACAGAAATGAAAATAACGGTGGTGGTGTTTGGAATCAAATTGCTTGGGTGGCCCACATTGGCGAAATGGATGCCGGCAATGCACACCCCGACCCCAACAATATCTATCACCATCATCATAGTCCAATTCAACTTTGCAGTGTAACCGATGCCAGCCAACATTCACCTATTATCGGATGGTCATTTGACGGATTTCCTATTTATGGGCCGTTTGGCTACTCCAACGCCACTGTTTCAGGAAGCGGAATTAGAAGAATGACTGCCAGTTGGCAATTGAGAAACATCACCACCCGCACCACACTCTATACAGGTGCAACCACCACCCAAGCAGGACCAAATGTAGGCACTTCTTTTCCTTTGGGCACATATATTGAAGATTATGAATACATAGCAAACTTGGGCGATTTGGATTATTATAACGGTCGCTACTGTGTTACCCCCGAATTTCCAAGCGGGACTTATGCGTATTTTTTGAATGTAGATGCCTTAGGAAATCCACAATATCCCAGCATGGTAGGGCCAAAATTTTACGGTAGAGCTATTTCAAAAAATTTTGGAGCTAGTGGGGGAAATGCAAGCAAACTAAAAAACAGTTCTTGCTATTCGCCCGCAACAGGCATTGCTGCCAGTATATCTAGAATTACACATGTGTCGTGCAGTGGCGGTTCTACAGGGCAAGCAGTAGTAACAGTTACTAGCGGAAGCGGTACTTTTACCTATGCATGGTCTCTATCGGGAGGTTCTACTGCTACTGCTACCGGATTATCCGCAGGTGCTTATTATTGTATCGTTTCTAATGGAACCTACACTACTACAGTGAATGCAGCTATCACAGTACCTAGTGCAATTACGTCTGCTTCAAATGTAAATCATGGAACGTGTTCGGGCACGGGTTCAGTGAATGTTACTGTAAGTGGAGGGACTACTCCATATACTTATGCTTGGAGTAATGGAGCTGCTTCTTCAATTATTTCTTCCTTATCTGCTGGAATGTACACGCTCACCGTTACTGATGGTAAAGCTTGCAAAATCACGTCTAGCTATGCAATAACTACTCCTTCTGCTATTTCAAGTATGGGGAAAATTATCCATAATTCATGTTCTGGAAATAGTATGGGGTCTGTAAATGTAACAATATCAGGCGGTACAACACCCTACAGTTACCACTGGAGCAATGGTTCTAATTCACAAAATATTTCTGCTTTATCTGCCGCAACATATACTTTAACCGTAACAGATTTTAAAGGGTGTAAATCCAGCGGTAAGTACATCGTGACTACACCGTCTCCAATATCACCATTGAGTAATATATCTCATGTTGCATGTTTTGGAAATAGCAGCGGGGCAGTAAACACAACCATTTCTGGGGGTACAAGTCCCTACTCATATCTATGGAGCACAGGAGCAGTTTCAGCTGGTATTGCCTCTATAAGCTCGGGAATGTATAATTTGACAATAACCGATATTAACGGATGTAAAAACGTGTCTACTTATACTATTACCACACCATCAAGTTTGACACGAAATGTTTCTGTTACACATGCAAATTGTAGCATATCGGGCACAGTTTCTACCACTGTCACGGGTGGGGCAATTCCCTACAACTATTATTGGAGCAATGGATCAAATACCCCAAATATTTCTTCTTTAACAGCAGGTTCTTATACACTTACTATAACAGATTTTAATGGGTGTAAATCTATTGGTACTTATGTGGTAACTACGCCTTCCACATTGGTTCTTTCAGGAATTATTGTTCACAATCTGTGTGCAGATGCCAACTCGGGAGCTATAACGACAACAATATCGGGAGGTGCATCGCCCTATGGCTTCAACTGGAGCAATGGAGCTACATCACAAAATCTATTTTCTCTCTCTTCAGGAATGTATAATGTAACAGTAACGGATGCATTGGGGTGCAAATCTGCGAGGAGTTATACAATAACATCTCCCTCCGCTGTAAATATATCAGGAAGTTTGTCTCATATATCCTGTTTTGGAAATACAACTGGATCTGTAAACATCACTATTACCGGAGGAACTCCTTCATTCTCTTTCACTTGGGCGCATGGTGCCACTTCTCAAAATATTTCATCATTGGCAGCCGGTTTTTATAATGTGACAGTCACAGACTTAAATGGTTGCAAATCTACAAGAGGATATACCATTACAACACCATCAAGCATAACAAACAATGGAAGTGTTTTTCACTCAAATTGTGGTGCAAAAGGTAGTATCACTACTACTATTTTAGGTGGAACTTTACCTTATACTTATGCTTGGAACAATGGAGAAGTTCAACGAAATTTATCTTCTATTTCAGGTGGAAGCTATACCCTAACAGTTACCGATTTTAATGGATGTAAATCTATTAAGTCATATACGGTAACGAGCACCTCGCCTTTAAACCACGCTGCAACAACAGTTCACGCCAACTGTACTGCTTCAGGAGCTATTAATTTATCAATTTCAGGGGGGAGTGCACCCTATAGTTATAGTTGGAATAATGGAGCTAATACGCAAACTATTGCTTCTCTTTCTGCCGGAACGTATGCTGTCACTGTTACAGATTTTAACGGCTGTAAATCAACGGGTTCCTATACACTTACTTTGCCATCGTCAATAAATACAACCATTACAGGCCGTATTTGTCAAGGTGATTTGTTCAAAGTCGGTACAAAAAGCTATTCTGTTACAGGAATATATCTTGATGTATTAAAGTCTAAATCAGGCTGTGATAGTAGCATTACTACCCAATTAGTAGTAGAACAATTGAATAAACCCGTGGTGGCTTCATCCCAAGGGAATCTTTCAGTGGATATCGCAAATGCAAGCTATCAGTGGAAAGAATGCTTAAACAACCAATTGGTTTCGATAGAACAAGCTACTAATCAAACATTTGCAGCTTCTCCCGGCAAAAGCTATGCTGTGGAAGTTACTAAAGGAGTATGCGTAACAGTGTCCACATGTCTAGGCACATCACTATCAACAGCTGTAGATTCGGGAACAGAAAATCTGTTCAGCATTTACCCAAATCCTGCCGGTAGCTTTGTGCATATTGCTTTTCAAAATAATATAAGCGTACTAAAATTAGTAGACTTGTCGGGTAAAGTATTATATGAGGTTTTAAAGCTTGCATCTAATGATTACACACTTGATGTGAGCATTTTTAACAACGGTGTATATATTTTACAGTTTGAAGCTGTAGATGGGAAAATTTATCACAAAATTTTGTCTATAAATAAATAGTGTTTTTTGATGACACTTCTACGGGTTTTGTCTTGTAAAAAGGCCAAATATTGTGTAGAAGTGTCATTTTTTGTAAAAAGATTTAGGGTGTCACCTTTTTTGTTTGAAAACGTTTTTTTTGTTGTCGATGGGCTAGTATTTTTATCGGTATGAAAATACTCATCATCAGGTTTTCAGCTATAGGAGATATTGCTTGGACATCGCCCGTGATTCGCTGCTGCAAAACCCAAATTCCAGATGTACAGGTGCATTTTTGCACCAAAAAAAAATTCAGCAATTTGGTGGAGTACAATCCCTACATTGATAAATTACACTATTTGGACAAACAACCGCTGGGAGAATTTATTGCAGAACTTAAAGCTGAAAATTTTGACTATGTAATAGACCTTCATGGCAAAATTCGCAGCTTTTTGATAAAGCTAAGGCTGGGAAAACCTACCTATACATATAATAAAGTAAACATCAGGCGGTTTCTTTTTACTAAATTTCAAATCAATATAATGCCTAAAGATAGCCATGTCGTTGCGCGATATATGGATACGGTCAAGGCTTTGGGAGTATATAATGATAATAAAGGGTTGGATTTTTTCGTCCCTCATCACCTAGAGATAAATATTTCTGAATTAGATGAGCCGTGGAAAAGTGGCTATGATGTGTATGTAATTGGCGGTAGTAAAAAAACGAAAATTCTGCCTTTGCAGAAGATGCTAGAGCTTTGTGAAAAGCTAAATTTTCCTTTGATATTAGTCGGTGGTTCGGAAGATGCATCAATCGGTAATAATCTTATTAAAAAACTGCTAGAAAGAAATATTAGTTTACCGGTTTTTAATGCATGTGGGAAATATAATTTACTTCAATCGGCTTCTATTGTAAAGCAAGCTCGTTTAGTAATAGGTCATGATACGGGACTTACTCACATTGCAGCAGCCTTCGGCAAAAAAATTTACTCTATTTGGGGGCCTACATCTCCTGTAGATTTCAAACCCTACATGGCTAATAATGTAATACTTGAAAATAATTCACTTTCATGCAGACCCTGCTCAAAAGCCGGAGTAGACCGATGTCCTAAAGGTCATCATAAATGTTTGGGTGAATTACCTTTAGAAAATGTGGTTTTTGATATTGATTAATTTACTTTTTTAGACCCAATTCCTTTAGTCGTTCGTCAAGATATTCTCCTGCTGTCATATTATTGTAATGCTTCGGGTTGTCCTTAGTTATACAGCTTTCTAAGCAAGTCAAGTCCATATCAGAGCGAGGGTGCATGAAAAAAGGCATCGAATAGCGTGGCAGGTGCATCAGCTCTTTGGGTGGATTTACTACTCTGTGAGTAGTAGATTTCAATCTGTCATTGGTGAGCCGTGCCAGCATATCGCCCACATTTACCACTATTTGCTCGGGAAGAGCGGTCACAGGAAGCCAAGTACCATCTTTTTTTAGTATTTGTAAGCCATCGGCACTGGCACCCATCAATAAGGTAATCAGATTTATATCTTCATGGGCCGCTGCACGCACAGCGTCAGGCTCTACGGCATCGGGATTTTCTATGGGGTAATAATGAATACAGCGCAAAATACTATTGCCTGTAGCCACTTTAGCATCAAAATAATTTTCCGGAAGTCCTAAATAGATGGCTATGGCGCGCAATAAATCGATTCCCGCAGCTTCCAGGGTTTTAAAAACTTCCAGCCCAATGGTTTTTAATTCCGGTATTTCTGTAGGCCAAATATTGTCAGGGTAATCTACTGCCAAATGCTCCTCTTTGGGTTTGTTTTCTTGGCCAATATGCCAAAATTCTTTTAAATCTGCACTTTTAAAGCCTTTGGCAGTTTCTTTTCGTTTGGGAGTATAGCCTCGTTGGCCTGCCCCATTGGGGATATCATATTTAGATTTCACACTCTCTTCCAGTTTGAAAAAGTTTACAAAGGCATCATACAGTTTTTTACTTGTTTCATCGCTCAGCCCATGATTTTTCACGGCTACAAATCCTGTTTCGTTGAATGCTTTGCCCAATTGAGCCACAAATAGGGCTTTGGTTTCAGGATTTTTGAAATCGTTTAAATCGACCGATGGAATAGAAAGGTGCATCTGAAAAGAAAGATATTTTGGTATATGAGGCTGAAATTATGATATTTAGACCAAAGATTAATGACCAAATGGCAAAAATAAAATTTACGCTTACCACACAGATTTTTTTAGGAATGGCTCTTGGAATTGCCTGCGGTCACTTTTTCCCTGATTTTTCGCAAGAATTAAAACTGCTAAGCGATATTTTTTTAAGGCTGATAAAGATGATTATTGCGCCTTTGGTTTTCTCTACATTGGCAGTGGGCATAGCCAAATTGGGCGATTTCAAGTCAGTAGGTCGCATTGGCATCAAAACATTGGCATATTTTTATTTCGCTACCATCATTTCTTTGGCTTTGGGATTGCTGTTGGTCAATCTTTTCAAGCCGGGGCTTATGCTTCAGCTTACTTTGCCCGAACAAGGCATAGATACAGGGCTTCAAAACTCGGGTGGCACTTTCAAAGATTTTGTCTATCGCATGTTCCCTACCAGCCTTATCGATAGTATGGCTAAAAATGACATTTTGCCGATTTTGATTTTTACCATATTCTTTGGAGTGGCACTTGCTGCCGTAGGTGAAAAGGGTAAACCACTTACCAAAGGGCTTGATTCACTGGCAGAAGTTATGTTCAAAGTAACCAATTATGTAATGTATTTTGCGCCATTTGGAGTGTTTGGTGCTTTAGCAGCCAATATTGGAAAACAGGGTCTTGGTATTCTTTCTGGATATTTATATTTAATAGTATGTTATTATGGAGGCCTATTATTTTTCTGCTTCGTGGTATTGGCAACCATCTGTTATTCACTTAAAATCAACTTTTTACAGCTTTTTAAACAAGTTAAAGAGCCATTTTTAATAGCGTTCAGCACAGCTACATCTGAGAGTGCGTTCCCCAAATTGGTAGAGGCTTTGGAGCGATTTGGCTGTCCGCCACGCATTACAGGGTTTGTATTGCCATTGGGCTATTCTTTCAATTTAGATGGTTCTATGATGAATATGACCTTTGCCACTATGTTTATTGCTCAAGCATATGGCATGAATATCTCATTTGAACAGCAAATTACAATGATGCTCATTTTGTTGGTAGCCAGCAAAGGTGTGGCCGGAGTACCCAGAGCCTCGTTGGTGGTGGTGGCGAGTATGCTTAGTACATTTAACATTCCGGGCGAAGGATTATTGTTGTTACTAGGCATTGACCAAATACTCGACATGGGGCGTTCTGCCACCAATGTTATGGGCAATGCAGTAGCTACCTGTGTGGTAAGCAAATGGGAAGAAATAAAAACTGAAAAGTAAGAATTAATAATTATAAAATATTTGTTATTTTTTTTAAATGGCTTATTTGTATATTTTTGTGAATTATAGTTGAACTATTTAAACCTTTTACCTTATGAAAAAAAGTATACTAATATTTGTTACGCTCAGCATTATGCTGATTTCTATTGGTACTCAAGCGCAAGAAAAGCAAAGCGGAGTAGATAATAAAGGGAGAAAAATTTATTACAATCACATCAAATGGAATGCGTTTGCTCCTGTAGGATTGGCCTATGAAAGGAAACTAGGCAAGAAAATTTCAGCACAGCTAGCATTCAGCTTGCCTGTTGGGACTTTTAGCTCCGATGGAGTAGAAGGCAAACTAAGTGGCTATGGTGTGCAGCCTGAATTTAGGTATTACTTCGGTAAAAATGCGATGAGAGGCTTTTTTGTGGGTTTATATGCTAATTTCAGACAATATAAACTAGATATTGATGCTGGAAATGGTCAAATTGAATTAGAAGTTCCATACTCAACGGGTACTAGAACTGTTAGTTTTACTACTCAACAAAAAGGGGAGGTTGAGATAAATCATGTTGGGCTTGGATTAGTAATGGGACAACAATGGATAATTAAAAGTAGGGTATCGGTAGGCATACACTGGGGTGTTTCTTTTGGTAGTACCGAAGTTGAGGGAGGGTATGGATTTGTTGGAACTGCTCCAAATAACGAAGGCATTCCTGTAAATACCAGCACTTCGGGAGAAGAAAACTATGGATTTGTGACTGTTAAAACCGAAGCGGGAATTACTGGAACATCAAGAGAATTAACTACAATAGGTGTTGCTAAGGCAGAGGCTTCACTTCCCATTTTACCGCGCTTTGGCTTCAATTTGGGTTATGTTTTCGGCAAATAAGCTGTTTTAATCCTAAAGCAAACATTTCATAATCCCACCTTTGATGAAAGGGTGGGATTTTTTATTTAATTTTGTGTTGAAATTTCATCAAATGTCTGTAAGAGAACTGGAATCGGTCAAAGCCAAGTATTACGCAGAAGCTAAACACTACATGGAAAATGCACGCACCACTTTAAAAGCTGCGGGCAAAGAAGATCGTTATTATTCAGATGATAAATATGTGCGTACGGCATGCGGAACAGCCTATTTAGCAGTACTCAAGGCTATTGATGGCATATTTAAAATTGCCGGAATTACTAGACCTAAGGGCAGATTATCTATTGAGTATTATAAAGAGAATGCATCGAAGCTAGATAAAAAGCTGGTAAATCTATTAGGTTCATGTTACAATATTTTACACTTGGACGGCTATTATGATGGAATAACCAGTGTAAAAGTTATTTCAGCCGGATTTGAAGATGCAGACGAAATAGTGAACATGCTCGGAAAAAGAATTGGGGAATAATAAGAATGAAAAAAGTAGCCTTTTACACGCTTGGTTGCAAGTTAAATTTTTCAGAAACATCTACCATAGGGCGGATGTTTGAGCAAAGCGGTTTTCAAAAAGTGAATTTTGAAGATGGAGCCGATGTGTATGTAATCAACACTTGTTCTGTCACTGAAAATGCCGACAAAAAGTGTAGAAAAGTAGTAAAAGAAGCCCTTAAATTCTCTCCTGATGCCTATGTGGCTGTTATAGGTTGCTATGCCCAATTGAAGCCACAAGAAATTATTGACATTCCGGGTGTAGATGCCGTGCTTGGTGCTGCCGAAAAATTCAGATTGATAGAACTCTTGGGCACTTTTGATAAAAAAGAAAAGAAAATATTTGCCTCAGAAATCACAGAAGCTACACATTTTAATACCGCCTATTCGCTCAACGACCGCACCCGCACTTTTTTAAAAGTACAAGACGGCTGCGATTACAGCTGTACATTCTGCACCATTCCACTCGCCAGAGGAAATAGCCGAAGCGATTACATAATTAATATAGTAAAAGCGGCAGAGGAAATAGCCGCATCAGGAGTCAAAGAAATTGTACTGACGGGTGTAAATATTGGCGATTTCGGACTTCATCATGGGGTGCGCGAAGAAAAGTTTATAGATTTGGTAAAAGCCTTAGACGAAGTGGAAGGCATAGAACGCATCCGCATTTCTTCCATAGAACCCAATTTGCTAACTGACGATGTGATAGAATTTGTGGCTCAAAGCCAAAGGTTTGTGCCGCATTTTCACATTCCTTTACAATCGGGGAATAACAAAATATTAAAACTTATGCGCAGGCGCTATCAGCGAGAACTCTATGCTGAGCGTGTTGCCAAAATCAAAGAATTGATGCCTCATTGTTGCATAGGGGTAGATGTTATTACAGGATTTCCGGGCGAGACTGAGGAAGATTTTCTTGAAACATATTATTTTATCAATGAACTTCCTGTGTCATATCTACATGTGTTTACCTACTCAGAGCGAGACAATACCCATGCCATAAACCTAGGAGGCACTGTGCCGCAAAAAGGACGAGATGCCCGCACCACACAGCTGAGAAGCCTTTCAGAGAAAAAGAAAAGATATTTTTATGAAGAAAATTTGGGCAAATCTTTTTCCGTACTGTTTGAAAACGATGTAGAAAACGGCATTATGCACGGTTTTACGGAAAACTATATCAGAGTAAGGGCTAAATACGACCCCGTGTTGGTAAATGAACTCAAAACGGTGACACTCACAGAAATAAATCCCGATGGGAATGTGGACATTGTTGAAGCGGAAGAAATTCTTAGCCATTCTCACTGAAAAAATTAATAAATTGCGCCATGACGCATTCACATCACCACCACCATCACGAGCATCATGGCCACAGTCACCACCATCACTCCAATGAAGGTGAGCAAATTCAAAAATTTCAATACAAAACGGGCCTTGTCGTAGGTATTACTTTTGTGACGATGATAGCCGAAATCACTTTTGGCTATATGTCAAACTCTTTGGCTTTGTTGGCCGATGGCTGGCACATGTCTTCTCATGTATTGGCCTTGGGCATGACTTGGATTGCCTATTTTTTTGCAAAACGATTTTCTAAAAGTGAAAATTTAAACAATAGTGCAGCCAAAATTTTATCTCTTTCCGGCTACACAAGTGCCATTGTGCTGTTGGTAGTAGCCGTTATAATGGCAGCGGAAGGTGTAGAAAGGCTATTGAGTCCTGAAAAAATAGCTTTCAAGGAAGCCATTTTTGTCTCGTTTATTGGGTTGGTAGTGAACGGACTGAGTGCATTGCTCCTCCACGATGGACACCAACACCACGACCACAACATAAAGGCAGCTTATTTACATGTCTTGGCCGATACCATTACTAGTTTGGCTGCTATTGTGTCTCTTATCATAGGTATGTACTTCGAAATTTACTACCTAGATGCTTTGAGTGCCATAGTTTCATCGGTAATTATTATTCGGTGGGCCGTTTCATTGGCTTGGACTTCAGGGAAAGAACTTATCGGGTATTTTAAAAGCTGATAATAGCATGACTCCTACATTCAAAAAACTAAATTTCAAAAATCATAAAGAAATAGTGGTTTTGAATATGCCTGATAGTTTTAAGGCAGAAGTTTTAGAAATGTCAAAAGAAGCTACGCTATTTTATGCCCGTGTTGGTGTTTTCACCAATACGCTTCTTACCAACAAGGCAAGTATATAACTTATGCAAATCAAATAAAACATTCTGTGACCGAAATAAATATTACTACTTACAGAAATTCTTGACCTGCAACCCAACTCTACTTTTTTAATTATTGTCTTAGCGAACCCTAATATTTCGATGTGGGTATGGGCAATAATTCCATTATTTTATTTCATAGTTTTCGTATATTTGGTAAAATGCTTTATTTGCATATAAATAGACTAGAATATGCTCATTTCTGAAATAGAAATTTACGAGGTTTTAAGAGAGAAAATGGACGAGCGTGAGGCAAAAGCCTTGGTGATGTACATAGAAAACCGAGTAGAGAACAAGTTTGAACAAGCCCAAAGTATTTTTGCTACCAAAGAAGATATCACGAAGCTAGAACTTAAAATTTCTTTACAGATTGCAGAGCTAAAAGCTGAAACATTAAAACTTATTGCTGACTCTAGAGCGGAAACTTCTAAGCAAATAGCGGAATACAAGGCTGAAACATCTAAGCAAATAGCAGAATCGAAGGCAGAAATGATTAAATGGATGTTTGGATTTGTGTTTGTAAGTACACTCACTGTAATAGGAGTGATATTATCGGTCATGAAAATGGGTGGGTGGTAAGACAATACTAAACAAAAATAGATTTATAAGTCCTTCAACCGTAAACATACTTTTTGAGTACGTAATTCACATATATAGCTCATTTTGTCAAAAAAGCTTAAATATTTTTCAATTGGTTTTAAGTTGAATTAATCTACTATGACTCCTACATTCAAAAAACTAAATTTCAAAAATCATAAAGAAATAGTGGTTTTGAATATGCCTGATAGTTTTAAGGCAGAAGTTTTAGAAATGTCAAAAGAAGCTACGCTATTTTATAGCATAGAAAATCTAAAAAAAGTGGAGTTTATCATCGTATTTGTAATGAAGCAAACCGAAATTGATTTGACAGCCCAAGCCATAGCTCCGCTTTTAGAAGGCGATGCAGTGGTTTGGTTCGCCTACCCAAAAGGAAGCTCGAAAAAATACAAATGCGATTTCAACCGCGATACAGGGTGGGAGATATTTGGCAAAATAGGGCTTGAACCTGTGCGCCAAGTAGCGATTGATGAAGACTGGTCTGCTCTAAGGTTTAGAAAAGTAGCTTTTATTGACAAAATGACCCGCTCATTCGCCATGACTGAAGAGGGAAAAGCCAAAGTAGCTACGGCAAAGAAGTAAATTTTTTCTTCCCTTCAATAAAATATTTCCATACGATGCTGTAGGGCATTAGTACTTTTGTGGAATTGTGTTTTAGCCCTTTTCGTTTAGATTGTAATGCCGGAATGTCTCTGTAATAAGCAAAATGGGCTTTTATCACCGCCAAAGTGTCTTTGGGGTAGCCTTGAACTAAAAACTTTGCTCCGGCTATCCCATCAAGTATTAATCTTTTAAATATTTTTAAGGCCATAGACTTGCCCGGATAGTTTTTGTGGAGCAAGTAAAGGCTATTTCTAAAGTTTAAAAATGTTTTACGAGCGCTGTTTTTGGGCAATGTGCCTCCACCTACATGGTAAATGACCGACTGGGGAAAATACATGATTTTATATCCGGCATTCCACACCCGCCAACAAAAATCTATTTCCTCCATGTGAGCAAAAAAATCTTCATCAAGACCGTCCAACTGCCAAAAAACCTTGGCTCTCACAAAAAGACAAGCTCCTGAAGCCCAACCTATTTCGGTAATTTGTTCGTATTGGTTTTCGTCTTTTTCCAAAGTTTCAAACAGCCTTCCTCTGCAAAAGGGGTAGCCGTCTGCATCTAAAAAGCCACCCGCAGCACCCGCATATTCAAAATATTCTCTATTAGAATACGATTTTATTTTGGGTTGACAAGCCGCTACTGAGGGATTTTTTTCTAAATAATCTATTGCAGGCAACAGCCAATTTTCAGACACTTCCACATCAGAGTTTAGCAACACATAATAATCGGCTGCTACTTGTTTCAAAGCCAAATTATAGCCCCTGCAAAACCCTTCGTTTTTAGGATTTTTAATAATTTTTATGTTAGGGAAATGTGTAACCAGACACTCTACTGAACCATCGGTAGAAGCATTGTCGGCCACATATATCTCAGCACCTGCACTATGTTTTATCACCAAAGGCAGAAATTGTTCTAAAAACTTCTTGCCGTTCCAGTTGAGAATGACGATGGCTATCTTCAAAATGAGGGGAATAAATTGTATAAAAAAACAGATTCACACAAAGCTGTTGGCTAAATACTTTGTGTGAACCAGATGGTTATCTTGCACCCAAAATAGCGTTTAGGTCTAGTCCGGGTATGTTTGGCAACACACCGTCCATAGATTTGGCCATTTCAGCTTTTATTTTCTCGTCTATGTCGCTCACGGCTTTGTTCACGGCTGCTACGGTGAGGTCTTGCACCATATCGCGGTCGTTCATTATGTCGGGGTCTATTTCCAGTTTAATTAGTTTTTTATGGCCGTTTACGGTAGCTTTCACCATGCCGCCACCCGATTCGGCCGTGAGCGAGATGTTAACCAGATTTTCTTGTGCCGCTTTTATCTTTTCTTGTGCCTCCTTTACTTTATTCAGGATGCTAAACATATCAAACATGGTGCCTTTAATATTAGATTTTAAAATTGTGGTGCAATTATAACATTTTATAAAAACGATTAGCCTCTCAGTTTATTTATTTCTTCAGCAGATAAGCCAGTTAAATCGCCAATTGTTTTGTTGTCATATCCTTGCTTGATTCCATTTTTGGCAATTTCTAGCTTTAAACCATATTCTAGTTCTTCGGTTCTCGACAACAATTCACTTGCCTTGAGGTGCAAGCTATCCAAATGCCTGTTGTAACTATATTGTTCTTCTTGAGGCAACCTCATCACATCCAGTACCTCTTGTGCTTCTTTTAGTCCTTTAGCCTTGAAATCGTCTTTTACCTCGCTGTTTTTTAGGAAATAAACCCATTCATCCAGTGTGTCTTTGGCTTTATCATTAAAATTATTTACTTTCAAGATATAATATTCAGGAAAAGCATCGGAAACATTTTCTTTTTGAAATTTGGCTTTTTGTCTGCTGGAAAGCTCCAATAAATCGTTTTGGTGCAAACCTTTAAATTCTGTAACTCCTCTATATATATAATCCTTCCCTTGACCCAAGTCAAAATAAACAATATTTATAGAAATCACTTTTTTAACCACTGCATAGGGTTGGCGTTTCATCAGATTTTGTGCTACAGCTTTTGAAATTCCATATATCATTCTTTGAAAATAGTCTATCTCATAGGTATTTTGAATTTCTATAATGATTAGCTCATTTTTTGAATTTTCTGTGAGAATATCCACACGGTTGTATTTGTCGTCATCATCTTCTTGGTTACTTTCACTCTCCAATATTTGTTTGATTTTGATGTTTTCAAATAGTAATTCGCTTAAAAAACCTTCTAATATCACAAAGTTGGCTTTGTTTCTCAAAAGTCGTTTGATTGCCCAATCAAAGTGAATCAATTTTTTGGCCATTTCCTTATGGTATTTATTCTTGCAAATTTACAGAATTTTCTCCTCAATCGTTACGCTTCGAGCAATGCCTCCACAATTCTTTCTGTGGCTTTGCCATCCCATAGGTGCGGAATATTTCCTTTTTTATATTTCCCAGAGAGAATGTCATCTATTTTGCTCAAAATGGCTTTGGGTTCAAAGTCCAGCAGTTCGTTGCTGCCTTTGGTTACTGTCACGGGTCTTTCTGTGTTTTTTCTCAAAGTCAAGCACGGAATTTGTCTGTAAGTAGTTTCTTCTTGTATACCACCCGAATCGGTGAGTACAAAAGCGCAGTTTTTTACCAGTTTTTGAAAAGCAAAATAATCGAGTGGCTCAGATAGTATAATGTTGCTGTTTTCTGTCAAAAGATGTTTAATTTCAAATTCATCGGCTTTTTTGAGTGTGCGCGGATGTATGGGGAATACTATTTTCAGTTTTTCGGCTACTTTGCAAAGTATTTCTATGGTTAATGTCAGATTTTCAGGCTCGTCTACATTGCTGGGTCTGTGTATGGTTATCAAAGCAAAGCTTTTGGGGCTTAATCCATACTTATTTAATATATCAGATTTGTCTATTTCAGAGTCAAATGCAGCCAAGGTGTCTATCATGGTGTTGCCCACCATGCGCAGTTGATGTTCTGCTTTTCCGTTTTGCCTCAAATTTTCATAGCCCGAAGGCTCTGTTATAAAAAATAGGTCGGAAATCTCATCGGTGAGTATTCTGTTGATTTCTTCGGGCATGTTGCGGTCGTTGCTACGCAAGCCGCTTTCCAAATGGGCTATTTTTATGCCTTTTTTGTAGGCTGCAAATGCAGCTGCGAATGTAGAATTTACATCGCCCACCACCACTACCCAATCGGGTTTTTCGGTTTCCAATACTTTTTCCAGCTCTATCATGATCATGCCCATCTGAAAAGTGGGTGTTCCGGCAGGAATTCCTAAAAAATAGTCGGGTTTGCGTATTTGCAGTTGCTGAAAAAACACATCAGACATGTTGTAGTCGTAGTGTTGTCCTGTATGTACAAGTTTGTAGTCAAATTTTCCGGGATATTTGGCAAAGGCTTTGTCAAATTGTGTTATTTTGATAAAATTGGGTCTGGTGCCTACTACAATGAGTATTTTTTTCATTTATCTGAAATATTAAAAAAGAAACAAAGTTAAGTACCGGCAAGCACATTAATCAAAACAAATATTAAAAATGATAGGAATATTAGTCCCTATGCCTCAAGAGATAGCCCTTATTTTGGCACAAATGCAAATACATGAAACCGTAGAGGCCGGTATGAGGACGTATTACAGAGGCATCTTGGCCGGAAAAGAGGTGGTGGTGGCTCTTTCCAGAATAGGCAAAGTGGCATCGGCTACCACAGCGGCCTTTATGATAAACAGATTTGGTGTAAAACTCATTGTATGTACCGGAGTGGCAGGCGGAGCGGCAGATGAAATTAATATTGGCGACATCTGCATAGCCACCTCTGCCGTGCAGCACGACATGGACGCCAGAGGCTTATTTCCACAATATGAAATTCCGCTTTTGGGTGTAAAATATTTCTTTACCAACCCAAAACTTGTAAATACAGCTTTTGAAAGTACCTCAAACTATATAAAAAACGAGCTTAAAGCCCACATTAATAGTAATATTATTAATGAATTCGGTATCGGGAGTGTTAAAGTTCATATAGGAATGCTCGCCAGTGGCGACCAGTTCATAGGCAGCGCACAAAAGTTGGCAGAAATCAAAAAGGGGCTTCCTGATACTCTATTTGTGGAAATGGAGGGTGCTGCGGTGGCCCAAGTAGGTTTTGAACATAGTGTAGAGGTGCTTAATATTCGTATTATTTCAGACAAAGCCAACGACAAAGCGCACATAGATTTTGAAAATTTTGTCGAAAATGCTGCTAAGTACATGACTTTGGGAGTTATTACTCATTTTTTGGAAGTCGTATAACCATATTCTTACGTGATATACCCTCATGCGGGTATTCGCTCTACTTTGAAAAATACCTTTGTTGTGGGATTTTTTAGGGCTATTGTTGTATATACCTTTGTATTGTTCAATTAACCCATAAACATCGGTTCCCATGACAGCAGCTTTATCTAACTCTTCAGTTTACAATTCATTAGCAAACAGAACTATTGTGCCTGTATCTACAACTCGCAACAAGTCTTCTCAAATGAAATACTTCAACAATTTAGAAGCTAAGCTTTCTACAAAAAGCACAATGACCGTGAAAAATTCATTTGAATTCTCTTTTGACGATATGTTTTAAGCATATCTACTTTTAAATAATATATAGTATTTACCCTTTAGTCCGGACTTGTTCGGACTTTTTTTGTTAATACGTAAGATATATTCTTCATTGTAAGCTTACTCTCTGAGCCATTGCAAAAAATCTGAGGCTTTGAGCTTGCTTACGACTATGGGTTCGGGGTGTGGCATGGTGCTGTGTATCAGCAGCTTGCGAGCAAAATAGTAGGACACTTCCTTCACAGCTTTTTTGTGAATGAGCACTTGGCGATTGGCTCTGTAAAATTGCCTTCCCGATTGGCTTTCCAGTTCATCGAGGGTGTTGTCTATGGTAAATACTTTCCCATTGAAAAGATGAATGTAAATTAATTCGTTTCTAAGCGAAAAAATGGCAATGTCCTCCATCTGAATCGGAATGATTTTGTCGGCCTGATAAACCAAAATAGAACCCGAATCTCTCACTCTAAAGCGTTGTTCGAGTTTGTTTATCACCTCCCTTAGCTCTGCGGGGCGAGTAGATGAAGCATTTTTGAGCATCAGATATTTGTTGATGGCCGATTGTATGGACTCATCGGTGAAGGGTTTCAGCACATAATCTATGCCAAAAGCCTTGAAGGCTTCAAGGGCAAACTCATCGTAGGCGGTGCAGAAAATGATGGGAATTTGCTTTTTGAGATTTCTGAAAATATCAAAACTAAGTCCATCGCCCAGTTGAATATCGGAAAAAATGAGGTCGGGGGCTTCGTGGCTTTGAAAATACCTCACCGACTCGGCCACCGAACCCAGTATGGCATTGATTTCGGCAGCTTCGCTCACTTTTTTTTATGCTTTCGGCCAGCCCGTTAGCGGCCAATACCTCGTCTTCTATGATTACTATTTTCATAAATAAGGCCCACACATTGAGCCGTTTTCAAATTATACTTGGAGCAATGGCAGCAGCACCCTGAAATGCTGTTCTGTTTCCACAATTTGCGGCTCATATTTGCCAGAAGTAATGAGTTTATAGCGTTCAAATAAATTTTTTAGGCCTATTTTGGTCGAGTCTTCTTTGTATGATTTGGGAGAAAGCGTGTTTTCTACTGCCAGCACATCTGCATCGGTAATGAAAAAATGCAATTTCAAAGGCTTTTCCTTGGTGAAAGAATTGTGCTTGATGGCATTTTCTGCCAATAGTTGAAGCGTGAAAGCAGGTACTGCCTGCCGCCATACTGCGCACCTGCCGTACCTTTGTAAATGCTCACGTCTTTGAGCGCATCTGAATTAAAAACCGAGAAAAAACCAAGCAAATGCGATGGGTTGTACACAATGGCCTCATCAAGCAAAATCATGTTTTGGTCTACACCACCGCCACGCACAAAAAAGCCGGCTTGGCCTTCGCCTGCCGATTTTATGCCAGGAGTAAGCTGAATCGTTTTCAATACATCTCTTTCTCCAAACAGCACAGGCACTTTTTCGATAGATTTAATATCAATTTTGGTCATCCCCATTTGATTTTGGCTGATGTTCTCGTTTTCTTTTGTGGTAGAAACCACCACCTCGTCCAGTTGCTGGCTCTTTTCTTTCAGGTTGAAATTGAGTGTAATGTCTTTTTCGAGCGAAACCTGTTGCAGCACTGCCTCATAGCCCAAATACTGAATGGATAGTGTGTATTGGCCTTTGGGCAAATTGAGGGAGTAAAAACCGTAGGCATTGGTAGAAGCCGCCACATTGGCGAGTTCTTTTACCGCTACTACTACGCCAATCATATCTTCCCCGTTTTTGGCATCGCGGATAGAGCCGCTGATGGTAAATTTTTGTGCTAATAAAGTAGTAGAAACCAAAGCAAACGAAAGCAGGACAGCAACTTTTTTGAAACCCATGTCAATAAGAATTTCGACAAAGATTTCATTTGCAGCCTTTCAAGCATAGCTGTTCGCCCCCGAAGCGGGCAAAAGAGGAGGGGAAATGGGCAGAAAGAGAGATTTGTTTATTTGTGGATGCGAACCATAGGGCATACATAGTACCCATAAAAAAAGAGAAAGCCAATATTGCCCCAGAATACACAATGCACACTAAAACATTTATTAAAAATACGAAGTTCGTATTTTGTGCTTTTTGAAAAATAATTTTGCTTTCAAAAATCAGCCAAAATTAGTCAGAAAACAGCCATATTTTTTTAGGTAAACACCTAATAATGAGTAAGTAAAAATAAAATATAAGTAGTCTATTGCAAGTTTGGGGTTTTATTGTGAGATTGCGTATATATAAGAGTTAAGTGTAATCCACCAACCTGAGTAGTCCTCAAAAGCACTTAGTTTTGTAAGGATTGAGTATGGGTTGCATTTGAGTTAGGATGGGAAAAAAATAGACTTGTTTTGTTGGGCTACCCATTTTTTGGGCTCAGAAATTTCTACGGTGATACCGTGCAAACGTCTGTTTGTGACGTAACTACGTACGAAAATTTCTGCAAAGTTAGCGTATTTGGATGACAAAGTCAAGCATTGGGAGCGCTAACATAGCAAAACAGTTTATTTTGGCTAAAGATTTTCAAATGCAGGTGCGTTGGTATTCAATCCAAGCAATCAACTTTACCCAACTTCGTCAATCTAGCATTGACAAAATTGTTCGTTTAACTAACATGCTTTTTAGGTGTTTATTTATTGTCAGGTATGTTGGACTCCGACCAGCTCAAAACAGATATAGGAATCTATGTGTGTTGTTTTGAGTTATTGAGAAATTGGCTTCTCAACTGGTCTACACTTAACATGATATTTGTACAATGCCGTTGGTAGAACCCTATCAAAAGGAAGAATAAATTTCAATTATTCGTTCTCCCTCTTACCTTTGTTGTAACGGCACTATACAAATATCTCCACGTTGGCAGCAATTACCGACAACTATCCAGGATTCACAATGACAATTTATAAGTATCAGACGATAGACAAGTATTTCTGGAGTAACCTAATTAAAAGACAACTTTGGTTTTCTTCGCCCAAAACTTTTGACGATGATTTTGACTCGCTTTTGCCCATTGACACAAATATGTCCAAAGGAGAAATAGAATCATTCTTGCGTCTTTCTTGGCAGTTGAATTTTAAGACTCAAATTGGATTCGACATTGCTTTCGGTCGTGCTGTAGATGAACTAGCTATTAATCACGACATGAGAAGAGATTTTTTCTACGGTCTCATAGACAACCATGTAGATGAAAACATTGCAATTACATGTTTTTCTAATGATTTAATGAATAGAACGCTTTGGGGAAAGTATGCAGACAAAGGGACGGGTGTCTGTTTTGGTTTTGAACCAATTTTTGACGAAGAATATTTTAAAAATTTAGAGATTGTGAGCTATACTGAAAATCTCCCAAGGGTAAGGATGGACATCAATACATTTGACGAGCGTATAAAAGAATTTGTTACGACAAAGCATGCTCAGTGGTCAAATCAAGGAGAGACAAGACTATTTCGGAAAAAAGTTGGAGCATACAGCTATAACCCGCTTAGTTTGACAAGAATAATTTTTGGAACCAGAATTTCAAAGCAGCATAAAGACAGAATAATTTCTATTGGCCTAATGACAAATTCTGAAATTGAATTTTCCCAACTAGAAAGAGACAGAGAAAACGGAGAATACAAATTGACGACAATTTAGCAACTGCTGCCAACAAAATGTTTCTGCAATGGTGGGGTGAAGAGTAGGCTATAAGTTTTTATCTTCGTTCAACGTTTGGTCACGGGGGACAAAGACGTTTTCAAAAGCCCACCACTGCAGAAACACAAACGTTAGCGGTCATTGCAAAACGACACCCTACAAACATTAATATTCAGACGAAAAATCAAAAATGTTTGAAAACAAGGGTGATAATTTCGGACTTTGGGTATTAACGAATAACTAATTTTGTGTTCAATGCAAACAACATCAGACAGCATTTTACTTGACAAACTAATAACGGAAGACAGTTCATCATTTGAATTGCTCTATAAATTCTATTTTCCTTCCGTAGCTTCTTATATCAAGCAAAACCAAGGAAATAATGAAGATGCCCAAGACATTTTTCAAGAAGCTATTATTGTTTTACTTCAAAAAGTTAGAACTCCTGATTTTGTTTTAACTTCCAGCTTAAAAACATATCTATATGCTATTTCAAGAAACCTTTGGCTGAAACGCCTCAGGGACAACAAAATCAAATTTGTTGAAATAAATGACTTTGATTGTGAAATGGAACAGTTTGAAATAGAACAAGAAAAGTCAAATGACGAGAAAGTAAATTCTTGGCTAACAAGAATAACTGAAAATTGCCAACGAATTTTAAAAGCTATTTTTTATTACCAAGAACCTATGAGTAGCCTTATGCAAAAAATGGGTTGGAAAAATAAACACACAGCCGCTAACCAACAATATAAGTGTATTCAGCAAGTAAAAAGAGAGAAACAAAAGGAAGAAGGGCTTGAATAGCCTTTTTTTATTTTACAACGCTTGGGTGATAGTTGAAAAATTATGGTATCAATATTCAAATAAACAATTTCGATATGATACAAAAAAATTCATCATTGCTTAGACTTGGGCTTTTAGTCCTGTTAAGCCTAACGTTCACTAACGGATTTTCACAATCTAAAAAAGAAACTATGAAAATTTCACCACCACAAGAAGCCCCCAATTTTACGGTCAAGGATGTAAATGGGACAACTGTAAATCTTGCCGACTATAAAGGCAAAAAAATTATGCTTACATTTTATAGAAACGTAGGCTGCCCTGTTTGTAACCTTCGTTTTCACGAACTACAAGAACAAGCAGATATCTTTAAGGCAAAGGGTTTGATTTTGTTAGCAGTGTATGAAAGTACAACTGAAAATATGAAGCAGTACCTTGAAGGGGAAAATCCTTATGCTTTAATGATTCCCAATCCTGAACAAGACTTGTATAAACTATACGATATAGACCGTAGTATGGGTAAAATGATGAAAGGTATGTTTCACGGAGCAATAGGGAAAATGGGGAAAGGAAAAAAACTTTTCAATCGAAAAATCAAGCAAGACGGTAATTCTAATCGCATTAGTGCCGACTTTTTGATTGACGAAAGTGGAAAGGTGCAAACAGCTTATTATGGAAAATACATTGGCGACCATTTGCCTATATCCGATATTAAAAACTTTATAAACAACTAAACAAAAACGATATGTCAAAGAGAACAAAAATCATCCTATGCATTATTTCAGTAGGACTAACAGCAATGTGTATTTATCACTTTTTTGGTTAATCATTTTAAACTAAGACGACAATGAAAGAATCAATAAATGTTTGGGGTATCAAAGAGTACGAAGGTGATGGTGTAAGTTGCCCTATTACACCAGCAAATTTACCTTTACATAAAAAAATTGTGCTTTTCTTTTTCAGATTTGGAGTTTGCCCAATGTGTGTAACAATGAGTTTGGGGTACAATATTATCAAGCCATTTAAAAACATTGTAGCCAAATTAAAGAGACAAAGTAAAAACGGATAAAAGCAACGAACCGCTAACACGGGCTTGGCAAAAGCAGGGCTGATGGAAGTACATCAACATTTGTGCTTCTATCAGCTTTTGTGCTATATTTGAACAGACGTTTTTCAAAGCCCTGCCTTCGCCAAGCCCGAAAACGTTAGCGGTAATTTTACGGACACCACAACCAGACAATAAAACAAGACTAAATGGAAACAAAAATCAACATCGCAAAATTTTGGACTAGAATATGGGCATTGCTAATTGACAGCATCATACTTGGAGTAATCGGCTACCTATTGGGGCAGACAGTTCAGGACTTTCTAGTTAGCATCGGCAACTACGGATTACTTTTCGGCTTGGTTATTACGGTTGCTTATCAGACAATTTTTAACTCAAAAATTGTCAACGGACAAACAATTGGCAAACGTGCTATGAATTTACAAGTTGTTGACATTAATGGCGACACCATTGACATTAGAAAATCTTTTTTGAGAGCGTTAATTCTTTGCGTTCCTTATTTCACTGCAAACCTGACAATTCCCGGACTTACCGACATTTCTATTGTAGACATTACTAAGACAATTATTCTTGCTTCAATTGCAATTGGCGTAGTTGTTATTTACATCTTCAACAAACAGACAAGACAATCACTTCACGACTTAGTAGTTGGGACTTACGTTGCCACCACCGACAGAAACGAAGAACCAGCATTACTTCCGACAATGACGAAAATTCCATTCTATGTTTTTGGCGGACTTGTTACACTCATGTTTGGAGCTGAAATTTTTACAGCGACACGGAAAGCTCCCGAACTTAAAAATGTATTAAGTATTTATTCAAAAGTTTCCGACATTGACGGTGTGCTTGAAGCAACTGTCATTGAGAAAACTTCGTATGTCAACGACTCAAAAACGACTGCTTACGAAGCAAATCTTTGGGTTCAAAATTTACCAAAAGGCGACTTAGAAAACGACAAAGTTGTTAGAGCAGTTGTTCAGACAATTCTTGACAACGCAAACAGCATTGACAGCTTTGACGTAATTTCAATTTCTATGACAAGGGAGTTTAATATTGGTATTGCATCACAAAAATCAACCACGACAGTTAGACAAACACCAAGCAAATGGAGAGAAATATTGCAATGAAAAAAACTACCGCTAACAGCCGTTTGACGCAATAGGGGCTGACGTGGTTAATTCAAGTTCAATGCTTCTATAAACATTTGTGCTTGGTTGACAGTGAAGTGCTCCGAAATCCCCCACTGCGGCAAGCGGCAAAACGTTAAGTGCAATTTTATGAAAACCCAGAGGATATATTTCTTATTAATTTTACTTTACTCTTGTGGTTTTCCATGTGTAAATCCAGCAGATAAAAAATTAGGAAACGAAAGTATTATTGCTTTTGGAAGTATGAAAGATGGGAGCTGGTGGATATATGAAAAAGAAAATTCACTGCTTCGAGATACAATACAGTTGTCTGGGTACTACCGTAGAATTGAAAGTTTTAGAGGCAAAGAAGAGTGTGATGATATTGAAATGATAACATTTACATTAACTGGTAAAAATATCTTTACCAATAAGAGTATTGTCAAGATTGACGCACGAACAAGCATTGACGTTGTAAGCTGTTCTGATTCTACGTCTGATTTATTTAATTTTTCTATTTATACAGAGAGAGGCAAAGGATATGAAAAGAGTATTTGGCTAGACTATGAAATTTTAGATAATTATGAACTCAAGGATAAGGAATACTCAAAAGTCATTCTTATTAAATATAAACAAAATGTAGGCAACGGTATTTACCAAACTGAGACTACACAACTAAGATATTTCGCCCCTAATATAGGATTAATAAGATTTGAGAATATTCTAAGTAAATTTAAATTCAATAAAGATAGCTCTATTTATAATTTAGTGAATTTTGATGTAAAAAATTAAAACTGCACTTAACACAATATTGCTAAAATTGGGCAATTTGTTGGAATTCATAGTTTTGTTTATCCCGATTTTATCGGGATCATGGTCACTGGAGATAAGCTTCGCCTTCCCTCGTGCCCAATTTTCAGCAATATTTGGGCGTTATAGAGTATTTTCGCAGTCCGAATCGAGCAACAATTATCTGAAATTGTATTTTTGTGGAATGACAAAGATAGTTCACAAGCAACCTGAAAAACTTATTGAAATCCAACAAAATGACTACAAGGAAATTCAAAAACATCTCAGAATAGCCACTTATGTATTAGAAGGTCACTATTGCGACCATATTGCTTCAAACATTTATCAGAAAAATAGAAATTTCTCCTTTAACGCGGCAATTTCTTTGCTTAGAAGCCCGAAAATAAGAATCTTTAAGCATACGGACAGAAAAGATGGATATATCGCCATTGGATTTCAAAAAGTTGTGTCAGCTGACAATTTCGAGGATAAATACCAGAAAGACAGTTATATATCAGTAGTTTTTAAACTAAAATTCAATAAGAGACTTTTACAAAAGGAAGTTTCCATAATAACGGGTTGGAGTGAGCTTGATAAACTCTGATAAAAACAGTAAATTTGATTTAAAATTAACTTGACTATGGCAGTAGTTTATAACAATAAAAAAGAAACATTAAAGCAACAAAAGGAAACTGTTGACTTTTATGAAAATATAGTGAGACCTTTGGTTTTAGAAACTGGAATGGCAAAAAACTTAAATGGAAAAACAAAAACGAATAAATAAAAATAAAACGGCACATAACAAAATATTGCTAAAATTGGGCAATGGTTTTAGGTTATAGTTTTATTTATCCCGATTTTATCGGGATCATGGTCACTGGGGATAGTTTCGCCCTCCCTCGTACACAATTTTCAACAATATTTTGGCGTTAGTAGCCACTTTAGAAAAAGTCAGCAATAATGAATAACATAATTGACATCAAACCGAATATTATTATTGGCGACAATTACGAAGGCGAATTGATATTGTCTTCATGGGCAGGTTTTCAAAGTCGACAAGGTATTTACGCAACAAAAGACAGCAAAGAAGTTTCCAATGGATTAGTAAAAATTTTTGTTGAAGGGAAAGAAGTAGATTATGTTAAAGTTACAACTGTTGAACAAGTAAATGGAGTAAAATATTTAGTTGACAATTCAGACGATGTAAGGGATGCCCTTCTTACAGGACTTCTAAACGAACTACCTGAGTTAAAAAACATTTATGAGGACTTAATACCTGAAATAACTAAAATAGAAGATTTTAGAAATTGTATTGGGCTTGCCAATATACACATAAAGTCTTCCGACAAGGACAATTTTGCCTATATTGGTTTTGAACTTGGCTGTGATTGGGATGAAGAACACGGAGTGGGTGTAATGATGCACAAAAATAGAATTGTTGCAATAGGACAGGCTGATACAGCATTTGACGATTGGGTTACTTTTTCGGACAATGGAACTACCGAATTAGAAACTTTAAAATGGGAGGAAGCAAATTCTAAATTGCAAACAGAAAGACAAGCAATTGAAAATAAAAAAGCTTGGTGGAAATTTTGGAATAAATATTAGAATAAACGGCTACTAACATCATATTGCTAAAATTGGGCAATGGTTGGTATCCGTAGTTTTGTTTATCTTTCGGTTTGGTCTCGGGGGATAGTTTCGCCCTCCCTCTTGCCCAATTTTCAGCAATATTTGGGCGTTATATGCGATTTTGGCCTACCGAAGAACAACGACAGCTGAGAAAAATCCCAACAATTTTGTTTCACTTTAGGGAAACTTTGCTATTTTTGCAAAGTGGAGAAAAATAAGAAACAAAGAACAATTGTATTTTACAAAAGCTATTTTCAAGAGTTCTTTGAAAAACAAACCAAAAAAGTAAAAGCTAAAATAGTTTGGACTTTTGACTTAATAGAAGAATTGCAAAGAGTTCCGGAAGTCTATCTTAAGCATATAGAAAATACAGACGGACTGTATGAAATTAGAGTTCAACTTGGAAGCGATATTTTTCGGATTTTCTGTTTTTTTGACCAAGGACAATTGGTTGTATTAGCCAATGGTTTCCAAAAGAAAACACAGAAAACACCCCAAAAAGAAATTGATTTAGCCCTAAAGATAAAAGCAGAGTATGAAAACGAAAAAAAGTAACTTGATGACCCTTGAAGAGTTTAAAGAAAAAAACTATGGTAAGCGTGGGACAGCTGAGCGTGAAGAACTTGAATCTGGTTATGAAAACTTCAAGATAGGTGCATTAATCCATGACACCAGAATACAAATGGGGATAACACAAGAACAACTTGCCAAAAAAGTGGGGACTACAAAATCGTACATTTCAAAGATTGAAAACAACATCAAAGAAGCAAGAATATCAACACTACAGAAAATTGTAGAACTTGGTTTTGGTGGACAATTGGAATTATCGATTAGACTTTAAAAAAGAATTAGAAAGAGAAAAACCTGTCCATAACATCATATTGCTAAAATTGGGCAATGGTTTTAGGTCGTAGTTTTGTTTATCCCGATTTTATCGGGATCATGGTCACTGGAGATAAGCTTCGCACTCCCTCGTGCCCAATTTTCAGCAATATTTGGGCGTTAGCTGCAAGCATAAATAGCCTTACTCAAACAATTGAAATATGATACCGCCCAATCAAGACCAACACAAAATACCACAGGTCTATCTCAGAAAATTTGGTTATGTCGACCCTCATCAGCGAGAACGAATATCTGTAATTCATAAAGACGAAAAATATACTAGGCAGAAAAATATTGAAAGTTTCTATGCACCAACTAACATCTTTGACATTAAAAGTGATGATCCTAGGATACCAAGAATGTTTGAACAACTCAATTGCGACCTTGAAAATGAATACAACAATATAGTTGGAGAGCTTGAAGCCTCTGGCACTCTGAGTAACAAGTCTTATGCTTATCTTCTACAGCTAATTGCAAATTTGATTGTTCGCTCAGACTTTTGGCGAGAGTGGGTACTTGGTATGCTAGAACATCAGGACAAGGAGAATTTCCTTCAAGTAGTTCTCGGACATCATTGTAAAGACAGCAACGAATTTATGAATATAAAAAATCAGCCATTCTTCAGAATTTTAGCTGACAGTCCTCCAATTGACGTTGTTAATAGAGTCCTTATTTATTTTATCGACCACCTTATGTTAAGATTATGGCACTATGAAATAACATTTATTCAATCGCAAGCAGACAAACCCTGGTTCACCTCGACAAATCCAGTTGTAGTGCACAATAGAACTGGACGTTTTGAAATATTTGCAAAAGAAAGTGAGATATATTTTCCCTTATCCCCTTCCTTCCTAGCGTATGCTCATTATAAAGGTTCAGAAGACACGGAAAATCCATTGCGCACTCTTGAAACCAACAAAACACACAAAGCAACGGACGAACAAAATGAAAATTTACAGAAAATAATAATGAATAATACAGCCGACTTTTTAATAATAGCTGGCGAGTTCAAATTTTCTAAAGCATAGGGAGAAACAATCTACATGCTAGCAGGGAAACGCGCTAGCTGCAACCACAGCGACACACAAGCAATGACAATTTCGCAGAGACATCATTACATTCCAAGGTTCTTAATTGACAACTTTGCAGACTCTGACAACAAAGTTTGGGTTTACAATAAGGAGAAGCGTATGATACTGAAAAGCAAACAAAGTTCTAAGTCTATTTTCTTTGAAATGGGCAGAAACAATTTTGATGTAAATGGTGAAACAGTTGACAACATAGAACTCCTTTATAGTGAAATTGACAATTTGCTTTCAAAATATTTGGACAAAGTTTTATCAACGCATTCAATGACAGGGAGAGAGTTGACCATGATAATATTGTTGGTTACACTTACAAAGTGGAGAATTCCCGCTTCAGATGAAAAATTCAGAAAACGGTTTAGGGACATTCCCATCGAACAATTGGGTTTAGCATTAAGACCTGTTGACAAAGAAATGGAAGTTAAGGAAGAAGATGTTAAGAGAATTAAGGAAATGGAAATAACAAAAGAAGTTAACAGACTACTTCTTTCAATTCAACCTTTGCTTAGGGAACAAAACCTTGATGAAATTCATAAAAATTGCTTTATTGTTTCTGACGATGAATTTCCATCACTACTTGGCGATATGCCTATCATTGAAAGACCAAACGACAGTTATGAAACCTTGGAGGACTTTATTTTCCCATTGAGTAGTAACGAAACCCTAATTTGCAAGAGAGGTGCACAAAAGCACATATCTCAAAAGATATTTCACATCCAAAAGGACTTGACAACATTCCATTTAGCAAATAAATATGTAGTTTGTAAAAGCAAAGAACAGCTATTGAAAATTGCGGAAATTTATTCGACTCTATTGGCAGACAACAAAACACATTTGTTGACAAACTATGTATTTGAGTTCATTAAATAAAGAAATTTCCTCACCCGTGGTTTGTGTCCCACGAACCACCACCATTGGGTAGCTGTAAGACAACTGTCCCGACTTTTCGGGATGGTGGTCAAGAATGAAACTTACTAAAACCCCGAAGGCTACCGCTTCTTAGACCAAAAATGAAAATTGGGACTTGGTGAAAAGAATCCGACAACAAATTCATAAATTTGGTATGACGAACGAAGAACTAAATCTTGTAACTGTATGATAATCAATAGGTTGTAAATACATTAATCAAAAGTTTTAAAAGACCAATCCTATCCATCTCTTGAAAAAATGCAAGTAGTATGTTTCGGTTTTGTGGTTTTGTTCCAAGACTGTGTATATTTATAGGTCTGTGGAAACTTTACAGACCATATCAATGACTACCGACAACAAAGAAATTTGGATAAGAAAGGGCTACGAAATTTTTGCAATTTCAGGACAAAGCGGGCTCAAAATCGAACCGCTTGCCAAGACAGTCGGCAAAAGCAAATCCTCTTTTTATCACCATTTTGCCGACCTCGAATTGTTCGTTGATTTATTGTTGGACTATCACATTGAGCAATCATACACAATTGCCGACAAAGAAAAACGAGCCCGGAACATAAATCCCGAATTAATTAATATTCTTATTGAACATAAAATAGATTTGCTTTTTAATAGGCAATTGAGGATAAACCAAAACATCAAAAACTTTTCAAACACATTACACCAATCCAATAAAATTATTGGGGATGCTTTTATAAATGTGTGGGTTAAGGATTTGGGTATAAAAATCAGTCAAAAACAAATTGAGGGTGTTTATGCATTGGCCCTTGAAAATTTCTATTTGCAAATCAACCCTGATAATATAACCCACAAATGGTTGGCTGAGTACTTTGTTAACTTAAAAGACATTACTACAGGCTTTGTTTCGTAGCTATTGTACGGTTGCGGCTAAAATCCGATGAATCGCCAATTTATTTTTGTGTCTGAATTTAAAGTTTGAACAAGATGATGACACAAAAATTTCACAAGTTTTGGCTATTGATAACCGCCTTTGTAGTAGGTTCATTTGGTCCCGTGTTTTTCTTAGGCACTATGCTGCCAACGTCTGAACCCGCACGCTGGACTCTTGATGTTTTAAGTTGGCCACTTGACGGATTGCAAAACTATGAAGCTGCAACGACCAGATTTTTAACGGCCCTCACAGGTGGTTTTCTATTCGGTTGGGGTATATGTATAGGGTGTTTGAGAATTTGGGTTTATGACAAAGCACCCAACGAGACTCGTAAGGCTGTTGTGGCTGGTCTTTTGGCTTGGTTTTTTTTGGATAGTTCTGGTTCTATAGCTTCCGGCAATGCCATCAATGCCTTTTTTAATGTCATAGTTCTGTTAATGGCTGTCGGTCCGTTATGGAGACCGGCAAAAGACCACACTACCTTATAATCCTACGCATTCGCAATGCAGGTGTTTGGAATATTGGTTTTAAACCGACTTAACTCGTCATTGCAAAGTATCAATAGACTACAATGCCCACATATTTATTGTATTCTGTTTTGTAAGAAGGTTTTTTGCTGAAATATTTTTTTGCTGTTTTTGAATTGATAACACAAAATATTTCTTTAGACACCTACAGCAAAAATGGTTTCCAATGGCGACCCAGCCCGAGTGGAGACCAAGATTGATAAAAAATCACTGTCTGGAGTGTAATCAACCTTTACTCGGCTCTTTATACTAAACCGTTCAGTCGATGGTATTTTCAAAAAAATGATTTTATTTTTTTGAATTACGATTTTACTGCTAAATTTGCAGTCCTTTTTGGAAAACAGCTGCGGGCGTGGCGAAATTGGCAGACGCACTAGACTTAGGATCTAGCGGGCAACCATGGGGGTTCAAGTCCCTCCGCCCGCACTCTACACGAGCCTCATAATCTTCAAGATTATGAGGCTCTTTTTTTTGTTTTTTCTGATTCCTATCTAATGAGGCTTTTTAGTTTTTCTAATTCATTTTCTTGTATTCTTACCGAAATTTTGATTTCAAATAATTTTGTTATTTTATTGTACTGTCAATTAAAATGATAGTAATGAACTCATTATACAGGTTTATATTCTGCATATTATTAATAAACAGCATAAATTCTATTGCAGATGACCGCTGGTTTCGTGAAGTGAATATCCCGGGAAATGTTTATCCGCTGTATGGACTTACCTTGTCGCCCGATGGAAATATGTTGGTAGCTGTGGGCACGTATGGCAGGGTCTATGCCATGGATGCCAACAGCATGTATCAAAATCCTGAGACGGGGAAATTTGGAGACAAGCTACTTTGGAAAAATATCAATATTTCGGGGTTTTTATATGGCAGCAGGCCTGTATTTTCTGCCAATGGAAAATACATATTGCTGCAAGAATGCAATTCTATGATATACGGAGCGGCTTCTTGGAGCTTCAAATCGCCATTTTCGATAGATTTTGTGATATTAGACGCTGCCACAGGGGCTGAAGTTTACAAAGAATCGAGAGTGAACGCTGCTTCATTTTTAAACAATGAACAAATATTGGTAGCCACAGACAAAGGCTTAAAAGTGAAAGAAATAGCCGGTGGAAAGGTTATTAAATCAAAAGACATAGACAATTGCGAGGTGGCTGCCGTGAGCCATGACGGAAAGCTGATAGCCGTGAGCTACGACCCTTCAAAAAAAGATTTGAAGGAACAAGAAAGCATTGGAGGCAACAAAAAAGAGTTGAAAAATGCGCTGAAATATAAAAAATTGATCAGTTTTTATAGTGCCTCTACTTTTGAAAAGCTCTACACGGTAGATGAAGAAATGGATGTGGTTTACAAAATGAAATTTTCATCTGACGACAAAGAGTTGCTTACCTATTCGCTCAATAGAGTGGCCGAACATCAAAATAGAAATGAAGGAAACGTAGTGGCTGGATTTAAAAATGCGTCCTCAAGCAGACAGCAGTACAATCTGCAACGCATCAATGCCCAAAATGGCAAGTTAGACAGAAGTTTTTACTACCAAACAGAAGACTGGAATGCCGATTTCAAAGCCAATAGTGCCAAAACATTGTATGGCTACAATCAAAATCCCGGATTTTTTACTTGGAAGAGGCAACTGAACATTTTGGACTATTATCAACAAAATAAAGTGGTCGCTCAATATTTGTGTCAAGGACAAATGGGAAGCAACAACATCAATCCATTAAGTTTTGACTTTGCCGACAACGACAGCATCGTGTATATAGCCCAAGGTCTTCAAATAGTGGTTTGGAACTATAAACAAGCACCCAACCACACCAAACAGCCCGAAGCTGCCTATGCCAACACACTCTCCGAGGCCGCTCAGGTTCAAATGGATAGCCTGATGACAGAGCGTGGCAGCCTCAGAAAGCAAATAGAACAAATGGGAATCAAAGGTCAGTATATTTTTGATATAACCATTCATAAAAAAGGTGAAGTGGCTACTGTTTTTGCCCAATCCGATGAAAAAACAGACATTAAAATGCAAAATGCCCTCAAAGACATGGTTCGGCAGTTGAGATTTGATGTTAAAATCCCTAAAGATGTGAGGGTGAAGTTTAAATACACTTTTGAATTGTTTTAAATCAATTTAGTTCATACAAAAAAATACCAAAGTACACTTCCGTGTTCGTCTCCCTTGGGTATAAAAACCTCAAAAACAGCCTTTCAGGAGAAATAAGGCAATCTAAACTATGAAAAAAATCTTATTGACAGGTTTTGCAATAGCAGCCGCATTTGTGGGCAGTTTGGCCCAAAAAGAAGAGATGAAGGAATTGTGGAGTGTAAAATTGACCCACGATGCCGATAACACCGGGCTTGAAGAAAGCTCGGGTACACTGTTCAGTTCAAATGAAAAAGACATGACCGTGATATCGCCCGAAAATGGCTCTGTGAAGTGGACAAATCACTTTAAAGACATGGGCGTAAAGCTCCGTAAGGTTGATGAACAAATACCGATGTACGAAGCCAAAGTTCACTTTTTGTTTGAAAGAAAATTTGGGAAAGACCAAATGGTGGTGATAGACTTGGAAACAGGAAAACTGCTTTGGAACACAGATAAATATCAAAATATCGGATATGAAAACGTGGTGTATATTCCAGAAATGGAGTCGTTTGCCATTTCTACCAAAGAGGCCCTCACCATGGTGAAAGCCCGCACAGGCGAGGAAGTGTGGTCTACCACAAAGTTTAAAGGAGTAGTGGGTGCTTATATTTACGATGCCAATGAAAAAGCCATCATTATGCTCAATTACAAGCCCACTGCCTTGGCTGCACTATTTTCAGGCTTCAAAAATCAATTGGTAAAAATAAACATGACCAATGGCGATATCATTTGGGATGTGGCCTATTTCGGTTTGGTAGAAAAAGCTGTGGTATCAAGAAAACCGCTTTTAAAACTGTGGCTAAATGGCGACAGATTATTTTTAGGACTCAATGGATTCCATGTGTACGATTATAAAACAGGTAAAATACAGTGGTCTGTAGCCTACGACCAAAGCGCGCTCGACACATACAGAAGGGGAATAGGTGCTTTTGGTTTTGGAGGAAGAAGACTCATAGCCTACTCGGTATACGAGGCCATAGCCGACCCCATCATTGAAGGAAACGATGTGTATATTTTTGATATGGCAAGCAAAGGAAGCCAATATGTAAAAAAATACGATCTTATTTCCGGCAAACTCCTTTGGACATCGCCCGAGATAAAAAAATGTGCCATTGCTCCCAATATGTATAAACTCAATGGCCAAATTATACTTCAAATAGGCGGTGTGGCACGTGTAGAGGCCATTTATGAAATAACGGAAAGAAATTCCGATGGCTCAACTTATACTTACAGACAATATAAAATTTTCTACCAAAACTTTGGTCCCTACGGCATCTCTTCGTTTAATGCAGACAATGGCCAGCAAGTATGGCGTTCAGAGCGATTTGCCAAAGGCGTAACCAATGTGTTTCCACACGAGGACAAGCTGATAGTGTGTAGCGGCAAGGCCATTTACTCGCTCGACCAAAAAACGGGTGCTGAGAAATACGAAATATTGCTCAAAGACGATGACATAAACAATGCGTACAAAATTTTTGACCGTGGAGGCGACAATGTGATGATATTGGCCGAAAAAGGTGTGTCGCTACATAAAAAGTCTGACGGCTCAAAGGTGTGGTCAGTGAGAACCAAAAGAGGTGATTTCGATGGGTTTTATGGTAATACGGCTATCTACGCCACAGAGAAAGACGACCAGTTTGCCATAGACACCGAATCGGGGAAATTCACTTATTACGATGCTCGCAAAGGGGCAAAAACCCAAATTACTTCCGATGGAAACTTTATGTTTGTGTTTGAAAAGAAAAACGTGACCAAGCTTTCTACAAAGTAGCTTTTTTGATATTAATTATAAACAAAAACGGGGCTTTCGCCCCGTTTTTGTTTGCTTAGCCTACAATTCTTTTGTCTTTTGATACATACTTGGCAAATCCTAACAATGCACCCGTTAGCATAATATTTCTGAAAAAGTTAACTAATTCAAGTTCCTTTTCTCTGTCAATATTTGCTGTCATGTTTTCTACCCCTAATTCATATCCCATAGCTCTGGGCAAATGAACTAAAACAGCCATTAAGATTACATACAATGCCATTAGTGAATAGGCTAATTTGTCGTATTTCCCAATGACTGCACTAATAATGAATAGCAGAATGCAAACCAAAGTAAAGTAGTTCCAAAAATATGGAAACGGTATGTAGTCCGGAACAAATGCTGCCCCAACTTCCGGTTTACCCAAATGCAAACCCACATAAAGTAAAAACGATAGCGGGAAAAGGTAGCGTCCGATGTTTAATATTTTGTCCATAGCTGTAAATTGTTTTTAATTGTTTGGAAATGGAATAAGCGGTCTGATTTCAACCGAGCTGTTTGGATACTTCAATATTGGGCATTTTTTGCTCCATTCTTGAACTTCTTCTAAGCTGTCGCCTTTGCAGATAAGAAATCCGGACACCAACACGCTATTGGCTTCTTTGTGGGGTTGCCCGTGGCTAACACCATTGTTGTCTACGATAGAAGCATCGTAGCGGATGGGAGCTGTACTGACAAGTTTACCTTGCATGGCTATGTTGCCTATCCAAGATTGCCACTTGGGCATGTCTTCGGCCATGTCTTGGCTGGTGGCCAAATATCCGTTTTCTGCACTGGCATTACGGAATAATAATAAATACTATGTCATGATTTTGGAAATTTTGGTTGTGAATGATGATGCAAAAATTCACATAAAATTTTCTTTCAACGATGACAAAAGTCTACATTTTAAAGCTTGGCTTTCAAACGGCTGAACACATCTTTATTGATGCCCAAGTAAGAAGCAATAAGTTTGCTTGATAGCCTTGTCATTAATGTGGGTCGGTTTTGCATCAGCCACTTAATTCGGTCTAGCGAAGAAAGAGACACAAAAGTGTTGATGCGATATACCGAATTGGCATAAGATACTTCCAGAATTTGTTTGTATACTTTATCGAACTGAGGCACTGTTTCCATCATTTCTTGAAAGTCGTGCCTGTCTATTGCAAATAGCAGCGAAGGTTCGACCGACCTAATGTTCTCATTCGCAGGCTGTTTGCTGCCAAAACTGATAAGTTCGCTGCACCAGTTGTCTTCAATAACAATATCGCGCGTGGTTTCATTCATCTCGCTGTCAAATACATACACCTGCAAACACCCTTTGGCAATGAAATACACATATTTGCAGACTTCGCCTTGGGTCAAAAGTTGCTCATTTCTTTTTGTTTCAATGGGTTTAAATTTTGCTAAAACTAGGTCTAGATTGTCAACGTTATTGCCAAGTCGTTTGACGATGTGCTCTTTTAAAATGTCTATCATTTTACCTCTATTTCTTATCGGCTTTAGGTGCTTCTTTGATTAAAACACAATATAAGAAATATGTCTGAAAATTTGATTTTGGCAAATGAACAGTAATCTTAAAAAAATTACTTAAAGACAAAATTCATGAAAATCCATTTTATTATACATCTTTAAAAGTTGTGAGCTTGATTTGGAGTTCGTTTGGGCAATTTCAAACAGCCCTGAAATGTTCAAATACTTTACAAGTTTGTATTCTCTCGATGTATGTTAGATTAACTGATCAGACCAGAGAAGATTGGTTTTTGCTGAGACTTTACAATAACTTTTCTCTTTTAAAAAAGCGTGTTTTGAGAAAGTATCACCCCTGCCCATAAAGCGGGTAGGGTTCAGTTTTTAGCAGCTCCTCTCCTCGTTCTTATCTCTTTTGCTGCAAAATCTTTCAATGATATTGTCGGCTTGTGTAGAACTTTCCATGTTTCTTCCGATTCAAATATTTCTCTGCGTTTGTCATAGAAATTCATTATTTCATAATTAAATCTTCCCACTGATGATAGATAATAGCCTATTTTAAGTATATTTACAGGTAGACCTAATGTTATATTGCCACTTTTAGATTCTTCATTAAATTGTTTGAGGGCTGCCGATAATCCAATGGCTTCAGGTCCTTGAACGGTGAATATCTTGTTTGTTGAAATATCTGATTGCTTTAAGACCGCCACTACAGTTTTGGCGTAATCTTCTCCCGCTAGCCAATGTATACTACTGTTTTTATTGCCAAAAGCGATACTGAATTTGCTGATAGTCAATAAGTTTGGGATAGATTCCATAAACCACGTAGGTCTTAAAATAGTCCACTTAGAAGCTTTACTTTTGGTTTCATTCTCAGAAATGTACTTTTGAGATATATCGTAAAAATTAGGGTCATTCCAAGCTCCTATTTCGCTTAGTTTTATAAAGTGAATATTCCTGCCTTCAATTGCTTTTAAAAGATTTTTTGTGCCTGGAACATCAACATTCATATTACCCATAGTGTCTAACGATACTGGAGGATGAAAGTAGATGTGTGTTAAATTAGGCAAGCTGTTAATAATCTTTTTGATTTGGTCATAATTCCGTACATCGCCTTGAATACATTCCAAAATATCTGAAACAGACTTAGACAGGCTTTGGGTTCTTTGCAAGGAATAAACTTTTATATCTTCTTTGATCAATTCGTTTACAACACGCTTACCAACCATCCCTGTGCCGCCAATGACTAAAATTTCTTTTTTCATATCGGTTTCTATTTTACTTTTTTGAATTCTTCTGTACGACCCAATAGGTTAATTCCGATATATCCCCTCGCTTTTAAATTTTCACCTTCAAGCCACATTTTGCAATCATAGGTTTTTCCATTATCGGGGTCGTAAATGGACCCATCAATATATTCCCCCTCTTTAAAAACAAAATCTCTTAGAAAAATGAGTCCTATGATAGGACTATCTCTTAAGTTAGGATTTGGGTTTTTAATATCTTTTCTAGGGTTATCAGCTTCAATGGTTTTTCCGTAATACTTTCCGTTTTCTTTGTAGATTTGAACTTTGCCGTCTTTCTTAGGCGTATAGTAAATACCAATTATTTTATCTGATTGAGATTGTGAAGTAACATTAAGTTGGCTTATGCGCACAGTAAACGAGACCAGAATTAACGTTAATAATTTCATTGCATTTTTAGTTTAAAATTCAATACAAAGAAATCTTCTTGCGCTTATTTCTGCTTGAACGTTTCTGCTATTTTGAGAAAAAGAATGACGGTGGGACACCAAACATTTTTTTAAATGTTCGGGTAAAATGAGCTCCATCTGCAAAGCCCCCAACATAGGCGGCTTGTGTTAATTGATTCCCTTCAACTATGCTTTTAGTGGCTGCAACAACTCGCTGCCAAAGAATATATTTTCTAATAGACATACCAATTTGCTCTTTAAAACTATGTTGTAATCTACTTTCTGACAAAAAGCACACATCAACAATTTCTTTGGTACTAATAGTTTTGTGCAAATTATTTTTAATAAAATCAGAAGCGTTTTTTATCCTATAGTCAATAATTGTTGAGCCCGATACTAGCCGGTCGAGAGATGTTATATCTATATTATTTATATCTGTGATTAAATATTGCTTTATTTTATTCAGATGCTCATTTTCAAACTGTAAAGATTGTGTATCGTTTGTCTTTGAAAATGTACAAAACGGGTCAATAAAAAGAAATCTTGTATTTTCATCACTAAACAATCGGTGCGATTCTAAAGAAGGCACTACGACTAAATTTGATCTTACAGAATATTTAGTTGTTTTAAATTCAACTTGCATATATGGGTTAAATACCACGCAGTAAGCCTGATGCCTTATAAACGTTTCGTTGTTTATTGAGCCAATGTATAAGATTGTATGTTCTCCAAATCGTAACTTCATTTTTAATGTTGTTTTTTAACCCTTACTTTTAATGATTTTGTATCTAAGACAACGCAGGTAACATTAGGCTTTTTGACAAATGAACTGTAATCTTAAAAAAATACTTAAAAGCAAAATTTATGAAAATCCATTTTATTATACATCTTTAAAAGTTGTAAGCTTGATTTGGAGTTCGTTTGGGCAATTTCGCGCTCGCTAAAGTATCCGAATATTGGTGGCTTTTGGTTTGTCAAGCCAAACTCTTTTGCTTGCTACATTATTCTCCCAATTTGGTTTTCAAATGGGCTATATAAATGTCCATAGTTTTATCAAGATCAACAAATAGCATACTCATTACCCTAAATAATGGATTGTCAATAATAACTACTTCTTTGAAAACGACTTTTGTTCCCGTTGCAGTTTGTTCAAAAGTGCCTACCCAATAGCCTTTAAAACTTTTTGGCTCAATGATTTCAATTTCAAAAAGTTGATTTTGAATTTTCTGCTTTGTTCTAAAAGTGATAGGTGTTCCTTTTTTAGGTATTTCAGTCCATGTGTTTGGGTCTATGACTTTGATTTCTTGAACATCACTTCGCCATGATGGTTGATTTTCTACATCTGTCACAATTTGGAAAACTTTTTCGTTTGAACTTTTTAAGTTAGCTGTTTTCACAAATTCCCTTTGTTTGGGAAGTAATAGACCGATTACAAATACTAAGGTTACAAGTGCCAAGATAGATAAAGCTACGACAGTCATTTTTCTTTTCATTTTAATTGATAATTATATGATGATGTAGCAAAGTTATCTTTATTAGTTGCCTTTCATTTGATGTTTCTTGCTATTTGATAGGCACATAAAAATCTGTTATATAGTTCTCAGGTTTGTAAAAAGGTGGCGATTTCATGTACCACTCTAATGCCGGTTTATCTGCCAATTCCCAGTTTTTTTCAAAGAGACAAACGTTATAAATGTAGTCGTAAACGGTATAAAAATTTTCATAAGCCCCTTTGTATCTGAAAACGGCAAATCTTCCTCCTTCTATTTTTTTGTAACTAACTTCTCCTTTGGGCTGAATGGGCTTGTTAACCAATACACAGGCATCAAAACGAATTTTTTCTTCATCTGTAAGGTCAGGATTGTCATGAACAATTCCCAGTGTAGTAGGTGTTAATTTTAAAACAAAATGAGCAGCTGCCCAAACCATAAGTCGCTGGAACGAAGAGGCCACTTTGTCGTAAGAACCGGTGTGTCTGATATAAGCCAAATGTAGGTCAGGAATGTGCTTTACAGTCGGTTCTTCAACTTGTAAATTGTCCAAGTTTACAGATTTGTCTAGGTATTCGTTTTTCTTCTTAGCAACTACATCTTGAATTGCCTCCCTATATGCTAGTGGTGTCAGTTGAAAATATCTTTTAAAGGCCCTTGTAAATGTTTCGTGGTTTTCAAAACCGTTTTCAAAAGCAATTTGTCCGATTTCATCTTTCGAATGCTTTAATCGTATGGCAGCTCTTTCAATTTTTAACCGTATCAAGAAATCATTTATGGTTTCGCCTGTCAAAGACTTAAATATTCTATGAAAATGATACTCTGATAAAAATGCTTCTTTGGCAATGTCTTTTAAAAGAATTTTCTTGTCAAGATTATTCTCAATAAAGTGAATTGCTCTATTCCGACTTTCGAGATATATTTCTTTGGTCTCCTTCATTTTTATTCAAGAGGTTGCCTTTTACTGTTGCCATCTTAATGTCCACATTTGCCATGCAGATGGATTCAATTTGGTTTTTTTAATCTATGATTACACAACTACATTATAAAATATTGGAAAACTTTCCTGAAAGTACTGTATATGAGATGGAAAATACTTATAAGTTTTAGTGCTTGCTGCTATGCTGTAAGGTGTTTTCTGGAAATAGGGCAGGAGAATAGGGAAAGCATTCTTTTGTCGGCATCAATTTTTAGTTCCGGTTGCTTATAAATGATTTAAAATCCCCATTTCTCCACGTAGCAGACGTTGGTTTGTTTCTTGCATTTGTTGTTTTGTAGTCATTACAAACGGCCCACCGTGTACAATTGGTTCATTGTGAGGTACTCCCGACACAAACATAAAATTTGCGGATTGATTTCCAGTGTTAACTTTTACTTTGTCACCTTCTTTCTCAAATGTGATGATGGACGTGCTCGAAATTTCATGGTTTTCAACAATTATTTCGCCTGAAACTAAATATATAAAAGCCATTTCCATAGCATCAAATTCTATTGACGAATTGGGTTGTAAAGTAGCATCAAATAATGTGGTTTTTGTTACCAATTCTATTGGCGACTTTAAGTTTTGATACTGACCTTGCACTATTCTAATAAACACATTTTCACTTTTAAACTCGGGAACATCTTTTGAAAAAGCGTGGAAGGCTTTGGGTTCTACCAAACGGTCTTTTTCAGCATGGTTAATCCAAATTTGGAAACCGTGGCAATTTATTCCGGTAACGGTAGGCACTTCATCGTGTTTTACACCACTGCCTGCTTGCGTAACGTGAATCCCGCCCGGCTCTATTATGCTATGGTCGCCCAGACTGTCTCTATTCAAAAACGAACCTTTGCTGTCGGGCATCATATAGGTCATAACGCTAACACCAGCGTGGGGATGTGGTCCAAAAACAGGTCTGTCCATGTTAAATTCCGTAAATACTAAAAATGGTTCGAAACCATGTTCAGTGTGAAATGCGTCCACGGAGCTTAAACCAACTGCGTTTTGTTTAAACTGTTGGTTGCTTATTTTTCTGATTTGTTTTTGCATTGATTATTTGATGTTTATGCCACACTATTCTACAATTTTTGATTTCGGATAAAGCAGGCTGTATATAAACCGAAGTTACAAATTTCTTCGGACTAAATATACCCAAATCCGGCACAAATATTCATATTGAATGTAAAGTGTTTCGGGTTCGTAGAAACCTGAATAGTTTGTTTTTTTCAAATGAAAAAACTTGATCAAGTACATAAAAAATCCCGGCTGCCTAGGCAGCCGGGATAATCGTAAAAACCGTCAACTTGTTAAAGGGCGATTCAAAACGTTTTTAATTTATTCTACTATCAACTTTTCAATTTTTGTACCTACTGAAATAAAGTAAAGTCCACGAGGCAGATTGACTGAAACTGGATTTGAACCTATATTTAATACCCCTGCATTTATTACTGTCCCAACTGCATTTACTATTTTATATGTATTTGTTTTGTTTACAGCTACATTGAATTGTCCGGTATTTGGATTAGGATATATGATGAATTTATCTGAAACCTCATCAACGGAATTGGTTAAACTTTCTGTTCTCACTATAAATTCGATTGGGTCTGAAAATTCTCCCGTTCCGGCTTCATTTTGACTTGCTACAACAAAATAATATTTTTCATCAATTAGTTCAGCTAATCTGGCTGAGCTTATATTCCAAGTGTAAGAGTTTGTATTAATTCCACAGGCACTTGTAACAAGCTGAGTCAAGGCTAAATCTTTGTATATTTTTATGCAATAGGTGTCTATTCCGCTTACGGAAGGCCATGTCAATATAATTGGGCTGGTAAGTGTAAGCGTTGATATGTTTGTGAATACAATTTTTGAAGGAACGGATACAACAATACAATTAGTTATTTGTAGAGATAATTCTTTAGTGCCTTTGCTTTCACAACCATTGACATCAAAACCTGTTACCGTAAATAAAGCGCTTGTAGCAGTGGTATTAAAGGGTACTCCATTTGTAATGCCGCCACTCCAAGTAGCAGATGCACCGGAAATAGATAAGACTATAGTGTTAGCGCCACATGTTGAAGAAATAGACGTAAATATGCTCGATGATAAGTCTTGAGCCACAATAATTGGTTCAGATACCATTATATTTCCTGCTGAAGAACAATTATTATTATCTATAGACAAAGCAGTATAGGTCGATTCTAAAGAAGTTGAGGAAAATGGTGTTCCCGATGTGGCTCCATTTGACCAAACTACATTACTTAGTCCTGTAGCACTCAATGTTATAAGATTGCTTCCGCAAGCAGTTGTATAAGTATATGATAGTAAAGAGCTAATAGAAGGAAGATTTAAATTTTTTCCCGCTACAAAGTTGTTGCCTGTACCTGTAAGAGCATAATCTAATAAAGTGGCATTATTACCATTGCCTGAGTAGTCTTTGATAACTGTAATACCTGTATTGTTGCCTGATGCTGTCCCTTCGTCCATTTTATAATTTGCCACAAGACCCGGAGTGCTCGAACAGTAAAAACTATTCATCGAATTTGCTATTTCTTGAGCGGTTTTAGCTATGTTCCAAATCCTAAGCTCATCTATTTTTCCATTAAAAACGCTGTAGCTATCAGGTCCGAAATAAAGCCCTCCAATATAAGCAATACCTGTACTTGTGCCCAAATTTGCCTGACTTTGAGTGCCGGATGTATTGGTTTGTGAAGAAATACCGGCCGGACTGCCATTGATATAATATCTTAATATACCTTGGTCTAACGTAGCAGCTACATGTATCCACTCATTTGAATTGAGAGTAGTGAAAGAGGTAGTTTTATCATTAAACTGCAATCTGTCGTTGTATAATTTTAAACTGTAACTATTCTTTTTATCAAAAATATATTTAGTATCAAAACCAACAGAAGCATTAAGATAAATCCATGCTTCTATTGTGAAACTTGAAGTTAAGTTAAGCGAATTGCTGTGGGCAATACTAATATTTCTACTGCTTGCATTACCATCAAAAGCAAAACTATTACGCGTATTTGATAAAAGACCATCACAATTTTCATCTATGTTATTACCCTCAACCTCATTTGCATTCGGATTGATTGTATCGTCACTATCGTTACAATCTCCTCCTAGGGTAACATACGTTTTGCCGGTAACAGTAGGGGTAACACAACTGGTGATGGTGAGATTATTATTGCCATATCCATCGCCATCGTTGTCTTCATACCAAGTACGTGTGAATACATTGGCATCATTATCATTGCAGTCGCCTCCTATGCTTACATACCCAAACTCTGAAACAGAGCCACAAACAAATCCTACGTTATTAACATCGCCATACCCATCGCCATCGGCATCTCTAAATGCAGTGGATGTACATGATGTATTCAGTACTGAAATGGTAGTTCTGTTTAAGCAAGTATTAGTACCACGGGCCGCTAGACTACTACAGTTTAAAGAATTTCTATGAATCATTCTCAAAACCACAGGCTCTTTAACAACGATATCTATAGAACCATTTCCAACAGAACTATATGAAAATATCTCGCCTGTAAGTGTATTGACTAGAGTAAGATAATCAGAGGGTGCAAATGGGAAATTCCCACAATTGTTATTTACTAAAACCTGAATTCTATATGCAAGTGGAGTTGAGTTTACAAAACGGATTATTTCATCTCTAATATAGTAATATTGACCGCTGCCTACACTTGTTTCTTGATAAGCTTGGTTATCATATTCATTAAATGTGCTTCCCGAAACAGAGTTTACTACATAAGGACTAAGAGATGATATTTGACTGGTGACCGTACATTGTGCAAATGAATTTTTTTGAATCAGTATCAAATTTAAAAGAACAATAATTGATGGTAAGATTTTTTTCATTTTTTTGAAAAGATTAAGGGTTAATAAATAGGTTTAAGCATTAAATAGTAAAAAAGAATTCACTTTATAAATTTATAAAGTGAATTCTTACTATATTGTACAAATATACAGTTATATTAGAATGTTTTAGATAATTTTAAATATTTTAAAAATTCTCACTATATCAGTAAGAATTTTTAAGTTTTATATTCTAATTGTAAACTTTTTGCCCTATGCAACATAAAAAAATTGGTCAGTAATTTGCACGAGACATAGTTGGGATGTGGGATACCAACCAAGGTGGGTTTTTCACGCTCCAACACGAGGCCATTTCCATGCATGGCGAATAATCAGGCAAAGTAGAACGACCTCTACCGCAGCAGCAAAATACATGTGCGCCCAAGCCTCTCCTGCCAAATTGAACAACATATAAGGAATGTGTATTATGGCCACGATGATGTTCGTCAAGCGATTTGCTTTTGCCGGCAGGGCAACAGAAAGAAATATCATCAGCATCGGGATAGTAGCCAGGAAGATGGCCGTGAAAATAAATCCTTGCGAAATATCGAATTCAAACACCCTTCCTTTTAAAATGTTGGGGATGGCATTTGGCATATACAAGGCAAAATGATCTACATAGATATATAAAAACATAAAGCTCGCCCACAGTGCAGCCAATTTCAGCTGCACACTTACTTTGATGTCTTCCAATGCGGTTTGAGTATTCATAACTTGTGGTGTTTGGTGAAGTACAAATAAATTTTTCAATTAAAAATTATATCCAATGTTAAGTCCCGGTTCGGGGAATATAAATTTAGACCATTTATCATCTTGTTGTTTAAACCCATCAGGCAATTGGGTATGAAAAGCCCGGTGGGTGACACATATTGAAGGCTGAAAGAAAAATTTATCCTTAAATAGTTTTATATGGTATCCTATACGGTATGAATTGAATATCTGAAAACCATGGTCTATTTTCTTGTTTTTGTCATGCACAAAAAGTTGCCAAGTAGGCATTACATCAAGCTGGGCATATAAACCTTTCCATAGAAATCGTGTGTAAGACATGGTGATGCCAATTTCTCGAACATAGCCTGGGAATTTCTCTTCTGGCTTATAATATGCATCGTTAAGAAAAGGGTGAATGCCATTAGGCCAAGCGTATCTCCACGTTTTGGGAGCGATTGTGATTACATCTTTTCCTGTAATCCGATACCCAATATTGAGCTGTACGAAATTAGGAGGATTTTTGGTGTCTAAATTTCCAAACAAAACAAATAAAGAAGTCCCCACGAACCACTTTTTATAAGTACTGTCTGTTTTAGCATATTGAGCTTGGAGGCGAAGTGTACTTGCCATTATGATGACAAGACCAATTTGTAAAATTTTCTTTTGCATATATTTTTTTGAATTATGTTAAACGATGCAGCAAAAGTAGATGGGTGAAATGCCTAAAATCGTTCACTTAAGTTAATAAATAGCCTTTGCCGTATATTTTTTGAAAATTTTTTAACGCTAAAAATTAAATCCAAAATCAAATCCGGGTTGGAGAAAGTAGTTAGGCCATTCTTGCTCCACGGCTTTAAAAGATTCAGGCACATCAGCTCTTAAAGGCCAATAGCTGATTCCGATAGCTGGTTCAAAAAAGAGACGGTTTTTGAAAAACTTAAATTGGTAGCCCAGGTAGAAGTCTAGATATAAGGTATATCCATTTCCAATCTTTTTTTTATTCTGGTCATAATATGTTTCAAAAGCGTTTAGTGCATGAATGGATGTGTAAACTCCTTTCCACAAAAACCGCTGGTATCCTATGGTAGGTGCAAGTATTTGAGCATGCCCCGGATAATTTAGTCCCGGTGCATCAAAATCTGGTCCAAAGGGAATACCTATTGGCCAAGAATAAATAGACCTTTTAAATCGGAATAGGACAACATCTTTAGGGGTTATTCTATATCCGGCATTTAATTGTACATATTCCGGATTGTTTGTATTATCAAAGTTGCCGAGTAAATACAAAGTGCTACCTACATACCACCTTTGAAGGTGCTATCTTGTTTGGCATTTTGTGCATTTACATGTAAACTGCCAGCTAACCCTAAGACAAGACCAATCTGTAAAATTTTCTTTTGCATATCTTTTTTGTTTTTAAATGATAGTGCAAAAGTGGATAGGCAGGCTACAATAAGTCGTTCACTTAAGTTAAGAAATGCGCATTAGCTCTTTTTTTCAAGAATTCTGGCTCTGAGTCGGCTTAAGGATTGGGGTTTGATGCCTAAAAAACTGGCCAATTGGTGCTGAGGCACCCGCTGGATGAGGTCGGGGCGTGATTGCAATAAATTCAAATACCGCTGCTCGGGAGACGAAGTCTTAAATTCGTCAAAGTCAATTTGTTGTTTGGCTAACAATTCTTCCGATAACATTCGGCACATGATGTCAAACTTTGGGAATTTGCTATTTACCTCTACTGACATATCTACATTTGAAATCAGAAGAATACAGTCTTCCACACAGCTTATGTAATAATCAGATGGCGTTTTGCTCATGACACATGGAGGTGTCAAACCTTCCATTTCGGTGTAGAAAGCGGTGGTTTTTTCTTCACCATCAATGACATAATACACCCGAATGCACCCTTTTAAAACAAAAAAGTTTTCTCGCGACATCTGGCCCTCTTTGAGTAAAACAGTTCCTTTCTTCACAGGGTGAAACAAGTCTAACGAAAGCAACACGTTTTTCTCCTCTTCTGTTAGAGAAATGTATTTTGATATGAAGTCAAATAGTATATTTTGCATTGTATTTTATGTTGTTACTTTTTACGATATACTTGCCACCAAGGGTTTGTGCTTGGCGTTCGGGCAGGTTTCGAAGCATCCCGATGCATCGGGATGCTCCGCCTCAGGCCAAACCCGTGTTATAGCAAGGGGTTCTTTGTTCCACTTGTTTTATTCATTTGTGTTGCGTTATAAGCTGTCAATTTCGTTGCAAACGGTATTAATGTGGTCTAAACCATAAAGTAAGGAAGCTTCATCAATTTGCATCCACTGAAAAAGTTGTAAGATTAAATTATAGTGTTGTCTTGCGTATGTAGTGTTTTTTATTGGGCTTCCGGACAAAAAACAGATAGGTTCGTGGTGTGCCATTCTGTTTCTAATTTCATTCAGTTGAGCCAATTGGTTGAATATATAGATGTTGTTATATTGAATGGCAGGTGTTGATGTTGGCTTAGAAGGAAATACTCGCAACAATATTCTTCCTGTGGCATTAAACTGATTTTGGGCAAACATAAAACGCCAAAATCCAAATCCTAATTCTGCTACCAACTTAAAATGACTATAGATGTGTATTTTATTTATTGCATCGTTAATATTATCTCTAGTTAAACGGCATTTTGGAGTGTCAAATATTCCACCTACAGAAGCTGCATCTCTCAACCAGTCATTACCTAAAGAAGGAGTTAGTGTGGCATCTATCGCATTCCTTAAGGCCACTTCGAAACAACTGATAACTGTAAAAAGCTCTTGAGTGAGTTGTAAATTCTTTCTATAAAGTGTCATTGTCTTGCGAGTATTGCCACCACATGCTAGTAAATAGCGATTCATTCGTGCGTTGGTCATTACTTTGGCAAAGTCTCTATATTTCATTATTTTCTTGATTTTGTTTGCATTTTCAAAGATTTACTTTATCTTTACACTATCTTATTCCCATTAGTCCCTGAAGCAATTCAAACTAGTGGGTTTCGTTTTTTATATGGGTACCGATTTCAAAGGTAGCAATTTTTGATTCTTTCTTTATTGTAACAGTCGTCCTACTTTTGCTACAACGGTTTCGGGCGTATTCCGAAGCATCCCGATGCTATTACACGTAACTTGAATAGAAGCATAGCCTATCCCGCCTTTGCGGGAAATTTCCGGTTTTGCCCCGATTTTTTGCCTGTAATCCAAAGACCTAATCAGGGCAGCTTTTGTTAGGTCAGTAGCCAGTCTATAACGTTCAACTTTTGGATTCCGTCTATGTTCGTACTGTCAAAATCAAGGGTTAAAAGGTATTTTGGATAATTATCTTTAATGCTACTAAATGCCGAAATTTCTATTTTATATGTTTTTTCGTCATTAACAGTAAACGAAACCTGATAATATTCTCTTTCGTTGCTAGGTTGTTTTATTTTATCGTGTAACTCACATTGCGTCCGCTTCCTCGTTTTTCAATCAATCCTTTATTGAGCAACTCAGACAAAATACGTTTTACGGTTGGTGCAGGTATCGCCAATTTTTCGGCAATTCTCCCCGATTGTATGTTTGGGCGGTTTTGAATAATAGTAAGAATTGATTTTTCCTTGGGCGAAAGCTGAGTTTCCAAACCGCTTTTTTGCAATTTATTCATTAGTTGCGATTGGATATTTGACAGGCAATTCAAAAAAAACTGCATCCAAGCGGTCACATCTTCGTTGGGGCGTTGTGCCTGACAACTTCTAAGAACTTGATAATATTCGTTTTTTCGGTTTTCAATTTCGTGCTCAAAGCTCACGTATTGTATCCATTTATATCCGTTTTTGAGCAACAAAAGCGTTGAAATCAAGCGGCTTAACCTTCCGTTTCCATCTTGGAAAGGGTGTACACTCAAAAAATCATAAACAAAAGATGCTACTTTGATTAACGGATGTACTTCCGTTTCGGAATTATACCAATTGAGTAACTGCCTTATGGCGTCTTCAGTGGCAAATCCCGCCTCGGTGGTTTGGAAAATGATTTGTCGTGTGCCGTCAGCAAATGATGCTTCAACTGCGTTACTATGCATCTTATAATTGCCTTTATGCCATTGGTCTTTGGCACTATATTTCATCAAACTATTGTGTAAACTTTTGATATGGTTTTCTGTAATGCTGATGTTTTCATAAGATTCCGAAATCAAGTCCAATACCTCAAAATATCCAACTACTTCCTGAGAATCTCTGTCAGTAAGCTTGGTAATGTCAATTTCTTGAAGTAACACATTAACTTCTTCATCACTCATCTTGTTGCCTTCAATACGGTTTGAAGCCCCAACGCTTCGAACGGTTGCAATGCTCTTCAACTCTTTGAGGCTTTGTCCTTCTTTGCGTTCAATAGCTGTCCAATTTGCATCAAAACGATCTATTTCACTGATTAAGTTAATCAGTTTCCAATCAATGTTAAGTTTAAAATTATATACCCCGTTGTTCATTTCGATACGATTTGATACGTAAAGATACGATTACAATTTGAAACCACAATAACAAAATGATACGATTTGATACGTTTATATTTGATGATGATACGAAAAGTATCATTGTTTTCAGTTATACGGTTGTTCTGCAGCGAGTTCCTCGCGTCTTGCTACTATTTGCAGATTTTCGATGGGAGGGATTTTTACTATAAATGTTTTGTTTATGCAGAGTAGAATGATTAATTAAATAAATCATCAGCAATTGAGCCAAACGCGTGTTATCGTTTTTGTGTTATTTTTCATCCTTTGGCTTGTCTGTAGTTTTTATTCTGCAGTTGGGAAAATACACTTTTTTGCCAAGCTTTAGTTTAAGTGGCTTTGCAATGGGTGGCTGTAGTTTGGGGAAATTTTCTTTATTAAGATTTTATTTTTGTATATACAACATCTCATTTCTAAACTCAAATAGCAATTTAGCAATTTCCACACGATTTTTGGTTGATTTTTCTAGGAGCGTTTCATTTATTTTTTGATTTATATAAAATTCTATCAGAATTGGAAGTTGTTTAAAATGATACGAACCATTTTTATAGTTAAACAACGCTTTAATTATTGCAGAGCAATATGAATTGTTGAAATAATTTATATCATATTTTGAAAGAGCTCTGAAATGTCCTGTTTCTAAATCAGCTTCAATTCTTATTTCTTCGAGTGAACTTAGAATATTTCCAAAACCAATAATTTCGTCTGCCGAAGTGATTTTACTTATAAATTCCCTAGAACGACAACTTAGTAAAATTACTTTTTTATTTACAAATAATTCATTTGCGTTTGACCTATCTATAAATGTATATTTTTCGAAAACATTTGATTCAGGTGTATTTAATCCTGTTGAATGACCGTGTCCCAAAAAAACAAATATGCTATTTTCAGGTATCTTTTGTAGAAACTTTAATGAATTGTCAACCGATTCTTTGTTTGGCTCTATTACAAAGAAATTTTCTTGGAAATTTTCTTGGAAAACACTTAAAAAAGAAGTTGAGTCATCCAAGGAGTGTATAAAATATAATTCACTCATTTATTTTAGAATAATGTGCAATCGAAAGTTCTATAATTTCTCGAATAAACTTTAAACCCAAGTCATTATTTTGTGAAATTAAATCTAGCAATTTACCGATTTTTCGTCCATCAAAATATTCATTCCCCGTATTATGAACAATATTTTGATCAAATTGACTTAATGCGTTTAAGACTATCAATGAAATTGATTTATTGTTGTTTATTAAAGTGTTAATTTCATTAAATCGTTCGCTTCTTGAGCAAAACTTTATTTTCATCTCTAATAACATACTTAACAATTCTCTTGAATAAATTGGCTCATCATTTGATTCCAAATCAGATTGTATTTCTGAAATCAAAACTTGGCTAACTTCCTTTGGTTTACCTGAATATATCAAGAATTGTATCTTTTTAAATTTTGGGTTTTTCTTTACTAAAATTTTAATAACTTCTAAAGCATTTACTTCTTGGTGATTTTCAGTTTTGGGAACCATATTCCAATCAGATGCTATGAGATTTATTTGTTTTCCTTTGAGGAAATTATCAATTTCTTCGTTAAATCTGGCTAATTCAAATTCATTTGTATCTTGGTTCCAATAATTCAAAGGGTTGATAAAAGTCAAATGGCAATCAAATCCTGATATGTTTACGTTTGATTTGTTTTGATTTATTTCCTCTTCTTCATCATCAAAGACAAGATAGTTCAGTAATATTTTATTTGAAGTCGCCATTAGATTACAATTTTAAAACAAGCCCCTTTAAGCTTTTTGTTATTTCCTATAAAGTCAATAGAACCTTTTAAACTATTAACTCTTTTTTTGACATCATATAAGCCAATCCCAGAGCCTTTGGATTTTGACTCGCGTACACCTAGTTCAAAAATTGAATTAGAGTTTTTCACGAGGTTTTCAGGCACTCCATCACCATTATCATAGTAATATATTTCCAGTTTCTTATCATTGAGTTTAAATTCTACCAAAACTTCTGTAGCATTTGCTTTTCTCGAATTTGAAACCAAATTGTCTAAAATGATATCAATTTCAATCGGATTTATTAGAACAAATTTCTCTATGAGATTGACTGTTTTAACTTTCAGACCTTTAAATGAGACAGCCAAGTCATCTAGATATTCTGAAATGTATGTTGGTAAGTTAACTCGTTGATTAGTGAACTTGTAATCAAAATTTGACTTAATAATAATTTGAGATACTTTAATCGCTTTATCAATATTACTTTTAATTGAATATAATTTGGTCTTAACTTCATCGCTGATGTTGGATGTTATCAATTCATTGACGTAAGTTGAAGCATTCCCTACATACAAATCTATTGAGTGAACAAGCTGTTCAGCATCATCACTAAGCGTTTTACGGGTGGCGTTCAGATATTGATTTTTTTTGGTTTCAATATTTAATTTGTCAGATAAATTCTTGCTTTTTTCTTTTTCTTCCTTGGCTATTTGTTCTGCTTTAATTTTAGCTAATTCTGCTTCAGCTCTTTCTTTTTCTTTTTTTAAAGTTTCAAGTTCAGCTTTTCTTCTTTTTTCTTCTTCTTCTCTTTGTTTTCTCTCAGCTTCTTCTCTTTTCTGTTTTTCTATTTCAGCTTGCTTTTCAGCCTCGATACGTTTCTTACGTTCTTCTTCTTCACGTTTTTCAGCATCTTCCTTCTCTTTCGCTAACCTATTAAAATTATCTTCAGTTAATTTAACCTGCTTTAAAAGAATCTTATCATTCGTTTTTTCTGCTATTTTTTCTAATTCTGCAATAAATTTGGGCTGTACTATATCAAGCTTTTCATTTACAAAACTTACCAAGTCTTTATTGTAATCGATGATTTTGATTTCTTTATCATCGCTTAAGGTCTTGATTAGATTTACAAAGTCAATCTTACTTCCAATATTATCTAAAACGTCTTCATAAGAGTCTTTATCTTTGTCACTAGATAATTGTTCTCTATATTTCGAAGCAGTATTTGCATCAAGAAAATAATTTTTCCTTGCGAAAGCTTCTCCCCATAATACACCAACAACATATCTTTCAAGTCTTTTAAGCGCTTTATCGTATAGAATCTCAAATAAAAGTCGTTTACCTTGTGTTTCAACTAAACCTCCATCACGACTGGAAACCTCCTTAAACTCGGCTACATTTTCAGAAGTCAATTCGACCTTGCCAAATAAATCTCTTGTTCCTAGAAAACGATTATATCCTTGTTGTTTACGGTTATCTATTTTCCAACTATCATCACCAACATTACCGTATGGTTGCACTCTGAATCCATTCTTAAAAAGGAACACATTGCCATAATTGATTGGCTCAATGTCCATTAATTTTCCAAAATTGATTTTAGCACTTCGGTTTAAGAAATAAAGATTAATTTCTAAGTCATTAATTATTGATAAATAATTATTTGGTTCTTCAATATGATAAATCAGAGTTCCTCTATCAATAATTTTAGTAGTAATTGTTTCACCTTTTAGGCTTAAATCAATTTGAGTTGTTTTAATGTCAAGCACCTTAAGGATACTATTATCAATTATACCATTGATTTTTAAATTATACCCTGAAATTTTATCTAATTCAATGAATTCTTCGGCTTCAATTTCAATTTTAAATGAATTAACCTTTGAAAAAGGATTGATTAATTTCTCAAGAGACCTTCTAAGTTCGTGAAGTTTTTCCTTATCCCAAGTTGAATTAATATTTTTTATTTTTAGTATTGTTCCGTGAGTTTTTTTGGGGGGGAAAATATTCTCATTCCCAATTTCTTCAAATGGAATTTCAACTGAACCAAAACTTTGTTGTGCATCCTTTTCAAATTCTCGCCAATCTACATTTACTTTATACGTAATGTTAGAATTGATTTTGGAAGTTATTAATTCAAGATTTTCACCCAATCTGTCGCAGGAAAAACGACCAACACCTTTTGCTCCAGCATAAAACCTTCTCGACTTAAGATTATTTAAATGTGAGTCTCGTTTTAAATCCTGATCTTCTGTATTATCTTTTTTCGCTGAATAAGCGACTGCAAACCATTTTTTTTCTAAATCAACTTTAGACATCCCTTTACCATTATCAGAAATGACTATTTCGTTTTTACTAAAGGAAATCTTTACATAATCAGCATATGCGTCATAAGAATTTTTGACAAGCTCATAAATTGCTATAAAATCATCAGTAATTAAATCTCTACCAATGATGTTTTTCATCCCTGTTTTTACATCAAATTTTAGTTTACCCTTATCCATTTAAAACAGAGTTTAAAATTAATCCCGCTTGCTCTCCAAATAGTGGTGGAATTGCATTCCCAATTTGAGAATATCTAGGAACTTCCTGAGTTCTTCTTTTTCCACCAGTGGTATATTTTCCTTTAAACTCATACCAATCATTAAATGATTGAATTCTTGCATACTCACGAACTGTAAAAATTCTAGGCTCACAATAGTGGATATAATCGTCTGGCAAAGTTGTTATTGTTGGGGTAGGTGTTTGACCTGATAACGGAATTACCGTTCTTTTTTTAAGATTAAATCTTTCTTTCAATTCATTTGAAAGCGTTTTGTTTTTTTCGGCATTATGGAGAATAAACTCGAATTTTCTTAATGTGTCCTCGTTGTGATTTGCAAATCTGTGACTGTCTGGAATTTTTGAATCAACTTTACCTCTAAGCAATTTTTGATAATTTGATTTAATAGGATTGTAAACACCTGCTTTGAATGATTTTGTATCGGGAGATACAACTTCATTAATTTTTAGCAAGTCAGAAATAGCATCCTCTAACGAATTTGTTAATCCAATTCCTTTTTTAATTAAAAAAGACTTTTTTTGTTTTTGGATTTGCTCAAAAAAACCGCCCGGTTTTACTTGACTAACAATATCTTTTCTAATACCGACTAATATAAATCTTGTCCGCTTTTGCGGAATACCAAACTCTGAGAAATCAATTAGTTTTCCCTCAACTTTATAACCTTGAAAATCGCCTTTTGGAGAATCGTATTCAAGTGCATTAGTAACGTATTCAGAATAGATTTTTCCTTTGATTTTATTTTTATCAAACTTCTGAGTAAAGCCTTTTACATTTTCAAAAAAGATAACCTTTGGCTGAACC
>ERZ1066134.123-NODE-123-length-71043-cov-9.202471_pt1 | contig 71043 bp, 54 predicted proteins | sample MGYA00382781_ERZ1066134 | MGnify/ENA primary metagenome ERZ1066134 (study PRJEB33369, sample SAMEA5778364) | biofilm metagenome | biome: Industrial cooling water; feature: Water cooling tower basin; material: Biofilm | place: United Arab Emirates | collected... | reverse complement strand
CAGGCTCTATCGGGCAATAGAGAAAGTTGACTTAGCCAAAAGAGTACAACAACTTGAAAAGCAATTGGGTGACAAACATTCCTTTGACAAGATTATTGGAAAGTCCAAAACAATACAAAAAGCCATTGACTTGGCTCAAAAAGTGGCTGTTACCGATACAACAGTTCTGCTCACAGGAGAGACAGGTACAGGAAAAGAAGTTTTTGCCCAAGCCATTCATCAGGCATGTCCAAGAAGCAAACAAAACTTTGTAGCGATAAACTGTTCCGCCTTTAGCAAAGAGTTATTGGAAAGCGAAATGTTCGGTCACAAAGCAGGAGCATTTACCGGAGCAAGCAAAGATCAAAAAGGGCTTTTTGAAGAAGCAAACAACGGAACTATTTTCTTAGATGAAATCGGTGAAATGTCTTTGGAATTGCAAGCCAAACTTTTAAGGGTTATAGAAACTGGTGAATTCATTCGTGTGGGAGAAACCAAGCCCACGAAAATAAATGTTCGCATAATTGCAGCTACACACAGAGACTTAAAAGCTGAAATTGAGCAAGGACATTTCAGGGAAGATTTATTTTATCGTATTTCCACCTTTCAAATTCATTTGCCGCCACTAAGAGAGAGGGTGATTGACATTGAAGCCATCACAAATCATTTCATTAATATTTCATCCATCAAAACCAATAAAAGGATTAAGTCCGTTTCAACCAATTTTTACGAAGCATTAAAACAGCATCAATGGAAAGGAAACATTCGTGAACTGAAAAATGTAATTGAACGCTGTATAATTCTTTGCGATAATGAACTAACGGTTGAACATTTACCCATTGAATTACAAAAGGCTGACAACGCAAGTACAAAAGGCAAAACGCTTTCTGCTTTTGAATTGGCGAGTGCCGAAAAACTGCACATTCAAAAAGTATTGAATTATACCAATGGCAACAAAACCAAAACTGCCGAACTTTTAGGAATAGCCCTGACAACACTTTACAGGAAATTGTCAGAATACGGGATGGAGTAGAAAACCCTATCAAAACGCTATGATTGACCCTTTCAAAACGAAAGGGTTTTTTATTTTCCAATTTCTCCCTAATTCAACAAACACTTTATTATCAGTAGTTTACATACAATGTGCCAAAATTGGACTGTTAGTTGAAATGCATTAAGCAAATCAAAAAGTAACATGACAACTGTATTACTCATCGGAACAGGCATTGTGATTTATGCCTTATTGTTTAAATCCATTAACTGGTTTGAAAAAATCTAACACTATGGCAGCATTATTCATCATCGCAATTGCAGTATTCGGCTATATGTGCTACGTGCTGCTTAAACCTGAAAAATTTTAATAACCATGAACACAGAAATACTTGGCGTAATCTTAATGTATGCGACCGTAGTTGCTTTGGCAATTCCATTAGGTCGTTATATCGGCAAGATTTTCAATTATGAAAATACTTGGCTCGATAAAATCTTTAATCCACTGGATAAACTTTTTTTCAAACTCAGTGGAATTGACCCTACAAAAGAAATGAACTGGAAACAGCACTTGGTGGCATTGCTCACCATAAACGTTGTTTGGTTTGTTCTCTCCATGTTGGTACTCACCAATATGAGTTGGTTGCCACTTAACCCCGATGCAAATCCTTCTATGAGTGGTGATTTAGCATTCAATACTTCAGTGAGTTTTGTAACCAATACCAACTTGCAACACTACTCAGGCGAAACGGGGTTATCTTATTTGGGACAGTTGATTTTGATGCTTTGGCAGTTTATCAGTGCAGGGACTGGTATTGCTATTTGTGCAGTGGTGTTTTTGGCTATGAAAGAAAGAACTAGCCAAACTTTGGGTAACTTCTATTCATTCTTTGTAAGAGCCTGCACAAGAATTTTATTGCCTTTGGCTTTGGTAGTTGCTTCTCTGTTAGCTTTTAATGGCACACCCATGACTTTTGAAGGGAAAGACACCATTACAACGTTAGAAGGAGAAGAACAACAAATAAGCCGGGGGCCTGTGGCCGTATTTGTAGCCATCAAACAACTCGGAACAAATGGTGGTGGATTTTATGGGCCCAACTCCACGAATCCGATGGAAAACCCCAATTACTTAACAAACATCGTAGAGACTATTTCCATTTTCTTAATTCCTATTGCGATGGTTTTTGCAATGGGTTATGTACTAAAAAGAAGAAAATTGGCATTGACAATTTTTGGGGTTATGACACTTGGCTTTTTATTGCTTTTAATCCCATCCATCTATTTTGAAATGAATGGAAATACAGCCATTAACGAAATGGGTATTCAGCAAAACATGGGTAGTATGGAAGGTAAAGAAGTTCGGTTTGGTTCTGCTGCTTCTGCTTATTGGGCTATAAATACAACCTGCACCAGCAACGGCTCAGTAAACGCAATGCACGACAGCATGACACCTTTAACTGGAATGTTTACACTATTGGGAATGATGATAAACTGCTTTTATGGTGGCGTGGGTGTAGGCTTTTTAAACTTCTACATTTTCATAATTCTGGCTGTATTCATAAGTGGCTTAATGGTGGGTAGAACACCAGAGTTCTTAGGCAAAAAAATTGAAGCCAAAGAAATGAAAATTGCTATGGTGATTGCTTTGCTTCATCCGTTTTTGATTTTAGTAGGAACTGCTATTTCAAGTTTTTTATATGCAGGTAATCCAACTGAATATGCAGGCTGGTTAGCTAATCCGGGCTATCATGGATTTAGTGAAATGCTTTATGAATTTACTTCATCAAGTGCCAATAATGGTAGCGGCTTTGAAGGCTTGGGCGACAATACACCATTTTGGAATATTGCCTGTGGCTTGGTGATGTTATTGGCTCGATACCTGCCCATCATCGGTCCGGTTGCCATTGCAGGAATTTTGGCAAGCAAAAAATACATTCCTGAAAGTAATGGCACACTCAAAACAGATACTTCAACCTTTGGCTTGATGGTGTTTGCAGTAATCGCAATTGTTGCTGCTTTAGCTTTTTTCCCTGCATTGACTCTAGGCCCGATTGCAGAATATTTCTCAATGATTAAATAATTCAGAAAATGATAAAAAATACATCTCTATTTCAAAAAGACTTAATACAAGAAGCATTCAAACAGTCTTTCTTGAAATTAAATCCGAAAATAATGTTCCGCAATCCTGTAATGTTTACAGTTGAAATAGGAACAGCTGTTATGTTCTTTGTTTGCCTTTGGATATTGCTTGGAGAACAATCGCAAGGCAGCTTTGCCTATAACTTCATTGTGTTTTTAGTGCTTTTGCTCACTTTGTTATTTGCAAACTTTGCAGAAGCAATAGCCGAAGCAAGGGGAAAAGCACAAGCCGACAGTTTACGTAAAACCAGAGAAGAAACCCCTGCTAAAAAAGTTTCTGCAATAGGTAAAATCTACTCTGATGAAGTGCAAATAATTCCATCATCCCAACTAAAGAAAGGTGATTTATTCTTTTGCGAAGCAGGAGACGTCATTCCAATGGATGGAGAAATTGTAGAAGGTTTAGCAACTATCGATGAAAGTGCCATTACCGGAGAAAGTGCTCCTGTAATTCGTGAAGCCAGTGGCGACAAAAGTTCAGTTACTGGTGGAACAAAAGTTTTGTCTGATAGGATTACTGTAAAAGTTACCACAGAACAAGGTGAAAGCTTCTTAGACAAAATGATTGCCTTAGTAGAAGGTGCAAGCCGACAAAAAACACCAAACGAAATTGCCTTAACTATTTTATTGGCAGGATTCACTTTGGTATTCATTATAGTTACAGTAACACTGAAACCCTTTGCTGATTATGCAAATACACCTATCACTATTGCAGCTTTCATTTCACTTTTTGTTTGCTTAATACCAACAACCATAGGTGGTTTACTTTCTGCTATTGGCATAGCAGGAATGGACAGGGCTTTGCGAGCTAATGTGATCACCAAAAGTGGTAAAGCAGTAGAAACAGCTGGCGATATTGATGTTTTGCTGTTAGACAAAACTGGAACGATTACCATTGGTAATCGAAAAGCCACCAATTTTTATCCTGCCAACGGAATTGATGATAAGCATTTTATTAAATGTGTTGTGCTAAGTTCTATGAGTGATGAAACACCCGAAGGGAAATCCATCATTGAATTAGCTAAAGTAAATCCGTTGAGTTTTAAAATCGAAAATCCACGTTTCATAAAGTTTACAGCACAAACGAGGAGCAGCGGAATAGATTTTGAAAACACTCGTATCAGAAAAGGTGCTTCGGATGCAATCAAAAACTTATGCGAAAATGCAGGAAATCCTTTTCCAACAGAAACTGCCGAAGTGGTTACAAAAATTTCAAGCAATGGCGGTACTCCGTTAGTGGTTTCTGAAGACGAAAAGGTAATTGGAGTAATTGAGTTACAAGACATCATTAAACCCGGCATTCAGGAACGTTTTGAGCGTTTGCGAAAAATGGGTATTAAAACCGTAATGGTTACAGGCGACAATCCATTGACAGCAAAATTTATAGCTGAAAAAGCAGGGGTTGATGATTTTATTGCCGAAGCCAAGCCCGAAGACAAAATGAACTACATCAAAAAAGAACAATCAGAAGGACGTTTGGTAGCCATGATGGGTGACGGTACCAATGATGCACCTGCACTGGCTCAGGCAGATGTGGGCGTAGCTATGAACAGCGGAACACAAGCAGCCAAAGAAGCGGGTAATATGGTGGATTTAGACAACGACCCCACCAAACTGATTGAAGTAGTTGAAATTGGCAAACAACTTTTAATGACAAGGGGAACGCTTACCACTTTCAGTATTGCCAATGATGTGGCGAAATACTTTGCTATTATTCCAGCACTTTTCATAGTTGCCATCCCCTCACTACAAGGATTGAATATTATGAACTTACATAGTCCTGAAAGTGCCATTCTTTCAGCCGTAATTTTCAATGCCATCATCATTCCAATGCTTATTCCATTGGCGTTGAAAGGCGTTTCCTACAAACCTATTGGAGCAAGTGCCTTGCTTCGGAGAAACCTACTGATTTATGGACTTGGTGGCGTTATCATTCCATTTATTGGCATCAAAGCCATTGACCTTTTAGTTTCAATATTCATCTAAAAAATTAAGACAATGAAAAATAATTTAATGCCAGCCATTCGCTTGACACTCGTATGTTTAGTGTTTTTCTGTGGCATCTACACACTTACCGTATATAGCATTTCAAAACTTGCTCCCGAAAATATTTCTTTCACGAAAAACAAATCGGGTTTCTATGAAAATGTAGGACAAAGCTTTACCAGTGACAAATACTTTAATTCCCGTCCTTCAGCAGTTGGATACAATGCAGCAGGTTCAGGTGGAAGTAATAAAGGGCCATCAAATCCTGACTACTTAGCAGAAGTACAAGCACGAATAGACACTTTTTTAGTTCACAATCCCGACATAAAAAAGGATGGTATTCCTTCTGATTTAGTAACTGCAAGTGGTAGCGGAATTGACCCCAACATTTCCGTTCAAGCAGCAAAAGTGCAAGTAAAGCGGATAGCTAAGGTTCGCAACATCAGCGAAAAAACAATCAATCAAATCATTGAACTACAAACAGAAAAACCATTGCTTGGCTTATTTGGTACAGAAAAAATTAATGTACTGAAATTGAACCTTGCATTGGATAACCTAAAATAAAAAAGATGAAAAAGATATTTATAGCAATACTGTCAATTATCTCTTTGAACAGTTTTGCACAAACAGACAGTACAAAAAATCCATTTTCAATAAGTGGCTACATTGAAACCTATTACAGTTTTGATTTTGCAAATCCATCAGACCATAACCGTCCAGGATTCGTTTACTCACACAACAGGCACAATGAAGTGAATCTGAATTTAGGTTTCATAAAGGCTGCTTATGCAACCGATAAAGTACGAGCCAATTTGGCTCTGATGTCAGGAACTTATGCCAATGCAAATCTTGCAGCAGAACCCGGGGTTTTAAAAAACATATTTGAAGCCAACGCAGGTGTAAAAATATCAAAGAAGAAAAACCTGTGGTTAGATGCTGGTATTTTTGCTTCACATATAGGCTTTGAAAGTGCTATTGGTAAAGATTGTTGGAATTTAACAAGAAGTATTTTGGCTGATAACTCGCCCTATTATGAAAGTGGTGTTAAAGTATCATACACCAGTGACAATGAAAAGTGGTTTTTAAGCGGATTAATTTTGAACGGTTGGCAACGCATCCAAAGAGTAATCGGCAACAATACGCCTGCATTTGGGCATCAGCTTACATTTAAACCCAATTCAAAAGTTACACTAAACAGTAGTTCTTTTGTGGGTAGCGACACTCCTGACAGTACAAGACAAATGCGATACTTCCATAATTTTTACGGACAATTTCAATTGACTGAAAAATTCGGGATGATACTTGGCTTTGACATTGGAGCACAACAAAAGACTAAAAACAGTAACGACTACAATGCTTGGTATTCGCCTGTTTTAATAGTGAAATATGCACCTACCGAAAAGATAAGTATCTCTGCAAGGGGTGAATATTACTCGGATGCTAGTGGTGTAATTATTAGCACTGGAACACTCAATGGATTTCAAACCTACGGCTATTCATTAAATCTTGACTACCAAATTATGAATAATGTGGTTTGGAGAATTGAAGGCAGGGGCTTTACCAGTAAGGATAAAATATTTACCTTGAACGACAATCCAAGTTCTCAAAATTATTTCCTGACAACTGCATTAGCAATTTCGTTTTAAATGAGTGATAAAGATAAAACCGTTCAGCATTTTCTTGACTTAATTAAAAAGTCGAGACGTGGAAAATTTAAAGTTTACATCGGGATGAGTGCCGGTGTAGGCAAAACTTTCCGCATGTTGCAGGAAGCCCGAACATTGCTTAAAAATGGCATTGATGCGAAGATTGGTTTTATTGAAACACACAACAGAAAAGAAACACACGAACTTTTAGAAGGCTTGCCTATCATTCCCCGTAGGAAACTATTTTATAAAGGCAAGGAATTGGAAGAAATGGACGTTCAGGCAATTATCAACCTTCGCCCAGAAGTTGTAATTGTTGATGAATTAGCACATACCAATATAGAAGGCAGCAAAAACGAAAAACGTTGGCAGGATGTTTTAGACATTCTTTCGGCAGGTATCAATGTAATCTCAGCAGTTAATATTCAACACATTGAAAGTTTAAACGAAGAAATAAAGGAAATTACAGGAGTTGAAGTAAAAGAAAGAGTTCCTGACAGCGTATTGGCTCAAGCAGATGAAGTTGTAAATATTGACTTAACTGCTGATGAATTAATTACCAGATTGAAGGAAGGTAAAATTTACCAAGCCGAAAAAATTGAAACGGCACTTCAAAACTTCTTTAAAAGTGACCATATTCTGCAACTTAGAGAACTGGCATTAAAAGAAGTGGCTTCTCAGGTTGTAAGAAAGGTGGAAACTGAAGTAACCAAACCAAACACGCTAAAACATGAACGTTTTTTAGCTTGCATAAGTAGTAATGAAAAAACGGCAAAAACAGTAATTCGCAAAACTGCACGATTGGCTAATTACTATCATAGCAAATGGTATGTTTTATACGTCCAAACACCGAAAGAAAGTCCCGACAAAATTCCACTTGACAAGCAACGGCACTTAATCAACAACTTTAAACTGGCAACAGAATTGGGAGCAGAAATTATCAAAGTTGAAAGCAGCACCGTTTCAAAAGCAATAATCGAACAAGCAACTGAACGAAAAATAACAACAATATGCGTGGGTAAGCCACACTTAAATTTGTTGAAAATTATTTTGGCAACAAACGTATTTAATGAGCTTCTTAAAAAACTATCTTCAAACGATATTGACCTTGTAATTCTTTCATAAATGAAAATCAAAACAAAACTGACTTTAGGTGTAGGTCTTTTGTTCCTGCTAATAATTCTTCTAAGTATCGTTGGTGCTAAATACATCAATGAACTGAAATCCGATACGGAAAACATTCTAGTGGCAAATTATAACTCTTTAGAATATAGCCGAAACATGCTTGTTGCTTTAGATGACGGCTCGGAAAAAGCGTTGCAGAAATTTGATGTTAACCTCCAAAATCAGGAAAAAAATATTACTGAATTTGGAGAAAATGAAACTACATCTGAAATCAGAAACAATTTTGAACTTTACAAATCAAACAAATTTGATAGCTCATTTCAAGCCAGCATCAGAAAAGATATTTTTCGCCTCATGGATATGAACATGCAGGCTATACAGCGAAAAAGTGAAGTTGCTAAAGCAACTGCGGATAAGGCAGTATTTTGGATAGCAATTACTGGTACAATGTGTTTTTTAATAGCATTCGTCTTGTTGGTTAATCTGCCTTCAAATATTGCCAATCCAATAAAAGAGCTTACCGAAAGTATTAAACAAATTGCAGCAAAAAACTATTCAGAAAGGGTGCATTTTGAAAGCCACAGCGAGTTTGGTCAATTGGCAAAGTCGTTCAATACAATGGCTGAAAAATTAGAAGAATACAACAACAGCAACTTGGCAAAATTGATGATGGAAAAGCGAAGAAGTGAAACCCTTATAAACAATATGCATGATCCTGTAATTGGATTAGATGAAAATCTGAAAGTTATTTTTGCTAATGAAGAAGCCATAAAAATATCAGGATTAACGAATGATGAATTGATTGGAAAATTGGCTCAAGAATTGGCTATCAAAAACGACTTAATACGTTCTCTCATTCAAGACCTGATGATAGGTGAAACAGACAACGGAAAGAAACAAGCACCTATTAAAATATTTTCAGAAAATAAAGAAAGCTATTTTGAAAAAGAAACTTTGCATATATCAATTACGCCAACAGGTGAAGCAAACTCAAGTTTAGTAGGTCATGTAATTTTCTTACGAAATGTAACCTCTTACAAGGAATTAGATTTTGCCAAGACAAATTTTATTGCAACTGTTTCGCATGAGTTTAAAACCCCTATTTCATCCATTAAAATGAGTTTACAATTGTTGGAAAACGAACAAATTGGAAAGTTGAACAATGAACAAAAAAATCTTATTGACAGCATAAAAGATGATGCAAGCCGACTATTGAAAATAACGGGAGAACTACTAAACATGACACAGGTTGAAAGCGGTAGTATCCAACTTTCGATTTTACCATCAGACCCAAAAGAAATATTATTATATGCCATAAATGCTACAAAAACACAAGCAGACCAAAAACAGATAAATTTTGAGATTAATTGTCCTGACAACATTTCCAAAATTCAGGCAGACAACGAAAAGACAGCTTGGGTATTGACAAATCTTATTTCTAATGCCATTAGGTATTCATACGACAACGCAACTATTTATTTGGCAATTCAGCAGACATCCAATCAGGTTCAAATTTCTGTTAGGGACACTGGACAAGGCATAGCACCACAGTACAAAGACAAAATTTTTGACCGGTACTTTCGAGTACCTGGGACAAAAAAAGAAGGCACAGGACTTGGACTAGCCATAAGCAAAGAATTTATAGAAGCACAAGGCGGACGAATTAATGTTGATAGTGAATTTGGAGCAGGAAGTACTTTTACTTTGACACTTAACAAGGCAACATAGGACATCAACGCACACTTGCAAGCACATTGCCAAAGCCGCACAAGCCAAGGCACAAACCAAAGCTTTGTCAAAGAGCTTGCAAGTCGCCAACCGCAGACAAAAATTTTAAAAAATCCCTTCCCTTCTGAAATAAAAAATACCCCAACGCACAAGCTGACAGATAAGTTATTCGACATATTTATAGCATTTACAAGCCCATAACACACTGACAAACAAGCGACTGACAAGAACGCCAGCACCTAACAGCAGTTTTGCGTAATGGGGGTTGAAGTGCAAATATTTATCTTTGTACTTACAATCAGCTTTGGTGGTAGGTTGACAATGTAGTGCTTCTAAATCCCCCACTACGCAAAGCTGCAAACCGTTGGCTGCAATATTGACGTCCCCAAAACTTACAGAGCAATGAAATATTTTTTAACAACTATTATTTTTTTAGCGACACTTATTAATGGTACAGCCCAAACAGTATCCAAGACAGAAATTCAAATTAGACTTTTGGAGCAAACGGTTGTAACAGCAATCTTAACTGCTGACACAAACACACTTAAAAATGTTTGGGCACCTGAATTTTTAGTCAACAATCCAAGAAACAAAATTACAGGTAACAGGGACTCTGTACTAATTAGTCAAAAAGCAGGGATGATTGACTATAGCACTTTTGAAAGAATAATAGAACGTATTCAAATTCAGAAAAACATAGTAACAACAATGGGCTATGAAATATTTGTTTCCCGTAGAGACATACCAGAAGCAAAAGCAGGACAGACTTACAAAAGAAGGTTTACAAATATTTGGATGAAGAAAAAAGGTAGATGGCAACAAATTGCCAGACACGCCTCAATTATTTGCCAATAACTCAATTTAAAAATGAAAAGACGAACTTTTTTGACAATTCCACTTGTTGCATCTGCCTTATTAACAGAGGCACAACAATCAACTAATGACAGACCCAAAAAGGGTTTTAAAGTTGAAAAAGGCAAAGGCAGAAACGTTGAACAAATGAAAGTTCTCGGCAGCACCTTTGACTGCAAAGTATCGGGCAAGGACACTAACGGACAACTTTGCATTTTTGATACAATAAGAGAAGGACAAACAAGTCCGCCTTTACATCTTCACCATAAACAAGATGAGTGGTTTTATGTAATCAAAGGAGAGTTTAAAGTACAAGTTGGCGAAGAAGTATTAATCCTGAAAGAAGGAGATTCAGCCTTTGCACCGAGAAAAGTCCCACACACTTTTGCAAAAACAAGTGAAGGGGTTGGACAAATGATGATTATGTTTCAACCAGCAGGAAAAATGGAAGACTTTTTCATTGAAAGAGTAAATCTTGAAAGTGAAAAAGACCTAACAAAAAAAGAAGCAGCATTAAAAACATTGTGGGACAGACACGGAATGAAAGTTGTAAATGAACCAAAGAAAATATAAATACAGCAGCCAACAGGCGGCTTGGCAATATGGCGGGGCGACGAATATATTCTCAACTCTTTGTTCGCTATTCAGCTTCAGCTCCACCCGAAGGAATACTAATCAGCAACAGAATTAACAATGAAATTTTGTAACTTTATTCAGCAGCGGTTCCGAGCTTGACGTTTTTCAAATGCCGCCACATCGCCAAGCCCTGTTCGTTATGTGTAACTTTATGCAACACCCATGAGCGACAATCTAAAACTTCTGCGACATATCACTAAGGACTTTGACGACGTTAAACATCTCATTGCGACACATAAAGAGTTATCTAAACAGCTTCGTACAGTTGACAGAAAACTTAAAACAATAGAAGCTAAATATAAATTCTTGGTAGACATCATTAGTGTTGGCGGCAACGACACAATAATAGAAAAGTCCGCAAAACACAGATAGTCCAAGTATACAGAGTCCTCACGCAAGAATGAGGCGTAAACAAAGAGCACTGGTTTCTTGTACCTGAGCATTAGTAGTCTTATATTTTTATCTCCTGGTTCCCATCAGAGTCACTTCCAAGCGGCACATTACCGGTAAAAAGCCGGAATAGTAGATATTATTCGATAAAACCATCAAAGTGTTATGAATGCACTTACATAGTTCTCCTGAATTATATAAATGAGCTGTCAAAATAGTTCGTTTTCAAATTTATTGAACGCATTTTTACACTGCCTGCTGAACCACAGTTCTGATATCCTGTAAAAAATATTCAAATCCGTATCCTGTCACATTGTTTATTGGAAACTAAAAATGAGACACAGTAAAATCCCCGTTAGCGGGGATTTTGCGTTTTACAGGAATAAAAATCAACCAGCAGTCATGACCAGGCAGCAAGGTCACTGCAGGGAGTTTGCGTGAGCAGTAATAAAACGATAAGTTCCCCAAATTTTATGGTAAGTAACGATAAGCTTATAAGGCAGACATGGTTTCTAGAAAAGTTCTCGTATAATTCATCATCAGGCCGCTGCCTGCAGTTCAATCCGGAAAATGATTTTCTGCGTCATATCATAATCCACGGCTATATTGTTTTGCAGGGCAGGCTTCCACAGTTGTGCAGAGGCTGCAACAATAAGCTCCGCTTCATCCCGCATTTGCTTTGTAGCACCGGCACTACGTATGTTGGTTATGGTTCCGTACCTGGAAACAGTAAACCGCACCGTCAGGTCAGTACAGGAGATGCTGTATTGCAAATGCTGCGGTATGTTTAACCGCTGCTGCATGTATTCAGAAAAAGAAAGACTGCTGTTAAATTCAGGAGCTGTTTTATTGGTGTCGGTTTTACGCAAGTGCTCATTGAATTTCATCACCTGTTTATCAAACAAACGGGCAATGGAATGCTGATACCTGTAAACAGCCTGTGAAAACGAATCGCCTGTTACAGTAGTTAAAATCACCATCAGTGAAGGAGTTGCGGGGGTAGCCTGCAAATGAACAGTTTTCATACGATAAAATTTACTGAGTTTAAAAAAGCACTTACAGCAATGGGTAACCACACAGGAGAAAAATGTAACCAACGCCGGGAACTGTTTTAAAAAAATACCCGCTGTAAGTTGCAACGGGTAAATGCTTTAGTGTTTTTCAGAGCGTGGATGTTGCAGTTTATCACAGTTACCGGATTTGTTTTCAGGAATTCGGATTTTTAACGATTGCTGTAAATCAGTAACCGCCTGAGGAAGAAATGTAACCACACCCGGCTGTTCGTGCTCAATCCGATGCTGTTTTTTACTTACTGGTTGGTGTCCCTACCAATCAGTTTTAAATTAGTTTCTGTTGGTGATAACCCCACAGGTACAGGCATCAAGCCTGTACCTTTTTTGTATTGGTTTATGACACCATCAAATGGCCTTGACGTTAAATAGTTGGCAAGTTTGAAATGACAGAATCTTTCATATACTTTTGAGTTGCAGTAAAAGAAAATGAACACAAAATCCTTAGTAGAATATTTCAATCAACTTCTTCCACTGAACCGGGAGGAAATTGCTTTTGTTGAAGAAACGTTTAAAGAAAGAAAATTAAAAAAAAGAGAGTTTATTCTCCGGGAAGGAGAAATCTGCAGGCATAACACCTTCGTTGTTGAAGGCTGTTTCAAAATGTACATGGTAGATGATAACGGGAAAGAACACAACCTGCAGTTTGCCATCGAAAACTGGTGGATTGGTGATATTGGAAGTTTTCACAGCGGCACCCCTTCTAAACTGAATATTGAAGCGATTGAAAATTCCATTATTTTCCAGATTAAAAAAGAAGACCAATTAAAACTTTTTGTTGATTATCCTAAGTTCAACAGGATTTTCAGGGTGCTCTCAGAAAATGCCATGGTAGGCTTACAGCGGAGAGTTTTACAAAATATCAGCTCCACGGCAGAAGAACGATACCTGGATTTTCTTGAAAGATATCCTCAGTTATTTAACCGTATTTCTAACGTTCAGATTGCCTCTTACCTGGGAGTGACACCTGAATTCCTCAGCACGATTCGAAAAAAACTGGTAAAATCTTAAACTGGTTTAAGTTTATTTCTTAATGTACCTTATGGGTAGGCATGTTGCTGTTTTCGCATCTTTGTTTAAACAATACGGAAAAGATGAAAAAAGTAATAATGTCAATAATTATCATTCTTCTGTTGACATCCTGCGGCAAAAAAAAGAATCAGGAATCAAATCAAATTTTAACCCCAAAAAAAGAAATCATGCAAAACGAACAAAAACAAAAAATTGAAGCCCTCTTAAAAGAGTACAAAAAAGCGCTGAACACATCAGATGCAAAACTGGCCCAAAGCCTTTACACAAAAGATGGTGTATTTATGCCAACTGAAGCTCCCAGCGGAATTGGTGCTGAAGGAATTTTAAAAGCATATGAATTTGTATTTTCTCAAATTCAGCTGAACATTGAATTTTTTATTGAAGAAATTGAAGTGGAGGGCAATATGGCTTTTGCTGTAACAAGTTCAAAAGGAACGGTTAAAATACTTGCAAATGGAGTTGAAGCACCGGAAGCAAACAGGGAACTGTTTGTGTTTGAAAAAGCAGATGGCGAATGGAAAATTGCGAGATACATGTTTAACAAAACCCAACCAAAGGGATAAAAACCGCCGCCGTGGTTCCTGTTTCCACGAACAAACTTAAAAGTTCAAGTCGCAACAAGTATAATAAAAAGGTTCGTGGATAAACGAACCTTGGCATAGCATGAAGATTTAATTCCCATTTTACCAACGAAAAAAACTTTCTCCTATTTTTGAACCATCAAATATTCTTAAAATACAGAACCATGGCCGAAAAGAAAGACTATTCTCAACTCACACTTGAAGAACTGCAGGCAGAAGAAAAAAAGATGAAGAAAGCAGAACTCTATGCTGCACTTGCAATCGGTTTCCTGATAGGCATCATGGTTTTTGGTATTGCTGCAAAAGGTTTTGGTATTATTTATATTGGCATTCCTTTAGTTTTAATATTTACCATCACCAGAAATTCAAAAGCACACTATGAAAACCGTGAGCAAATAAAATCTGCAATAAAAAATAAAACTGAAAAGTAATTTTTTCTGCATTCTGATTTATTCATTGAGCTGGAGTGAAAACCAAACGCTGATACAACCTTTAAACACAAACTTTTATATTGATAGGTATCCTCAATCATTGCATCAGTATCAACATTAATTCAGTTGTTATAGTTATCAACCATTAAAAAAAGTACATCAGATAATATTGTATTTACAGTTCCATGCCGGAGTTTTTACGACACATAAACTCTATACACCTTTCAACATCTGCTCCCATCTCAAATTTAATAATTGCATTACAGGATGAACAATGAAATTTTGTATTTTACACAGCAGTTAAACTAAAAAACGGATTTCAGATTCCGGTAATAACGAATACTTTTTGCATACCTGCTGCTGTACTTATCAAACATAACTACATCATCATTGATTGGAATGATCAGGACAACAACAGGTAAATAAAAGACAACTATCTGAAAAATAGTATGACAACAACTACTTTTGATTTTACAGGCGGAGCGTATGGAGAATGGAAAGTTATAAAAATGACTGCTGTTTGCGGGCAATCATTAGAAACAGTACCATATATTAACATTTTACCTCATACTGCAAATAACCCTGAAAAATATATTTGGAAACTGACAGGCTTTACAAGCAATGTTAGGTATGCGGAGAAAGCGGAGCGTGAAAAACTTATTGCAATTCAATCTGATTTGGGCAGGCCATCAGCTACCTGCGCAGCTCTTATTCCAATAAGAAAGACAGAAAGCTGGTGGGCTATGGCGCAAGATGAAAGAAGAAGAATATTTGAAACCAAATCGCATCACACTGAAACAGGATTAAAATATTTACCGGCAGTAGCACGTAAACTCTATCATTGCAGAGATATAGGACAACCCTTTGACTTTCTAACCTGGTTTGAATATGCGCCTGATGACTCCGAAAAATTTGAAGAACTTGTAACATTATTAAGAGTAACTGAGGAATGGAAATTTGTAGACAGAGAGATAGACATTCGTTTGGTAAAATCGCAAAATAAATAATACATCTTTTGCTGGCGTAATGCTTATTCCGGAACAATGAAGAAACTATCTATGCATCCCTGTTCGGATATTTCACAAAAGAACTTTTATTTACGGTTGATATCCTGCTATCCGTAACAGATACATTTTTTAGTTAATGATGATACCAATTGAAAAAAAGCTGACTGTGTACAGGCTTTATTATTGAATTTATACACGTTCACTCTTTTGCAGTGAGGTATTCTGTACCTGAAGTTGCACCTCAAAAAAATCATTTCCACCTGCTGCAAAAAGCAAAAGGTGTTGTTAACTGTTAACCTTTCCCAAAATATTTAAATGGTTTTTGTAGTTACGAATGAACTCGTATATTTGGTACGAAACAAGTCGTAACACATGAGTACAAAGCAAGTTAAGCCTACAGAAAGTGAGCTGGAAATTCTTCGTGTATTGTGGCAACGTGGAGAAGCCACAGTAAGGGAGGTGCATGAAGAGCTGAGTAAAACAAAAGATGCCGGCTATACCACTACTCTGAAGCTCATGCAAATTATGCATGAAAAAGGAATGGTAAAACGTGATGAAAGCAATAAAACACATAAGTACATTTCGCTTTTGTCGCAGGAAAAAACACAAAAACAATTTGTGGGTAAAATGATTGATACCCTTTTCAGCGGCTCGTCATCACAATTGGTTATGCAGGCATTGGGCAATCATAAAGCCAGTAAAGAAGAACTGGAAGAAATTCAGAAACTGATTGACAATCTGAAAAAACAATAAGCGTATGCAGCAACTGTTTGAAAACAGTTTTTTCATGGCTTTAGGTAAGGCTATTGCCGCCAGCATCTGGCAGATGGGGGTATTGTTTCTGGTGTATCAGTTTATCGTTCTTTTCTTTAAACTTAAACAGGCTGCTTACCGAAATTTGTTAAGTACAATCTTTACATTGGGAGGATTTATATGGTTTGCCGTAACCATTGTACAGTACCTGAACAAAAGTACACCGGCGGCACTGGTTTTTGAAAACACGGCAGCACATCAGCACTTGATTGAACAGTTTACTGATAGTAACCAATGGCAGTTACTGCTCAACTGGGCAGAGTATAAATTTAATTTACTTCTACCCTACTTATCCATTGCATATCTGGTGGTTTTGATTTGGTTTGCACTGCGTTTGTGTGTTCAACTGCTGCAAACAAATGCGTTACGTACAAAAGGTACTTTTCCGGCGCAGCACGAATTGCAATACCTGATTACTGCACTTGCACAACATTTGAACCTGCAAAAAAATGTGCTGGTATTTATCAGTAACCGGATTGATATACCCGCTACAATAGGTTTTTTAAAACCTGTTATTTTATTACCTGCTGCAGCACTTACACATTTAACACCTGCACAACTGGAAGCTGTGCTGCTGCATGAACTTGCACATATTCAACGTAATGATTATTTCTGGAATTTATTATTAAGCATTACTGAAACATTACTCTTCTTTAATCCATTTGCACTTTTGCTGATAGGTATTGCCCGTAAAGAAAGGGAAAACAGTTGCGATGATATAGTTATGCGCTACAGGCAAAATGCTGCTGTATATGCTGAAGCATTACTTACTGTGGAAAAAGCAAGAATCCTTACGCCACAATTAGCAATGGCTTTGGGAGATAATAAGCATCAACTCATGCATCGGGTAAAACGAATTTTAAATTTACCTGCAGAGAAAAATAAATTTAGTGTGCGTATACTGGCACTTTTATTTTTTACGGTTTTATTTGCATTAATGGGCTGGGTTTTACAAAATAAACAGCAAACAAAAAAAGCAGAAAACACAACGGTGAATTCTTCGTTTAAAGAAGGCAAACCGCTCTTAATCAAAACGAACGCTTATGTTGAAAAAGTAAACAAAATACTTTCAGTTAAAGATCAATCCGGTAACCTGAACGTCAAGATTAAGAAAACAGATCAAACAAAAGAATATATTTTACTTAATGACAATGGAGAAGAATTCAAGTTTGATAAAATAATTTTTGAAAGCCTGCCCGGTGAGTGGATTGAAGGCATTGAACCGGAAAAAACCAACGTAACAATACTTTCTGATATAGATGATGCAAAGATTCAAAAACTTTTACTGAAAGATTCAGTCCGTTACAATCAGCACAGGAAGCAATACAAAGTTATACAGGAGCAATACGTACGTGGAGAAAGGGATAACAGAATAATACGGATGCAAAATCCCGGATCACCTTATATGTTTTATTTTAACGGAAAACCATTTACAGATTCTGCTTTTGAGTTTTATTTCAGACCGCCGCATCCTTTCAACTTTGAATGGAAAGAAAAGATGGCAATTGCAGAGGAAGAAAAAGAAAAAGAAAAGATGACTGATAAAATGAAGCAAAACCAAAAACGTATGCTTCAACTTGCAGAACTCAGGAGGAAAGCAAGAGCATTGGAAACGAGCCGTTTAAAATCCTTCGATTCCGTTTATACTGAAAAGAAGTATTTGTTTGAAAATACACCATCTGAGTGGCTGGCTTTAATTGAAAAGCCTTTTGCAGAAATGCAGCAACATTCAACTGTAACCATTATTATAGAAGAGAACAAAGTATTTATTAATGGCAAACCAATAGTTACTGATTCAATTATACAACAGGCGCCTAAACGTAAATTGCTGAAAGCAATAGATATAATGAAATTATAATTACCAAACCCTTCGGGGGCAAGTATCGCCCCACTTATTACCAATTAAAAATCCCAGTACTATTTCATGTGTACCCCGCTGCATAAATTGCAGAAGATAATTTGCATTATTTACATCATAAGCATAACTGATGTTGAAGGTATTGGAAACATGAAAACCCGCCATAGCAGCAAATCCTTCTTTAATCCTGTAATTTGCCCCCACCCAGAATTTATCATGGTATTGTACCTTTACATTTACATCAGCAAATGTGGGCATACTTGAAATATAACGCACCATAACAGAGGGCAATATATTTACATCATCACTCACTAAAAACCGATATCCGGCTGTAGCAAAAAAATGCGGCACTGAAGCTGAGCCCCTGTACAAATCATTATTCACTAATGCTATGCGTTGAGGTATTATCTGCTGCGCAGATAAGCCTGCAAAAAATTTATCAGAATATAACCATAAACCTGCACTCAATTCGGGTCGTGTTTTGCGTAATTCTGTTGAAAGTACCCCCACAGCAGGATCAATAGGATTTGCCAGTTCCGCTTTTGAAACATCAATTGTAAAACTGGTAATACCCCCTGCAAAACCGGCAGAGAGATTTAACTTGGGAGTTAATCCCAAATGATAGGCATAGGATGCCGTAGCTGTTATACGGCTGATGTATCCTGTTTTATAATTAACTATGGAACCTCCTGCTCCATGATGTGGCTCTGCAGCAGTATACTCTTCCCAGTATGATTTACCTCTCGGATTTTCTCCCGGTACCTGAAAAGATGTTGCATTGGTTCTGTAATCCTGCTTGCCTATGGGTGTGTGAAAGCTGGCATACATTGTTTGCGGAGCTCCGGGAAAACCTACCCATTGATTACGGTAACTCAATTTTACATCTGTATAGTTTTCAATACCTGTTAATGCAGGATTTAAAATGTAATTATTAAGAATGTATTGGGTATAATGCGGCCGTTGCTGGGCTCCAGTATCAGTAGTTTGAATGAGCAACAGCCAACAGCTTACTATCAATAATTGAATCAACTTATGCTGCATGTATACTTTTTCTTCTTTAAACATTTATCGTAAAATAGTTACATAACCTGCAATTCTTGAACGCCCGTTTTTAGGATCAAGCACATAATAATAAGTTCCTGCAGGAAGCTGTTGTCCTTTATACGTTCCATCCCATGGTGTGGAATATCCAACAGTACGGTATACTAAGGTGCCTGCTGTATTGTAAACTTCAATGATGCAACCGGGATAATCATTAAGGTATTGAATTTCCCACTTATCATTAATACCATCACCATTGGGTGTAAATGTATTAGGTGGTTTGGGTGTTTTCAAAATCTTTACAAATACTTCATCGCTGGTTGTACAGCCACCCCTTCCTTCAACTGTGAGTGTATAACTGATATCATCCTGCGGACGCACAATGGTTGGGTTTTGTACTGTTCTGTTATCGAGATAAGTGGGTGGTGTCCATAAATATTTTACTTCATTACCGGTAGCCCTTGCATCACTTATTTTTCTTATGCCATCCTGCAGCATTGTAAAATCAGGTCCGGCATTTACAACCGGGTAAGACCATACATTAATTTGTTTTGAAGCCGTATCGCTTATACATCCTTCTGATGAATAAACAAATAACCGAACGGTAAAAGGCACAGCAGCAGCGCCGGGATAACGGTACCTTGGGTTTTCAACAAAAGAGCTGTCGCCATTTCCAAAACTCCATTTCCATCTTGTAATAGCCCGCACTACTCCATCACTGTTATCAGTAAAATCAATAACCTTACCAATACATATGCTGTCTTCACTGGTACTGAAATCAGCCTTTGGCTGTGGAAATACATCAACTAATTGTTTACTTATAGAATCAATGCAATTATCATTGCTCCTTATTTTTAGTTGTACTGTATAAGGCCCCAGGTTTGAATATTTATAAATGGGATCTTTTAATACAGAAGTGTCAGACGAAACCGAGTTATCACCAAAATCCCATCTGTAGCTGAAAGAAGATTGTGTATTATCCGGTATAGTTGAAACATCTCTAAACTGACCGGTACCATCAGGTAAACAAATTTTAGGCAACGTAAAATCAACCCGTGGTAACGGATTTACTTTTACCAGAAACGGTTCTGGTAAACTGTTACAGCCTCGATTATTTGTTACAATCAATTGCGCTGTATAATTACCATAAGTTGCATAGGTATGTACTACAGGTGCATTGGTATTTGTATTTACTGCCGGCGTAGCATCTCCAAAATCCCAACTCCATCCTGATAAACTTGCAGCATTCGGTTGAGAACCTGTACTGGTGAAGGTGATGGCATTCTTTTCACAGTTAGGTAATAATACATTAAGCCTGGCAGTTGGTCTTGGCCACACTTCAATCTGGCTTTCTGAAAAATGTGTACATCCGTTTTGAGCTACGAATGTATAACGTATTGTATGTATGCCTACACCTGCAACAGCAGGATCAAACAATCCAGTTGTACTTACGCCGGGACCAGAGTAAGTAGCTGATAAAACGGGAAGACCTCCTGTTTCTACTGCCTGTGTAATTTGACGAGGTGCAGCATCCACACATATTCCGGGCATGGGAGCAAATGTGGTAAGCGGGCTTGCATTAATAACAACATTCCTGATAACTTCCCTTACACATATTTGCCCTGAAAATGCTCTGAGGCGCACCTGATATGTTCTGGTAAGTGGTGATTGAAAATTGGGATACCTGTGAGTATAGATTTCATCCACTGCAGGATCATCATCTATTTCAATTTGTGCCGGATTGCCGCTATAGTCCCATTGTATTTCTACTTTGGTTAACCAGCCAAACAATACGGTTGATTTGTTTTGAATTTGAATATCCTCATTACTGCATAAGCCATTTACAGGTAGTATATTAAACGCCGCATTGGCTACAACTCCATTAACTGTAAATGGAACATTTACTGAAGAATCTTTACAACCATCTTTTGATTCTACTACCAGATTTAACTGATAATTAGCAGCTGTAAAGAAATTAATGGTGGGATTTTTTTGAGTACTCACTAAAGGTGATGGCGCAGGGGTAACAGGTGGCGTACCTGTATTAAACGTCCATAAATACTTTAACTGAGCTGTACTTCCATCAGCAATGTTTGAAGTATCAAAGAATGTAGCCTGCCCATCTGTTAAACACACCTCGGGTAAAATATAACCTACTTTAGGAAGCGGATTGATTAAGACAGGTTGGTTAAGTGTATCACTTCGGCAACCTTTGCTGCTTTCAACCAGCATTTTAACGGGCTTGTTTCCCCAGTTTGTATACGTATGTGTTACAGGTGTGCCTGCTGTGGCATTAATAATAGTACCATCGCCCAGATTCCAGTACCAACGCACAAGTGTTCCTGCATTAGGTGAGGATGTGCTGCTCAATACAACCTGATTCTTTTCACATGCAGGATTGCTTAATGTGAATGAAGCAGTTGGCCATGGATTGATTATAATTGTTTTTTCTACGGTATCGCTCACACAGTTTTGATTGGTAAATGCCCAATGTTGAACGGTATAAGTTCCCGGAGCCGGAAAATTAAATACAGGATCTCTCAGAGTAGAAGATGCTACTATACTGCCTGTTGCGTCTTTAAACCTCCACTCCCATCTGTTTACGGGATGTGTAATTCCGTTTGTTTGATCAGTAAACGTTACCGGTGTTTGAAAACAAACTTCTGCCGGTGCGTTAAAATTTGTTTTTGGTTGCGGATAAATATTGGAAATACTCCTTGTAACAGAATCTACACACTGGTTGTTTGATGTAACAACCAGTTTCACATCAAATGGACCAACAGATCCATATTTATGTGATGGATTTTTTACACCGGAAGTATTTAATGTTCCTGATGACGGGTTTCCAAAATTCCATTGATAAGTAAAAAGGTTTTGTGAGCCATCACTTATTGTAGAAATATCTGTAAAGTTTACAACACCATCGGGTAAACAGGCATAGGCATTGGTAAAGTCAGGCACCGGTTTTGGGTTGATTACAACACTCCGTGTTACAACAGGACTTAAACAGCCGGTATTGGTTCTAACCTGTAATGATGCTGTATAAGAGGTAACATTTGGATATGTAGTAGTAATATTATTTCCATTGGGATTATTAAGAACAGTACTATTGCCCAGATTCCAATTCCAGTTTACAATACTTCCGTAATTGCCGGCTAATGAAGAAGTGTCGCTGAAAGTAATTGGATTGCCGGGGCACTGTGGATTGGTAAAGCCAAACTTTGCAACCGGAGTTCTGGTTACAAAAATCGTTTTGGTTATTGTATCGCTAAGGCATCCTACATCTGTTAAAATAGCATACTTAATTGTTTTTGGCCCCGGTGTTGTATATACCTTGGTTGGGTTATTACTATATGCAAAAGTACCATCCCCAAAATCCCAAAAGTGCTTTATTACCGGCCGCCCGCCTCCATCATTATTAGTTGTAAAAACAATGGATGAATCTGTGCATCCTGATGCCGGCGTGTTTGGCCAGGAAAAATCGGGTTTGGGATTATCGTATACCTGTAATGTCCAGTTAATATTCTGAATACCCGGGCAGCCATCCTGAGTAGCCGGAGTGTTTACAGTAACTTTTACCGGATAATTACCAATAGCGTTATAAACGTAGGATGTAGGCAACCTGAAAACATTAAGCGTTCGGCCATTAAGTATGTAGGTGGAATCAGGAACCGGACTATTAATAGTAACATTTGGGTATCCGGAAATTTCCCATAACATGCTTAAAGGAAGGTACGGCAAGGTAAGCGACAAAATAAACGGAGAACTTTTACAGGCCACCGGGGCATTTACTGTAGCATTGGCATTTTGGGTAGTAATAAATTGGTATAAGTCAATAACGTTTGTACCGGCATTGTACCCATATGATTCTGCATTTGCAAAGCCATACGCAATTGCATTGAATCCTGAATCTGATTGAATAATATGCTGCCCTTGTGAAAGATTCGGAATTTTGATATATGAAAAATTGGGATCCTGCGGGTGCACCGTAAAAGAAACTGATGGCAATGCACCATCAATTCGAAACGAACTTATACCTGTTCCTCCATTGGGTACAATTACGTTTACAAAATGTTGTGGACCAGCCGCTACCAGTAAGTTGGAATTAAATAATACACGATTTATATTTTGCTCTACAGGGCTCAGATAAATCACCTCAGGGTCGCCCGGACTACCATTTCCGCATCTTGCCTGAGATGTAAAATACTGTGCAACTGTTATAGGCTTGTCCGCTTCAATCCGTAATGGTTGGTTAGTAGGACCAATTTGATAATAAAATCCATTTTGAAGTGGTAAGCCTATAGGCGCACCGTTTAGAGTAACAATTGTTGATGGGTCGTCAACGCACACTCTGAAAATATTAAAGTTTTGATTTCCCGCTGCCGTACTTGTTAAAAACTTTTTGCCCCATGCATTTTTAGGAAAAGCCTGAACCATGTAGTTGTCAGAAGATGTTGCTGTTGTTTGAAAACCGCAAGCGATATTAATACGACCGCTTCCTGAAAAAACAGCAATCTTTTTGCATCCATTTCCAACATTAATGGATCTGATTCTTGTACCTGTTAAATCTACACCGGTGCTGCCCGAGGTTTGCCCCATAAGATTAAAAACCTGTCCTTGTGTTAATGTAACATTGAATGGAAGTCCGGCAGGCTTGGTAAGTGTAGCTGCAGAGGGTGTTATTTCAACAGTTGTTGTTCCTGTATCTGTAGCTATTACATAGGCCCAGCAATTAGAATTTGTTGTATTGGAATTATTTTCAAAATTGATGGAATAATAATCTCTTCCTAAAGTATTGGTAGGAAAAAGTATGGTGGCGCCTGATACACTTTGGTTATAAATATGAGCATAACAAACAATTGGGTTAGTACTTGTAATGTGAATGCCTTTGTTTTCCGGGGCTCCTGTTTCTGTTAATAACCTTGCATCCTGAATTCCGGCTTTGGGAATAGGTGCCGAAGTGAGTACAGAGTTGGCAGCTACATTATATGTTTGTGTATAACCGGTTCCCGGAATAGAAACTGTAACCGTTGAGGCTTGCTCAGCGGCAAAATACAGAACCATGTCCTGTGAGTTATTACCCAGCATAACCTGATGATAACCATATGCTACCCAAAAATCAGTACCCCGGTTAGAAAAATCCTGTGCAGCCACAAAAGAAAATGTCCAGATAAAATAGGCAAAGCAAGCAGTGATGTATTTGGAAAATAGCTTCATAACGTAAGGACATCTAAGATAGAAATTTTCTACTATTAAATTATACTGCTAACCTACCTTTTTATTTTGTGCAGGTTTTTTATATAATCCAATGACCCGGGTCCGGTACAAAACAACAGGTCCAGGATAGAAAGATTTGGTTGAAAACCGAATCTGTCTGAAAAAACTTGAAGGTATGGTGGATGTCTTTGTAAATCCTCATTTTGGTGCAAATGAATGGGTATATTGGTCAGTTGTTCATTATGTCCCTGCTTAAGTTCCTCTGCCACAATGTCCACATTATGTTTTAAAACTTTAAACACCCAATTCATCAATTTCAAATTCCAATCCAGCAAAAAAATAGGTGGGTTCCTATAAAGTAGTTCTACCTGCCAACCCAAGTTGTCAAACCAAGGCGACTTACGATAGGAGTCATGAATGCTGCGCCAATGAATTCTACGCCAGCCATACTCATCAGCAATCTTTACATCCCTGATCATTTTTCTTTGATTTCTTCCTCCCTCTAAGGGTATTGATAAAGGTATAAGACCATTAGGCCCTGAAATTACGGTCCGGTTTACATAGGCCGACCTTTCGTATAATTTTTCAGGAAAAAAAACAATATATGAGCTATTGATTAAACTTGAATAGAATTCAATATTTCCAAAATATTGAATATCAGTAATTTGAATATTAGTATTGCTATTTTGTCGCATAAGGTTTATACACCCCTTCATTTAATGGAAATTTGTACAATTAGGAATCATAAATTTTGTACTTTATAATTAATTATACTTAATTAACTATCTATTAAACAAATATTTAAATAATAAAATCATTCCTACATATTGTATTTTTTGTACTTTCAGTTCGCAAACAATGATAAGCTACATATTTTAGCTCAAATTTAAACTTTCATTTTTAAAATATAGATTTCATATTAGCTGAGCTGGTTAAATTGCATGTAAATAAATAGTCTTGAAAACAACACTTCCCCTGCTCTCAATTCTTGCATTTTTAATAACGAGTTGCAATTCATTTCAAACTCCGGAATACAAAGAGTTCAAAAATTTTAAAATGAGCAATGTTGGTTTTGGAGAAACTACTGTGAGTATGGATTTGATTTATTACAACCCAAACAGATTTGGTTTCCAGGTTAGAAAAACAGAAGCTGACGTTTATGTTGATGGGGTATACCTGGGAAAAGCAATAAGCGATACATTGATACGTGTTGCCAAAAAGTCTGATTTTTTGATTCCGATGCAGATAAAAACAGACATGAAAAATTTGTATAAAAACGCATTTGCTGCCCTAACAAATAAATCAGTTTTAATCCGGGCAACCGGTACCATTACAGCTGGTGTAGCAGGCGTTTATAAAACAGTACCACTGGCTTATGAAGGCCGGCATGAGTTTAGCCTTTTTAGTCAAAAGCCATAAAAAAACCCGTGCGGACTTACCGACGGGTTTATAACCTACTATGAATTTTTATTGTTTTTTGGGTGGCCCTCCACCATCTTCAGGCCTTTTGCAGCATGCCGGTAATTTTTTGTAAGATTCTTCATTGGCAGTTACATCATCAGCATCAAATCCAATATTTGCCAAAGTAGTTTTGATATTTTCAATGTTGGTACGGTCGCTCAGATAGGTAACCGTGGTAATTTTCTTTTTGATATCCACCACAATTTTTGCAATCCCCTCTTCATATTTCATGAATTTTTCAATCCTGTCTTTACATTCTGTGCAGGCTGCTTGAGGCGTTTTTATTTGTACTACAACCGGTTTCTTAAACTGTGCCAGGCCAATAGTTGTAAGTAACATAAATACAATGGATAAAATAATTTTCATTTGGACAATTTTAGAGTTTAAAATTATCATTTAATATTCCAGTTGGCAGGGTCGGCACTCCATTTTAACAAAACCTCCTGCTCAGATGCCTCAATCATTCCTTTTTCAACTGCAAGACTAATTAATGTAGAATAATTGGTGAGCGAATGATATGGAACATAGGAATTTCGCATTGCTGATTTAGCTTCTTCAAAGCCATAATTGAAAATAGATACCATTCCTATCACCTCCACTCCTGCTTTACGCAACACTTTTACCACCTCAAGGCTGCTTTTACCGGTAGATATTAAATCTTCTATTACCACAACCTTTTGATTTTCTTCATACGAACCTTCAATCTGATTACCCAGCCCATGCTCCTTGGGCTTGGGCCGTACATAGATGTAGGGAAGCTTTAATTGATCTGCAGCCATTGCACCCCAGGCAATACCGGCTGTGGCAACACCAGCCAAAAGTTCAGCATCCGGAAACTGTTCAAAAATCACATTACACATTTCGCTTTTAATAAACTCCCGTACATGCGGAAAAGATAACACCTTTCTGTTATCGCAGTAAATAGGACTTTTCCAGCCGCTGGCCCAGGTAAATGGTTCTTTTACATTTAAACGGATGGCCTTAACTTGTAGTAATTTCTCAGCAACTGCCTGTTCATTTGTCATACAGCAAATTTAAGGGTGTAAAGGCGGAAGGTTAAAGGTGAAGGGCAATAAAATCAAATTATTAGATGATATTTATAATCAACCATATACTTTACAGCCTAAACCTTAAAACCTGATTTCATGTACATCAAAATCTACTTTGGTGATAAGCCCGTATATCTGTGCAATGAAATAGATACCGCCATCAATGATATCATCCATCACCCGGATGCTGTTTTTATTGATGAAGTTTCCAATCCGGCTATCAAATCATTGCTTCATGAAATTAAAAAGGAAGATTTTCATGCCGGTGTATTGTGGAGTGAAGATTTGGAAAAATTAAAAAAGCTGTTCTTTAAACATTTTACATTAGTAACTGCAGCCGGAGGTTTGGTAAAAAATGAAAAAGACGATATTTTATTAATATTCCGACGTGGCAAATGGGATTTACCCAAAGGCAAATTAGATAAGGGTGAAAGCATTGAACAATGTGCCCTTCGTGAAGTAATGGAAGAAACCGGACTCCAAAACATTGAACTCAGTAACTTACTTACCATTACCTATCATACCTACGATGAATTTGGCAAACACATATTAAAGGATAGCCATTGGTATCAGATGAAAACCGCTGGCCACCATCAACTAACACCGCAAACTGAAGAAGATATTGGGGAGGTTAGATGGGTAAAGAAAAAAGAGTTGCCCGGCTATTTAAACAATACATTTCCGTCAATTAAAGATGTGCTTGAGCTATTATAAAGGCTTTTTGAGTATAGCCACAGTTAACCGGCTTACACAAATTAATTTGTTCCGCTCATCATGAATTTTTATATCCCACACATGTGTGCTTGCGCCAATGTGTATGGGGGTGCAGATACCCGTAACAAATCCATCTCGGGCTGAGCGTACATGGTTGGCATTAATTTCCAATCCCACACAAATAAATTTTTCCGGATTTATAACCATTGCAGATGCTACACTGCCCAATGTTTCAGCCAGCACACAACTGGCACCACCATGTAACAAGCCATATGGCTGCCTGGTACGATGATCCACAGGCATAGTAGCTTTTAAAAAATCTGCTCCTACTTCAGAAAACTCCAGGCCTATATGCTTACCCATCGTATCATCATTCATCTCCGTAAAATCACTAACGCTTAAATTCTTATTAAACCAAATAGCCATAAACTATTTTTATGAGCTGTAATTAATCTTTAGGAAAAATAAATGGAACTGATAACAAGATCCTAATCCAAACATAAGTAGCCAGTCAAAATTGAGAACACCTCTTACTTCTTACTTCCTGCTTCTTACTTCTTTACCACCGCCCTATTCACTACATCAGGTAAAAATGCAGAAGCGTCTCCACCATTACGAATTACATCACGCACCAATGTAGAGGCTACAGAAGTAAATTGTGGCAGACAGGTAAGAAAAATGGTTTCAATATTTTCATCTAAACTCCGGTTCATATCAGCAATAGCCTTTTCATATTCAAAATCATTTACATAACGAATACCACGAAGAATAAATTTTGCATTTACTGTTTTACAACATTCCACTGTTAAACCTTCGTATACAACAGCTTCTACCCGTTTTTCCTCTTTGAAAATTTCATTAATCCAATCAAGACGCTGTTCCTCACTAAACATAGGCGCTTTATTGGCATTACGGCCAATACCAATGTAGAGCTTATCAAACAAGTCTAATGAACGGTAAATAATATCCAGGTGACCAACCGTAATAGGATCAAATGTGCCTGGAAAAAGGCAGATACGTTGCATATGGCTGATTTATGAGCCCGAATATCGGAATGATTCCTGAATAACAAACCCGTATTTAAAATTTTATACCTGTTTATGGTATTGTTTCATCTAATAAGAGTTAGTACATTTCAATAAAATATTACCATGAGTAACAGAAACACATCAAAAGTAAGAATCCTGAGTATTGATGGCGGTGGTATCCGTGGTATAATTCCTGCTGTTATTATTCAATACCTTGAAACAAGAATAAAAGCACTTACAAATAATAAAGAAGCAAAAATTGGTGATTATTTTGATTTAATAGCAGGTACAAGTACGGGTGGTATACTTACCTGCATATATCTTTGCCCTGATCAAGCAGATAATACCAAACCCAAATATTCAGCATCCAATGCACTGGATTTATACATGAATCATGGCAATAAAATTTTTAATAAAAACTTTTGGCAACAGTTTAAAAATTTTAAGCTGTGGAATGAAAACTTCCCGGCTGATAACCTGGAAGATCTTTTAGATAAATATCTGGGCAATACATTATTGAGTCAGCTAACCAAACCATGTGTTATTACTGCATACAATTTTTATGAACGAAAAGCCATGTTCTTTAATAGTGCCGACAGCAGAAAGCTGGGCGGTGAAGTAAAGGAATTCAAAGCTAAAAATGTAGCCCGTGCCACCAGTGCGGCACCTACATATTTTGAACCCGCAATGATTAACAGTCTGAGCGATGCACCGCAATATTTAATTGATGGTGGTGTGTTTGTAAATAACCCGGCACTTTGCGCCTACAGTGAAGCAAGAGATTTAAAGTTTACTGACAAACAGGTGTTGCATGGCACTTATAAAACGCCAAAACCTGATTTTCCAAGTGCAAAAGATATGCTCCTTATAAGCATTGGAACAGGCAGCAGTAAAACCCGCTATGAATTTGAAGATTTAAGAAATGCAGGCTTAATAAAATGGCTCCCCGTTATTATTGATATCATGATGAGCGGTAACAGTGAAACCGTTCATTATCATCTTACTAAAATGTGGGACACGCTGGAAGGAGAAGATAAAAAAGATTATTACCGGCTGGAGCCGGAACTGGGCATGGCTTCACCCGAAATGGATAATGTAAAAAATAAAAACTTAAAGCTACTGCATGATGCCGGGCAAACTTATGTATTCAATCATCTCGACCAGCTCAATGAAATAGCAGATAAACTCATCATGTACAGTTAAGTACCTTAATAATATTTACGTGTAATAAACCTTGAAAATATAAGATTACTGATTTTCCCTTTCAGTAAAAGTAAATCTTCAATTACAATTAAAAAACACCTGATTCGCCTTTTTCATCATTTGATAAATGAAAATCATATTTCACATGTTTATGTGATAACAAAGAAATTTGAGCATGATATCTTTGTATCAGCAAAAGAGAAAATGAAAACCTTAGTCATCATAATAATATCTGCATCGATCACCAGCCTTTTCAGCCACAGCGGCAGAAAAAGTAATGATTACAAAAACTTTTCACAAAAAATAATAAGCAGTAATGCGGAAGTGAAAGAGTTGCCAATTCAAAGATCGACACCTTATTTGGATTTAATGATTAATACCATTACAGCACTTTGACACAACACCTTTTTTTACTCCTTATCATCCCATCATAAATTTCTCTCTCAAAAAAAGCAACGAGCCGCCCCGTAAGGCGGCTTTTCTTTTTTTACTTATCTTTCACCCTCTTTAACGATTGCCTGCTACAAACAACTATTAGTATATGCCGCATACAGCAGGATTAAAACAATTCAATGATTTGGTTGGACTCAAATTCCAACTGTACAACAGTTTATTTACATCGCTCCCTTTTCATCGAATTGAAAAAACGGGCATCCTGCTTTCATTACTCCTGAATAATTGTGAAGAAGGCTATCGCAAAAAACTGAGCCCTTCGCAAATCATCAACGATTTTTTTTCGAAACATACAGAGTACAGTAAAGAACAGGAAAAACTGGATTTGCTTTTTCGCTTTGTGCAATATGCTGAGCGGCAGGTAGTGTTGTTTGATGCATTGGAAGATGCTGCCTTTACAAAAGTAAATGATATGAACGGCAGCGGTACATTAAAACAACTGAATACAGAACTCCAGAAAACTACAACGGATAAAAAGATACTTGATAAACTCAAACAGTTTTGCATACGTATTGTACTCACTGCACATCCCACACAGTTTTATCCCGGCAGCGTATTGGGCATTATCAATGATTTGGCAAAAGCAGTTGCTGATGATAATATAACCGCTATCAATCAATATTTACAGCAGCTTGGTAAAACACCTTTTCTAAAAAAACAAAAACCCACACCTTATGATGAAGCCGTGAGCCTCATCTGGTATCTGGAAAATGTATTTTATAATGCTACGGGGAGAGTGATTAGTTATTTAAAAAAGAATAATGAAGAACTGCTCAATAATCACCCGATGGTGCAACTCGGTTTCTGGCCTGGTGGTGATAAAGATGGTAACCCGTTTGTAACGAGCAGCATTACATTAAGTGTGGCCGATGCGTTAAGAAGCTCCATCATTAAATGTTATTATATGGATGTGCGCCGGCTCAAGCGCCGCTTAACATTTGAAGGTGTAGAACAACCGCTGATAGAACTGGAAAAGAAATTGTACAATAACATTTTTATTCCGGGCCACCGTACGAGTTTAAGTAAAGAAGAAATTTTAGACATACTTCATCAAATACGGCAAACCATCATTTACAATCATAACAGTTTGTTTGTACACCTTGTGGAAAGTTTAATAACAAAAGTAGAAACATTTGGCCTGCACTTTGCCACTTTGGATGTGCGTCAGGAAAGCAGCGTTCATGGTAAAGTATTACATGCACTCATAAGTAAGGGCTGTGAATTGCAGTTATTCAATAAAGAACAGTATAACAACATTGATACAGCCGATGATGCAGTTGTAAAAGATACACTGGATACCATTGCTGCTGTAAAAACCATTCAGCAGTTTAATGGTGTACAGGGTTGTCACCGTTACATCATCAGTCAATGCCAAAGCGCTGATAATGTACTGGAAGTAATGGAATTATTTTTACAAAGCGGGTGGAACAAAGAAGAACTATACATTGATATTGTGCCGCTCTTTGAAACAATTGATGATTTGCGTAACGCCGGTGAGGTAATGAAAACATTATATACACATGACGCTTACCGCTCACATCTTCGTAAACGGAGAAACAAACAAACCATCATGCTTGGTTTTAGTGATGGTACCAAAGATGGCGGTTACTTAATGGCCAACTGGAGCATTTATAAAGCAAAAGAAGAATTGAGTGCCGTGGCGCAGCAATATGATATTGAAGTGGTGTTCTTTGATGGGCGTGGCGGACCACCATCCCGTGGAGGTGGCAAAACACATAAGTTTTATGCCAGTATGGGTAAGAACATAAGCGGCAATGAAATTCAATTAACTGTACAGGGTCAAACTGTGAGCAGCAACTATGGTACTATGGATGCTGCTCAATTTAACATGGAGCAACTCATTAATGCAGGTATCAGTAATCAATTGTACAATAGTCATAAAACTATTTTAACAGAAGACGAGGAAAAATTACTCTATCAGCTTGCCAGCGTGAGTTATAATAAATATGCAGCTTTAAAAAATCATCCCGGCTTTATGGATTACCTCAGCCATGTAAGCCCATTGCGTTATTACAGCGATACAAATATTGGATCACGTCCGGCTAAACGAAGCAGCAGTGCCAGACTGGCGTTAAAAGATCTACGTGCCATTCCTTATGTAGGAAGCTGGGCTCAGTTAAAACAAAATGTTACCGGTTACTATGGTGTAGGAACTGCTTTAAAGCAAATGCAGGAACAAGGACATTGGAATGAATTGAAAAAATTATACCATCAAAGTTTGTTCATACGCACCTTGATAGGCAATTGTGAAATGTCATTGCAGAAATGTTTTTTTCCGCTTACAGCACATTTAATGAATCATCCGCAGCATGGTGAAATATGGAATATGATTCATGATGAGTATCAACTCAGCAAACAAATGGTATTACAGCTAAGTAGCCATACAGAACTAATGGAAGAATATCCAGTGGAGCAACTCTCAGTACAAATGCGTGAGCGTATAGTATTACCCTTACTCACCATTCAGCAATTTGCGATTTCACAATTACGAACCATGCAGGAGCAACTCATCACGTCACCACAACAGCAGGCGTATGAAAAATTAATCATGCGCTGCAGCTTTGGAATTATTAATGCAGCGAGGAACTCGGCGTAGTATAAAATGAGTTATAAAAATGAAAGCAAAAACAAGTTGAGTATATAAATGATAAAAATCAAGAATGCATCCCAGGCAAGTAAAAAGCGTTTACCCTGCGCCTTATAACTCAACCCGATGATAACAACTGCAGTCATAAGAATAACACTAAAAGCTGATACAAGGTGAACATCTGAGGCATCTTTCAACAACAAGCCTTTAGTATAAAACAAATCATCAACTGCAAGAATAAACACATTAAAAATATTACTCCCCAGCAAATTACCTACAGCCATATCAATAGAACCAGAGCGTACTGCAGCTATGGAAACAGCCACTTCAGGTAATGATGTAGAGAGAGCCAGAAAAAAAGTTCCTACAAAGGATGCTTTTAAACCACTTATTTCTGCAATATGTTCCGCAAAGTAAGGCAAGGCCAAGGCTGTCGAAATAATAAGCAGTGCAAAAACTATGTAACGTGCAACTACGGTACGCAGTGATAATGCACTATTAACAGAATGCATACTTTGTACAGAATCAGACAGATGATGTTGTTCATTTTTGTAAATGATTCTTACAGAAGCAAAATATACAAGCATGAAAACAATACTTGAAACACCAATCCAAGGAGCAAGATAAATATCAATAGGAAGAAAAAGTGCCAGACCCGCAAGTGCTATTAACACAATCCCTAATGCAGCATTGAGCATATGTGTAGGCGAAGCTACCGCTGAAAGTGATTTTTTGCCGGGAATAAAAGCATCCAGCATAGCCAGAATACCCAGATTAAATGCACAACTTCCAAAAATATCACCTGCCGCAAGGTCAGGAGATTTAACAATAGCTGATGAACTGATACCAACCATTAATTCCGGTAAGGATGTTACAGAAGCCATCAATATCAAGCCTATCCATCCTTTGCTCAACCCTGTTTTTTCAGCCAGCAAATCACCATAAAAAGCAAGCTTTTTACCGGCAAAAAAAATTACCAGGGCACAAAAAATAAAACCTGATACCATTAACATAAAACAGTTATTTATATTAAAGATAACTGATGACTACCAAAAGCACACACCTTTTAAATTATCGGCTATCACAGCTACAATAAGCCTACACTTCCGTGGTTCGTGTGTGCAAGAACCACCTATGCTTTCAATAAAAAACTAACTCAACTAACCCACTCTTATTCTTCAGAGATTTCTCATTCCCCCGTTACAGCGTGTTCAATTGCAGTTGCTCATAGCTTCATTCCAAATGACGAGAGCGTGTTGTGATAGGTACCTGCGAAAAGGATAGCTTTAGCTCCTTTTTTCTAAACATTTCAAACATTTGGAGTGCCGTCATGTCTACCGCCGTGGTTCGTGTCTCCACGAACCATCTACCACTTTCAGTAAACAAATCAATTAAACGCATTCACTCCTATACTTCAGAGATTTCTCATTCCGCCGTTACAGTTTGTTAATTCAAAGTTATTCATGGCTCCTTTCGAAATGACGGCATCTTGTTATAGTGAGTAACTGCGCAAAAGATACCTCAAGCTTTTATTTCCTAACCCTCTCATAAAATCGGAGGATCGTCATGTCGGCGAAGGAGACATCTCATAAATTTAGGCAGGACTATACTTAATAAACGACACTTATAAATAAGCATTTCACTACAAGCTCACATATAGGATGCTCAATAGAATTAAACAGTAATTCACCACAGTAACACATAAGCTATATCAAAGCGCAATCGAAAAACAAGACTGTATATTCCTGCCCGTTCCGTTAAGGCGGGGGTTTTCGGGATCTTTGGTTACTTTTTTGGGCAGGCAAAAAGTGACAACAAAAACAGTAGTAAGTAAATCTTCGAAAGCTCTTCACATCATCATCTAACGAATTAAATTTTTTCTACCTGTTCATACCGCTTTATGCGGGCCGACCAGATAGAAAAACTTACTTTTGCTCCTCAACAATTTCCCCAATGAGCAAAGTACATGTAGGCCTTGTGCAAATGAGTTGCACAGGTAATAAAGAAGAGAACCTTTACAAGGCAATTGCCAAAACAAGAGAAGCCGCCGCCAAAGGCGCACAGATTGTTTGTCTGCAGGAACTCTTCACCTCACTCTATTTCTGTGATGAAGAAAACTATGATAATTTTTTATTGGCAGAAACCATCCCCGGCCCAAGTACAGATGTATTAAGTGCTGTTGCAAAAGAGTTGGGTGTGGTGATCATTGCCTCTTTGTTTGAAAAACGTACACAGGGTTTGTACCACAATACCACTGCTGTGCTGGATGCTGATGGTTCTTATCTCGGTAAGTATCGTAAGATGCACATACCTGATGACCCGGCGTACTATGAAAAATTTTATTTCACACCGGGTGACTTGGGCTATAAAGTATTCAAAACAAAATTTGCCACCATAGGTATTTTAATTTGCTGGGACCAATGGTATCCTGAAGCGGCACGCATTACATCACTCATGGGGGCAGAGATTTTATTTTATCCCACCGCCATTGGTTGGGCTACCTCACAGAATGAAGCCACCAATACAGAGCAATACAATGCATGGCAAACCATTCAACGCAGTCATGCCGTGGCAAATGGTGTACATGTAGTGAGCGTGAACCGTGTGGGACTGGAGCAAAATGGCGCTATGAAATTCTGGGGTGGTTCGTTTGTAAGTAATCCCTTTGGTTCTTTGTTGTACAAAGCATCGCATGATGCAGAAGAAGTACATGTGCAGGAATTGGATTTAACCAAGAGCGATCGTTACAGAACACACTGGCCTTTCCTGAGAGACCGGAGAATTGATTCCTATCAACCCATTACAAAACGTTTTATTGATGAAGATTAAACAGTTCATAGCTGATGGTTCACTGTTCATGGTAATCTTGTGTGCCATCAACTATGAACTATGATCTATGAACAAAAAGTCACAAACAAAGAACCTGCACTATCAATCACATGACCACTTCCACTCCCAAACAATCAGGTTATTATTTCCCTGCTGAATTTGCACCACATATTGCTACCTGGCTTAGCTGGCCGCACAAAGAAGCAAGCTGGCCCGGAAAAATTCATACCATCTTTCCTTACTATGCACAATTTGTAAAAGAATTGACGAAGGGTGAACTGGTGCGCATCAATGTTGCAGATGAAACCATGAAACAGTTTGCAATCGGTCATTTACAAAATGCTCATGTTGATTTGAATAAAGTGGAATTCTTTTTTCACCCCACCAATGATGCCTGGTGCAGAGACCATGGCCCTGCATTTCTCATCAACCACCATGCAGAGCAAAAGAAAGTAATTGTGGACTGGGGTTATAATGCATGGGGCGGTAAGTATCCGCCATTTGATTTGGATGATGTGATACCAACCTTGATTGGAAAACATTATAACATTCCTGTGTATTACCCCGGCATTGTAATGGAAGGTGGTTCTGTTGAATTTAACGGCAAGGGCACAGTGATGACTTCTACTGCCTGTTTATTAAATCCCAACCGCAACCCGCATCTCACGCAAAAAAATATTGAGCAATACCTCCTGAGTTATTACGGTATGGAGCAGGTGCTTTGGGTAGATGAAGGCATTGTGGGCGATGATACGGATGGACATATTGATGATACAGTTCGTTTTGTAAATGAAGACACCGTACTTACAGTGATTGAAGAAAATAAAAACGATGAGAATTATGAATTGCTGCAGCATAACCTCAAACAGCTGCAGCAAATGCGCCTCCTCAACGGCAAGCAGTTGAACATTGTGGAACTGCCCATGCCTGATGAGTTGATTTATGAAGACCAGCGCCTCCCCTGTTCCTATGCTAATTTTTACATCGCCAATCAATCTGTGATTGTTCCTACGTTTCGTTGTGCAAAAGATGAAAAGGCTTTGCAAATCATTCAGCAATGTTTTCCTGAACGGGAAGTGGTGGGTATTGACTCCACTGAAATCATTTGGGGTTTGGGAAGTTTTCATTGTTTGAGCCAGCAGGAGCCTCTCATATAACAAAACCCTCTGTAAAAACAGAGGGTTTACGATTGATTGCTTTATGAATATCAGGAACAAAAAAGTTTAAAACTTATACACGACAGCCAAAATAAAACTGAGTGTATTCTTTTGATTGAACGCACCTTTTGAATCAGCATAAATAGAAGCACCTGCTGCTTCATATCGTACTTCAGGAATAAACGTAAATCCTTCAGCTTTGAAATTGGCAGAAAGGGTATTGGCAAAAATGGTAGTGCCCAATCCCTTCACAGCTTTTTCATCATTGAAATATTCACTGGGGAGTGTTAAACCAAATGCAGCCGTGGGGTCATAATTAAAGTAGCCGGCAAAGCCATACCAGCTTTGTGCATCAGCACTCTTGCTGCCATCCCATGTTTGCGAACTGTTGAGTGTAGCATTGATGCCCACATTAAACTTACTGCTCACGGCATAAGTGCCCACAAGATCAAATTGGTTTACAATGGAAGTATCAGGAGCTTTACCGCCCACATAGTTGGCATAAAATTTCAACTTATCAGTGGGTGCAATGCTGTATTGCGCAATCACAAATTTCTTATTGATTTGATCGGATGGCGGCACACGAAAATCAGTAGCATTGCTCAGGCCCACCATAAATGTGCTTTTTCCTTTTGCATACTCCGCTTTTAAACCGGTATGTGTGAAAGGTCCGTTGGTAAACATATAGCTCATGCTGTAGTTGCGGTTGAGTTGCGGGTCAACCAGTTCATAACCTACATGTGTGGCCCATGTACCGGCAGTGAATTTCAAATCTTTTAAAGGCGAGTAACTTACATAAGCCTGCTTCACTGCAGAAAAAATTCCTGTTTCATTGTAAGAAAATTCAGTGGCACGTGTACCAAAGCCTAAATCCAACACAGCGCCTACTTTACTGCCTGTATGCTCCAGCTTTACAGAAGCCATACCCAATGCAAATGAATTCTGACTATTGGTAAAACTTGTTTTGTTATTGAGCGCTTGCTTTTGTGTGTTATAACGGAAGTACACATCAGCGGAACCCGAAATGGTCAATGTGGGTTTCTTTTCTTCAGGCGGCGTTGTTGTTTGAGTTTCTGTTGCGGGAGGCGTAGTATTGTTAGACGCCACGCTGTTTTCTTGTGAATACACGAGAACAGTTGTGCACAGGGCAAAGCCTGTTGCAAAGATTTTTTGTAACATTGCAATAGATTTTAAGTGTTAATAAGGGTACAGCAGATGTGTTGCGACAACAACGCATCAGAATGCTGTACCTTTTTTTATTAAGAATGTTTGGAAAATAAAATTTCAGCAATCACCTGTTTGTAAACAGTGATTGAATATGATTGCTGAAATATAAGATTGTTGTTGAAAAATTATTCTGAAATCAACTCGCTCATTTCTTCTTCTTTCATCTGGCCGTTCTTGGCTACGAGTAATGTACCCTGCAAATACTTTTCATTATGCTGTGTAGCATCCAGTCCCAATACTTCTTCTTCTTCCGTTACACGTAAAGGCAGAATAAAGTTGATGAAGCGGAAGATACCATAGCTCATGGCAAAGCTGTAACTCACAACTATGAGCAAAGCTTTTAATTGGGTAAAGAAGAATGAAAAATTTCCGTAGATCCATCCATCGTTGCCGGCGCTGTTTACTGCTTTTGTAGCCAGCAGGCCCGTCATGAGCATACCTACCATACCACCAATACCGTGACAGGGGAATACATCCAGTGTATCATCCAGTCTTGATTTTTGTTTGTAGTACACGGCCACATTAGAAATAATAGCAGCAACCACACCTACAAAAATACTCTGCGGTATGGCTACAAAACCGGCAGCGGGTGTTATGGCTACCAGACCTACTACTGCACCGATGCAGAAACCAAGAACGGAAGGTTTTTTACCACGCAGTACATCAAAGAACATCCAGCTTAAACCCGCAGCCGCAGCAGCGGTGTTAGTTGTAGCAAAAGCTGAAACAGAGAGTGCATTGGCCCCCAATGCAGAACCTGCATTAAAACCAAACCATCCAAACCATAAAAGGCCTGTACCAATCAATACATAAGGCACATTAGCAGGAGGAATTTCTTTTTGTTCTTTGTGTACAATGCGACGTTTTAATACCAGAGCTCCTGCCAGCGCCGCACAGCCTGCAGAAATATGTACCACTGTACCACCGGCAAAATCAAGCACACCCCACTGAAATAAAAATCCTTCAGGATGCCAGCTCCAATGTGCCAGAGGTGCATATACTAATAAGGAAAATAGAACGGTAAATAAAATGTAAGAGGTAAAACGGATCCGTTCAGCAACAGCTCCAACTACAAGACCCGGAGTAATAATGGCAAACATCATTTGAAACAATGCAAATAATGCCAGCGGAATACTGGGAGCTAAACTCCAGGGAGCGCCGGAGGTAACATCTTTAAAAAATAAAAACGTAGTAGGGTCGCCAATAAAACCACCTACTGATTTACCAAAGGCAAGGCTGAAACCAACCACTACCCACAGTACACCTACAATACCGGCAGCTACCACACTTTTCATCATGGTTGATATAACGTTTTTACGATGCACCATACCGCCGTAAAAGAAGGCAAGACCGGGCGTCATTAAAAACACAAGGGCTGTGGCCACAATAATCCACGCAATATCAGCTGAGTTATAAGCTCCTGCTTTGTCTTCAAAATTGGAAGCTGCGGGAATAAACAGGGAGGCGATTGCAACGGCCGCCAAAATGAGAAAGGGGGCAATTTGTCTTGCTGTAACTTTTTTAATCATTGTTGGTAAGTTTTAAGTGGTCAATCACATTAATTTTTTTACAATACATTAATGCAACAGCAAAATATGAATATTAATTAAATGTTAATCCACTTTAATTACACATTATTATTTTTGTAATTTATCTGAAAATAATTGAATATAAATTCATAAAAAACAGAAAGTCAGCGACTTATAATTAATCGCTGACTTTGGAAAGAATAAAACCTATATGAAATAAATTAACTTATGGCAGGTTTAATTGTGTTGCTGCTTCTTTTGACTCGAGTAATGACATGCCAACCAAATATTCATCAACTTTTCTGGCACATTCTCTTCCTTCACTGATAGCCCAAACAACAAGGCTTTGACCACGACGCATATCACCTGCAACAAAAATCTTATTGATGGAAGTAGCAAAAGCTTTTTCTGTTGCTTTTACATTTTTGCGTTCATCCAGTTCTACGCCCAACTGCTCCAGCAAACCATCGTATTGCGGATTGGTAAAACCCATTGCCAGTAAAGCCAGTTGGCATGGAATTTCACGTTCACTTCCTGCACGTTCGGCAAACTGTCCTGGTCTCCCATCGGCACCTAAAGTCCATTCCAAATCCACAATCTTTAAAGCTTTGAGATTTCCGTTTCCATCGCCTATAAACTCTTTGGTGGCAACAGCCCATTTTCTATCAGCACCCTCTTCGTGTGAAGATGATGTTTTCAAAGTCATGGGGTATGAAGGCCAGGGCATGAATTCCGTTCTTTCCTTAGGAGGCATAGGCAACAACTCAAACTGCGTTACACTTGCTGCTTTATGCCGGTTGCTTGTGCCCACACAATCACTTCCTGTATCACCACCTCCAATAACCACCACATTTTTATTGGTTGCAAAAATATCTTCAGTATACAAGTTGCTTTCAAGTAATGCATTAGCCAGCGGATTAAGATTTGCATTCCGTTTGTTTTGCTGTTTTAAAAACTCCATGGCAAAATGCACACCCTTCAACTCTCTGCCGGGAATACTCAAATCTCTTGGCACAGTAGAACCGCCTGCTAAAACAATCGCATGATACTCACGCAGCAAATCATTCACACTTACATTCACTCCCACATTTGCGTGGCATTTGAAAACAACACCTTCATCTTCCATCAATTTGATTCTTCTGTCAACCACCCATTTCTCCAGTTTGAAATCAGGGATGCCATAACGCAATAACCCACCGGGTTTATCATCACGTTCAAAAACAGTTACTGTGTGACCGGCATAGTTCAATTGTGCAGCGGCAGCCAATCCAGCAGGACCACTACCAACAACTGCTACTTTTTTACCCGTTCGTTTATTAATTTTCTTTGGCTGTACCAATCCTTTTTCAAAAGCAATTTCAATGATATGCTTTTCGATTTCTTCAATAGCAATTGCAGGCTGATTGATACCGAGTACACAAGCGGTTTCACAAGGTGCCGGACAAATTCTTCCTGTAAACTCAGGAAAGTTATTGGTTGATGAAAGTATCGCATACGCTTCTTTCCAATCTTTGTTATACACCGCATCATTAAACTCCGGTATTATATTGCCCAACGGACAACCATTGTGACAAAACGGAACACCGCAGTTCATACATCGGCCACTCTGCTGATTTAACTTTTCATCTGTGTAACGGTTTACAAATTCATTATAATCATTCACACGTTCTTCCACACTTCTTTTTGTGGGAAGCTCTCTTGTAAATTCTAAAAAGCCGGTTGGTTTGCCCATAAACCCCTAACCCCTAAAGGGGGATATTTATGCACTCCGATAAAAGAGTGCTGTTAAAAAAATTGTTACAACGTTGATAAGAATGTTTAAAAGACTATTTACTATTACTTGGAAACTACGACCTAAGTTCTCCCTTTAGGGGGACAGAGGGTTTCAATACTTTCTTATAATCTTTCGGAAATACTTTTACAAAATTCTTCAGTTGATTTTCAAAATCATCCAGTACAAATTTGGCAACAGCGCTTCCTGTGTATTGCAAATGTTTTTCAATCATCTGTTTTAAAATTGTTGCATCTTCATCACTCACCGGGTCAAGGTCTACCATTTCTTTATTGCAATTCTTTTCAAACTTTCCTTTTACATCATACACATACGCAATACCACCGCTCATACCTGCTGCAAAGTTTCGTCCGGTATCTCCCATCACAACAACGGTTCCACCCGTCATGTATTCACAACCATGGTCACCCACACTTTCAACCACTACATTGGCGCCAGAGTTACGTACTGCAAAACGCTCACCTGCTTTACCACGGATAAATGCTTCGCCGCTTGTAGCTCCATAAAACGCCACATTTCCGATGATGATATTTTCTTCCGGATTATAAGTTGCTGTTTTATCAGGATAGATAATGAGTTTGGCACCGCTTAATCCTTTACCGAAATAATCATTGGCATCACCTTCCAACTCATGTGTAATTCCCTTTGTATTGAAGGCTGCAAAACTTTGTCCGGCTGTACCCTTATACTTGAAATGGATGGTATCATCAGGCAATCCTTCTGCACGATAAATCTTTGTAATTTCATTTGAAAGAATCGTACCTGTTGTACGGTCGGTATTTTTTATAAAAAACTCTTTTTTGACTTTTTCATTTTTACTTAATGCAGGTTGTGCGGCTTCCAATAATTTCCAATCAAGCACATCAGCAAGTCCGTGGTCTTGTTCTTCACAGTTATACAACGGCGTATAAAGTGATGCAGGCTCTTTGTAAAGGATGGGTGATAAATCAAGCTTGCTGAATTTCCAGTGATGGATGTTTTCTCTTACCTGCAAACTATCTACCTGCCCTATCATTTCATTTACGGTTCTGAAACCAAGCTCAGCCATTATTTCACGCAATTCTGTAACAAGAAACCTGAAAAAGTTTACCACATGTTCAGCATTGCCTGTAAAACGTTTTCTCAATTCAGGATCTTGCGTTGCTACACCAACAGGACAAGTATTCAAATGACACTTACGCATCATGATACAACCTTCCACCACAAGAGCCGCTGTGGCAACACCCCACTCTTCAGCACCTAGTAATGCAGCAATGGCAATATCTCTTCCTGTTTTCATTTGCCCATCTGCCTGAACAACAACTCTGCTGCGTAATTTATTTTTCACCAATGTTTGATGCGTTTCAGCCAAACCTAATTCCCATGGTAAGCCTGCATGCTTGATAGACGAAACAGGTGATGCACCCGTGCCACCATCATGACCACTAATCAACACCACATCCGCTTTTGCTTTGGTAACACCGGCAGCAATCGTTCCTACTCCTGCCTTACTCACCAGTTTTACGTTGATGCGTGCTACACGGTTGGCATTCTTTAAATCAAATATCAATTGTGCCAGATCTTCAATAGAATAAATATCATGATGCGGTGGTGGTGAAATCAACCCAACTCCCGGAGTACTATGTCTTGTTTTTCCAATCCACTCATCTACTTTATGGCCGGGTAATTGTCCGCCTTCACCGGGCTTTGCACCTTGTGCCATCTTAATTTGTAATTCATCAGCTTCTGTGAGATACAAACTTGTTACACCAAAACGTGCTGAAGCAACCTGTTTGATAGCACTACGCATGCTATCGCCATTCTCCATTTTTTCATAACGGCGTTCATCTTCACCACCTTCACCCGTATTACTTTTTCCGCCGAGACGATTCATTGCAATCGCTAATGTTGTATGTGCTTCCCAACTGATAGAACCAAAACTCATAGCGCCTGTTGCAAAACGCTTGTAAATGTTATCGGCAGGTTCTACTTCATCAATAGAAATACTCGGACGATTCCGTTTGAATTCAAATAAACTTCTGAGCGTGGCAGCTTTTTCACTCTGGTCGTTTACTGCTTTGGAATATTTTTTAAACGTTATATAATCGTTCATCCGTGTTGAATACTGCAACAGATGAATCGTAGTAGGATTGAATAAATGAAATTCACCTTTACGTTTCCATTGATAAATACCACCTACCGGTAAACGGTCAACAGGAATATCTTTTTTACTGAAAGCAAACCAGTGTTTCACTAATGCTTCTTTGGCAATCTCTTCGAGCCCGATTCCCTGTATACGACTTGTAGCCCCGGTAAAATATTTATCTACTACATCCTGATTCAAACCTAATATTTCAAATATCTGTGCGCCTTGATACGATTGCAAAGTTGAAATCCCCATCTTGCTGAAAACTTTCAACAAACCATCGCACACAGCTTTAATGTAATTGTAACGAAGCTCTTCCCATTGCAACTCTGTTTGTAATTGACCATTCACTTTCATATTACGAATACTGGCCAATGCCAAATATGGATTGATGGCAGTTGCACCAAACGCTATCAAACAGGCGAAATGATGTACTTCCCACACATCACCTGCTTCAACCACAATACCCACTTCACCACGTAATCCTTTTCTGATGAGATGATGATGTACAGCTGCTGTAGCAAGCAATGAAGGAATATTTGCATGGTCACTATCAACAGCCCGGTCGCAAAGTATCAACACCTCAAAACCATCATGTACTGCATCTTCAGCATAGCGACACAAACGTTCCAAACCTTTCTTTAAGGAATCAGGTTTCCCATCTGCACGGAAATAGGTTTGCAATGTTTTTGCCTGAAATTTTCCTGTATCAATGCTTCTGATCTTTTCCAACTCTGTGCTTGTAAGAATGGGATGTTTTAATGCTACCGTATGACAATGCATCGGATCTTCAATCAACAGGTTGCCATTATTACCAACAAAAGCCGCCAAACTCATCACCATCCGTTCACGAATTGGATCAATGGGTGGATTAGTAACCTGTGCAAATAATTGTTTGAAGTAAGAAGAGAGATGTTGCGGTTGATCACTCAACACAGCCAACGGAATATCAGTACCCATGGAACCAATAGGTTCTTTACCATCCAGGGCCATGGGCTTGATCAATGTTTCAATATCTTCTGTAGAGTAACCAAATGCTTTCTGGTATTTCAAGATACTTTCATCACTGAGATGTGTAAACGCTACCCGTGGCTCCGGTAATTCTTCCAATCGTATTTTATTCTGGTGCAACCAGTCTGCATACGGTTTTTGTGAGCAGATTTTTTCTTTGAGTTCTTCATCACTGATAATTCTTCCCTGCTCCATATCCACCACAAACATTTTACCCGGATGCAAACGGCCACGTTTGATAATAGTTGATGGGTCAACAGGAAGCACACCACTTTCGCTGGCCATAATTACACGATCATCATTCGTAATGCAATAACGTGACGGACGAAGGCCATTTCTATCCAATGTAGCGCCAATAATTTTACCATCCGTAAACGAAATAGAAGCCGGACCATCCCAAGGTTCCATGATAGATGCGTGATATTCATAAAATGCTTTACGCACAGGGTCCATATCATCATTACCATCCCATGCTTCAGGAATGAGCATCATCATTACATGCGGCAAACTTCTTCCTGTCATGGTTAACAATTCAATCATATTATCCAGACAGGCCGAATCACTTTGTCCGCTTGTAACAATCGGCAATAACATCTCCATTTCTTCTTTTGTGAAGTTGGGTGATGTAAAACCGTGTTCGCTTGATTTCAACCAATTCAAATTTCCTTGGAGTGTATTGATTTCTCCGTTGTGTGCAATGTAGCGGAACGGTTGTGCCAATTTCCATGATGGAAAGGTGTTGGTAGCAAAGCGTGAATGAACTAAGCCAAATGCACTCACTACACGCTTGTTATTTAAATCAGGAAAATAGCCACGTACCTGTCCGCTGGTTAATTGTCCTTTGTACACAACGGTTTTATAGGAAAGCGATGCGATATAAAAACCGATTGCATCTTTCTTAACCGTGCTATTGATAAGATGTGTTGCATGATTCCGCAATACAAATAATTTACGCTCAAACTCATCCTGATTTTTACAATGGTCAGGACATGCAACAAATACCTGTTCCATTTCCGGCTCTACACTTAATGCAGTTGGGCCGATACCTTCTGGGTTTACAGGAACTTTTCTGTAGGTGAGAATTTCCAAACCAAGTTTTTCAGCTGTACGATTGAAAATATCCCTGCATTCTTCACGCAACTTAATTTCCTTCGGAAAAAAGATAACACCTACTCCATATTTACCAAATGATGGAAGATGAACACCCAGTTTCAAACACTCTTCAAAGAAAAATTCATGTGGTGTTTGAATCATGATACCGGCACCATCACCTGTATTGTTTTCACAACCGCATGCACCACGATGCTCCATATTTTCCAACACGGTTAACGCATCACTGATGTGCTGATGAGATTTATAGCCTTTGATGCTTGCTACAAAACCAATGCCGCATGCATCATGTTCAAACGCCGGGTTGTATAAGCCTTGATTGCGCTCCATTTACTCTAAGGGTTTAAATAAAAATATGTTTACAGAATTCTTATTCTGATATGGCAGGCAATCGTTCGGAAATTACCGAATTAATCAACTAACACATGTTCAAAGGAAATTGGATTACTAACAGTATACTCACACTAAATACCCAAATGCATTATCATCATTCTTTAACTCCGTATAATTAATTTGAAACCGCTGCATATTTGATAACAACGCATCATAATCTTCTCTCACTTTCAATTCAATACCCACTAATGCAGGGCCTGTTTCTTTGTTATGCTTTTGCATGTATTCAAAACGAACAATATCATCGTGCTCACCCAATACATGATTCACAAATTCTTTTAACGCACCGGGGCGCTGTGCAAAACGAATAAGAAAATAATGTTTCAACCCTTCAAACTGCAAACTGCGTTCTTTAATTTCCTGCATACGGTCAATATCATTATTACCACCGCCGATAATACAAACAATATTTTTGCCTTTGATGGCATCAGCATAGTCATCCAATGCAGCAATGCTTAAGGCGCCTGCGGGTTCAATAACAATTGCATCTTCATTGTACAATTTCAAAATTGTGGTGCATATTTTTCCTTCGGGCACCAAATGCATATCATCCAATACTTCTTTGCAAACAGAGAATGTAATATCACCTACACGTTTTACAGCTGCTCCATCTACAAAGCGGTCAATATTTTCTAAAGTAACAGGTTCACCTGCTTTCAATGCTTCAAACATAGAAGGAGCACCTTCCGGTTCTAAACCAATAATTTTTGTTTTGGGTGAATAGGTTTTGAAATAAGTTCCTACTCCTGCACTCAAGCCACCACCACCTACAGGAATAAATACGAAATCAATATCACTTTGCTCTTCTAAAATTTCCAAACCAACTGTTCCCTGTCCTTCAATGATTTTATAATCATCAAACGGAGGAATAAATGTCATACCGTTTTCCTCTGTATACTTTTTTGCAGCCACAGCACAATCATCGAATGTATCACCCGCCAGTTTTACTTCTATTGCATCATCACCAAACATTTTTGTTTGATTGATTTTTTGTTTGGGTGTAATAACAGGCATAAACACTACGCCTTTTGCATTTAATTTCTTACAGCTATATGCAAACCCCTGTGCATGATTGCCCGCACTTGCACACACCACACCTTTTTGCAATTGCTCGGCTGGCAAACTGCTCATCATGTTATAAGCACCACGCAACTTATAACTTCTTACTACCTGCAAATCTTCACGCTTCAGATACACATTGCACTGGTATTTGCGGCTGAGATTGAGATTCAACTGCAAAGGAGTTCTTGTTACCACTTTCTTCAAATTCAAAGCAGCCTTATGAAAATGCAATTCAGGTTTTGTATATGTTGCTGTACTCATTAATTTAAAACGGGTTCTGCTTTTTGATTTTTCACTTTTGCCTTTTGACTTTCGCTTGTAATTGCTTTCATCTCCGTCATTGCAGCACGCAACTTCTCTCCCACTTTTTCCACCGGATGATTGCGAATGATTTTATTTACTTCAATCAATGAGCGGTTGTCAACACCATTGTCTTTACCTGCATTGAAATTTGTGCCAATGACATCTTTATTAATGAGGCTCATAAATTCTTTAAGCAATGGTTTTGCAGCATGGTCAAACAGGTAACACCCATATTCAGCTGTATCTGAAATGACACGGTTCATTTCATACAACTTCTTACGTGCAATAGTGTTGGCGATCAAAGGTGTTTCATGTAATGATTCATAGTATGCACTCTCCTCTTTGATACCTGCTTCTACCATTGTTTCAAAAGCCAGCTCCACACCTGCACGTACAAAAGCTACCATCAACAAACCATTATCAAAATATTCCTGCTCAGCAATTGGTTTATCTGTTGGTGCAGTTTTTTCAAAAGCTGTTTCAGCTGTTGCTTTACGCCATGTCAAAAGATTAACGTCATCATTTGCCCAATCTTCCATCATCGTTTTAGAAAAATGACCACTCATGATATCATCCTGATGTTTTTGAAAGAGCGGACGTAAAATGGTTTTCAGCTCGGTTGATAATTCATAAGCTTTCAACTTTGCCGGATTACTTAACCTGTCCATCATCGCTGTAACACCACCCTGCTTTAACGCTTCCGTAATTGTTTCCCATCCATACTGAATCAACTTAGCAGCATAAGCCGGCTCTACTCCTTTTTCTAACATCTTATCAAAACATAAAATAGAACCTGTTTGCAATACACCACATAAAATTGTTTGCTCACCCATTAAATCACTTTTTACTTCTGCTACAAAAGATGAACGTAATACACCTGCCCTGTGACCACCGGTTGCAACAGCATACGCTTTTGCCTGTGCCAATCCTTTTCCTTCAGGGTCATTTTCAGGATGCACTGCAATGAGCGTTGGCACACCAAAACCTCTTTTGTATTCTTCACGCACTTCTGTACCCGGGCATTTAGGCGCCACCATAATCACCGTAATATCTTTTCGTATCTGCATACCTTCTTCAACAATATTAAAACCATGGCTATAAGAAAGTGTTGCATATTTTTTCATCAAAGGCATTACTGCGTTTATTACAGAAGTGTGTTGTTTATCAGGAGTAAGATTTAATACCAAATCAGCTTCGGGAATTAATTCTTCATACGTGCCTACTTCAAAACCATTCTCTGTTGCATTTTTCCACGACGCTCTTTTTTCTGTAATTGCTTCTGTACGTAATGCATAAGAAATATTCAATCCGCTGTCACGCATGTTTAAACCCTGGTTCAAACCCTGTGCACCGCAACCAACGATTACAATCTTTTTTCCTTTCAGCACATTTACACCATCTGCAAATGCACTGCGGTCCATAAATTCACACACACCCAATTGGTTGAGCTGCTCACGAAGCGGAAGAGAATTGAAATAATTTGCCATTGTTTTAATTTTAGATTTTTAATTTCTTGAATTCTACATTTTACATCGAGAAAACTTTCTCATTTTCGTTCAAATACTCATTCTCTATCACTTCTTCACCCGGTTCACTGTATTCAAACTCTTTAAGCTTTTTATGAAAGCCTTCACTGTTTTTGATGATAGCCACTCTTGCACTCCTCACAAACTCAATCAACCCATAAGGCTCTAATACTTTAATAAGATTATCTGTCTCTTCTCTTTGCCCCGCTACTTCAAACACGGTATAATCTTTTCGAATAACCACTGCTTTTGCTCCATGCTGACTTAACAGCCGTTCTACTTTCACCTGTTCAGCAATTACATCTGTTGGTACTTTGTACATAGCCAGTTCCTGCCAGATGATTTCATCATTGGTATTGTAATAGGCTTTTAATACCTCCACCTGTTTTTCAATTTGGCGGCACAGCTTACGCACTACTTCTTCTGTTTCATTAATCACAATAGTGAACCGATGCACACTATCCACTTCACTGGGAGAAGTATTTAAACTGTCGATATTAATTTTTCGTTTTGAAAAAATAATAGCGATGCGGTTTAATAATCCCACCTGGTTCTCCGTGTAAACTGTTATGGTGAATTCTTTCTTTGTCATACAATTTTATTTTTGGTGCAGAGTTCTCGGTAAATACTCTGCTTCTTCTTTCTCTGCGCCGATTTTTAAATCTCTTCTTTACTCAACACACACTCCGCCACACCTCTTCCCTGCGGCACCATGGGGAATACATTGTTTTCTTTTCCTACCATTACTTCCAATAAATAACTGCCTTCATGATTAAGCATGGTTTGCAAAGCATCTTTTAATTTATCCCGTTCACTCACACGTTGTCCATCTATGTAATATCCTTTTGCTACTGCTACAAAATCAGGGCTTGTAATATCAACAAACGAATAACGCTTTTCATGAAAGAGTTGCTGCCATTGCCGAACCATTCCCAAAAACTGGTTATTTAGAATTAAAATTTTTACATTGGGTTTGAACTGCATAATCGTTCCCAATTCCTGTAAAGTCATTTGAAAACCACCATCACCAATCACTGCAACAGTTGTACGGGTCGGGTCGCCGTAAGCAGCACCAATTGCTGCAGGTAATGCATAACCCATCGTACCTAAGCCACCACTGGTGATATTGCTTTTGCTATGATTCATCTTTGCGTAACGACATGCCACCATCTGATGCTGACCAACATCGGTAACAATAATGGCATCACCGTTTGTTAATTCATTGAGCGTTTTAATCACTTCACCCATTGTAAGTACATCGTCCGTAGGATTTAATTCCGGCTGAATACATTTCTCAGTTTCCTTTGCCATGTAATCATGAAACTTCTGCAACCAGGAAGGATATACTTTTGATTCTATCAATGATGTGAGCAGCGGTAATGTTTCTTTACAATCGCCCCACACACCAACGGTTGCTTTTACATTCTTATCAATTTCAGCAGGGTCAATATCTAAGTGAATAATTTTTGCCTGTTTTGCATATTTATCTAAGCGTCCTGTAACTCTATCATCAAAACGCATACCCACAGCAATCAATACATCACATTCATTCGTTAATACATTCGGGCCATAATTGCCATGCATACCAAGCATACCAACACCGAGTGGATGGTCTGTTGGTATGGCACTCATGCCCATGATGGTCCACGCAGCAGGCAAACCACCTTTTTCAATAAATGCTTTGAATTCTTTTTCAGCTTTACCCAATATCACGCCCTGACCAAAAATTACAAACGGTCTTTCTGCTTCGTTAATCAGCTTTGCGGCTTCTTCAATATACTCTTTCCTAACGATTGGTTTAGGACGATAACTTCTGATATGTTCACATTTTTTATACCCTTCGTATTCAAATTTTTGAAGTTGGGCATTTTTGGTAATATCTATTAACACAGGGCCTGGTCTTCCGCTGCCTGCTATGTAAAAGGCTTTGGCCAACACATGCGGAATTTCATTCGCATCCGTAACTTGATAATTCCATTTGGTAACTGGTGTTGTGATGTTAATCACATCTGTTTCCTGAAATGCATCAGTTCCTAATAAATGTGCAAACACCTGACCGGTGATACACACGATGGGTGTTGAATCAATCATCGCATCAGCTAAACCCGTTACTAAATTCGTTGCACCGGGACCGCTTGTTGCAAACACAACTCCAGTTTTACCACTTGCTCTTGCAAAACCCTGCGCTGCATGAATTGCTCCCTGCTCATGACGCACCAATATATGCTGCAACTTTTCTTTGTAATCATACAATGCATCGTAGATAGGCATGATGGCACCGCCGGGATAACCAAACAACGTAGTTACGTCTTCAGCAATCAATGCCTCGAGCACAGCTTCGCTCCCGCTAATAGGAACCCCCTCCGCCCCCTGAAGGGGGGACTTGGTAACACCTGAAACTTCTTTTGAAGTTTCCTTTTGTTCAGTTTTCTTTTCTTCAATTGTTGCAACAGTACTCATATAATATTTTTTTTACTCATCACAAATCAACCTGTTAGCTTTTAATTATTTTGTATAACATGCTGGGCTGCGCCAAGCAGTTCCCCCTTCAGGGGGCGGAGGGGGTTATGCATCCGTTACACAACCTTCACTCGCATCTTTCACACACATTGCATATTTATACAATACTCCTTTTGTTTCTTTCAATTTTGGTTGCTTCCAATTCGTTCTGCGCTCTGCCAATACTTCATCACTTACTTTCAACGTCATCTTCTTTGTAGCAACATCCAATTCAATCACATCATCATCTTCTACCAAAGCGATGGTACCACCATCAAATGCTTCCGGAGTAATATGCCCCACCACAAAACCATGACTGCCGCCACTGAATCGTCCATCAGTTATCAATGCCACATCTTTACCCAAACCTGCACCCATAATGGCTGAAGTTGGTTTCAGCATTTCAGGCATACCCGGAGCACCTTTCGGACCTTCGTAACGAATAACAACCACATCACCTTTTTTTACTCTGCCATTTGCTATACCTGCCACTAAATCTTTTTCACCATCAAACACTCTTGCAGGACCTTCAAAACGCTCACCTTCTTTGCCGCTGATTTTTGCAACACTCCCTTTCTCCGCCAGATTGCCAAACAATATTTGCAAATGACCCGTTGCCTTAATAGGCTGTTCTAACGGATAAACTATTTTCTGTTCATTAAAATCAATTGCTTTGATGTCTTTTAGATTCTCTGCAACTGTTTTTCCGGTAACGGTTATGCAATCACCATGCAGCAGCCCCTTATCCAATAAATATTTCATTACGGCAGGCACGCCACCATGTGTATGCAACTCCTGCATTAAAAATTTTCCGCTTGGTTTAAAATCTGCCAGCACAGGCGTTGCATCACTAATGCGTTGGAAATCATGAATACTCAAATCTACATCCACACTTTTTGCCATCGCAATCAAATGCAGCACAGCATTGGTACTTCCACCAAAAATCATAATGAGTGTGATGGCATTTTCAAATGCTTTCTTCGTCATGATATCTTTTGGCTTGATGTCTTTTTCAAGCAAGACTTTGATAGCTCTGCCTGCATCCAAACATTCTTTTTTCTTTTCTTCACTCATGGCAGGATTGGAAGATGAATAAGGCAAACTCATTCCCAGTGCTTCAATGGCACTTGCCATCGTATTAGCTGTGTACATGCCACCGCATGCACCTGCACCGGGACAGCTATGTTTCACTACTTCTTTAAAATCTTCAGGCGTTATGGTACCGGCAATTTTTTTACCCAATGCTTCAAATGCTGAAATGATATTCAACTCTTCACCTTTGTAATGACCTGCAGCAATAGTTCCTCCGTATACCATAATTGACGGACGGTTCAACCGGCCCATTGCCATTACAGCACCCGGCATATTCTTATCACAGCCCGGCAATGCAATTAATCCATCATAATAAAAACCACCACAAACAGCTTCAATACTATCAGCAATGATATCACGGCTCACTAATGAATACCGCATACCATCTGTACCATTACTGATGCCATCACTGATGCCGATGGTATTAAATATCAAACCCACCATCTCATTTTGCCACACACCCTGCTTTACATCTTTAGCCAAATCATTGAGATGCATATTACAGGTGTTGCCATCATAACCCATACTGCACACACCAATCTGCGGCTTCTTTAAATCCTCTTCTGTTAAACCAATACCATACAGCATGGCCTGTGCGGCAGGTTGTGTTTCATCCTGCGTTAAAACTTTCGAATATTTATTTAGTTCTGCCATTTTATTTTTTGTACTTAGCTGTTGTACTACTATTTATCTTTTGTTGCGTCGCACTCTTGTACGTTTGGTAATTCTATTCAGCAACCCACCCCTTTTAATCATCTTGCCTGTTGTAGTCTCTGCCGCCCCATCCGTGAAGGAAGAGACATTACTCATCTCATACAAATTCCGGTTCTTGTTTATATTCCTTTTCTATAACCCTGCATTTATATGCTTCTTGAATTTTTCTGCTTGCCGTTTCCATCCATGGTTTGGGAAATTCATAATCATCCAAACTCCTCATGCCAATCACTTCAGCAGCCGTACCGCAATAGAAAGCCGTATCAGCAGTTTTCAATTCTTCCAGTGTGAAGAATTTTTCTTCTACTTCAATATTTAATTCTTTGCATAATTCTAATACTGTTGCTCTTGTAATCCCCGGCAAAATGTTTCCCAGTGCAGGGGTTACCAACTTTTCTTCTTTCTCATAAAATAAATTGGCACCGGGTGCTTCTGCTGCAAAACCATTCATATCCAGCAGCAATGCTTCGTCATATCCTTTTGCTTTTGCTTCCTGACTTGCCAAAATAGAATTTACATAATGCCCTGCCGCTTTTGCATGTATATGAAAACCTTTCGGATTAGGACGTTGAAAAGATGAAGTCATTACACGTAATAACTTATCACCCAAAAACGGCTGCATTTCCCATGCTTCAATTACAATGAATGACTCTTCATTTACATCAAACTTCATATTGGCTGGTGCATAAACAACCGGACGTATATAAGCATCCTGAACATTGTTTCGTTTCAATGTTTCATACGTTGCCGCAATCAGTTCTTCAGTTGTCCAGTGATACGGCATGTTCAGTGCAGCAGCTGAATTTTTCAATCGCTCAAAATGTTCAATTGCCTTGAAGATTTTTGTTTCACCGTTTATCGTTTTATACGAACGGATACCTTCAAACACACTGTAGCCATAGTGCAAGGATTGACTGTAGAAGTCCATCTTTGCTTCTGCTGCTTTTACAAATTCTCCGTTGAGATAGAGAATGGTTTCGTTATTATAATATATTGCCATAAAAGCCCCCATCCCCTAAAGGGGTGTTTTTATACTGTACTAATAGTTATATAAAGTACCCATTTTTAAAACTTAATATAAATATTCATTTACATTTTATCAGCCTCTTGCCTCACTCCCCTTTAGGGGATGGGGGCATAAAAAGACCCGCCTCGAGGGAGGCGGGTCTGTATGTTTTGTTTTGAATTCGTTTTAAATACAACTTCCACCTCCGTTGAATGCAGGAATAATAATGATAACCACAATAATATTGACTGTGGAAATGATACTATTATATAATCTGCTTATCAACATCTGTGTTTGTTGTGAAAACGAATATACCGCCTTAATTGAACTTTTGCAAAGAACTGGTTGAAAATATTTTCCTGCTTCGCTAACAGACGTTGTTATATAATCGTCGATTTACGCAGTTCGATATTTTCTTTTTTAACGGAGCCCGGAATTTTTCCGCTTACATAATCAGCAATTAAATCACCTATGGTACTTGTGAAATAGAAATTAACCGGGTCAATATCTTTTGTTACAAAATTGTTTTGCAAAGTCCAGTCAACTGCTTCACGAATAACAGTAGCTTCTTCTGTTAAACCAAAATGGTCAAGCATCATTGCTGTTGAAAGAATGGAACCCAACGGATTTGCAATGTCCTTACCTGCTGCCTGCGGATATGAACCATGAATAGGTTCAAACAAAGCAGTACCATTACCCACAGATGCAGAAGGCAACATACCTAATGACCCTGCTAAAACACTTGCTTCATCACTGATGATATCGCCAAACATATTTTCGGTTAACACCACATCAAATTGTTTGGGATTGAGGATGAGTTGCATCGCTGCATTATCAACAAACATATAATCAATCGTTACATCACTGTACTGCGGTGCAATAGCCTGTACCGTTTTACGCCATAACCTGGATGTATCCAATACATTGGCTTTATCAACAAGCGTTACTTTCCTTTTTCGTTTTTGTGCATATTGAAAGGCGAGATGAGCAATACGTTCAATTTCGCTTCTGCTGTAACTGCATTCATCGCTGGCATAATTACCATCTTCACTCGTATGCTTTTTACCAAAGTAAATGCCACCGGTCAATTCACGAAAGATGACACAATCAACACCTTCGAGTTGTTTTGCTTTGAGCGGCGATAAATGTTGTAAAGAAGCATAAGTAGTAATAGGGCGAATGTTTGCAAACAGTTGCAATGCTTTTCTTATACCCAGTATTCCCTGCTCAGGACGAACTTTTGCAGCCGGGTCATTATCATACTTGGGATGACCAACAGCACCAAACAAAACACCATCACTGTCTAAACAAATATCAATTGTCTCTTCAGGCAATGCAGTCCCTGTTTTATCAATAGCATCAGCACCAATCAATGCTTCACGAAAACTAAATTCATGATTGAATTGTGCAGCAACAGCTTTTAAAACTTTTATAGATTGTGCTGTTACTTCAGGTCCGATACCGTCGCCGTTTAATATGGCAATTCGTTTATTCATTTAAGATTTTAGATTTACGATTTCAGATTTATGTTAAGCGTTTTCAAAATTTTCTATTTCAGTCTTCATACTCAGCAAATAATCAATATCATCATAACCGTTGAGCATGCATGTTTTCTTGTAAGCATTAATTTCAAAGTTTTCGCTTTCTCCAGATGCATCAATGATAATGGTTTGTGTTTCTAAATTGATAGTAAGTGTTGCTTCATTTTCCAGAGTAAATAATTTTTGTAAGAAAGATTCACTCACTGTAACCGGCAACAACCCGTTGTTTAATGCATTGTTCTTAAAAATATCTGCAAAGAAGCTGCTCACTACTGCACGAAATCCATAATCAGCAAGCGCCCATGCAGCATGCTCACGTGAGGAACCACAACCGAAATTTTTGGCAGCAACTAAAATCTCTCCACTGTACTGCGGCTGATTTAATACAAACTCAGCTTTGGGTTTCTGCTCATCATCATTTGTATAACGCCAGTCACGAAATAAGTTTTTCCCAAACCCGTCCCTGGTGGTTGCTTTCAGGAAACGTGCAGGAATGATCTGATCCGTATCCACATTCTCAATATTGAGAGGAACAAATCTTGATGTTATAGTTGTAAATGCTTTCGCCATTATTAATTTTCGATTAACCGGTTATCAATTCAACAATTCTCTTACATCCGTTACAACTCCCGTTACTGCCGCAGCTGCTGCCGTTAACGGACTTGCCAATAATGTTCTGGCACCCGCACCCTGTCTTCCTTCAAAATTTCTGTTGGATGTAGAGATGCAATATTTACCTGAAGGAATTTTATCCTCATTCATACCGAGGCAGGCACTGCAACCGGGCTGACGTAATATAAATCCTGCTTCTTCAAATATTTTATCAATGCCTTCTGCTTTTGCCTGTGCTTCTACCTGTTTACTGCCGGGTACAATCCAAACTTCTACATCAGTTGCTTTTTGTTTTCCCTTTATAAATGATGCCACCATTCTTAAATCTTCGATTCTTGAATTGGTGCAACTCCCAATAAATACATAATCTACTTTTTGCCCTTTAATTGGCGCTCCTTGTTGTAATCCCATGTATGCAAGTGATTTATTCAAACCACTCTTATCATTATCATTGATGGTTTCAGTAGTAGGTATGGTACCGGTTACAGGAATACCCATGCCGGGGTTTGTACCATAAGTAATCATTGGTTGAATATCTGCTGCATCAATAAAAATTTCTTTATCAAACAATGCACCAGCATCGGAATACAATTGCTTCCACTCTGCTACAGCTTTCTCAAAATCCTGTGGCGCAAATTTTCTTCCTTTGATGTAATTGAATGTTGTTTCATCAGGTGCAATCAAACCGCAACGCCCGCCCATTTCAATACTCATGTTACAAATGGTCATGCGTGCTTCCATACTTAAGGAACGGATAGCGCTTCCTGCAAATTCCACTGCATAACCTGTGGCACCACTGGCAGAAATTTTTGATAAAATATAAAGTACAATATCTTTTGACACTACGCCTTTCTTCAATTCTCCTTCTACATTAATGCGCATCAACTTCGGTTTTGTTTGCAGTAAACATTGAGTTGCCAATACCATTTCCACTTCACTAGTGCCAATACCAAATGCAATAGCACCAAACGCACCATGGGTTGATGTGTGACTGTCTCCGCAAACAATCGTCATACCCGGTTGGGTAATTCCCAACTCGGGGCCAATTACATGCACAATACCCTGGTAAGGATGACCAAGGCCATACAACTCCACTCCATGTTCTGTACAATTTTTGATCAATGCTTCCACCTGCTTTCGGCTGAGTTCTTCTTTAATGGGTAAATGTTGATTGAGCGTTGGCACATTATGATCAGCCGTTGCCACTGTTTGTTGCGGACGAAATACTTTAATGCCTCTTTTATTCAATCCGTTAAAAGCCTGCGGGCTTGTTACTTCATGAATAAAGTGCTTGTCGATATACAATACAGAAGGTCCGCCGTCAATTGTTTTAACAACGTGCCTGTTCCAGATTTTCTCAAATAATGTTTGACCCATATTTTTTATACAGCTACAGTGATTGAATCTGCCAATACTTTTAAATCAGCATCTTCCACTTCTTTTTTAGAATCAGCAATCTTTAAGAATTTTTCATAAAGTTCATCCACCTGATTGCGGTCAAAACCATAACCCAGATTCTTGAAACGATAAGCCAATGCACTTCGCCCACTCCGTGCCGTAAGTACAATTTTGGAAGTATCAGCACCCACTTCTTCCGGGGCAATGATTTCATATGTAGTGGCTTCTTTCAAAAATCCATCCTGGTGAATACCACTTGAATGGGAGAATGCATTATCACCCACTACTGCTTTGTTCGGCTGCACCACCATACGCATGGTATCAGAAACCAAACGGCTCATGGGCAATAACAATTTGGGGTTGATGTCTGTGTACAAATCAAGTTCAGGATGTTTGCGAATGGTCATCACCACTTCTTCCAGTGATGTGTTACCGGCACGTTCACCTATGCCGTTGATCGTACATTCAATTTGTCGGGCACCTGCAATAGCACCTGCTATGGAGTTGGCAGTGGCCAAACCCAGATCATTATGACAATGACAGGAAAGAATCGCTTTATCAATATTAGGCACATGATTCATGAGGTAACTCATCTTCTCCGCATATTGATGCGGTAAACAAAATCCGGTTGTATCAGGAATGTTCACCACTGTTGCACCTGCTTTAATAACAGCTTCGGTAAGACGTGCTAAAAATTCCAAATCAGCCCGGCCGGCATCCTCAGCATAAAATTCAATATCATCAGTATAGTTACGGGCCAGTGTAACCGCTGCAATGGCACGTTCCAATATTTCTTCACGTGTAGAATTAAACTTGTATTTGATGTGGTTATCACTGGAACCAATACCTGTGTGGATACGGGGACGAACTGCAGGCTTCAATGCTTCTGCCGCCACCTCAATATCTTTTTGAACGGCACGGGTTAAACCACAAACAACAGCATTTTTAATTTTGGTTGCAATTTGATGAACACTTTCAAAATCGCCGGGACTAGAAATGGGGAAACCTGCTTCAATGATATCTACACCTAATTCCTCTAATTTCAATGCAAGCTCAACCTTTTCTTTTGTATTGAGTTTACAACCGGGCACCTGTTCTCCATCCCGAAGTGTGGTATCAAAAATGTGTACTTTTTTATCGCTCATAACTACTGATTGTATATGGCATGAATTACTTACAGTCGTTTGCTAAGAGTAAGTTGTTCAACAGATTACCGAAATTAATTTTAAGGTTCGCCTCTGTCAAACCATAATTGTATGTATTTTACGGCTGATAAATACGCTTACAATTACTGAAACCCTTGCCTGCAAAGGATTTGAGCCTTTTTGAATTACGATGCCCAACAAAAGCACAGATACAACCTTTCAACTCGTTAAATCGCTGGAAAAGAGCGAGAAACGCAATTTTAAGCTGTATATGAAACGCAACTCAGCTTCTGCTGACTTAAAAGTGATACAGTTATTTGACGCAATGGATAAAATGACAGAGTATGACGAAACAGCGATGTTATCCAAAAACAGAAGTATTAAAAAACAACAACTCTCCAATTTAAAGGCACATTTATACAAGCTGATTCTCTCCAGCCTTCGTTTGATTAAGCAGGATGACAACATTACCATTCAACTGCATGAACAAATGGATTTTGCAAGGATCCTTTACAACAAAGGATTGTATTTGCAAAGTTTGAAAGTGCTGGACAAGATGAAAGAGCAGGCAAAAACCTATCAGCAATTTACGTACCTGCAACAGATTTTATTTTTTGAAAAAAAGATAGAATCGCTGTACATCACCCGCAGCATGCAAAACCGTGCCGATGAACTAACAACCGAATCAGAGCAAACAGACGAACGCATCAGCATTATTAACCAGCTCTCAGATTTATCACTGCAGCTTTACAGTTGGTATATTAAAAATGGTGTAGCAAGAAATGAACGGGAAGCCGGTGATGTAAAAAAATATTTTGATGCACATGTGCCTGCCCAAGCTGATTACCTTGTTGGATTTTATGAGCAGTTGTATTTATATCAATCATATTGCTGGGTGGCCTTTATCCGCCAGGATTACTTATTGTTTTATCGTTACACGCAAAAGTGGGTGGATTTGTTTGACAGGTATGAGGGCATGCTGGAAGCAGAAACAGCACACTACATTAAAGCGATGCATAATGTAATGGGCGCCCATTTTGATTTACAAAATGAAGTAAAGTTGAATGAAGCCATTTTACGATTTGAAAAATTTACACAACGAAAAGTAGTTCAGCAAAACGAAAACTACCGCATGCTGTGCTTCGTATATCTGTACATCGCCAAGATCAACAAGCACTTCCTGGAAGGAACATTTACCGAAGGATTACGACTGGTTCCGCATATTGAAGAAAAATTAGATGAATATGATTTGTACTTAGACCGTCATCGAATCCTTGTCTTTTATTATAAGATCGCTTGTTTGTATTTTGGCAGCGGTAATAATGAAAAAGCAGTAGAGTATCTTAATAAAATTATTCACTGGAAAGTAGATTTGAGAACAGACCTGCAATGCTATGCACGTTTGCTGCATTTGATAGCTCATTATGAACTGGGTAATTTTGATTTACTGGAGCATCTCATTAAATCAGTGTATCGTTTTATGGGCAAGATGCAAAACCTGTCCGCTGTAGAGGAAGAAATATTTGCATTCCTCCGCCGCTCGTTTAAACTTACACCTGATAAATTAAAGCCGGCTTTTGAAAAACTGCTGCAACGCATCCGTAAATATGAAGGCAACCGTTTTGAAACAAGGGCATTCCTTTACTTAGATATTATCAGTTGGCTGGAAAGTAAATTAGAGGATGTAAATGTGCAGGATGTTATCCGAAAAAAATTTAAAAAAAGACAATAAATACTACCTTTTACCTAAAACGCTGCAAGAATCATGAATGTAAAACACACCATTTGGGCATTATTATTTATCGCCGGCAATACATATGCACAAACAAAAATTGACCCTTCAAAAGTTACTATTGTACGTGACAGTTTTGGTGTTCCGCACATTTTTGCCAAAACTGATGCCGAAGTTGCTTACGGTCTGGCATGGGCGCATGCCGAGGATGATTTCAAAAGTATACAGGAAGTAGTACTGCCTGCGAAAAACTTAATGGGCAGCGTATTAGGTAAAGCCGGCGCAGCAGGTGATTATGCATTTGCATTATTCCGCTGCCGTGAAATCACCAAAGAAAAATGGAATGCCCTAACTCCTGCTTTTGTAAAAGTGATGAACGCTTATGTGCAGGGCATTAACGATTATGCGATGAAGCATAAAGAAGAATGGCTGCACAAAAAACTATTTCCTGTAACCACTGAAGATTATATTGCTTCTTCTGTTTTGGCTTTAACTGTTTTTAATGGCGCTGATGATATGCTGCGGAGAATTTATGCCAACAGAATTTGGCTGGCACCAGACATCAACAACACGAATAAAGGAAGCAATACCATGAGTGTGCATCCTGACAAAACAACAACAGGTGAAGCATTCTTACTGGTAAATGCACATCAGCCCAATACAGGCTCACAGGCATTTTATGAAGCACATATCAACAGCGAAGAAGGATTGAATGTGCATGGAGGACTGCTTGCAGGAGGGCTATGTATACTACATGGTGTTAATGAGCATCTCGGCTGGGCTCACACCGTCAATTATTGCGACCGTGTAGATGTATTTCAACTGGAAATGAATCCGGCAAATAAGAACCAATACAAATTTGACGGACAGTGGGTTGATTTAGAGCAAAAGAAAATTAAACTGCGTATCAAAGGTGTTCCCGTAGCAGTTGGCCGAACTGTTTACTGGAGTAAATATGGTGCTACCATGATAAATAAGCAGGGCGTATTTTCTATCCGGCTCGGTGCCAACATGGATATACGTGCTATGGAGCAGTGGTATGAAATGGATAAAGCAAAAAACTTTACCCAATTCTATAATGCGATTAAAGACCAGCGGCTTTCCATGTTTAATATTATGTACGCCGATAAATACGACACCATCTTTTATGTAAACAATGGATTGATACCTGTGCGTGATGCCGCACCACAATATGACTGGCGAAAAACCTTACCCGGCAATTCATCCAAAACACTGTGGACAGGATTTCGCTCATTTCATCAACTGCCGCAGTACATCAACCCAAAAAGCGGTATTGTATTTAACACCAATCACAGTTCGTTTTTTGCAAGCGGTAAAAATGACAATCTCAATCCCGCTTCGTTTCCAAAAGCAGATGGCTGGGAAAACTATCATAATAACAGAAGCATTCGCATGTATGAATTACTGGACAATGAGAAGTTGAGTTATGAACGTTTCAAGCAAATCAAATTTGATAAGCAATTACCTAAACAGTTAGCCTATCCATACAATATTGATTCCATGTTACTGCTGAAGGCAGATGACTATCCGCAATTAAATAAAATCATTACTACTTTTCAGCAATGGGATAGAAAAGGCGACAGCAGCAGTAAAGGCGCTGCTATTTTCCTGTTGGTGTATGAACATGTAAAAAAAATAATGGAGGGGCAGGATGCCCGTTCACTCACAAAAGCCGAATGCGTTTCCACATATGATGCTGTGTATGCGTATATGATGAAACATTTTGGAAAAGATGATGTGGTGTTGGGCGATGTTCAAAAATTAGTCCGTGGCGAGAAGGAGTATCCATTGTGGGGCTTTCCAGATTTGCTTTCGCCGCAATGGACAGAAAAGTATAAAGATGGCAAATTAAAATCGGTTGGTGGGGATGGTTTGGTTATGTTCATTCGTTTTGCAAAAGATAGTCTGCCCCAAATTGAAACAGTAAACATGTATGGCGCCAGTGCAAGACCAGGCAGTAAACATTTTGATGATCAGGTGCAGTTATATCGATTTCAACAGACAAAACGGATGACACTGAATAAAGAAGAAGTATTCAGGAATGCAGAAAGGATTTATCATCCCGGGGAGTAACACTTGCATAATGGCTCAAAACAGAATCATCGTTTCAACAATCGATTCTTCAGCAACTGTTCCATTACCACCTCTTTTTCACTCCTGCTGATGGGGATGCGATATGTGCTGATGAGAATTTCATTTGCTTCTAAAGCATCTATTTTTTTTGAATTAACGATAAAAGATTTGTGTGTTTTGATAAACTGAGCAGCAGGCAGGTACTCTTCAACCGAACGCATGGTAAGATAGCTGATGTACTTATTGGCTGCTGTATGAATACACACATAATTCTGTAATGCTTCAACAAACAGCACTTCATCAAACGCAATACGTACCAGTTGATTATCAGCCTTAATAAAAAAATCCTTTTGTGCTGTTGACTCCTGCTGCAAAGGTTTATTTTGCTCACGCAACTCATAGTATTCTTTTACTTTAAGTGCTGCTTTGATAAAACGTTCAAATGAAACCGGCTTCACTAAATAGTCCAATACATTCAACTCAAATCCCTCAATTGCAAATTGCGGATAAGCGGTAGTAATTACAGCAGGAGGTGCATGATGCAGTGTTTTTAAAAAATCCAGTCCCGTGATTCTTGGCATTTGAATATCCAAAAGAATGAGGTGAACTTCTCCCCTGCTTATTAAATCCATTGCTTTAAGCGGATTGTCAAACTCGCCGGTAAGCTGTAAAAAATCAATATCAGCTACATATTCTTTCAACCCTTTTCTTGCAAGTGGTTCATCATCTATTATTATAACATGGAGCTTCATTTATAATTTAAGTTTTAAACGAACAGAATAATAATTTTCCATATTCTCAATCTTTAAATCATACCTTCCGGGATAAAGCAACGCTAATCTTCGTGTTACATTTTGCAAACCGATGCCGCCAGACACTTCAGTACCTGCAGCATTATCTTTTGAATTTTGCACATCAAAAATCAATTGCCCGTCTTTTTTCTGCAGTTGAATGTTTATGTAATTGTTTCCTGACTGTTTATGGGACACATGCTTGAATGCATTTTCTACAAAGGATAACAAAAGTAATGGCTCGATGCGTTCTCCGTTCAAATCATGCGGATAACTGAAATGCACTTGACACGTATCTTCTTTCCGGAGTTTTTGTAAATGCACATAATCTTTCAGAAACTCAATTTCTTTTTCAACAGGTATATTATTGCCATTAGCTTCATATAACTGATAACGCAGCATTTCAGAAAAACGGTGAAGGGTTTCCCTTGCTTCTTTATTTTCTTTTTCAATTAAAAAGTAAATAGTATTCAGTGAATTGAATAAAAAATGCGGATTGATTTGTGATTTTAAAAAACTCAGCTCCGCTTCAGCTTTTTGCCTGGCCATTTCAGCTATTTTCTTTTGTGCATCATTAAAATCAAACATCAACTTAAATGCAGCACCAGCTAATACCAGAAAAAAATGCGGAATAACATTATCATAAACTCTTGCTTTCCAGTTACCACTAAAACTCAGCAGATTTGGATTATTGGTAAGATGTCCCAGTATATTCATCTTCAACAAACTGCTTATGGTTATTAAACTGATAAAGCTGATTACAAAAAGAACATAACGTTTTTTATACAAGAGTGCGGGGATTAACATATAGTTAGTGATGTAAACCATAGCTGCCAAATCAATCACTTTTATAAGTGTAACTTTAAAGGCAGTGGCAGGTAATGCAAAATCCTCATACCGCAAAAAGAACCATGCACCTAAGATGAACAGCCAGATGAACAAGTGATCCAACTTATACCTGATGATAATTGCAGATAGTTGCATAATACAAATTAAATGTACTAATAAAGGCTGTAAAATATTCTTACACCATCTGCATGTTTTAACGGATGAAATAAAGAATTGCTGCATGTCAAGAAAAAGAAACAGGCTGTGTAAATCATTTTCCTGTGGCATGACTTTATTACAACTTCGATGCACAAAATTGTAAAAGATGAAATCTACAGTCCTTATTACTGCCCTGCTGATTTTTATGCTGCCTATAGTTTCCTGTGCACAGGTAAACAAACCCAATCCAAAAGACAAAGTGGTGGGCGGCGCTTGTGAAGGTTGTGAGGCTATCTATGAAAGCCCGGTTCCTTTCTCCAAACTAAACCACATTGATACTTTACCAGACTTTTTTGAGGATGGCCCCAAACTGGTTGTAAGTGGTGTGATTTATAAAGCCGATGGCATAACACCCGCACCAAATGTGATTCTTTATGTGTATCATACTGATCAAAAAGGATTGTATTCCCATGGCAGTAAAGGCTGGGGCAAACGGCATGGTTACATTCGTGGATGGATGCGCACCAATGATAAAGGTGAGTATAAATTTTACACCTTGATTCCTGCCTCATACCCCAATAGTTCGGCTGCAAAACATATACACCCAACCATTAAAGAAGCGGGCTTTACTGAATATTATATTGATGAATATGTATTTGATGATGATACGTTTTTAAAAGCTGAAGATAGAAACCGAATGGAACTGAGAGGAGGAAATGGTGTACTCACCACTGAATTGAAAAATGGCATTTACTATGCCACAAGAAATATTTATCTCGGAAGAAATATCCCTGATTATCCGCAACAAAAAACCGGATTGCAAAGCGGTTTGGAACGGGATGATAATTGTCCAGCATTTGAACCTTTACATCTAAGCGGGGTGGATAAAGGCAGAGATGCCTGCCCCATGTGTAAATATGGATACGGGCATGGCGTGATGGTGTGGTTTAATCATACAAGTCTTGACGTGCTTAAACAATTTGCTCTTTCCCTCGAAGAAGAGATGGCGAAAACGGGAGCAAAAAAGTTTCGGGCCTTTCTTATCTATATGAACCCAGCCTATAAAGAAAATGATGCAGGGGGCATGGAAGTGTTACGTAAAAAGATCATCCGCTGGTGTGAAGAACAACAGTTGAAAAACGTTGCAATGTTATGGGTGAATGCACCAACTGATGAAAACTGCCGGTTGTATCACATTAATCCAAAGGTAACAAATACAGTAATGACATATAATAAACGCAAAGTAGTTGCTAAATGGATTAATATGCCCTACAACGAAACTTCTGTTAAGAAAATTATTTTAAGTTTACAACCTCATGCTTTAAGTCAAAATTTATGAAGATGAAACCGCTGTTTATTTTATGGACTTTACTAATCCTCAGTACCACATCACTTGCTGATCCGGGCGTGGGAATTGTAATGGATAGCAAAGGCAACGTATTCTACACTGATTTATCACAGGTATGGATGCTCAAACCCGACGGCACAACATCAATTGCAGTGCCTGATGTGCATACGCATGAGTTGTACATGAGTCCGCAGGATGAATTATACGGAGAGCACATATGGTTTAACGGTGAGCAGCTTAACACATGGGGGCATTATTTATGGAAACGAACTTCCGATGGAACGGTTACCAGAATAAGAGACAGTACTGCAGGTTTTTCAAATGAAAGTTTTGTAAGAGATATTGCCGGTAATAAGTATGCCGTTGAAAAAAGTATTCCTTCGCTTTTTTGGATGATGGATACAAGCGGAAAGAAAATTCTGCTGGGTCAGGCTTCACTAAGTGGTATTGGCCGCTTACATATTTCATTAAAAGGTTCGTTATACTTTAGTAACAAAACGGATGTATATGTAATTCCCGCCGGAGACACATTACAACTTTACAGTAAGAATGCAGGCGGTGAAAACCTGTATGACAGTAGTATGAATAACAATCATGCAATTATGAGTTTGTGGAGTGACAGTAAAGACAATCTTTATATTGCTACAGGGAATGTGATAAAACAAATTACGAAAAAGAAACTCATCAACACTATTTATAAATCAACGGAAGACTGGAAGCCAAGCGGCGGATTAATAGCACCGAATGGCGACTTTTATGTACTGGAATACAATTCAAAAAATGAAGTACGAGTCAATAAAATATCTGCTGCTGACAGAAAGCAAATCGTAAAGGATAAAGCGCTTACTGTTTATTATATGCCGCTGTTGATAATAGCAGGCATTTTATTTTTGCTCTATTTCCTGTTTAGGAAAAACAAATAAGCTATTAGTATTTTAAAATTAAATCTGATCAATCACAATCGAAGCAATCCGGCTTTCCACAAATGCCCCACGGGTTTGTTGTCAAAAAACAATTCAAAATCATCCCAGCCATTAGCTTCGTAGGATTCTTTTATTTGTTGTAATGTTTTGGCAGGAAATGTATGTACAGCAAGTTGAGGCAGCAGTTGTGCCAGCCACTCACCTTTTTCCTTATCTGTCTGTACAGTAATCGTTTCCCTGTTCGTTAGAAAACTCATTTGCAGTACTTCCCAACTGTTTCCTTTTTTTGATTTCGTTATTACTTCAGTGCTCATCAATGAACCAATGAAAATAACTTTTGTATTGGATTTGTTCAATGGCAATTCTTCTTCCTGCACAATGTTGAGAATGTAATCCGGCGCTACAGATGTCTTGGGTACTTTCATATCAAACCATTTGTTCAGGGGTTCATCCAAACCAATACCCTGCATGTAGTTAAACAACGATTTTTTTAATCCAAAACTAAAGCTATCATGATCAGTACCTGTTTCATCAATATGCTCTACATCATTATCAGCAAAACTGATGACCACTTCTTTTGCTTTTTTTACGTTGAAATGTTCAGGATTCATTCCCACAGGGCTGTGTGAGGTCATTGCAAACTGATGCCAGAAAGCCGATTGCAAAACACCTGTTTTAAATAACTGACGCACCATCTCCAGCGAATCAATGGTTTCCTGTGCCGTTTGTGTGGGAAAACCATACATAAGATACGCATGCACCATAATACCAGCTTCAGTAAAATGTTTATTTACCCGGGCAACTTGTGCTACGGTAACTCCTTTTTGAATCAGATCCAGTAATCTGTCGCTCGCTACTTCCAATCCGCCACTTACAGCAATACATCCGCTGGCCTTGAGTAATAAACACAAATCACGGGTAAAACTTTTTTCAAAGCGGATATTGGTCCACCAGCTTACTACTAATTTTCTTCTGATGATTTCCAATGCCACTTCACGCATAAGTGCAGGTGGTGCTGCCTCATCCACAAAATGAAATCCGTTATTGCCTGTTTGTGCAATGATGGTTTCCATTCTGTCAACCAGCATTTTTGCAGCAACCGGTTCATAGAGTTTGATATAGTCCAGTGAAATATCACAAAAAGTACATTTACCCCAGTAACATCCATGTGCCATGGTGAGCTTATTCCATCTTCCATCACTCCACAAACTGTGCATGGGATTTACAACTTCAATGGCTGAAATATAGTTGTCAAGCAACAAATCACTGTAATCAGGCGTACCTGCATCAGCCTGTTTATAATCTTTACAGGAAGCGTTGTTGATATACACCACTTCATTATGCTGCAACAGAAAAGTACGCTTTAACTCTTGTGAAGTAATTTGATTATTAATGTACTTTATTAATTGCTCCACCGGCGCTTCTCCATCATCCAGTGTAATAAAATCGAAAAACTCAAACACACGTGCATCTTTGAGCGAACGTAATTCCGTATTGGGAAAACCGCCACCCATAGATATTCTGATCTGAGGATGATGCTGCTTCAGCCATTGTGCACTTCTGAACGCTGCAAACAAATTGCCGGGAAAAGGAACTGAGATGCAAACCAATTTCGGCTGTATGTTTTCAATATGCTGTTGCAAACTTTGAATGAGCAATTCATCCACATAACTCAAAGGCCGTTGCAGCTCTGCATACAATTCATCAAAACTGTTGGCACTACGGCCCAAACGCTCTGCATATCTGCTGAAACCAAAATACGCATCAATATTTTCTTTAATGAAATCAGACAGGTCTTCTAAAAACAACGTAGCAATATGTTTGGCTTTATCCTGCAAGCCCATCGTACCAAAAGCCCAGTGAAAATCTGTTAACTCACTGAAGCGTGAAGCTTCAGGCAAAAAATTTCTTGAAGCGATGAAATGTGCCAGCGTTGGATTTTTTCCCTGCAAAAACAAAACAGCCTCATCAATACACTGAATGTATTTCTCTTTTAATGCAAGTATTCGTTTGGCATTGTTGGAAAAATCGTTTCGTTCATTTGCCAAAGCAAACACCTGCTGCAAGCCCTGTTTAGAAAACAGTTGAAGTGTTACTTCAATGCCCAAATCTGCCTGGAAAGAAGAAATATTTTTCGTGTTCAAAAATCCTTTGAGATACGCCGTAGCAGGATAAGGGGTATTCAGTTGTGTAAACGGTGGCGTAAAAAGAAAAACAGTTTTGCTCAAATGAAATAATTGATAGGCAAAAGTATTGAAATTAAAATGAGTAAGCTTTTTTATGATGAATTTCGAATTGTATCACTGTGATACCCACCCCTGTCAATCATACTGATTGTTAAAGACTCTTCCACCCCTCCCGGGAGGGGATAAACAGATTCAATGTGTGTGAGTTGAATTAATAATGAGGTTTATTTCGTACTTCTTACCTCGTATTTCATTTTTCAGTTCCACTCTTTGAGTAACTCCCCGGCTTCTTTTTTTACCAACGCATCTTCCGATGTAGCATCCTGCAGTTTCAGGGTTTGCTTTAACAATTCAATGGCCTTGGATTTATTTTTCTGTTTGTAATACACTTTCGCCATTTCCAGATAGTTCAATACAAAACCGGGGCTTAACGCACCTGCCCGTTGATAAAAATATAAACTGGAATCGTAGGTAGCTTTAGGTAAACCGCCGTAAAAAACTTTTAAAGCTCCTTTTTCCATAGCGTTTAAACTGCTCACTTCATAATGCCATTTACCCATTACATGCAATGCTTTAAAGTTTTTAGGATTAGAAGCAAGGGCACGTTCTGCATAAATTTTTATATCCCGCACATATTGAATCTTTTCTTTGCCGCTCAGCAAGAGCGCCATGCGTCCATACGCAAGACTCATCACCATATTGGCATCACTGTCCTTTGGATTTACTTTTAGAGCACGCTCCGCATAAATTTTAGCCGCCTTATAAAAATCAGCTTGTTTTTCTTTCGTGTTTTGCATACGGCCGATTCGACTGGCCAATTCACTGCATTTGATGAGTGTGTACAAATGCTGCGGATGCTGTTTTACAATCTCTTTAAACTTTGCATAAGCTTCCGGTTCTTTCATTTGCTTTTCCAAAGCATCAGCATGCTTTACCAGTTCTTCAACCGGTTGAGCAAGGGTTTGAATGCAAACAGAAATGCATAAAGACAAAACAAAGTGTTTCAGCATAAAAGGTTTAAAACGTTTTTATCATCGTAATACCTGTCTTACCTTCAAATCCTTCAATAGGTGGTGCACATTTGTAAATACTCAGCTCCACTTTCTGTACTACGTTGAAACGGGCATGAATGTTACTGCAAATATCTTCTGCTACTGTTTCCAGCAGACCAGTGGTTTGTTGCATTCGCTGCTTTACCAGCTCAAAGAGAGTTACGTAATTAATGGTTTGCTCTAAGGAAGTAATAGTTGCTGATGGTTGGTACCAAACGGTGAGCTGCACTTCAAAGGGGCCGCCAGTTTTTTCTTCGCCGGCATACAAACCATGGTGAGCATGAAATTTTAAGTCTTTAAGATGAACTGCAATCATAAGGTGAAATTAAAAAGTCCTGCGGAGATGCAGGACTTTGTTTGAAATAATTAATTGGTATGGTTGGTGAGGGCACCAACCACAGCGTGCTTTTTAAACAATCCCTTTATGTGATAAATATCTTTCCGCATCCAAAGCAGCCATGCAACCACTGCCCGCCGCCGTTACAGCCTGGCGGTAAATTTTATCCTGCACATCACCACCGGCAAATACACCTTCAATATTTGTTTTGGATGTACCGGGAATGGTTTTGATATAACCCGCTTCATCCATCTCAATCCATGGTTTGAAAATAGCAGAGTTGGGTTCATGCCCAATGGCTACAAAGAATCCCTGCACGGGAATCACGCTCTCCTCTCCTGTTTTATTGTTCTTCACTTTCATTGCATCTACTTTATTTTCACCAAGTATTTCAACTGTTTCCGTATTCCAGTAGATTTTGATATTGGGCGCATTCATCACACGTTCCTGCATCACTTTACTGGCACGCATGGCATCTTTACGAA